>ENA-ORCN01000540-ORCN01000540.1-human-gut-metagenome-genome-assembly--contig:-NODE-540-length-31097-cov-53.492908_pt1 | contig 31097 bp, 24 predicted proteins | sample MGYA00242984_ERZ507984 | MGnify/ENA primary metagenome ERZ507984 (study PRJEB26167, sample SAMN06115395) | human gut metagenome | host: Homo sapiens | place: China:Hubei | collected 2016-05-19... | reverse complement strand
GGTGGTTTTTTGTATTTCCGGTCATTTTTACCACCCGGTCTGCTTTTTGCTGCACAAAAAGGCCCCCCGGCACCATGCGGACGTGCCGGGGGGGTTTGCAATATGGGGGAAGCAGGGCGTTGCGGTACGCCCCGCCGGGGTAAGTCAGTGGATCAGCGCGTGATGAGCTGCGCCGTTGATGGTGAGCCGGGCCTCGCCGCCGTTGTGGGTAAGCACAAAGGGGGTAGCATCGGGGCCCATGGCCAGCATCTCGTCGATGACAAGGCTGGACTCCCGGCTCCGGGTGCGGAACACCACCACATCGGCACCCTGTGCCTTGATGGCCCGCAGGTCGCCCAGCACAGCGTTGAGGGCGGCATCCTCAGAGGGTACCGCAATGATGTACCGGCCATCCACCACAGAGGTCTCGTAGGTCTCTGCACCGGTCACGGTGTAGTTGGGGGCCGCAGAGCCGTTCTCCTGAGGCTCCGGTGCGCCGCAGCGGGTGCAGACGCCGTTCTTGTACTCGTGGCCCAGAGGGGCAACGAGATTGGTGCGCTCACCCTTCTCCTCGCCGCAGCGGGTGCACTTGCTTACCGTGTAGCCGCTTTCCGTGCAGGTGGGGGCAACGGTGATCTCGACGTACTGATGGCCCAGAGCCTTAACGATGTTGTGATGCTGGCCCAATTCCTTGCCGCAGCGGCCGCACTTTGTTACCTTGTAGCCATCCTCGGTGCAGGTGGGCTGGACTGTTACCGTCTGGCGATCATGGGACCAAAATCCGGAGTCTGGAGCGAGCTCTACCACTCTGGTGATCTCACCGCAGGAGCTGCACCGGTAGGTCTGAGAGCCCTTTTCCGTACAAGTCGGGGAGACTTTCTCTGCCGCGTAGGTATTCGAATGGCTGCATTTTTCCGGGGTCTGCTCCCCGTCGGTCACCCATTCGCCGTTCCGACGTGTTTGGGTCACCGTGTTCGGGCCATTATGACCTATATTGGTCATTTCTACTTTTGCACCGTCCTGGATGCCCTTGTCAGTGGTAAATTTATTCTCGCCGTTCTGGACGGAACCACTGCTCCCAGCAGTCGTTCCGCCATCGCCAATGGCAGCGCCTGCACCATAACTATTATAGCTTCCGTGATGCTCGGCACTGCCGGTGGCCTTGACCTGTGCTTTGCCGCCAATGATCACTTCGCCGGTGCCATTTGCTCCGCCGCCGATTCCGGCGCTGCCGCCGTATGCCCTCTTTTCTGCCGTTACCTGAGCATTGCCCTGAATTGTGACCTTGGCGTGGCTCTTTTTGCTGCTGCTGCCTACGCCGCCGCCGATCACTGCAATGCCAGCATCGTCGCTCCAAAATCCATACCTATGTCCATAATCATTTCCGGTATCCATCTTATACGTAGCGTTCACCTGAGCGTTGCCGGAGATGGTAATGCTGGTTTGCCTGCCTTCATTACCTTCATATCCTTCATCAGAGCCTCCGCCGATGCCGCCATTGGCGTTGACCACAGCATCACCTGTGATCACGATATTTTCATCCGCACCGCCTTTATAGCCGCTGCCGATCAGGCCCTGGGGATTTACCGTGCCGCCATTGATCTCAATGTTTTGGGTGCCATGTTGGGAGTTGCTACCCTCGTTCCAGCCCCATCCACTTCCGCCAATGGCAGCGCCACGGACATCTGCGTTCACGTTAAGGGTCTGGTCTTTGTCTTCTGCCGTAATGGTGAGCTTTCCGGTGCTGACATCATCGTTTTTCTGGATGCCGGCACTGTTTCCAGATCCGTTCAGGGTGTTATTGCCCTCCACTTTGATCTCCACATTGCCGCTGCCCTGAATATCAATGGCTGCCATGCCACGAGTAGCCGTATCAGCAGCATGCGGCTGGTCGATGGTGGCACCCTTCAGCTTCAGCTTGACCAGCGTGTTGGCAAAGATCTGGATGATGCCGGTGCGCTCACTTTTCTCGCCGCTGCGCTCTCCCTCGCCGCTGCTGCGGGCCGGAGCCTTGCGGGACCCATTGGAGGCGTCGTCAGAGGCGCTGGCAGTAGCCTCAGCAGAGGCCTTGGCCTCTGTTTTGAGCTTGGGCTGGCCCTCGTCCTCTGCTTTGGACTCCTGCCCCTCGCCAGCGGAAGCATTCAGCTCCCCGTTTGCAGGGGCATTCTGCTCCTTCTTTTCCTCGTCAGCAGGGTCGCTGTTGTTATCCTTATTTTCGGTCTCGGTATTCTGCTCAGGGTCAGCCGGAACTTCGGTATCCTTCTGCTCCTGCTTTTCCTCAGCAGCGGGGGCGTCCTCTGCCTCCTGGGTCTCCTCCGAGGTCTCCTCCTTGGCCGGAGCCTTGGCCGGAGTCACAGGCTGGTTTTCTTCCTGCTGGTTCTCCTCAGCGGTCTGCATAGCTCCACCGGCGGAGTTATAGGTGCCGGTAATCACGATCTCATCATCTTTGCCGATCGTAGACGCCGCTCCGTTGCCCTGCGTCACGGTGATGCCGCTTTCATCCGCCTTGATCACAAGGCCGCCGTTGGAAAGATCAAAGGTGGCCGCAAATGCCGGGGCGGAAAGGGATACCGCCATGCTCAGGGCCACGGCCGCCGCCGCGACTTGCCGGAGCAATTTTTTTCTTCGCATGATTTTTACCTCCCGTTTTGTATTTTGTGGCTTTTCTGCCAAATTTATTATACCCTCCCCCCCTACCACCTGTGCAATATGACGGTTGAACAATCTTGCCCCACTTTTTTTAGCAAAAATGACAAAAAACGCCGTTGGCCCGCACCTTTTGTGCAGGCCAACAGCGTTATCGTCCATGTATCCCGGCTAAAATACCACGCACGTGCGTTTGCTCCCTCTGCCCCGCCGGGCCGGAGCAAACAAAAAAAAAACACCCCGAAGCCTTGATGGCTTCAGGGTGTTCTGAGCTGGAGCTGCTATCCAGATTCGAACTGGAGACCTCATCCTTACCAAGGATGCGCTCTACCAACTGAGCTATAGCAGCGCAATCACAGCTCAGTTATAATACCACAGTTTCCACCGTTTGGCAAGAGGTTTTTGCAAAAAAAATCCGGATTTTTGCAAAAAGTCGTTTTTTACGAAAGAACTCCCCAGTCTGCTTACGCAGACAGCCCCCTCGGAGATGGGGCCTTTGGCAGTACGGATAACTTTCCGGTTTTGCCAAGGGCTCCCTCTCTGAGGGAGCTGGCATCGCGCAGCGATGACTGAAGGAGTTTTACTTTATCACTCGATCAGGCCGTTCAGCAGGGACAGGCACTTGCGGCTGTGCAGCTTACGGATCGCCTTTGCCTCGATCTGGCGCACACGCTCACGGGTAACGCCAAAGTCACGGCCAACCTCTTCCAGTGTACGGGGACGGCCATCGTCCAGACCAAAGCGCAGGCGGATGACCTTCTCTTCACGAGGGGTCAGGCTCTTGAGCGCCAGATTGATCTGCTGTGCCACCATGGCGCGGTCTGCGGCCTTGCCGGGGGCTTCGGCGTTTTCGTCTGCGACGAAATCGCCCAGAGAGGAATCCTCTTCCTCACCCACGGGGCTTTCCAGACTTGCCGGCTCCTGTGCCATGCGCTGGATCTCGCGCACACGCTCCACGCTCATATCCATGGCCTTTGCCAACTCTTCCGGGGTCGGCTCGTGGCCGTTCTGGTACACCAGCTGGTTGGTGGCCTGACGCATCCGGTTGATGGTCTCCACCATGTGCACCGGAATGCGGATAGTACGGGCCTGATCCGCAATGGCACGGGTGATGGCCTGACGGATCCACCAGGTTGCATAGGTGGAGAAGCGGAAGCCGCGGTCGCAGTCGAACTTCTCGGCAGCCTTGATCAGGCCGATGTTGCCCTCCTGGATCAGATCCAGGAATGCCAGATTGTGGCCCACATGCTTTTTGGCAATGGACACCACCAGACGCAGGTTCGCTTCGCTCAGGCTGCGGCGGGCGTTCAGGCCATCGCGGCGGGTCTTGAGCAGCTCAGCGCGCTTTTCGTCGCTCAGAGGGCCGTTCTCCACAGCCTCCATAGCTTCCTCTTCGGCAGCCTTTTCCTCGGCATCCTCGCTGGGCTTCTCGTTGCCCTCCTCGTCCAGATCTTCGGTATAGCTGCGGCTGTTCTCATCCTCTTCAAACGAGAAGCGGGCGCTGTTCTTTTTGATGTACTCCGGCCCGCCGTACTTCTGGCGGTCGGCCTGCAGGATGTGCGCCGCCTCGGCACCGGCATGGATGCGGCGGCTCAGCTCCACTTCCTGCTCCGCGCTCAGCAGCGGGATCTGGCCGATCTGCTTGAGGTAGTTCTTAACGGGGTCGTCCAGCAGTTCGTCCATGGCAGCCTTCAGGTCTGCAGGGTTCTCCTCGCTCTGCTCTTCCTCGTCCTCGCTGATGCCCATATCATCGTTGTTGTTCTCGGCATTCTCGACCTCGGCCATGATGCTGTCCACATCCAGCGTAGGCTCTGCATCCTCTTCCTGAACCTTGATGCCGCGTTCTTCCAGAAGGGTGTAGAGCGTTTCCTCATCCATTCTGCACTGTGCAGCCAGCGCCTTGGCCTCCTTGGCCGAAATGGTGCCTTCGCCTTTCGTCAACAGTTCCTTTAAAGTCATGCCCATTTTGCTCTCTCCTTCTTGCTCCGGGGATGCTCCCGCCGGGGGAAATCCTGTAATAAAGTGTTCCTGCGCATCAGATCACAAGTCCTCCGTTCACGCCGAACACCTGACCGGTGATGTAGCCCGCACCCTCGCCGGCAAGGAACACCAGCAGCTGCGCCACTTCGTCTGCGCTGCCAAGACGGCCCACAGGGGTCTCTTCGGCCAGCGCTTCCTTATCCTCGGCGGTGAATGCTGCCATCATATCGGTATCAATGACCCCGGGCGCAACACAGTTCACTGTGATGCCGCTTGGGCCTTCTTCTTTGGCCAAAGCCTTGGTCAGGCCGATCAGGCCTGCCTTTGCTGCAGAGTAATGCACCTCGCAGCTGCCGCCGGTCTGGCCCCACATGCTGCTCACGGTCAGGATGCGTCCGGCCTTGCGGCGGATCATACCCGGCAGCGCCAGCTGACACAGGTGGAACGCACCGGTCAGGTTCACATCCAGCATATGCTGCCACTCTTCCGGGGTGATGTCGGTGAACAGCTTCTGCTGGGCGATGCCCGCATTGCTCACCAGCACATCCACACGGCCCAGTGCCTGTTCTGCGGTGCGGAACGCAAGCTCGCAGCTGGCGCGGGACGCCACATCGCACTGCACGGCGGTGATGCCGGGCAGCTGTTTTTCCAGCTCTGCAGCGGCTTTGGCATTGCTGTGGTACAGCACCGCCACGCGGTAGCCCGCCGCATAGAACGCCCGGGCCGCAGCGGCACCAATGCCGCGGTCGCCGCCGGAGATCAGCACACAGCGGCCATTGGCTGCTGTGTGCACGGTAGGTGCAGGTGTTTTCTCCGGCTCTTCCTGCACAGGCTCCGGCATTTCCGGCTGCGGCGCAGGCTGGGGCTTTTCCAGCACCATCACCCGGGTGGGTTCGTCCACCACGGGTGATGCCGCCTTTGGCTTTGGCGGTACGGGCGGCTCCTGTGCAGCCTGTTCCGGCTGCGGCTCCTCACCCGACAGATTGAACGTCAGTTCAAATTCATCTTCGTACAAGAGTATAATCCTCCTGTCGTGATCTCTGCACTGCAAAGGTATGCCGTGCAGGAGATGTCTGTGCGGCCCATCGCCGTCCGTTCAGCGTCCATTTCTTATCCGGTCAAAGTCCGGTGCTCGGCGCGGCAGACAGCTGCATAAGATGGGTTTCGACAAAACACCATTAAATAATATAGCACAATTTGCCGAAAAAAGAAAGTGGAAGCCGCCTACTTTTTCACGCAGCTTCCACTTTTTTACGGTTTCTTCATATTCCGTGCCGGTCATACAGGCGGTTTCCACTTCGGCCGGGCCGCAAGCCGTGCCCGCAGATCCTTGAAAAACACCTGCAGCAGCTCCTGTGCTTCCTCTGCGCGCAGCCCCTGCTCCACCACCGGGTGGTGGTTGAAGGGCATTGCAAACAGGTCAGTCACACTGCCGCAGCAGCCCGCCTTGGTGTCTGCCGCGCCGTATACCACCCGCCGGATGCGGCTGTTGATGATGGCCCCGGCGCACATGGGGCACGGCTCCAGCGTGACGAACAGCTCGCACTCCCACAGCCGCCAGCCGCCCAGCTTTTTGCAGGCGGCATCAATGGCCAGCAGCTCTGCGTGATGCAGGGCGTTTTTTTCGGTCTCGCGGGTGTTGTGGGCGGCAGCTACCACTTCGCCGTTGCGGGCCACCACGGCCCCCACCGGCACCTCGCCCAGTGCAGCCGCCTTGCGGGCTTCTTCCAGCGCAAGGCCCATCAGTTCAGAATCGGTCATAGGTTCCCCTTTATCCTGCTGCAAAAACCAGCAGATTATTCAATGTATGCAAAAGCATCCCCGGCCATACCCTGCCGGTGCGTTCACGAAGTGCGCCCAGCACAAGGCCGCAGCCAAGCGCCCACGCCATGCCCGCCGGGGTGCCGTGCTGCACCGCAAACAGTACCGCCTGCAGCGCCGCGGCCTGCCATCTGCCCAAGGGCTGCGCCAGCTGCTGGATGGCACCGCGGAACACCAGTTCCTCCACGACAGGTGCAGCGATGCAGTGGTGCACAAAACTCAGCGCCCGCACATCCCACGCCGGGGCAGGCAGAAATGCCAGCACTTTGCCTGCCAGCAGGTAGGCCAGTGCGCAGCCGAACGCAGCCAGCAGCGCCCTTGTTTTTGCCTTTTGCTCCATGGCCTGCCCTCCCTGCCGTGCGGTTCTCAGCGCCTATCTTATCATAAGCAGCGGCTTTTACGCAAGTATTTTGCGCTGGGACGAAGCAATTTTCGCTCAGGCAATTGACTTTTCCCTGTGGATTCTGGTATAATGTTTCCCGACGTTTTATCGCAAAGCGTCGGGAAACATGACTTGAATTTGTTTTTACCGGAAATCCGGAGGTATTTTATGATCCGTATTCTCACCGATTCTGCGTCCGACATCCTGCCCGCCGAAGCCGAGCAGCTGGGCGTGACCGTGATCCCTCTGAACGTGACGCTGGAGGATGGCAGCATCCTGCGGGATGGCATCGACATGACCCCCACCGAGTACTATGCCCATCTGGCCAGTTGCCGCAAGCTGCCCACCACCAGCCAGCCCAGCCCGGAGCTGTTCGAGAAGTTCTATCTGGAAGCCGCTGCCGCCGGGGACGAAGTGCTGGGCATCTTCCTGTCCCACCAGCTGTCCGGCACATGGCAGTGCGCAAAGCTGGCCGCAGACCTCGCCAATGTAGACAACGTGCTGTTTGTGGACAGTGCCACCGTGTGTCTGGGCGAATCGCTGCTGGTGCGTCTGGCCGTGCAGCTGCGTGACGCAGGCAAGACGCTGGTGCAGATCGCCACCGATCTGGAGCACGCCAAGGAGCATCTGCATCTGGTTGCCGCAATCGACGATCTGAAGTATCTGCGCAAGGGCGGCCGTCTGCCTGCCGCTGTGGCCGTCGCGGGCGGGATGCTGGGCATCAAGCCCCTCATCACCATCAAGGACGGTAAGGTAGCCATGGCCGGTAAGGCCCGCGGCCTGCCCGGTGCCTATGTGGCCCTGTTCAAGAAGATCGAAGAGCTGGGCGGCATCAGCCCGGACTTTGCCGCTGTTGCCGGTTATTCTTCCAGCCTGCGGGAAGTGCAGCCCATCGAGAACTACTTCCGTGAAAATCTGCACATGGGCGAACCGCTGGTGCGCCAGATCGGCTGCGTCATCGGCACCCACGCAGGCCCCGGTGCATTTGGTCTGGCATTCTTTGACAAAGAGCTGGTGCTGGAATAAGCGACCACCGAAAAAAAATCATCCGAGCAAAGTCGGGCAGCCTGCGGGCTGCCCGGCTTGTTTTTTGCAGCGGGAAACGGGCGCAAACTCCCTCAGTCAAAACCTGACGGTTTTGCCAGCTCCCTCGGAGAGGGAGCCTCTGGCGCGCCCGGCGCTCACAGCACTGCGTCCGAGATGAGCTTGCCCAGCAGCAGCACCAGCACCACCAGCATCATGGGACGGATGAAGCGTGCACCCTTTTTCAGGGCGAAATGGGACCCCAGCAGGTTGCCCAGAATGTTGCTGACAGCGCAGGGGATGCCGATGTGGAACACCACCAGACCGTTCATCAGATAGGTGAACAGGCTGGCGCAGTTGCTGGCAAGATTCAGCACCTTGCCGTTGCCGCCCGCCGTACGCAGGTCAAAGCCCATCAGGGTGGTAAAGGCAATGATGGCAAAGGTGCCGGTGCCCGGGCCCACGATGCCGTCGTACAGGCCGATGCCCAAGCCAATGCCCAGCGCCAGCAGGATCTTTTTCAGGTTCAGGGTTCCATCGTCCCGGTTCTTGTCCGGCAGGTCGCGCTGCCACAAAATGACCACCGCCGCCACCGGCAGGATGAGGAACATCATGGTGCGCAGCAGTTCATCGCTGAGCAGCAGCACGATATGCGCCCCCAGTGCACTGCCCGCAAAGCTGCCAATGGCTGCAAGGATGCCCACCTTCAGGTTCATTGCACCGTTTTTGAAAAAGTTGGCGGTGGCAAAAGTGGTACCGCAAGCGGCGCTGAATTTGTTGGTAGCATAGGTGTAGTGGGGCGGCAGCCCGGCAAACAGATAGGCCGGCAGGCTGATAAGACCGCCGCCTCCGGCTGCCGAATCCACAAAGCCTGCAAAGCCCGTCATCAGAACGAGAAACGCCATCATCCATGGCGAGAGCGTGATACCCATTGTTATAATTCCTTTTGTTTTTCCAAATTATTTCCATTTATGGCGCGGATACGTGCCTCAGGACAGGGACAGCCGGCCCTCACAGGCCAGCACCTGATCCAGGATCATGCGGGACACCCTTGCACCATACACCATGGCGGGATGTTCATTGTACTCGATGATATCGTGAAAGTCCTTGTTCATCAGCACGATGACATACTCGCCGTAGGGGGTGTGGACGATGCCGCCGTCGTTGCGGCAGGCGTTCATGCTGCCGCTCTTGCTGGCCACCCAGATCAGCTCCGGCGCGCCGGTCTCCTCGCAGTCCAGATAGTACTGGGGAAAATCGTGGGTCAGCATGGTGTTGTAGTGCTGCTGGCGCAGGATGGCAAGCATCTCTGCGCTGGCTTCCCGGCTGACCAGCTCCCCTTTTGCAATGCGGGCAAACAGCGCCGCGTAGTCGCGCGGCGTGGTGGTGCCAAGCCGGCGGTAGCGGTCAAAGTGCAGCGGATTGTGCAGCACAGTGTGGACAAAGCCCAGCTCCCGGATGCAGGCGTTGATGGTATCCAGCCCCAGATAGTCGATAATCATATTGGTGGCGATGTTGTCCGAGCAAATGATCATCATGGTAGCGGTGTCCTTCACCTTGAGCTTTGCGCCCACGCCCAGCGCGCGCAGCATACCGCTGCCGTCCACGAACTGGCTCTGCTCATAGGTGATCTCTTCGGCAAGGTCTGCTTTGCCGCGCTGCGCCTGCAAATACAATGCAGCGAGAATGAACGCCTTGATGGTGGATGCCGTCTCAAATTCTTCGTCCGCGCCCACCTCCACGGTATGGCCCTGCAGGTCGTCCACGAACACGCTCATTTTGCCCTGATAGCAGTACAGTTCGGCGGCAACGCGCTTTTCCAGCGTCATGTTTTTATCCATATCGGCATATTCTCCGTTGTTATTACAAATTTTCCTCAAAAAAGCGCATGGCATTGCGGTAGTAGATGCCTTCCACCTCGTCCTCAGTAAAGCCCTCTTTGCGCAGGGCATCCGCCAGCAGCGGCAGGAAGGCAGCATTTTCCAGCTGGTGGGGGCCATCGATGCCATCAAAATCGCTGCCAAGGGCAATCATCTGTGCACCGCCTACCTGCTTATAGTGGGCTGCATGCTTTGCGATTAGCTCCACCGTGCTGCGGCAGTTTTCCGGGTGGGTGGGGTCGGCATCCAGAAAGGGCGCATAGTAGTTCAGGCCCGCAATGCCGCCGCGTTCCGAAAGGGCGCGGATCATCTCATCGGTCAGGTTGCGGGTGTGGGGTGCCAGTGCGCGGCAGTTGGAGTGGCTGGCCGCAAAAGGCCGGGTACCGTGCCGTGCGATATCCCAGAAGCCCTTGTCCGAAAGGTGGCTCACATCCACGATCATGTGCATCCGTTCCATCTCGGCCAGAAATTCAAAGCCCTTCCCGGTCAGGCCCTTTTCGGTCTGGGGCACCAGCACCCCGCTGGGGTTCCGCTGCGGGCTTGCCAGCTCGTTTTCGTGGTTCCATGTCAGGGTCATCATGCGCACGCCCAGCTCATACATCCGGCGCAGTACCCCCACGCTGCCCTTGCAGCAGGCACCTTCCTCGATGGTGAGCATCCCGCTGATCTTTCCCGCCGCAGCATTCCGGCGGATGTCCGCCGCCGTGTACACCGGAGCAATTTTTTCCGGGTATGCCGCCATGATGCGCTTGAACTGGTCGATCTCTTCCAGCGCTGTCACCAGCGGGTCCGCTCCGGGCGTTTTGTCACCCAGATTGACGAATGCTGCAAAGCACTGCAGCAGATAGTCGCCTTTCTGTAATTTTTCAAGGTCGATATGCAGATCGTTCTGCGCAAAGCTCTTGGGCCGGCCCGCATGTTCGGCTTTGCGCAGCTCGCTGAGGGTATCGCAGTGCAGATCCCAGACTTTCATGATGTTTTCTCCTCTTTATTCCTCTTGCAGCAGCTGCAGCAATTCCTCTGGTTTCATGGACAGGATGGCTCCATCTGCCGAGCCGGTGACCGTCTCGGCAAGTTCCTGCTTTGCCTGCTGCAGCTCCACGATCTTTTCTTCAATGGTGTCCTGCGCAATGAGCTTGTACACCTGCACCGGGTTGCGCTGGCCGATGCGGTAGGCGCGGTCGGTGGCCTGATTCTGCGCAGCCACGTTCCACCACGGGTCGTAGTGGATGACGATATCTGCCGCCGTCAGGTTCAGGCCGGTGCCGCCCGCCCGCAGCGAGATGAGGAACACGTCCGCTTCGCCGCTGTTGAACCGGCGCACAAGCTCTGCACGCACCGGCTTTGGGGTGGAGCCCTGCAGGGTAAAGTGGCTCACGCCCGCTTCGTCCAGCCGTTTTGCCAGCAGCTCCAGCATGGAGGTGAACTGGCTGAACAGCAGGATGCGGTGTCCGCCCTCCACAGCAGCCGTCACCAGCTCCATGCAGGCATCCAGCTTGGCGCTGCCGCCGTCCCAGTTGTCTGCCACAAGGCGCGGGTCGCAGCAGATCTCCCGCAGGCGCATGAGCACTGCGAACACCGCCATTTTATCCTCCGGCTTTGCAGCGCGCAGCTTTTCCCGCGCGTCCACCACAGCGGCAAGGTAGAGCTTGCGTTGCTGCTCGTCCAGCTCGATACGGTGGAGATTCTCGGTCTTGGGGGGCAGCTCTTTGAGCACCTCGGACTTCATGCGCCGCAGGATGAACGGCCCGGTGAGCTGGTTCAAACGGCGCAGTGCGTCTTTGTCGTCCTCCTGCACGATAGGCTTTTCAAACCGGGCGCAGAAGGTCTTGTAGGGCGGCAGATACCCCGGCATCAGGAAGGAGAAGATGCTCCACAATTCGCCCAAGCGGTTCTCCACCGGGGTGCCGGTAAGGGCAAACCGCACTTTGCTGTTCACCCCGCACACCGCCTTGTACTTTTGGGTAGTGTGGTTCTTGATGGCCTGCGCTTCGTCCAGAATGCAGGCGTAGAATTGCTGCCCGCTGTAAAGCTCCTCGTCCCGGCGCATCAGGTCATAGCTGGTCACCACAAGGTCGGCTTCCGCCCACTGCTTTGCCAGCTCTGCCCGGTGAGCAGCGTCGCCGTCCACAGCCACGCAGGAAAGCTGCGGCGTGAACCTCTGGCATTCCTCCTGCCAGTTGAGCACCAGCGATGCCGGGCAGACGATGAGGCTGGGCAGGCGCTGGCCGCTTTCCTTCACGGCCAGCAGGTAGCTGAGCACCTGCACGGTCTTGCCAAGGCCCATATCGTCGGCCAGAATGCCACCCATGCCGTAGCCGTCCAGCGTGCGCAGCCAGCGGTAGCCATCCCGCTGGTACTTGCGCAGCACATTGTGCAGGCTTTCCGGCGGAGTATACTCGCTGTCCTTCACGGCGTGAAAGCTGCGGCTGATGCGGCGGAACGCATCGTCGCGGTTGAAACGCAGGCCGTTCTGGCCCGAGAGCGCCCAGTCGAGACTGGGTGCACGGTAGAGCGGCAGCTCGGCGTGGCCGCTCTTGAGCTTGGCCCCGGAAAGTTCCAGTGTATCGTTCAGTTCGTCCAGCCCTTCCAGACTGTCGTCCAGCCGCAGTAGACGGCCGTCCCGCAGGCGGTGGTAGCGCTTTTTCTGGTGCAGGGAGCGCAGCAGGTCTTTCAGCTCTGCCACCGGGAACTCGCCGGTATCCACTTCCAGATCCAGCACACTGCCGTGCACCGAAACGCCCACCGTGATGCGAGGCGGCGCGGCCTGCAGGCTGCGGAAGGCATCCGTCAGGTATACTTCACCCTCGGCCAGCAGGGCCGGCACGCCCTCCTCCAACATGCGGTAGATCTCGTCCTCGTCAGCGGTACCGTACACTTCCTCTCTGCCGCCCACACCGGGCTGCAGATAAGAGGCCAGCAGCCGCTTTGCCCGGCTCTCGGCGCGCACATCCCGCAAAAGCCCTGCCGGAGACGGCACGAACGGCGTGACCTTATCCTCCCCGTACAAAAACTCCGCGTGTGCTTCGATGCGGAAGCTGTCCGGTGCGTCCAGATAGAACTGCACCACCGGTTCCAGCGGGATCTGGTTCAGCAGCAGACGTTCCGGGTCCACGATGTTCAGCTTGCTGCCCAGCTCCGGCAGCACATAGCTGCAAAAGGCCGTGGCATCTGCGCTGGTAAAGAACAGGCTTTTGCCGCCCAGCGCCTGCAATGCGGGCAGGATGCGGGTGCACCCGGGCCGCTGCAGCCGCCAGAGCGTATCCTCGCTGAACAGGTAATCATAGTCAAGGCCCTGCACAGCGGAAAGTGCGGGTTCGCCTTCCACCTGCACACCGCCGCGGCGGCGCTCCACGGTCATGGTAATGACGGGCAGACCTTCCCGCAGCTCGTACCCGCCCAAAAAACCGGTATGCTCGTACAGCTGCACAAGGTCATCAAAGATCTCGCCGGTCAGGATCATGCCTCCCGCCGGGCCTTGTTCGGCCCCGCCGTACACCCGCACGGCGGCTTTGTCCATGCTCTGCCTTGCGTTCACCTGACGGCGCAGCAGCTGCAAAAGCGCACGGGACTCTTCATCAAAGGCATCCCACCGGTGCACAAAAGCCAGTGCCTTGCCGTAGCTGACGCTTTTGCCCATCTCGACGGCTTCCATCAGGTTCGGGATGCTTTTTACCACATACTGCCGCCCGCCGTCCGAGATGCGCAGCCGCAGCCATGGCTGTGCGCCGGGCACGAGGGTCAGCTCCGGTTCCAGATGGGCAAAGCCGGTGCGCTGGGCGGTCTCGTCCACACCAAGATTTTCAAGGGCTGCTTCCTTGTAGGTATCCAGCAGCCTGCGGGCCTCGTAATCCGACACCGGCGTTTCGCCGTGCCACTTTTTTCCAAACAGCATTTCCAGCCCGGAGGCATAGCTGTCCCGCCGGGCCAGTTCCGGGGCAAGGCCCGCCGCGCCGCGCACAACACCGGGAATCGCATCCGGCTTTGCCGCCGGTGCAGGGGCATTCTTTTCGGCATCGTCCAGCAGCAATGCGCCGATATGCTTGCAGTAGGTGCCCTCGCCGTTCTGGTTATACGGGCAACTGCAGGACGCACTGACAAAGCTGCCGTTCTCCCGCAGCCACGCCTGCGTATAGTAATAGCTGCCGCCGCTGCCCTGTACCATGGCCGAAATATGGCGCACGCCGTCCTCGTTCACCGCGCAGGTGCTCTGCTGGATGCGCTTGCGGTATTTCTTGGCCCGCTCAAAAATGTTATCGCCCAAAAGCGTGCGGATCTCGTCTGCATCCATGGCTGTTCCCTCCCGGTCTGGCTGTAAAACCTTCTTATCTTATAAGAATACCGCACCCGCACCCCGGATGCAAGAGGGATCTGCCGCTCAATTTCCATACAAAAAAATCCCGTTCCTTTTCAGGAACGGGATCATTTTACGATCTTGGAATGCTGCGGGGATTACTTGACAGTCTTGCCAAGCTCAGCATCCGTCTCAATAGCGCGCTCACGGATCTTTTCCAGCGTCTGCTCACTGAGGATATGCTCTGCCTTGCAGGCATCTTCGGCGGCGGTCTTTTCGTCCACGCCCAGCTGCATAAAGAAGTGGGTCAGCAGACGGTGACGGCTATAGATGCGCTCTGCGATCTCGCGGCCCGGTGCCAGCAGGGTCAGGTTGCCCTCGCCGTCCACCGCGATATAGCCGTTCTCGCGCAGCTTCTTCATGGCAATGCTGACGCTGGCTTTGGTAAAGCCCAGCTCATTGACCACGTCGATGGAGCGCACTTTGCCCATACGCTGACTCAGCATCAGGATCGTTTCAAGATAATCTTCTGCGGATTGGTGGATCTGCATGGTATGTTTGCCTCCTGTCTGTGCCGGGATGCAAAGCACCACGGTTTCATATAGTACAAGATATCACACTTTTTGCCGATGTGCAAGCAATTCGCGGAAGTTTGTTAAAACAAACCAAATTTATCCTGCGCAAATCTGCTGTTTTGCCGGTTTTTAGTCGGCCGCGTTTTGTGCAAAGGCGATCAATTATTTTGCTTCCAGATATGCCGCCGGGCCGGACTGGTACAGGTCGCCGCCGTGGGCATCCAGGATCACCGTCAGCGGCATATCCTTCACTGTCAGGCGGCGCACGGCTTCACAGCCAAGGTCCGGCCATGCGATCACTTCCAGCGTCTGCACGCTTTTTGCCATCAGCGCACCGGCCCCGCCAAGCGCTGCCAGATACACAGCCCCGTTGCGCACCACAGCTGCCTTTACAGTATCGTCCCGCTTGCCCTTGCCGATCATGATCTTATTGCCAAGGTCCAGCAGGCGCGGGCTCATGGCATCCATGCGGCCGCTGGTGGTGGGTCCCGCCGAGCCGATCACCTGGCCCGGGCGTTCCGGCGTGGGGCCAACGTAGTAGATGGCGCTGCCGGTCAGATCAAAGGGCAGCGGTTCGCCTTTTTCCAGCGCTTCGGTCATCCGCCTGTGGGCCTGATCGCGGGCGGTGTACACCACGCCGGAAAGCAGCACGGTGTCGCCCGCCTTGAGCGGGGCAAGGTCCTCGGCCGTGCAGGGAGTCGTCAGTCTGTATTCCATCTTTGCCCCTCCTTACAGTTCCGCGCTTGCACGGCGGGTGACATGGCAGGAAACATTCACCGCCGCAGGCAGGCCCGCCACATGGGTTGGCATCTGCTCAATGGAAAGGCCCAGACAGGTGGTCCTGCCGCCAAAGCCCTGCGGGCCGATGCCCAGCTCGTTGATGGCGGCAAGCAGCTCCTGCTCCAGCTGTGCGTAATAGGGGTCCGGGTTCGGCACATCCAGCGGACGCAGCAGGGCCTTCTTTGCCAGATACGCCACCTTGTCAAAGCTGCCGCCCACGCCGATGCCCAGCACGATGGGCGGGCAGGGGTTGGAGCCTGCCAGCTTCACCGTGTCCAGCACGAACTTTTTGAAGCCCTCCACGCCGTCGGCGGGCTTGAGCATTTTGATCTGGCTCATGTTCTCGCTGCCAAAGCCCTTGGGTGCCACCGTGATGCGGCAGCCCTCGCCGTCCACCAGATGCACTGTGATGGCCGCCGGGGTGTTGTCGCCGGTATTGCCTCGGCGCAAAGGGTCTGCCACGATGCTCTTGCGCAGGTAGCCGTCGGTGTAACCCCGGCGCACGCCCTCATGGATGGCAGCTTCAAAGCTGCCGTCAATGTGCACATCGGTGCCAAGCTCCACAAACACGCAGGCCATGCCGGTATCCTGACAGATGGGCAGGTTTTCTTCTTTTGCGGCGGAAAGGTTCGACCACAAAAGGTCGAGAGTGCTCTTTGCCAGCGGCCACGGCTCTTCCTGCCGGGCCTTGTCCAGCGCCGCCTGCACGTCCTGCGGCAGGCGGGTGTTGGCTTCGATGCACAGCCGTGCAACGGTATCTGTGATCTCCTGTGCGGAAATGGTTCTCATAACCCTGTCCTCCGCTTACAGACGGGCCACGCCGGTCTCGCGGGCAGCCTTTGCCACGGCGTTTGCCACTGCCTCGGCCACGCGGGGATCGAACGCGCCGGGGATGATGTTCTCCTCGCTGCGGTCGGCATCGGTGATGAGGTCGGCGATGGCGTAGGCTGCAGCCAGCTTCATCTCATTGTTGATGTCACGGGCGCGCACACTCAGTGCGCCCTTGAACAGGCCGGGGAAGCACAGCACGTTGTTCACCTGATTGGGGAAGTCGCTGCGGCCGGTGGCCATCACCCGCACGCCGCCGGCCTTGGCCTCGTCCGGCATGATCTCCGGGGTGGGGTTGGCCATGGCAAAGACGATGGCGTCCTTGTTCATGGTCTTGCACAGCTCAGTGGTCAGGATGCCGGGCTTGGAAACGCCGATGAACACATCGGCACCTTCCAGTGCCTCCTTCAGGCCGCCCTTGACCTGACGAGGATTGGTCACCTCACCCAGCCAGTTCTTGTGGGCTTCGGCGCTGTTGCAGCCCTTGTACAGGGTGCCGAACTGGTCCACTGCAATGATGTCCTTTGCACCGGCGGTCATGAGCATCTTGATGATGGCAGTACCGGCAGCACCGGGGCCGTTCAGCACGATGTGCACATCTTCCATCTTCTTGCCCACCACACGCAAGGCGTTGATGAGGGCAGCAGTAACGACGATAGCAGTGCCGTGCTGGTCATCGTGGAACACAGGGATGTCCAGCTCACGCTCCAGCGTTTCTTCGATCTCAAAGCACTCGGGGCTCTTGATGTCCTCCAGATTGATGCCGCCAAAGGTAGGCGCAATGGCCTTGCAGGCTGCAATGACGCTGGCAGCGTCGTGGGCATCGATGCAGATGGGGAAGGCATCCACGCCGCCGAACTCCTTGAACAGCACCGCCTTGCCCTCCATGACCGGCAGACCGGCTTCCGGGCCGATATCGCCCAAGCCCAGCACGGCGGTGCCGTTGGAAACGACAGCCACCATGTTGCCCTTGAAGGTGTACTTATACACGTCGTCGGGGTTTTCCTTGATTTTGCGGCAGGGTTCGGCCACGCCGGGAGTGTAGGCGGTGGACAGGTCATCGCGGGTGGCGACCTCCACCTTGCTTACGATGCCCACCTTGCCCTTGTGGGTCTCGTGCATTTCCAGAGCAGCTTTATTGTAATCCATTTGAATTTCCTCCAATATCTTACCGTCCTCGCCCTCTCCATCGCGCAGCGATGACAGAAGGAGGAACTCCTCCAGTCTCGCATATGCTCGACAGTCCCCTCAGGGAGGGGGCCTTATGTTCCCGGGAAGGCTCACTTATTTTTATTGTAACAGAACCGCCTGCCCATTTCCACCGGTTTTGACCACTTTTGCGTCTGCAGACGGGCAAAAGTGATACAAACCCGCCGCAGGATTTGTGGAAATTTTGCAAAGAACTTTCCTTTTGCCGTCAGAACGTATATAATAAATGGGTATCTGTTCTGCCTGTACCGGTCTTTTGCTGTGCATCAGGCCGATTTTTATGGAGGTATTTCTTTTGAAAAACAACACCAAAAAACTCCTGTGCATCCTGCTGGCCATCGCCGCAGTGGTGTGCGTCATTTTTGCCTGTTTCATGCTGACAAAGCACAAGCAGACCGACAGCGCTTCTTCGGCTGCCGCATCCGTCTCGCAGTTTGGCTCTGTTGCCGACTTCGACTACGAGGCCTTTGATTACAGCGATGGTCTGGACGAAAACGGCTATTGGAGCGGCATCAAAGCGCTGGACTATGTGACCCTGCCGGAGGACTTCGGCTCCATCGCCCTGAAGGAGAACGACCTGACCCCCACCGAAGATGAACTGCAGCAGCAGGTGGACAACCTGCTGAACCAGTACACCTCTTCCCAGCCCGTTACCGGCCGTGCCGCCCAGAGCGGAGATGTTGCCAACATCGATTACACCGGCACTGTGGACGGCGTGGCCTTTACCGGCGGCAGTGCTTCCGGCTATGACCTGACCCTTGGCAGCGGTTCCTTCATCGATGGCTTTGAGGACCAGATCATCGGACACAATGTGGGCGATACCTTTGATGTGACCGTCACCTTCCCGGACGGCTACGGCGATTCCACCGATGCCGAGGGCAACACGATCACCCTCAGCGGCAAGGAAGCCGTGTTCAGCGTGACCCTGAACTCCATTTCCGAAAGCGTGACCCCCGAGCTGACCGACGAGTGGGTGGACTCCAACTTTGGCACCAGCGATGATCTGCACACCGCCGACCAGTTGCGCAGCTACTTTAACGATGCGCTGTATGCCACCAACTATGAGAACGCCATCGTGGACTGCCTGATGGCCAATTCCACCTTCAAGGAGCTGCCCAGCGAGATCACCAGCTATTACATCCGCATGTTCCTGAACTACTACAACCAGTACGCCACCGCCTACGGCATGGATCTGAATGCTTTTGCCCAGACGCAGGGCTACACCGATGCCGATGCCATGCTGGCCGCATCCGACGCTTACTTTGAGCATCTGGCAAAGCAGGACCTGATCTTTCAGGCCGTGGCCGAGACCAAGAGCCTTGCTCCCACGCAGGAAGAACTGGACGATGCCGAGAGCACCTATGCCGACACCTACGGTGAGAACCGTGCGCACCTGAACGCCCTGCAGTCCTGTGTGCTGGACTGGCTGGAAGAGAATTCCACCGTAGCGTAAAAACACAAGAACCATTTAGAATGCCCTCCGCTTTGCTCTGGGCATATTCAGAGGATAATTTATCTTTCATTTGCAGCTCCGAAAAGCCTGCGGGCTTTTCGGAGCTGCTTTTTCACAGGAAGGGCCGGAGCTTTCAGATGCTGTTTTTCTTTGCGGCCCCTTCTGTGAAAAATGCAATACCGGACAGACCGCAGTCTGTCCGGTATTGCTCTAATAAAAAATAGTATTTCCGCTATTTATGCCCAGAGCGAAGCGGAGGGCATTTCAGATCGTCAGGCTTTTTCTTTCTTCCCGCCGTTCAGTTTCCAGAGCAGCCAAGCATAGAAGTAATTCATCAGCAGGATGGCGATGCACCACAGCACCGACGCCTGCACGCTCTGGTCATACACCTTCATGAAGGGATATGGCCCATCTACCACGCGCTGGATGTTCAGCCACAAAATGATGCCGCCGTACAGCACCGTGGGCAGCAGCGCCCACTTGACCGTACTGCGGGGCAGGCGCGGTGAGCGCTCCAGCAGCACAAAGGAGAAGATGGCCGCCAGCGGGTTGAGCAGATGATGGTACAACATGGAGCTGGTGCACAGCATGATGTACCAGCCGTTGCCGTCCTCATACATGGGACCCAGCACGAACACCACCGTGAGAAAGGTCATGGTCAGGCAGCAGGTGGCAATGTACTTGAGGGTGTGCAGCCAGCGCGGCAGTTCCCTGCCGGTAAAGATGCACACCAGCTGGCCCACCGCCACCATGGCGCAGATGCAGGCCGAAAGGATGTTGGAATCCTCGGTGTAAAAAATGAACATCTGCTCTTTGCCCCAATCCCAGCTCATGGGCAGGGCAATGGGCTCCGCCCAGACGATGAACAGATTCAGTGCGATGGAGAGCAGGCGGCACACCGTATCAGCAAATTTTTTCATGGAAAGCCTTTCCGTCTTGTAATATTTCCTCGAAAATTTGAAAAAGGGCAGGTCTCCCTGCCCTTTTTCAAAAAACGCTTTATTTTGCGGTGTTGATGAAGCTGCGGTTGTCCCACAGGTACTTGATGCCGGAAATGGCCGTCACGGCAGCCACCAGCCAGCACAGCACCATGGAAATGCTGATCACCAGGATCTGCCGCACGCCCTGCTCTGTGCCGGTAGCCGACATGCTTGCAATGGACATGCCAAAGAAGTAGAAGATGATGCTCAGCATCTGCAGCACGGTCTTCACCTTGCCCCACATGTTGGCGGCGATCACCTTGCCGTCCTTGGCACCGGCTGCCACCATGCGCAGACCGGACACCGCGAACTCGCGGGCCAGAATGATGCACAGCACCACCGGGCTGCATACGCCGTCCCGCATCATGTAAATGAAGGCCACAGTGGTGAGCAGTTTGTCGGCCAGCGGGTCGGCAAACTTGCCGAAGTCCGTTACCATGTTCCACTTGCGGGCCAGATGGCCGTCCAGAAAATCAGTAAAGCTGGCGGCAGCAAAGACGATGCCTGCGATCAGGTAATACGTCGGCTGGAAGGAGCCATCCGCGATGCCGTTCAGGCTGGTGAGGGACACAAAGACCATGAACACCGGCACCAGCAGGATGCGGGTCAAAGTGAGTTTATTGGGCAGATTCATACAGATTCCTCCAATTTGTTATTTTGCAACAGTACCATACAGATCGTAAAGGTCGCTGTCGTCCACCAGAACATCGTAGAACTGGCCGGGGTACAGCGGCTCCTCGCTGGAAACGCACACATTGCCGTCCACCTCAGGAGCATCGCCGGTGGTGCGGCACAGGTACAGACCGCTCTCCTCGTCGATGCCGTCGCAAAGCACATGCACGGTCTGGCCCACCTTTTCGGCCTGCTTCTGGGCCATGATGCCGGTCTGAATCTGCATCACCAGTTCGGCGCGCTTGTCCTTGACTTCCTGCTCGATCTGGCCGTCCATCTTGGCAGCAACGGTGTTCTCCTCGGCCGAGTAGGCAAAGCAGCCCAGACGGTCAAACTTTACTTCCTTGACAAAATTGCACAGATCCTCGAACTGCTCCTCGGTCTCGCCGGGGAAGCCTGCGATCAGAGTGGTGCGCAGGGTGATGCCGGGGATCTCGCGGCGCAGCTTGCCGATCACCTCCAGCAGCTCGGCGCGGTTGGAACGGCGGTTCATATTCTTAAGGATGGTATCGTTGCAGTGCTGGATGGGCAGATCGAGGTAGGGCACCACCTTCTCATTGCGCTTCATGGCGGCAATGAACTCATCCGTGATGCGCTCCGGGTAAGCGTACATAATGCGGATCCACTCGAGGCCCGGCACCTTGTTCAGCTTATCCAGCAGCTCGCAGATGCTGCCGGGCTTGCCCCAGTCCTCGCCGTAAGCGGTGGGGTCCTGTGCGACCACGATCAGCTCTTTCACGCCCTCACCGGCCAGCCAGCGGGCTTCGGCCACGCAGTCGGCCATATCGCGGCTGTGCAGCGGGCCGCGGATGCCGGGGATGGCGCAGTAGTGGCAGCGGTTGTTGCAGCCTTCAGCGATCTTTAAGTACGCATAGTGGGCAGGCGTGCCGATGACACGCTTGCCGCCCAGCGGAAAGTCCTTTTTGGCACCGTAGCTTTCCAGATGGTCCTCACCATGGAACAGGCGGGCCACGATGGTGTCGATGGCCTTGTTGGAGGCACAGCCCACCACCGCGTCCACCTCGGGGATCTCTTCCTCGATCTGGCTGCGGTAGCGCTCGGCAAGACAGCCGGTGACGATGACCTTCAGCTCCGGGTTCTGCTGCTTGTAGGAGCAGGCTTCCAGAATGTTTTCAATGGCTTCGGTCTTGGCGCTCTCGATGAAGCCGCAGGTGTTCACAAGGATCACATCTGCTTCGGCCAGATCTGCCACGGTCTCGTGGCCGGCAGACAGCAGGATGTGCACCATCACATCCAGATCGACCTGATTCTTGGGGCAGCCAAGGGAAATACACGCAATTTTCATAGGGGATGATACTCTCTTTCTCTTTTGAGGGGTGCTTTTTATTCTTCTTCCGCTCTTTTTATCGCTTCTTTTATGACCGAATACGCAAAGCCGCGGCGCTGCAGGGCGGCCACCACAAGGTCGCGGCGGCCATCGGCCAGCTTTTTCATATAGCGGCTGCGCACCAGAGCGGCGGCAGCTTCCAGCTCCGGGCTTTCGCCGTCTGCGTCCGGGGCATAGACGCTTTCCAGCGCCTGCTCGATCTGCGCGCCGGAAAGGCCCTTCTGCCGCAGGTTCTGGGCCGCCGCACGGCGGCTCTTGCGGGCGGCAAGCAGGCTGTGTGCCCGGGCTTCGGCATAGCGGTCATCGTTTACGTAATCCAGCTCCACCATCTCAGCCACAGCAGCCGCTGCAGCCTGCTCGGTAAAGCCATAGCACAGCCGTTCATACAGCTGTGCCGAGGACATCTCGCGCGAGGCCAGCGCATCCAGTGCGCGGGCGCGGGCCTTGGCCGGGTCGGCGCACTTTTCTTCTTCCGGCTTCGGGCGGCGGCGTTTATAAAAGGACATTTAGTCCTCCACCATGATATCCAGTTCGCTCTCGCTGCTGCGGGCAGGAGCCTTGACCACCGGCTCCTTGGCATCTGCAGCCTTGGCGGGTTCCTCGGCCTTGGCCGCAGCGCCCTTGCCTGCCGGGCGGCGGGATGCATACAGCTTATCGGCATTGGCGCGGATCTGGCCCTCGATGTCGTTTGCGATCTCGGGATTGTCCTTCAGGAACTGCTTTGCGTTGTCGCGGCCCTGACCCAGACGGACATCGCCATAGTTGAACCATGCGCCGCTCTTCTGCACGATGCCCAGCTTCACGCCCACATCAATGAGTTCGCTCATCTTGGAAATGCCCTCGCCGAACATGATATCGAACTCTGCCTCACGGAACGGAGGTGCCACCTTATTCTTGACGATCTTGGCGCGGGTGTGGTTGCCGATGAACTGGCCGGAAGAGTCCTTCAGGCCCTCCACGCGGCGGATGTCGATGCGCACCGAGGCGTAATATTTCAGGGCGCGGCCGCCGGTGGTGACCTCCGGGTTGCCGTACATCACGCCCACCTTCTCGCGCAGCTGGTTGATGAAGACGCAGACCGTGTTGGTCTTGCCGATGACCGAAGTCAGCTTGCGCATGGCCTGACTCATCAGGCGGGCCTGCAGGCCCACATGGCTGTCGCCCATTTCGCCCTCGATCTCAGCCCTCGGCACCATGGCGGCAACCGAGTCCACCACGATGGCATCGATGGCACCGGAGCGCACCAGTGCTTCGCAGATCTCCATGGCCTGCTCACCGGTGTCCGGCTGGCTGACCAGCAGATTGTTGATGTCCACACCCAGCGCTTCGGCATAGGTGGGGTCCAGTGCGTGCTCCACGTCAATGAAGGCCACTTCGCCGCCCTGCTTCTGGGCTTCGGCCAGGATGTGCAGAGCCAGCGTGGTCTTACCGCTGGATTCCGGGCCGTACACCTCAATGATGCGGCCGCGGGGCACACCGCCCACGCCCAGAGCCAGATCCAGACCCAGACTGCCGGTGGAAATGGCATCCACCTGCATGGAGGCGTTATCACCCAGCTTCATCACGGCACCCTTGCCGAACTGCTTTTCGATCTGGGCCAGCGCAGTGGCCAGCGCATCCTTTTTGGCCTCCGGCTCGGTCTTTTTGGTCGCCGGGGCAACGGTGTTGTTGTTCTGATTTTTTGCCATAGCGTGCTGCTCCTTTTCTTCCTGCTGCCCGCCGTGCGCGGGCTGTCCGTATACTTTCCAGTATAGTATACCACAAAATCAAAATATTACAACAAGAAGTTGTTTCTATTTTCACTTTTATTTTTCGGGTCTGTGGGCGATCATGCACCGGTCATTGCCGCCAAAATCCTTGCGGCACTCAATGTCTGCCCAGCCGTTTGCAGCCAGCAGTGCCGCCACAGCCTGCCGCTGCTGCCAGCTGATCTCCAGCACCAGTGCGCCGCCGGGCCGCAGTGCATTCTGGTAATGCTCTGCAAGGGCACGGTAGAACATAAGGCCGTCCTTTCCTGCTTCCAGCGCCATGGCCGGTTCCTGCGCCACCTCCGGCTGCAGATGCCGCATCTCCTCGGCGGTGAGGTAGGGCGGGTTGGATACGATCAGATCAAGCTGCCCTTCCGGCAGGCCCTGCCAGTAGGTGAACAGGTCGCCCTCCACCGGCTGCACCGCATAGGCTGGCTTTGCCTTTGCGCGCAGAGCGTTCAGCGCCGGCCCCCAGTCAAAGGCCGGGGCATCTGCCTGCTCAAACGCGGTAGGCTCCAGCAAGTCCTCCGTCTGCCCGCCCTGCCCCTTCAGGGCGCAGCGGCAGTTCTTTTCCAGATAAACAAAGGCTTCCGGGCTTTTTTCCACGCAGATCACCTGCGCCGCCGGGCAGAAGCGCTTGACGCCCAGCCCCAGACAGCCGGTCCCCGCGCAGAGATCCAGCACCCGGGGCGCTGCAATGCCCGTCAGGGTATTGGCAGCCGCTTCCGCTACCACCTCAGTGTCTGCCCGGGGGCAGAGCACACCGGGGCCAACGGCAAGGTCAAAATCCAGAAAGCTCCAGATCCCGCACAGGTATTGCAGCGGTTCCCGCTGCTCACGGCGCGTGCAGAGGGCTTCCAGCTTTTCCGCTTCCTCCGTGGTCAGCACCCGGTCGGAAAGGCGGGCATCCCGCCCGGCTGCCACGCGGAACAGCTCCCGTGCATCGTAATCGGCATCCGGACACCCTGCAGCGGAAAGCCGGGCTTCCACGGCCCGCACCGCTTCGCGCGGGGTCAAACCAGCAATTACCATCTGCCATCCTCCGGGTCCTCGGGCAGCACAGGGGTCACAGCGGCAATGGCCACCTCGATCATGCTGTCGTCCGGTTCAAACACGGTCAGGTGCTGCACCCAGATGCCGGGCTGGCGGATGATACGGGTAGCAATGTTATCGGACCGGCCGCACCACTTGAGCAGCTCATAGCTGATGCCCATGACCAGCGGCAGAAGCAGCAGCTTGAACAGCACCCGCAGGCCGATGCTGCCCCACGGCAGCACGCTGTAGAGGAACACGCTGACGATGACCACCAGAATGAGGAAGCTGGTGCCGCAGCGCGGATGGAACCGAGTGTACTTGCGCACATTCTCCACGGTCAGCTCATCACCGGCCTCATAGCAGGCAATGGTCTTGTGCTCGGCACCGTGGTACTCAAACACGCGGTGGATCTCCTTCATCTTGGAGATGGCCACCATATAGGTGAGGAAGATGCCAACTTTCAGCACCGCTTCCAACACCACCTTGGCCCAGCGGCCCAATGTTACAAAGTGGTTCACGCCGCCCACGATGAGGGTGGGCAGCACGGTGAACAGCAAAATCGCCAGCAGTCCGCCCAGTACGGCGGCACAGGCCAGCAGTGCGTCCTCTGCCTTTTTGCCCAAGTGGTCGCCCACCCATTTTTCAAAGGCAGTCTCTTCCTCTTCTGGGTCGTAGTCGTCACCCATGCTCACCTGAGCCGAGTACATCATGTAGCGGTAGCCCACGATCAGGCTTTCGATCATGGAGATGGCACCGCGCACCAGCGGGATCTTTGTCCAGATGCCGTGGTTCTTCACAGGGTCGATCTTGGTCTCAATGGTGCCGTCCGGCTTGCGCACGGCGCAGCAGATGAGCTTCGGGCCGCGCATCATGATGCCTTCCATCAGCGCCTGCCCGCCGACGCTGGTCTTAAAACGTTCCTTTTTGGGTTGATTCATTGGGTTCTCCTATCGGATCATATTTTTCTCGACCATTTTACCACAGAATTGTGACAAAATCTTCACGCCTTATGGTACAGCGGCAAGCCCAGTGTGACCACTGTGCCGCGGCCCAGCGTGCTCTTGATGTCCATGGTGCCGTCCAGTGCAGTCATGATGGAATCCACCAGCGCAAGGCCGATGCCGCTGCCCCGCACCGAATTGCTGCCCTTGTAGAACTTGGTCTTGACGTTTTCAAGGTCTTCCGGCGGGATGCCGCGGCCCTGATCGATGATCTCCGCAAAAGCCTTGTATTCGCCCGCCCACAGCTTGACCGTGATGCGCCCGCCGGGGGCCGAGTACTTGATGGCGTTGTCCATGATGTTGATGAACACCTGCCGCAGACGGTCCGGGTCGGCATAGACCGGGATCATCTCCTCCGGCTCGGTGTAGCTGAGCACAAGGCCCTCGCGCTGGATGCGTGCTTCACAGAACAGCACCGCATCGGTCAGCTCTGCCACAAGGTCCAGCGGGCGGCAGTCCATACGGATGCGGCCGTTCTGCAGACGGCTGAAATCCAGCAGCTCTTCCACCATGTTGTACAGGCGGCCCGTCTCATTGTTGATGATCTCAAGGCCCTTGCGGTAGTTCTCGTCTGCCGGGTCGTCCAGTGTGCGCAGGGTCTCCACCCAGCCCCGGATGGAGGTGAGCGGCGTGCGCAGCTCGTGAGAGACGGAACTGATGAACTCGTTCTTCATCTTCTCGGTCTCTTCCAGCCCTTCGGCCATCTGGTTGATGGTGCCGCGCAGGCGGTCCACCTCGTCGTGTTCGTTGCCAGTGACCGGCAGGCGCACGTCCAGCTCACCCCGGGCGATGCTGGCTGCGGTGCGCTCCACCTGCCCCAGCGGCACCACGATGCTGCGGATGAAGTACAGGCCGGACATCACGGTGAAAGCAAGGATCACCGCCGCGATCACAACACTTACCGCGATGGCGTTCTTGATCTGCGCCCCCACAAGGGTCAGGCTGGTGACAAGACGCATCGCCGCCACATCCTCGGCGGCATAGGGCACCAGATAACAGGCCGCCATCACCAGCTCGCCGGACTGGGTGCGGTAGACCGCCACACCAAGGCCATCAGAAGCCTCCTGCGCCTGCTCAAAGTCGATGCCGGTCACAATGCCGTCCGCATTTGTGCCGCTGGAGGACGCAATGACCCCGCCATAGCTGTCCAGCAGCATGAACTCGTATTTGTCCTTATCGGCAAACTGCTCCACCATGCGGCGCAGGGCCACGCTGCGGGTAGCCGCCGTGCTCTGCACCGTATCGCCGGTGTACATTTTCAGCTGGCCGGACACCGAAGAGAACCGCCGGTACATGGTCTGCTGCACGCTGTTATAATAGCTGCGTGTGTAGTTGTACAGGAACATGGTTTCGGCCAGCAGCACCAGCAGCACGGTGATGAGCAGGTTGCCCCGCAGCCACCGGCGGGTGATCCCGCTTCTCATTCTTCCCATCTGTAGCCGTAGCCCCACACAGTAAGGATATGGGTGGGATGGCTGGGTTCATCCTCCACCTTCATGCGCAGACGGCGGATGTTCACATCCACGATCTTCACGTCACCAAAATAGTTCTCGCCCCAGACACCCTTCAAGATCTTCTCGCGCACCAGCGCAATGCCGGGGTTGCGGAAGAACAGCTCCATGATCTGGAATTCCACCTGCGTCAGCTCAATCGGCTGGCCTGCCTTGAGCAGCACGCGGCGGTTCTCGTCCAGCACAAATTCGCCGCTGGTGAGCATCCCCAGCGGGTTTTCCTTTTCTTTTTCGTCCCCGCCTGCAGTACGGCCGACGCGGCGGCACAGCGCTTTCACACGGGCCAGCAGTTCGCTTACGCTGAAAGGCTTGGTCATATAGTCATCGGCACCAATAGAAAGGCCGCGGATCTTGTCCTGCTCCTGTCCCTTGGCGCTGAGGATGATAATGCCGATCTTCTGATCGGTGCGGCGGATGGTCTCGCACAGGGAGAAGCCGTTCATGCCCGGCAGCATCACATCCAGAATGGCCGCATCGCAGCCCGGCTTCTTCTCCAGCAGCGGCAGAGCCGCCTCGGCGCTTTCGGCCTCCACAGCCTCCATGCCCGCAAGGCGCAGGTTCAGCGCGATCATCTCGCGGATGTTGGCTTCATCTTCAACGACAAGCACTCGTACCATGAACTGTTCCTCCGTTCTTTAGTTGAGCAGATACAGCGCCTTGGACAGGCGGTAATTTTTATCACGGATCTCCACATCCGGGGCAAGCTTCGCCTGCATCTGGCGGGATGCCACGATGCCAAGGCGGGTCCAGCCCTTCAGGCTGGAGGTGGTGCGCACCAGACGCAGGGTCATTACCAGCTGGTCTTCGTCCACCGTGCGCAGCTCCACTGCGCCATCATATTGTTCGCTGTCGGTCAGTTTGAGGTTGCCCTCCCACTCCATGGGCAGCTCGATATAGCAGTTGGTCTCTTCGTCCAGCAGCCCGAAGCTTTTTTCCGGGTGCGGGCTGGTATAGTCCATCCACACGATAAAATCCATGCGGCGGCTCTGGCTCATGTTCAGCAGGCCCGCTTCGTCCGGCTGGGTGGGGATCTCCACGATGCCGTCGCCGTCCAGATCCTGACTGACCAGACTGGGCACATTGCGCAGGGAAGCGGTGTAAAGCTTTTCGGTGCTGATCTGATCGGCAGGCACCATCTGCTGCGTGTCCTCGTCAAAACGCAGCAGCACGCTGGCCAGATTGTTGCCGGAAATGCCGGTCCAGCCATCCAGCACCAGATAATGCCTGCCGTCCGCACCCACACCCGCCGCCACCGAGGCGCAGCCGGCGAACCGATTGGCGGAAAGGCCCATAACAGCCACCTGCTGGAAGCTGCCCTCTTTATCCACGGTCAGCAGTTCGATCTGCACGCCGCCGTCCTCCAGCGTAGACATCAGGATCAGGTCCTGATTGCCGCCGCCGGTGATATCCTCCACCAGATACTGCTGGTACTGCTGCTCCAGGATCGTGGAAAGCACGCCGTCGGTGTAGGAATACACAGCCAGATAATGGTCGCCCTGTGCCGCTGTATAACCCACCACCAGTTGGGTGGCATCGCCGGGCTGCAGCTGGGCCAGCCCCACCGACTCTACCGTGTCTGCAAGGCCCTCTACGTTCTGGCGCACATGCCAGATGTCGGCATCATCCTTCTGCAGGATGGCAATGCACACGTTGGAGCTTTGGGCGGTGGTGTAAAGCACGGCGGCATCCTGCCTGCCGTCACCGTCCAGATCCTGCAGCAGGAAAGGCGAAAGCAGGTCGCCCTGCATGGGATATTTGAGCTGTGCGCTCTCCCCCAGCCAGTCGTTCAGGGCAGTCTGCACATCGCCGTAATCGCCGGAAAGCTTGGGCGCACGCAGAAGCTCTTCCACCTGCACCTGTTCACCGGGCATGCTGCAGCCTGCCAGAAGCAGGCACAGCAGCACGCAAGCCAACCACCGGCCAAAATGATTCGGATGTTTCAACCGCTGCGCCTCCTCTGTGTGGAAAACTTGTCCGGCCAAAGGCCGAAAACATGCTATTGTCAGTATACCACGGGCCGGGCGCAATTCCAACACCCGAAAACGAGAAAAGGGGCTGCTGCACCACATTTGGTGCAGCAGCCCCCTCGGGGTCCTGATTTTTATTCTTCGGTCTTGTCAAACAAGCCTTTTTCTTTTGCGGCGTTCCAGGTCAGGCAGGTGCGCAGCTTGCTGACGGGGAAGTACGGGTTGAATTTGTTGTTGTCCGCATCATCCTTCATCAGATCCTGCTCCACTGCCCAGTGAGCAGCTTTCTGGGCATCGGTATCGCCCTGCTCGATGTCGCTGTAGAGGGCGGTGCTTACAGGTTCCGGCTTCCCGGCGTGCTCCCACAGCAGCTCGGCCAGCTCGATGCGGTTGGAGGGCATGGGGATGCCGGGCATATTGATGACGCGGTAGATGCCGGTACCGGCTTCATAGATAATCGCACCTGCGGCAGCACCCACGACCACAGCGGACAGCGCCCCCTGAATGTTGCCGGCGGCATCGCCGCCTGTACCGGGGTCAACGATCTCACCTTCATATTTATACACGGCAGTGACGAACACGTCATAATTCGGAACGGTCAGCGTCGCAGTTTCCGGGTTCTCGAGGTCGGGGTCTAAGACACCACGCAAATCCTGCACCTCGGTCACACCATCGGCTGCAATTTTTTCCACCTTCCAGCCGGTGAACTGTTTGTCCCCTTCGTTGGAGAAAGCAGTCAAGGTCACTTTATCACCCTCTGCAAACTGGCTGTAAGGCCGCTTCTCGGCATCTCCAACAGCCATGGTAGCATGGATGGGGTTCACATAATACTTATCCGTCTCGCGTTTGTTAAAGTAGCGGAACTCCGTGCCGTCATCGTCTTTCTGGTAGTCAATGATATAATCCGATTTTGCGCTGACCAGCTTCAGGTCTTTCTGGTAGTGTGTATTAGTTTTTGTGGTGACATGCAAGCCATCTTCTATTCCTATTACATCTACCACCGCCTTGTGGGTAAACTCTTTCGTTATTTCAAGATGCACTGGATGATTTGGATCCTGATAATAATTATCCAATAGAATATCGCTGAAGTCTCCCGATGAGCCGTTATTCTCAATTGTCACATTTTTCACTGTTAGCGCAACTTGATCCCCGCTATCACATCTCCTAACAATTCCAGCGCCTTTGCCACTTGCATTTACCTTGATCGTTGCATTCTCAATTGTGACGGGTCCTTTTGTATAAGGTATGTAGATTCCATCTACATTTTCTCCTACTATCTCAAAAGTGCCGCCTGTGATAAACAATGCATTTTGTTCCTCGTAACCCATATAGGATGAGTAAGATACTACATTCCCCGACCCACAGCCTTGAACGCTTTTGAAATCTCCACCGGTAATCGTTGTTTTCGATGGGCCACCCTCAATACCTATCACAGTACCCCCAGGACTCATTGACTCAAACGTACCGCCGTCAATCTGCAGCTCTCCCTCAGACTGGTAAACAACTGAACCTCTACCTTGGAAATTGCCATCTTTGATGATCGTTGTTCCATAGTTTTCAAGTGCGTTACTTCCAATAAATGTACCGCCTTCGATCCGCATTACTGCTGCAGAATCAGCAGCATAATTTTTTACCGCATCGCCCTTTCCTGTCTCAAAAGTACCGCTGATGATGGTAAGGGTTCCCTTGCTATCATGCTCGCATCCGACTGCGACACCTAACTTCTTTTTATATGTGCCGCCGTTGATCTCAACCGTTGTATTTGCATCCGTACTGGAAAGGCCGATGAGTACAGGACCTAAACCGTAATAGTATCCCGGTTCACTCATGTTTTCCACAATTGCGTCGTTTCCACCGTTGATCGTCACATGGCCTTTGACCACTTTGATCAACATATCCCGGATATTTGTGGTCACGTGACCGGTAATGTTGATGATCACGTCCTTGCCATCCTGAACATTTACCGTGATCGGTCCGGTATACTC
>ENA-ORCN01000535-ORCN01000535.1-human-gut-metagenome-genome-assembly--contig:-NODE-535-length-31346-cov-9.135630_pt1 | contig 31346 bp, 27 predicted proteins | sample MGYA00242984_ERZ507984 | MGnify/ENA primary metagenome ERZ507984 (study PRJEB26167, sample SAMN06115395) | human gut metagenome | host: Homo sapiens | place: China:Hubei | collected 2016-05-19 | study... | reverse complement strand
AAGGGTTCCCTCTCCCCTCCCCAATCTTCACATCTTATCCAGCCTTAATCCATGTTGATAACGGCAACCTTGCCGGTTTCAGCGTGCAGCACGTGCACGGCACAACCCAGTCACGGGTCAAAGGCGCGGATAAGCCGCGCTATGTTGACGGGATTCTCAATGTCGGGCACGGGCACGCCGATGAGGGCTTCCTCAAGAGCGCCGCGCATACCGGTGTCGTTGCGGGGAGCGCAGTTCCAAAGGGTCGCGGACACGATCTGATAGTTGTCGATCTTGCCGTTGCGGACCTTGGTGAAATGCATCAGCGAACCGCGAGGCGCTTCGGTAAAGCCGAACCCTTCGGAATCCTTCATCACCGGCATGGAGAACGTCTCCTCGTCGGGACGCACTTCCTTGAGGAAACGCTCGACGACATCCAGCATGAGGTAGGATTCTTCGGCGCGGGCCACGTGACGGCCAAGCAGCGAGAAGGCGAGGTCTTCGCCCATGTCGCGGAAGTTCTTCACGTCAAGGCCGAAATATTCCTTGAACAGCTTCTGGCCGATGGGCGAAATGGGCTTGTTGTTCACCCACATACGCGCCAGCGGGCCGACTTCCATGGGCTTCCCGTTGTACAGGGGGGCCTTCACGAAGCTGTACGCGCCCTTCTTGTCCACTTCGAGGACGTTCTCGCCCTTGGTAAAGGGCTTGCCCGAGGTGGAGTCGGCGAACCACGAATACTTGACGTCTTCAGTAACCCGCTTCACATCGAAGGGCATGTCCTTGCCGTCCTGATAGGCTCCGGCCTTGAACACGAACTCCTTGCCCTCGTCGTCCAGCGGGAACACGCCCACGCACAGCGCATTGCGGTATCCCTGCCCGAACGCTCCGAGATCCTTGTACTGGCTGCCGACCAGATAGACCACGGGAAGGTACTTTTCTTCGACGAACTTGCGGACCTTCTTGAAACGGGCCGCGTATTCGACGAGCTTTTCCTTCGTGGGGATTTCAGCGGCTCCGCCGGCGAGGATGCCGTGCACGTGAGGCATACGGCCGCCGAAAAGCGCGACCATCTCATGGCACACGGCGCGCACTTCCAGCGCCTCGACGTACTGATCGACGCCCACGGCGTTGATGGCCGGGGGGAGGCGCAAATCGGGCTTGGCGTAGCGCGGCATGAACGGGGCGGTGTCCGGCCCCTGGATGAAATCCTGGCCCGCCAGATGGTAAAAATGCAGGATGTGCGACTGGAGGTAGTTCGCACCGAGGATCAGGTTACGGGTGGCGCGACCGTTGCTCGGAACCGCGGTGCCGCTGGCTTTTTCCAGCGCGATGCTGGCGGCGGTGGCATGGGCGGTGGGGCACACGCCGCAGATGCGCTGCACGATCTGGGCGGCGTCGCGCGGATGACGCCCGCGCAGGATGGATTCGAAACCACGGTACATGCCGCCGGTCAGTTTCGCATCGACGACTTTGCCGTTTTCAACCACGACCTCGGCCTTGAGATGGCCTTCGATGCGGGTCACCGGATCGATGGCGATCGTGGTTTTCGTCTGGGTAGCTTCTGCCATAAAGTGGCTCCTCAAAAGCGACTGGAACGGGAAACCCCGTTCAGAGTGTCAGATAAGCGCAACCCCGGAGGATTGCCGCCTCCCGGCCGGAAAACGGCCTAGTTGACGTAGAAGGGGGACTGCCCGTCGGGGAAGGTCGGGGAGGTGCAGCCGATGCACGTGGCGTTGTTGACGCACCAGTTGACCCCGTTGTTCCATTTGCGCTCGAAGGAGTCGCAGGCGCTCCGGGGGCCCTTGCAGCCCATGCTGAAACGGCAGCCGTCCTTGTCGCTCATGGTCTTGACCATGTGCCCGGCTTCAAATGCGCTCAGGTGGGGACAGTTCATGTGCACGTTCTTGTAGAACGCCTTCGGGCGGCCGTTGGCGTCGAGCCCCTGCTTGACCAGCAGTCCGAGCGTGTTGGTGGCGAGCGCCTGAAGGCCGAGGCCGATGGTGCCCACGATCCAGTCGGGATGCGGAGGACAACCGGGGATGTTGATGACGGGGGCGGGGATGCCTTCCTTTTTGAGGAACGCGGAAACGCCCATGGCGCCGGTCTCGTTGCCCTTCCCGGCGGGAATGCCGCCGTAGGCCGCGCAGGTGCCCACGGCGAGCACGGCGGCGGCGTTGGCGGCCAGCACCTTGGTCACTTCGGTCATGGTCACTTCATGGTGGTTGGCTTCCGCCACCACGCAGCACTTGCCGTCATGCGCCACGGGCACGGCACCCTCAACGGCGAAGATAAACTTGCCCTTGAACTTTTCGGCGACGCGCATCATGTGCTCATACGCGCCCTCGCCTTCAGCGGCCATGACGGTGGGATGGAATTCAAGGCTGATGATTTTGAGCAGCACGTCGGCTATGCTCGGGTGCGTGCTGTTCAGCAGCGTGACCGAACAGCCCGTGCACCCCTGCCCCTGAACCCAGAAAACGGGAGGACGTTCGCCGGTGAGCGTTTGGGCAAAGGCCTCGTGGATGGCGGGGTGAAACATTTGGGAAACCCCGAACCCGGCCACCGTGCCCGAACACAGTTTGACGAAATCTCGTCTGGAAAGAGCCATTCCTGCCTCCTTGATAAAGGCATGTTGATACGATGGATAGCGAGGGATGCTGCACAACGCGCGCTCTGAGGACGGACAGAATGCGGCCTACAGCAAAAGATTATAATCGTATTATACAGAGGCCGGAATTGTGTCAATCAAAACGGGGTAAAACGTGCCACTTATCATTTTTTCGTAACACGATTAAGACTGCAACCATGCAACATCACCAACAATGTGCGTTTTAGAACAAGCTTATCAGGCCGCATGGCATAAGAAATCACGGGCTGCCGCGCCACTGCGGCAACCCCTTGCTCCAATGCGCTCCGCCCGCACAATTCGCCGCCTACAGATTTTTTCCGCCCCGTGCCGCCCGCTCCGGGCCGTGGTGCGCCTTGCGATCGGCAAAATGTTTCCGGCTGGCCGCAAAGATCAGGCTCGCCACGACCAGCGTGCACATTTCCGCCAACGGTATGGCTACGTAAATACCCACATTGCCGAACAGTTGCGGCAACAGCCACAGGAAGCCCACCGGAAAAAGCAAACTGCGCATGAGAGCCACCGCAGCGGACGCCGCAGCCATATGCAGCGCCGTGAAGAAGCTCGCCAGAGCCATGTTCAGGCCGCTGAACAAAAACGCCAGCTTGAACCAGTCGATGAACTCCAGCGTCACCGCCACCACCTTCTCCTCACCGGGCAGGAAGATCTTCAACAGCATTTCCGGATACAGCGCGAACACACCATACAGCATGAGCCCGATACCGAAGACCATGCCCAAGGCAAGCCCGAGGAATTGGCGGGCGCGGGCGAAGTTCCTGGCCCCGAAATTGGCGCTTACCAGAGGAGACAGGGAGTCACTGATGGCGTAGGACACGGAGGCCCCAAACCATGCGGCATAGTTGATGATAGTAAACGCAGCCACACCGTATGAGCCGATCCGGGCAAGCAAAATCCAGTTGATGAACAAGATCACCAGTCCGATCGACGTCTCGTTGATCAATTCGGAAACGCCGTTCCAGCAAGCCTGCCCGACCTCCTTCCACGCGCCGATCGCACGGGTAAAACGGCACTTCGCCTCAGGAGCGAAAAAGTGCAGGCACAAAACCCCCGTCGTGATGGTATAGGCAATGCCGGTAGCATAGGCCGCACCCTCGACGCCCATGCCAAACACGGGGATAAAGACGGCGTCCAGAACAATGTTGATGAGCGCGCTCAGCATGAGCCCCACGGAAGCCAGAGCGGGTTTCCCGTTCACGCGGACGAAATACGAGAGTGCCAGGCCGCAAGGGATCATCGGCCCGAAAAACATCAAGCCGCGCAAATAGGCTTCGGCGGGCCCCCTCAGCTCTTCATCCGCCCCGAGAAAGCGCACCAGTTCGCCGCTGAACAGCAGCATCCCCGCCGACGCGGCTACACCGACAAGCAGCAGGGAGAGCATCGTTTTGGTGAAAATCGCGGAAGCCGCTTCCGGCCTCCTCTCGCCAAGATATTTCCCGGCCCGGACTGCCCCACCCGACGCAAGCATGACGCCCACCCCGAAAAACAAGGAAAACATCGGCATGACAAGGTTGAGGGCCGCCAAAGACATCGCCCCGACATAGCGGCCGACGAAGAAGCCGTCCACTATGGCCGCCGAAGACTGGAGCAGCATGGCCAGCGTCCACGGGATGCAGTAACGCAAAAAGGTCCGCACCAGAGGGCCGTGGAGCATGAGATCCAATCCGTGCATAAACTTCCTTCAAAGAGAAAAAGATTGCGGCCTGTCGAATTCCGGAGAGTGGACCTCCTAGGAAAGGATGCCCTCCCCCTCCAAAACGTTCCGACGCCGGAGACACCGTACAGCAAGAAGCCCGTTCCGCGATAAGGCAGCTTACCCGGCTCTCCGTTGCCCCCATGAAGGGAACAAAGGAGGTTATCCGAGGCTGTCCTCCGCGGCGATGTGTGCCTTGCAAAGGCTCAAGCTATTTTCCGAATACGCCATTTTTACGGGGCAGAAACCGTGCCATGCCATGAGAGCGATATGGCACGCTTCATTAGTACGTATAAGGATTATCCTTACCCGGACTAATTGGCAAGAAAAATTTCTCTGCGCCAAGATTAAAGATGCCAGCCCATAAAAAAGCCTCCGGCGTACACACGGAGGCCCTTCTCGCAAAACATGTCCTTCGCGGCACAGCGTCAGGCTATGCCGTAGCGCACCATATACCAAAGCGTCTTGACGTATTCCGAAAAAATATACCCCATCTCATAGATGCGGAACCGTGCCGTGAATGTTGCCCCCGCATAGACGGGGTGCACCCCGAACGCCACTTCGGGCCAGACGTTCCGGAACACCGCGAGCGCCCGCCTGCTGTGGAACCAGCTCGTCACCAGCATGACGGAACGGGGATGCGAGGCTTCCAGCGCCTTTTTGGTCAGAACGGCGTTTTCATACGTGCTGCGGGATTGGCTCTCACAGGCCGCATCCGGCACTCCCGCCATGCCGAGCCGCCGGACGATAAGCCCACCGTCGCCGGAGCCCGTCACAAAGACTTTCGGGGCAACGCCCTGATGATACAGCTCCGCCGCGCCGATTACGCGCTGCCCGGATTCACCTCCGAGCACTACAATGATATCCGCATGTTCCAGCGGCACGTCAACATGCAGCCACGCTTCCGCCCGCCAGATCAGCACCGCCCCGATCAGCAAAGCGGCGATCGCCAGCTTGCCGATCGCCCCATACCATCCCTGCCCCATGCCCCGCTCTCCGCCGAGTTCCGGATATGCCTTTCCTTTCCCAAACATGCTCCCCCACAAAAAAACAGCCCCCATCCAGCCCATACCGCCCCCCTTGAGCAGGGGATCGATAACGACAAACGTCTTTGGAGGAGAGGGGGAAGGTTGAGGGGAGAGGCCCCCTTCCGGAAAAAGGTTCCCCTCCCAATGCAATCTTCATCAGCCCGGCCGCAATCAGTCTCCGGCCTTGAGCTGTTCCCAATACTTTTCGTACAGTTCGCGGGCCTTGCCCACGTTGACGGTCACTTCACCCTTGGCGAGCTCTTCCGGATCCAGCACAATGACTTTGCTCTCGGCATATTCGGGCTCAAGGATCTTTTCGGCGGCCTTGTTCGGCGTGGAGTAGTTGAACTCTTCCACGCACAGCTTGGCAACCTCGGGACGCATCAGGTAACTGATGAACTTGTAGGCGTTTTCCTTGTGCTCGGCCCCGGCGGGGATGGCGAAGTTGTCGAGCCAGATCATCATCCCTTCTTCGGGCACGATGAATTCGAGGTCGGGGTTTTCCTGCATGGCGATGAAGGCGTCGCCGTTCCACGCCAGCCCGGCCACCACTTCTTCGCTGATGAAGGCCTGCTTGGTGGCGGTCACGTCGAACACGCGCACGGACGGCTTGAGAGCCTTCAGCCACTCGTAGGCGGCCTTGATTTCGTCGGGATTGGTGCTGTTGATGGAGTAGCCGCACGCCTTCAAGCCCACGCCGAACGTATCGCGCAGGTCATCGGAAAGCAGCACCCTGCCCTTGAATTCAGGCCGGGCGAGATCCTTCCAGCTCTTGATGGTGGAGACGTCCACGGCCTTCTTGTTCACGAGCAGCCCCACCGTGCCCCACATATAGGGGATGGTCAGGGCATTGCCCTTGTCGAAAGGCTGGTTCAGCGAGGCGGGATCGAGGTTGTCGAGGCCCTTGATCTTGCTCTTGTCCAGCTTGGCGAGCAGGTTGTCCTGCGCCATCACTTCCACGAAGTACCCGGAAGGGACGACCAGATCATACCCTTTGGCCCCGAGCAGTTTGAGCTTCGCGTACATGGCCTCGTTGGATTCATAGGTGGAAAGCACCACCTTGATGCCTGTCTCTTTCGTGAAGCCATTGACGACTTCCTGCGGAATGTATTCCGACCAGCTGAACACGTTCAGTTCCTTCGCCTCTTCCGCAAAAGCCGGAGAAGCGGCGATCAGCAGCGCGACAAGCGCAACGAGGAGTTTTTTCACGCGAGTTCCTTATAAAGTTGAAGGTACTTAGGAATGCGAGGGAGGGGAAAGGGAACCTTTTGAAAAAGGTTCCCTTTCCTCTCCCCAATATCTTACTTTTTCAAAAATTTTCGAATAAGAACTTTTTACCCTTGTTTATGGTTTCATATGTGAATATTCTATTGTAAACGGATGTCAAAGAGGCTATTTTCAGGAGCGACGCATTCCCGGGGCGAGCCCGGGACAAATCCAGAAAGAACGGGAACATCCATGCAGGAACTTTCAGAATATACCAAGCGGCACTGGGACGTCGTCGTCATCGGCGGCGGAGCCACTGGCGCGGGAACCTTGCGCGACCTCGCCATGCGCGGGGTCAAGGCGCTGCTGCTCGAACAGCGCGACCTCGTCCACGGCACAAGCTCCCGCTTCCACGGCCTGCTCCACAGCGGCGCGCGCTACGCGGTGAAAGACGCCGAGGCGGGCCGGGAATGTATCGAGGAAAACCGCATCCTCCGGCGCATCGGCAAGCACTGCGTCGAGGAAACCGAAGGCTTCTTCGTCCGCACGCCCGAAGACGGGGCCGAGTTTGAGGCTACGTGGGTCACGGCCTGCGACAAATGCGGGATCGAAGCCACCCCCATCTCCGTGAAGGAAGCCCGGACGCTCGAACCCAACCTCGCGGGCAATATCGTGTCCGTGTACCGCGTGCCCGACTCCGCCGTGGACGGCTTCCGCCTCGTCTGGCAGAACGTCCAGAACGCCGTCCGGCATGGCGCGGGCTTCCGCACCTATACGGAAGTCACTTCCATCAACAGCGCCAACGGACAAGTCTCGAGCGTAAGCGTGCGCGACTCCCGCACCGGGCAGACCGGGGAAATCCCCTGCAGCTTCGTGGTCAACGCCGCCGGGAGCTGGGTGGGCGAGCTGGCCCATACCGCGGGGCTGGACATCAACGTCAAGCCCGACCGTGGGACGCTGGTCGCCTTCAACCACCGCTTCACCAGCCGCGTGATCAACCGGTTGCGCAAGGCGTCCGACGGCGACATCTTCGTGCCGCACGGCTCCATCACCATCCTCGGCACCACCTCCAAGAAGACCGACAAGCCCGACGACACCGTGCCGGATACCGCCGAAGTGCACGATCTGCTCGACATCGGCCGCGTGCTTTTCCCGGAAATCGACAGCTACCGCATCCTCCGCACCTTCGCGGGGACGCGGCCCCTGTACACCGCCGACCCGTCCGCCGAAGGCCGGGGCGCTTCCCGCAACTTCGTGGTCCTCGACCATGAAAAGGAAGGGCTCAAGGGCATGGCGACCATCTGCGGCGGCAAGCTGACCACCTACCGCCTCATGGGTGAGCGCATGGCCGACCTCGTCTGTACCAAGCTCGGCGTGACCGCACAGTGCCGTACCGCCGTGGAGCCGCTGGTGGAGGATACGCCCCCGGCCCTGCTGGAACGCGCGCGCAAGGTCTTCCCGGCGCAAGGCCTGGAACAGGCCGAATCGCGCCTTGGCGACAGTTTTGCCGCCACGGTGGAGCGCCTTGAGGCCGCGCCGTGGAAAAAGGCACTCTTGTGCGAATGCGAGCGCGTCACTATTGCGGAATTCGAACAGGTCGCCTCCGAACCCACGTCCCATTCCCTCAACGACATCCGCCGCCGCACCCGTATGGGCATGGGTACCTGTCAGGGGAGTTTCTGCGGCTTGCGCGGCGTGGGCGCGGTGCTCGAAGCCAAGCTGCTGCCCGCCGGGATGCAGGCCTGCGGTACCGGCGAGTGCGATGCCCTCCCCTGCGGCGCGCCGGATCTGCTCCAGAGCTTCCAGCAGGAGCGCTGGTACGGCATCCGCCCGGTGCTGTGGGGCAGCGAATTGCGTGAAACCGAGCTGGCGCGCGGCATGTACGGCGCGACCCTCAACGTAGACGGAGCCGACGAATGATCAAAAGAACACCCTATGACGTCATGATCGCCGGGGGCGGCCTTTCCGGGCTGAGCGCGGCCCTGTTCGCGGCAAAGGCCGGGAAGCGCACGCTGCTCGTCACCAAGGGCTCCGGCGTGCTCGCCATCGGCGGCGGCACCATCGACGTGCTCGGCTACCGTTCCGACGGCACGCCCCTTACCTCGCCCTTCGACGGCTTCGACAGCCTGTCCCCGCGCCATCCCTACGCCATCGTCGGCGCGGAGACCGTCAAAAAAGCGCTGTCCGGCTTCCTCGAGTTCTGCGACGAGGGCGGCTGTCCCTACCTCTGCAACAACGAACAAAATACCCGCGTGGTGACGGCCCTCGGCACGACCAAGCCGAGCTATCTTGTGCCCCATACCATGTCGATGCACGGCGTGGCCGAAGCGGCCAACATTTTCATCGCCGGGGTCGAGGGGCTCAAGGACTTCTCCCCGGCGCTGGCGGCGCAGGGCCTTGCGACGCGCAAGGGGTACATCGGGAAGAACATCGTCCCGGTCATCCTGCCGAGCCCGTTCCCGCTCCAGCGCGACCTCTCCACCCTCGATCTGGCCCGCTATCTGGATACGCCCGAAGGCATCCTCTGGCTGAGCAAGAGCCTGAACAAATACATCGTGCGCGGCGTGCCCGGCGCGGTGTTCGTCCCGGCCATCCTCGGCACCGCCGCCAACAACGACGTGCACAACGCCATCAAGGATCGTACGGGGCACATCGTCAACGAAATCTCCAGCCTGCCCCCGGCGGTGACGGGGTTGCGCCTGCACGCCCTGCTCCTGCGTCTGCTCAAGAAATACAATGTGGATCTCATCGAGCAGTCCACCATCACCGGGGCCGTGGTCGAAAACGGGCGCTGCGCCGCGCTGATCACGACCAACAACGGGCAGGAGCGCCGCTATGAGGCGCGTTCCTTCATCATCGCCACGGGCGGCGTGCTCAGCGAAGGGTTCGCCATCGAGCCCGAACGCGCATGGGAGCCGATCTTCAATATTGATCTGCCGTTGAATCCGTCGTCTCCCGAGTGGTCGCTGCCGGAAGCCTACCCGGCCTGCCGCCAGACGCCGGGGACGCCCCGCCCGTCGCACGGCTTCGCCCTGCTTGGCCCGGATGTGGACGCCAAGCTCCGCCCGCTCGGTAAGGACGGCAACCCGCTGTGCGGCAACGTGTTCTTTATCGGCAAGACGCTCGGCGGCTACGATCACGCCGCGGAGAAGTCCGGCAACGGCGTCGCGCTGTCCACGGCCCTCTTTGCAGCCATGAACGCCTGAGGTGCGTATGAAACCTATTGAAACTGTAGATAAATGTACGACCTGCTCGACCTGCGTGGCCTATTGCCCCGTCACCAAGGCGACGCGGGCCTTCAAGGGGCCGAAGCTGACCGGGCCTTCGTCCGAGCGTTTCCGCCTGTATGACGAAACCGGCGGTGGGGAGATCTCGGAAATCGAGGCGCTGGACTATTGTTCCAACTGCAAGAACTGCGACATCGCCTGTCCGTCCGGGGTCAAGATTTCGACCCTCAACATGCTGGCCCGCGCGGAGTACTGCAAGCGCCACAAGCCGCCCCTGCGCGACTGGGTACTGTCCCACGGGCGTATGCTCGGCAGGCTGGCCCGCCGTTTTCCGGGCTGGCTGGTCAATGTCGGCTCCACCAACGCGCTGACCCGGCTCATCCTCGACAAGTTCGGCGTGGACGCCCGCGCGCCCATGCCCGTGTTCGTGCCCCGGAGCTTCACGGAATGGATGGGCGACCACAACGCGATGCTGACGGCCTCGGATCGCAGCCGCCTCACCAAGAAGGCCGTCTTTTTCCCCGGCTGTTACGTGAACGACTACGATCCGCAGACCGGCAAGGATCTCGTCTTCATACTGGAAAAGGCTGGGTATGAGGTCATCGTGCCCGAGTTCGAGTGCTGCGGGTTGCCGATGGTGGCGAACGGCTTCTTCGACGACGCCCGCGCCGCCGCGAGCCGGAACGTGGACACGCTCGCCGCTCTCGTTTCGTCCGGCGAGGTCCCCGTTTTGACGGTCTGCCCGAGCTGCCAGCTCATGCTCAAGCAGGAGTATGCCGAGTATTTCCCGGAACTCGGCAAGCATGAGTCCATTGTCCCCCATGTACAGGATGCCTGCGAGTTCCTCATCGGCCTTATCGAGTCCGGCGAGCTCGACATCGACGTACGCGAAGACGCCACGAAGCTGGTCTATCATGCCCCCTGCCACCTGCGCGCGCAGGGCATCGGCAAGCCGGGCCTTGATCTGCTCCGCATGGCTTCCGCCAACGTCGAGGACGCCCGTTCCGGCTGCTGCGGCATTTCCGGCAGTTACGGCTTCAAGAAGGAAAAGTACGATGTGGCGGCCTCGGTCGGTTCCGATCTCTTCAAGGCCGTCAAGGACAGTGCCGCCGAGTATTGCGTCACCGAGTGCGGCACCTGCCGCCTTCAGATTTCGCATCACACGAAGCTCCCGTCCATGCATCCGATCTCATGGTTGAGGAAGCTGGTGAAGTAGAGGAAAAAGTGGAGGGGGGAAGGGGAACCTTTCTAAAGAAAGGTTCCCCTTCCCCCCTCCAAACCTCCCCCTTTCCCCTCCCAAGACTTTCGGCTGGTGGGGAGGCTGCGCGGAGGGAGTTCCGTTGTATGGAAAAAAAGAGGCGATTCCTCAAGGAATCGCCTCTTTTTCATTTATAATAAAATGTTACTATGGATTAACAGGAGTATTAGTCGCCTGCGTGCAATCAGGGATACTGATGGTAGCATTGGTAAGAGTAACCTTATCGGCTGCTTTTCCTCCAGGAGGAATCGCCTCGGTAACGGTATAAACATTATTGGTTTTGGTCCCTGTAGTCAGCGTCCATCCTCCCAAATCAGTAGGGCTGGTTACAAGGCTCTCAGCTGCCGTTACCGCGCTGGTGCAGGAGCCACCGTGCAAAATTTCCTGCCCGAACTTCAGGTTCACACGGGCCTGCACTTCGGCAACAACGGCCATTGCAGCTTTGGTTTGGGCCTCTTTCTGCAAGTCATAGTACTTCGGAACGGCCACAGCGGCGAGAATGCCGAGGATGACCAAGACGGAAATGATTTCAATGAGCGTGAAGCCCTGCTGTCCCCTGTCCTTTCGCATCGTATACCTCCATCCACAAATGTTAAAAAACGTCTTAAGCCTGAACGGAAAAATCACATGTATGAGGCTCGTGATAGAATCTTTTTCATCTATAGAGTACCTCGTGATTCAAGTAAAGGCCTTCGATATCCGCGTACAGCGCTATTCGCAAAATATCCTAGCTGTTTCTTCATGAAGGTTTCACAAAGAAACGGCGCTGCACTGAATAAAACGGCATACAAAAAAATAATACCACTTTATTCAACAATATATAGTTACATAAAGCAAACTGTCCGGTGACGTAAAAAGAGTACCTTCCCGAAAAAAGAAGAAATACCTTCGGCGAGTATCTATACCCTCGCAACAATGATGTAAACCCAATATGCTCTTTTTACAAAAATAAGGGAGCATTTCTACGAATGCTCCCTTATCCGTTTTCTTGAGAGATCAGCTTCCCCACTCTGAGGATTTTCATTTTTGAACCCGCAAAACAAAAACAACCAATAAAGAGGCTCTTATATCAACACACGGAGATGTATCGCGAAAAAAGGGAAAGAGTTTCGGGTGTACCTCTCTTTTTCGAAAAATCTCCTCTCTCTTTATTTCATCTATAGAAACAACATCGTCACATGCCGCACGGCGACGGCGGCTCCAAACGCGATCAGCGTGTTGAATACCATACTGAACACAGGCCAGCCCCACGAACCCGTCTCCTGCCGGATAGCGGCGACAGTCACCAGACAGGGCGCGTACAGCAGCACAAACACCAGCAGAGCCAAGGCGGTGGCGGGCGTCCAGCGCCCGTCGTTGCGGATCTGCTGCGCCAGCGGCGTGGGATCTTCGGGATCGATGTCGCCGAGGGAATAGGCCGTGCCGAGCGTGGCGACGATGACTTCCTTTGCCGCAAAACCGCCCACCAACGCAATGTCCGTGCGCCAGTCAAACCCGGCGGGACGCGTCAACGGTTCCAGCGCCATGCCGAGGCGGCCTGCAAACGAGTGTTGAAGTGCCCGCTCCGCACGCTCGCCGTGCAAGGCCGTAAGCTGCTCTTCAAGAGCGGCCACATCGCCGCCCGAAGCCTTCGCCGCTTCAAGGTTCGCTTCGATGGTCTGCTGCTCGCCCGCGAAATGCGCCCGCGTGTCCAGCGGCAGCCGCGGATACGCCATAGCCGCCCACAGGATGATGGAAATGGCGAGGATGACCGTACCGGCCTTCTTCAAATACTCGAACGTACGCTCGCCCGTATGGATCGCCAGACCGAGCATTGTGGGCAGGCGATAGGGCGGAAGCTCCATAACGAACGGCGTGGACGGCCCACGGATAATCGTCGAGCGCAGCAGCCGCGCCGTGAGCAGGGCCACCACCCAGCCGGTGAGCGTCAGGCCGAACATGACCGCCGCCTCATGACCGGGGAAAAAGACGCCGGAAAAAAGGATGAAAACCGGAAGCTTGGCCCCACAGGCCATAAAGGGCACGGTCAACAGCGTCGCGATCTTTTCGCGGGGGCTCCTTAGGGTGCGGGCCGCCAGCACGCCGGGCACGGCACAGCCGCCAGCAATGCCTCCGCCCACGATGAACGGCATCACCGAACAGCCGTGCAGCCCGAAAATACGGAAAATACGGTCGAGCATGTAGGCCATGCGCGCCATGTACCCGGTATCTTCAAGAAAGGCGATTTGAAGGAATATCAGCATAATGAGCGGGACAAAGCTCATGACGCCGCCCACACCGTCGATAATGCCCGAAAGCACCAGCGACTTGAGCTGGCCGTCGGGGAGCACGGCGTCCGCGCCTTCGCGCAGCAGGGCAAACCCTTGTTCCACCCAGCCCATCGGGATCTCCCCAATGGTGAAGGTAACGGTATAAAGCAGATAGAGCACGCCGAGCATGATCGCCGGGCCCATAAACGGATGCGTCAGCAGCTTGTCCATGCGGTCCGAGAACTGGATGCGCGCGTGCATGTCCTGAAGCCGGATCAGCACGCCGTCCCGCAGCAGCGAGGAAATAAACCCATAGCGGTAATCCGCGATGACGGCCTCGGGCCACGTATTCAGCGTATCCCGCAAATGCCGCGCCACCTCATCCACCTGCCGCTCCAGATCGGCGGCAAGCTCCGGGGATTCGGCGCGGCTGCGGGTGAGGATTTCCTCATCCTGCTCCAGCAGCTTGAGCGCGACCCACCGCGCCGGATATTCTGAAGCCAGCAGCCCGGCCTCGGCAATGGCGGCTTCCATATCCCGCAGCACGGGATCAAGATCGGGCCCATACGAGATATGCAGCGGCTCCCACGGCTCGCCGCGCTTGGTTTCGATATAGGCTTCCGTCGCCTTCAAGAGTTCGGGCAGCCCTTCGCCCGTGCGGGCCACGGTCGCCATGACCGGGAAGCCCAGACGCTGCGACAGGCGCTCGATATCGATGGTCATGCCCTGCTTGGCGGCCTCATCCATCATGTTCAGGGCCAGCACCACGGGAACGCCGAGTTCCAGAAGCTGGATGGTCAGGTAGAGGTTGCGCTCCAGCGCGCCCGCATTGAGTACGTCGATGACCACGTCGGGCCGTTCCTGCGCCAGCACATGCCGGGCGACCGTCTCCTCCTGCGTGTAGGCGGTCAGGGAATACGTCCCCGGCAGGTCGATGAAGCGCACACACCGGCCGGAAGGCATCTTGATGAAGCCTTCCTTCTTCTCCACGGTAATGCCGGGATAGTTGCCCACATGCTGGTGCGAACCGGTCAGCGCGTTGAAGGCCGTCGTCTTGCCCGAATTCGGATTGCCCGCGAGGGCTATGGTAAGCTGCGACTCCATGACGCCTCAGCCCGCCTGTTCCAGCGGTTCGACGACGATGTAGTCGGCTTCGTTGTTCCTGAGGCTGAGCGTGAACCCAGGCAGGCGCAGGGCCACCGGATCGCGCAGCGGGGCGCGCCCCACCACTTCCACTTCCGCGCCGGGGATGAGCCCCATGTCCCGGATGCGCCGCCCCAGCTCTCCGCTGGCCTGCACATGGGCGATGCGGGCTTTCTGCCCCTCCTTCATCCTGCGCAGGGAAATGAGCCCGGCTTCCCGCATCTCCTTGGAGATGGGACAGCCTTCGCCGCCGCACGAACGGGCTTCGGCGCAATCATGCTCTCCGCGCTTTCTATGGCAAAATCCAAACATATTGTCCCCCAGCTTCAACTTTATCGTCACATCCGGCGCCGCCGCCCCTCTGGGAAAGCACATCCCCGGCCCTGACGGGCCCCGTGGCAACCGGCGCAGCCGCCGTTGCATACCGGACGTTTCATGACATTGATCCTGCGGCATACAAGCCACGCCGCAACGATGATCGACACGGCGAGCAGGGATTCCCACGAAAAAACGCTTCCAGTGATGAAAACAGGCTCCGCGTCCATACCCACTCCCTTATGATACCAATTGGATCTGCCCTTTCTATAGATTTTTGAAAATAAATGTCAATTGCGGCATGAGAACATTTTGCCCGGCATCCCCGGTTTCTTGCCCTTAACCCGCATCTCGTCTATACTTTTTTTATTCGCAACTTTCTTCGGAGCGCCCCATGTCCCTTTCCGCAAACGCATCTTCCCCAATCCCGGCCTCCTCCGCCCCGCTGTTGCAGGCGGAAGGCGTCACCGTGCGGTTCGACGCCTGCGAACGCCCGTTCGACGTGGTGCGCGACGTGTCGTTCACGCTGCATCCGGGGCGCACGCTCTGCCTTGTGGGGGAATCCGGCTGCGGCAAGAGCATGACGGCGCTGTCCCTGCTCCGCCTCATCCCCGAACCGGGGCGCCTCGCCGCCGGGCGCATCCTCTTTGAAGGCCGCGATCTCGCCGAATTGTCCGAGTCCGCAATGGAACGCGTGCGGGGGCGCGACATCGGCATGATCTTTCAGGAACCCATGACCTCGCTCAATCCGGTCATCCGGGTGGGAGAGCAGGTCGCGGAACCGCTGATGCGTCACCTGCGCCTGCCAAAGAAGGCCGCGCTCGCCGAAGCCGTGGAACTGTTCCGGCTGGTCGGCATACCCGCGCCGGACATGCGCGTCCGCGACTACCCGCACCAGCTTTCCGGCGGTATGCGCCAGCGCGTCATGATCGCCATGGCGCTGGCCTGCAAACCCCGCCTCCTGCTCGCCGACGAGCCGACCACGGCCCTCGATGTGACCATACAGGGCCAGATACTCGCCCTGCTCGGCGATCTTTCCCGCGAGCGCGGCATGGGGCTTCTGCTCATCACCCACGATCTCGGCGTGGTGGCGGAAATGGCCGACGAAGTGGGCGTCATGTATGCCGGGCGCATCGTGGAGCGCGCGCCCGTGCGGGCTCTGTTCGCCGAACCGCGCCATCCCTATACTTGGGGCCTTATCCGCTCCGCGCCCACGCTCGACACGCCCCCTTCGGCGAAGCTGGACGCCATCCCCGGCACAGTCCCCTCGCCCGGCGATCTCCCGCAGGGATGCCCCTTCCGGCCGCGCTGCCCGGAAGCGCACGAGCGCTGTTTCAAGACGCCGCCCGTCATCGAATCCGCCGGGCCCGACGGCGCCCGGGAAGTCTGCTGCTGGCTTGCCGAAGCAAGGTAAGTGTTGCCGAATACGGGTTCAGTCCTATATAGAGTGTTGGCAGATGCGTCACGGAGACGGCGCGTCGCCGAATATGATCATTAAGGAGCTAGCATGACCGATACACGTGATCCCCAGACCGAAAAGGAACAGAACGGCGCCACCGAAGAAAACCTCGCGGAAACCGCGCAGGCCCCTGAAAAAACGCTTGAGGAGCAGTTCCGCGAAGAGATTTGCCCCACTTGCACGGTCAAGACCGAAGCGGACGAGACCCGGCTGCGCGCCCTCGCGGAAATGGAAAATTTCAAGAAACGCATCCAGCGTGACCATGACGAATATATGCGCTACGCCAGCGAGCCGGTGCTCAAGGATCTCCTGCCCGCGCTGGACAGCCTTGATCTCGCCATTCAATACGGCGGCAACGACGAAACCTGTAAAAGCCTGCTCACCGGCGTGATCATGACCCGGAAGCTGCTCCTTGACGCGCTCAAGAACCACGGCTTCGATGTCGCCGGGGAAGTGGGCGAACCCTTCAACCCCGATGTCCATGATGCCGTTTCCTATGAAGAGCGGGATGATATGGAACCCGGCCTGGTCAGCACCCTGCACCAGCGCGGCTACCGCCTGAAAGACCGCCTGCTGCGCCCCGCCAAAGTATCCGTCAGCCGCAAGCCCGCCTGACGATGGCAGCCGAACCGATGACAAAAAGCAGGGCGTCCGCCCCGCTCGGAGGCGCGTTACACGCCGAGAGCTCGGAGGGCGTCCTGCGCGTCATTTTCAGCGGCGAGTGGAAACGGGAGCTGCTTGGGACCAACTTTTTTACGGAACGTGACGAAGCGCTGCGTGAAACGGAGAGGCTCCTCAAAGAGGCCCGCAGCGTCGAACTCCTCGGCGAGGAACTCGGTGAATGGGACAGCGGCGTGCTCGTCGTCACCACCCGGCTCGTCACCCTCGCCAAAGAACACGACATCCCGCTTGATGACGCCCGCCTCCCCGAGGGCATCCGCAACCTGACCAGACTGGCCCTTGCGGTCCCCCCGAACACCGCCGCGCAGCGTAAGGCCCAAAAGACGACCTTTCTCGAACGGGTCGGCGGCTTTGCATTGGCGGTGCCCCGCATGGCACGCGACATTTTCGATTTCATCGGCGAAATTGTCCTCAGCGTCGGCAGGCTGTTCCGGGGCCGCTCTTCCTGCACGTCGGGAAACGTCTGGCTCGCCGTTCAGGAAAGCGGCGTGGACGCCCTGCCCATCGTCTCTTTGATCAGCCTGCTCGTGGGCCTGATCCTCGCCTTCGTCGGCGTGATCCAGCTCAAGATGTTCGGCGCGGAAATCTACGTTTCCAGCCTCGTGGCCGTGAGCATGACCCGCATCATGGGCGCGATCATGACCGGCATCATCCTCGCGGGCCGCACCGGCGCCTCTTATGCCGCCGTCATCGGGACCATGCAGGTCAATGAGGAAATCGACGCACTCACCACGCTCGGCGTGGCCCCTTCCGACTACCTCATCATGCCCCGCGTCCTCGCCCTTACCGCCATGACCCCGCTGCTCGTGCTCTATTCCGACTTCATGGGCATCATGGGCGGCTTCATCGTCGGCGTCGGGATACTCGGCCTTGATCCCATGGAATACTATACATTTACCCAGAAAGGGTTCAACATCAACAACCTCTGGGTGGGCATGGTGCACGGCGCGGTCTATGGTATGCTCATCGCCATAACCGGCTGTTACCAGGGCCTGCGCTGCGGCCGCAACGCCGAAGCAGTCGGCAAGGCGACCACCTCGGCCGTGGTCTATTCCATCGTGGGCATCGTGCTGTCCACGGCTGTCCTCACCATCCTCTGCAATATTTTGAATATATGAATACCTCCACACCCATCATCGAAGCGCGGGACCTTACGGTCGGCTACGGCAGCTACGTCGTGCAGAAGGATCTCAACTTCACGATAAACCGTCAGGACGTATTCATCATCATGGGGCCGAGCGGATGCGGCAAAAGCACGCTCCTGCGCGTCCTCGTGGGCCTGCTCCAGCCCACAAAGGGGCAAGTGCTCTACAGGGGACAGGACTTTTGGGCCGGGACCGAAAGCGAACGCCAGAAACTTCTCAGCGGCGTGGGCCTGCTCTTCCAGAGCGGCGCGCTGTGGAGCTCCATGACCCTCGCCGAGAATGTGGCCCTGCCCTTGCAGCGCTATACGAAGCTTTCCGCCGCCGAGATCAGGGAACAGACCTCCCTCAAGCTCGCGCTCGTCGGCCTTGCCGGATTCGAGGATTATTACCCGTCCGAAATCAGCGGCGGCATGCGCAAGCGCGCCGGGCTTGCCCGCGCACTGGCGATGGACCCCGAAATCGTTTTCTTTGACGAGCCTTCGGCCGGGCTCGACCCGGTCAGCGCCGCCCTGCTGGACGAGCTCATCCTCGAACTCAAGGAAAACATGGGCATGACCGTCGTGGTCGTCACCCACGATCTCGACAGCATCTTTACCATCGGCAACAACAGCGTATTCCTTGATGCGGCGACCCACACCATGATCACGGGCGGCGATCCCCATGTCCTTCGCTGCGATCAGACGCACCCCGACATCGTCCGTTTCCTGAACCGCGGCAAAACCGACTCCTGCCCCACCTCCTCCAAAGGATACCGCTCATGAGCAAGTCAGCCAACAAAACCCTCATCGGCGCCTTCGTCGTCGGGGCCACAGCCCTCCTGCTGCTCGCTATCGCCGTTTTCGGCTCAGGCAAGCTGTTCCAGACGACAAGCCGCTACGTGCTCTTTTTCGACGGTTCCATCAGCGGGCTTTCCGTAGGCTCTCCGGTCCTGTTCCGCGGCGTCCCGGTGGGGCGCGTCGTCGAAATCCGGCTCACGGGCGACCTTGATAATTTAGTGTTCCAGACGCCGGTGTTCATCGAACTGAACAAGAAGGACGAAGGGCGGTTTTCCGTCTCCGACGGCGACATCTCCAAAAAAGAATATCTCGATCGCCTGGTTACCCACGGCCTGCGGGCAACGCTGGCGACCCAGAGCCTGCTCACCGGCCAGCTCATGATCGAGATGGATTTCTACCCCAGAAGCCAGATCCCTTATCCCATCAGGGAAGTCAAAGAATACGACGACGTGCCCGAGATTCCCACCATCCCATCGCAATTCGACAACATCCTGCAAACGCTCACGACGCTGCCGTATGACGACATCGCCTCGAATGTCCTCGACATTACGGAAGGCGTCAAAAAAATCCTGAGCAATTCGGGGACGGAACAGCTGATCGGCCACATCGACAAGCTGGTGGTCCAGCTTCAGGATATCGGGACCAACCTCGACAAGACGCTGACGAGCATCCGCGGGCTTGCAGAACCGTATGCAAAGCTGGCGCAGGATACGGACAAGCGGCTGTCCGCCACGCTGGAACAGGCGTCGCATGTCCTGAGCAGCATCGACAACGTAGCCAAGGAGACGGAGATGACTGTCGTTTCCGCCCGTGGCGTGGTCAGTAAAAACAGTACGACCGTCATCGAACTGAATCAGGCCATCCGCGAAATCACCGAAGCGGCCCGGGCCGTTCGCGTGTTCGCCAACACGCTTGAGCGCAATCCCGAAGCAGTGTTGCGCGGGAAGGTACGGTAAAGGAACATTTGGGGAGGAGAGGAGCCCCTCCTCCTCTACCAAAGACTTTCGACTGGTGGGGTGTCGGGAAGTTCAAATCGTGGCGGGACCGGGTTGAAAGCGGAGTCCTGTTTCCGCGCTTGATTGGGCACAGTGCTGTTTCATTAAAAATGACACTATGAGCCCAAGGACGCGGAAACGGATTACATCCGTTTGAGATAATTAGGTATACAGGGAAGCGGCACACCACACCAGCAGGAGCGCCATGCTCGCGTTGGCGGCGGCATGGTGGTTCTGGAGGAAACGGCGGAATACGGCTCCAAAAAGCGCCCAAAAACATGTCCCGGCATAGGCGACAGCCGAGAGCACGCCGATGGAAACAGCCAAAGCCATAAAGGAATCGTAGTAAGGAAGCACAAAGGACGAGAAGGCGGTTATCCCATAGAGGATGCCTTTGGGGTTGACGAATTGCAGCAGCATCCCCGAAACGACGCCGTTGACGGGTACAAGGCGGGAATCTTCGTTTCCTGATCCCGACCGCCAGACGCCAAAGGCCATCCAGAGGATATACGCCGCGCCGACGGCACGCATTGTGGGTTCCACGTCGGGCAAAAACCGGAACAACGCCGCGCCAGACAGCGCACATGCCGTCATGAGCCCCAGAACGCCCAGCAGGACGCCGAAGCAGAAACGGAGCCCCTGTCGGAACCCGTGCGCACTCGCGCTGGAAAGAGCCATAATGTTGTTTGGGCCGGGCGTAAAGGACATGATGCACGCGAAGGACAGAAAAGCGGCAATCGACGGCATGGCGGAAGCTCCTTTGGATGTGTACGCTAGTACATACATTTCGTGCACTATAATGTCAAATACGGACAGGATAACGCCCTTGGAAAATATCGGCCTGATTGTAGCGGAGAACCTCAAACGACTTCGGGAAGAACGGAAACTCAGCCTTGATGCCGTAGCGAAAAGTTCCGGAGTGAGCAAGAGTATGCTCGGGCAGATCGAACGCGGCGTGACCAACCCGACTATCTCGACGCTGTGGAAGATAGCGAATGGACTGAAGATCTCTTTCACGTCGCTCATGCTGCGCCCGGAAGCGGATATCGAAATCGTCCAGCGATCCGCCATAACGCCGTTTGTCGAAACAGACGGGAAATACAGGAACTACCCCGTATTCCCGTTCGACAATTCCCGAGGGTTCGAGATGTACGCCATTGAGCTGGATCCGGGATCCCGTCTTGATGCCGAACCCCATCCCGCCGGAACGCAAGAGTTCATCACGGTTTTTTCCGGCACGCTGACCGTACGGCTCAACGGCCAACGCTGGGCAGTCGGGGATGGCGACTCCATCCGGTTCAAGGCGGATCGGAAGCACGCCTACGCCAACGAGGGAAACACGCTATGCCGTTTGAGCATGGTCATTTGCTATCCATCTTAAAGGAAAAAGGAAGTTATATGAAAAAGTGCGCCCCCTCTCTGCTGCTGACCCTGCTGGCGTTGGCCGGACTGCTTTCCATCGGCGGCTGTTCGCTCGGCCGCAGCCCACGCCCCGATTTCTACATGCTGTCCTCTCCCGTGGAAAATGTGGTCCAGTCCGGCAAAGAAAAAATCTCCGGGCCACGCGTCGCCATCGGACCCGTGTCCATTCCGGGCTATCTGGACAGGCCCCAGCTCTTCCTGCGCGACGGCAATGACGTCAAAGTCGAGTTGGCCGAATTCAACCATTGGAGCGAGCCGTTCGGCGAGGGCGTGACCCGGGTGCTCTGCGACGCCGTGTCCGCATCCCTTACTCCCCGCAAAGGGCTGGCCTCTCCCATGCGTTCGCAGCAGCCTTTCCAGTGGCGCATTGCCGTGGATATCGCCCGTTTTGACGGCGCGCCCAACGGCAGCGTCATCCTCGACGCAGGCTGGAGCCTCGTGAACGAGAGCGGCGAAGAGCTCAAGTCGGGACGTTTTGTGCAGCACGCCCCCGCCGGTCCCGACATCCCCTCGATGGTACAGGCCCAAAGCACCCTCCTCGCCCAGTTCGGCGCGGTTCTTGGGCAGATGATCCCGTAGGGAAAATGTGGGGGAGGGGACCTTTCTCCAGAAAGGTCCCCTCCCCCGAGTCTTCCCCCTAGAATTGCCTGATATTCGATTTGATCATATCCATCGTGGCGCTGAAACGGCCCATGAGGGCGAGTTTGCCGAGGCCGAGGGCAAGTCCTTTGGCTTCTCCTGCGGTGATGGTGGGCGGCAGGGGGATGGCGGCGGGATCGGTGAGCGCGTCGACGAGCACGGGGCCGGGCGTGGCGAGGGCGGCCTTGATGACGGGTTCCACGTCCGCGCCTTTTTCGATGCGGAATCCCTTCATGCCGATGACCTCGGCCATGCGGGCGAAATCGGGGTTTTTCATGTCCGTCTGGAATTCGGGATACCCGGCTGTCCGCATTTCAAGATTGATGAACCCGAGCGCGCCGTTGTTGTAGACGATGACTTTGACGGGAAGATTGTACTGCACAAGCGTGAGCAGTTCGCCCATGAGCATGGTCATGCCGCCGTCGCCGCAGAGCGCGATGACCTGCCGTTCGGGATAGAGCAGTTGCGCGCCGATGGACATGGGCAGGGCGCAGGCCATGGAGCCGTGGTTGAAAGAGCCGATGATGTTCCGGCCCACCTTGGCGGTGATGTAGCGGGCGGCCCAGACGTCGTTGAGGCCGGTATCCACGGTGAAGACGGCTTCATCGGAGGCGTTGGCGTCAATGACCGACGTAAGATGCTCGGGATGCGGCCTGCCTTCTGAGGAAACATGCTCGACGTAGGCGTTGAGGTGTTCCCGGGATTTCTTGAGATTGGCAATGGCCTCGTCAAGATGCCTGCGGTCATCCCGGGGTTCCACGAAGGGGAGCAGGGCACGCAGGGTCTGGGCCACGTCCCCGACGACCCCGAGGTCGATGCGGGTCCGCCCGCCGAGATGTTCGCCCCGGATGTCGAGTTGGACGATGCGCGGTTTCTTGGGATACCACGCGGAATAGGGCATGTCCGTGCCGAGCAGGATGAGCAGATCGCAGTGTTCCATCGCCTCATACGCGCCGCCGAACCCGATGAGGCCGGTCATGCCCACGTCAAAAGGATTGTCCGGCTCGATCCACTGCTTGCCGCGCCATGCGTGCCCGATGGGGGCCTTGATTTTGTCCGCGAGGGCCATGACTTCCTTGCGGGCGTTACGGCAGCCGGACCCACAATAGAGCGTCACCTTGCGCGCGCTGTTGATCTCGTCGGCAAGGAGCTGGATGTCATGGGCGTTGGCTGCCGGGGCGGGAGGCGGCGGGATGACGCCGTGCGAGGGTTCTTCGTTCATGGGCATGGCGGCGACGTCGCCGGGCAGGGCGATCACGCTTACCCCGCGTTTGCTCACGGCGGTCTGCATGGCCCGGCGCAGCACATGCGGCATCTGGGAAGGCGAGGAAACAAGTTCGTTGCAGTGGCTGCATTCGTTGAACAGCTGATCGGGGTGCGTTTCCTGAAAATAGCGCGTCCCGATGGCGGAGCCGGGGATATGCGAGGCTATGGCGATGACCGGGGCATAGCTCCGGTTGGCGTCGTACAGGCCGTTGATGAGGTGGACGTGCCCTGGGCCGCTCGTCCCCGCGCAGGCCGCGAGTTTTTCGGAAAGCTGGGCTTCGGCTCCGGCGGCGAAGGCGGCCGTTTCCTCATGCCGCACATGGATGAACCGGATGCGCCCGTCACGGCGGAGCGCGTCGGATACGGGGTTGAGGCTGTCGCCTACCAGCCCGTACAGCCGCGTGACGCCCGCTTCGGCCAGTTCGTCCACAAGTACTTCCGCTACGGTTCGCTTCGACATTGGGATGCCTCCAGAGAAAAGGATTCGGCTTCCGTGGGAAACCTTTCCGGAATCGTAGAGGAAATCCGATGGGCGAAGCCATGATTACCCGCTGGCGTGAGAATCGTTTGGGAGGTCGGGGGAGCGCGACATGCCGGGGGAGGGGAACCTTTCTTCAGAAAGGTTCCCCTCCCCCGGCACCCCCACCCTTCCCAAGACTTTTGACTGGTGGGGAGGCGGCGCGGAGGGAGTTCGTTCCAGCAGAAGTTTGAAAAAGTTCCTTTACGTCGTACGAAAGAACGTTTTTTTCGTAACCGCCATATCCATCAAACGTTTGCTTCGGCGACAAGCCGCTGGAGCAAACACGCCGCCGGGGGCTAGGGGCGGAGTCACGTTACATTTTGTCGGGGCCTTTCTTTCCGGGGAAAAGATGCGGGCGCTTCTTCCAAATGTAGTCGATGTGCTGATGCATGGCGCGGCGGGCTTTGGCTGGAGAGCCGGATTTGATGGCTTCGAGCACTTTCCAATGTTCAAGGCGATCTTCATCGGGGAGGATGACGAAATTCAACTCGCGCTGTTTTTTGAACTGCTCCTGAAATTCTGCCAGCATATGGATGAGAATGGGATTTTTCGAGAGGGCGGTGACGCCGTTGTGGAACCGGGTGTGAATGTCTTTGAGGGAAAGGCCTTCCTGTTTCAGGATGCTTTCAAGTTCGGCGATCTCTTCCGGGGCGGCCCGTTCGGTGGCCCAGTAGGCGGCCTGCCCTTCGAGGAGTTTCCGCATTTCGAGGATCTGGGTGTAATCCGTGCTGCTGAGCAGATCTACGGCGGGGGAGGGCGCTTCGGAGGGGATGTCCTTGACGAAGGTCCCGACGCCGGAACGCGATTCGACGACACCGGAATAGGCCAGCGCCTTCAGGACTTCGCGGATGCAGGTACGGCTGACCTGAAACATCTCGGCCAGCGCGATTTCTCCGGGTAGCTTGCTGCCGGATTTCCACTGCCCGCTCTGGATGGCGGCGGTGATCTGCTGCATGACCTCGCTGTGGAGGTTGACTCTGCTTATAGGCTTGAAGGGGTTGGTCACAGGGGCTCCTGAAAGCGTGCTCGATTATCGTCTTTTGTTTACGCAATACATGATGAGAATGCTCGTGAGTAACGCCCCGAGCGCGGCAATGCAATACCCGGCGGCGATCCCGAGCGGTTCCAGACAGGCGGCGATGATGGTGATGAAGCAGGATGTGCCGAAAAAACCCGCGAGCAGTCCCCGTATCGTCAACACGGCGGCGCGCGCCCCGAAAGAAAGGTGCGCGAAGGGGGTCAGGATGGAGCTGATGATGGGGAAGGTGAGCAGGATGCCGCTCCACTGTTCGCCCACGACGCCCGCAAGCTCGGTCAGGATGAGGACGCTGAGGCCCCCGCAGAACATCTGGACGGGAAGCCTCCACGGGGGTTGGACCCGGCGCATGTCCGCCGTTCCGGGGATGTCGGGAAGAAGCCGCAGGCAGGCCGCCGGGACCGCGATGCTGAGGCAGACCGCTATGGGCAGCCCGCAGGAAACCCGCGAGAGCAGGAAGGCGCAGAGGAGAAAGGCGAGCATGGCGAGGGCGAGGGAGCCCGCCCAGCCGAAGCGCCGGGCGCTGTGGGCGTAGGCGAGGCAGTAGCAGCAGGAAGCCACGGCTCCGAGCAGGGATGAGGCGGCGGCCGATGCCGCGAAGGCGGTTCCGTACTGTACCGCGATGAACAGGGATGCCGGGCCGGAAATGAAGGGAAGCCCGGCGAGCCCGCCGCCGATGACGGGGCCCCAGCGACGGGCCGCCAGCGTGGAGGCCCAAATGAGCGCGGGCGTGGTGAAGAGTTTGATGAGAAGAAAAAGCATCCTGCATCCCTGATTCGGTGGGCGGTTGTCGGCATAATATGTCGGACAGCATACAGGTTGCGGATTGGATTGTCCAACGGATTTCTTCTTGGCTCGGTGTTTGCCTTGCTGGAATGTGTCGTTATAATACCGCGTTACAAAAAGCAAAAAAATATTTTTTCCAGAATGTTGCCGGCAAAGCCGTGATCCCTGCTGACAAAGGGCGTTTTTATCTGTAAGCTGTCAGACAGCATACGCCTATCAGGAACATTTTCACAGGGACAAGGAGAAGCGATCGTGGAAGTGCCCAAGAGACCCAAGCCTTTCTCCATGCTGGACAAGGTGCTTGACTGGATCAATGTCTTCAGCCTGTTGAGCGTGGCCGTGCTCATGTTCGTTCAGGTCATCCTCCGGTATGTGTTGAAGATGCCGCTCATGGGCATCGAAGAGTTGTGCTACTTCCCGACGGTCTGGCTGTACCTCTTCGCCGCCGTCAAGGCTTCCTCCGAGCGGGGCCAGCTTGTGGCCCGTGTCCTCGAAATTTTCTGCAAGCGGCAGCGCTCGATCTTTCTGCTCCGGGGTATCGCGGCGTTCGCTTCAAGCGCCATCCTGCTGTGGCTCACATGGTGGGGCTACGATTACCTGAAGTACGCGCTCAGGCTCCAGAAGGAAACGGCCTCCCTCTATCTTCCCTGGATTTACGCTGAAGCGGCGGTGTTCGTGTCCATGTTCCTCATGACGCTGTATACGCTGCTCGAACTGCGCGACATGATCACGCTCTACAGGACCACCCCGGCCTCCCTGCCCGTGGAAAAGGAAGGAGACTAGCATGGAACCCGTTACGCTTGCCGTTGTTTCCCTCGCCGTTTTGATGCTCCTCCTTTCCTTCGGCGTCCCCATCGTCTTCTGTTTCAGCGGCGCGCTCGCCTTCATGAGCATCGTGGGCGGCGTCACCATGAAAGGCATGATGATGTGGGGCCTCCAGCAGATTCTGAGCCCCACGCTTCTGTGCATCCCGCTGTTCATTTATGCCGGGTCGCTCATGAGCGAGAGCGGCATCGCCAAATACCTGCTCGAATTCGTTGACGTGTTCGTCGGGCGCATCCGGGGCGGGCTCGGTTTCGTCGCCACCCTCACCTGCGCCATCCTCGGCGCGATTTCCGGCAGCACCTTCACCGGACTCGCCGCCACCGGCAACATGCTGATCCCCGAAATGGTCAGCCGGGGCTATCCCCGCGCCTTCGCCACCGCGCTCATCACCTGCTCCTCCATCCTCGGCGTGCTCATTCCTCCGAGCACGCCCATGATCATCTTCGGCTGGGTGACGGGGACCAATGTGCTCGCCTGCTTCCTGTCCACGGTGGGCCCCGGCATCGTCACCATCATCATCTTCTGCGGCATCAATTTCGTGCTGAGCCGCCGCTTTGACCTCAAGCTCATGCCCCCGCTCTCCAAAACGGAAAAGCGCAGGCAGATCGCCGTGCGCGGCTGGAAGGCGCTCCCGGCGCTCATGATGCCCGTGCTCATCCTCGGCGGCATCTATTCCGGGGCCATGACCCCCACCGAAGCCGCCGCCGTAGCCGTAATCTACGCGCTGCCGGTCGGGTTCTTCGTTTACAGGGGCCTGAACCTTCGCAATACCTTCAATTGCACCAAGGATTCGGCCGTGTCCGTGGGCAGCATCATGATCATGATTTTTTGCAGCATGATGCTGAGCCAGACCTACGTGGTATTGCAGATCCCGCAGGCCATCGTGGAAAGCGTATTCAGCATCACGGACAACAGTTTCCTCATCCTGTTGCTCATCAACCTCATCCTGTTGTTCGTGGGCATGATCGTGAACGACACCACCGGGATCATCCTCGTGGCCCCGCTGCTGCTGCCGCTCGCCAAGGCCATCGGCCTCGACCCCATCCAGTATGCGGCCATCTTCGGCGTGAACCTCGCCGTGGGCAGCCTGACGCCTCCCTACGCCAGCCTGCTCTATCTCGGGATACGGATCGGCAAGGTCGATTTCGTGGAAATCCTTCCCTATGTGGGGCTGTTCCTGCTCGGTTACGTTCCGGTCATGCTCCTCACCACCTACTGGCCCGACGTGAGCCTGTTCATCCCCCGCCTGTTCGGTTTCATCTAGCCGGACGCGGAAACAGGCATCTTCCCGGACACGGCCGCCGGTTCCCCCGCCGGCGGCCGTATCTCAAGGCGGCGCGGACGTCGCGCCTCCAAAACCCTTCACCACAGGAGAGCATCATGAAAAAGGTCATGTCTGTACTGGCGCTGTGCGGCCTGCTGGCCCTTTCCGGCGGTTCCGCCCTCGCGGCGCAGTGGAAGCTTGCCCACATCCGCCCCGCCGACTCCGTGATTGAGCACGATTTGCAGGCCTTCGCCAAGGAAGTGCGCGAAGCCACCGACGGGCGCATCGACATCAGGATCTATGGCTCCAGCCAGCTTGGGGACTACACCGTCGTGCAGGAAAAGGTGTCCCTCGGTTCTGTGGAAATGAGCTGCGAATCCGTTTCCACGCAGGTGGACAAGCGTTTCCTCTCCTATATCCTGCCCTATGTCGCCAAGGATTACGCCACCGCGAAGAAGAATTTCGGCACCGGCACCCCCTACGCCAAATACTGCGCCAACCTGTTTGACAAACAGGACATCATGGTCCTCGCCAACTGGCCCGTGTACTTCGGCGGCATCGGCCTTGTGAAGGCCCCCGAAGCGCCTGCCGATCCCAACGCCAGCCACCATATCAAGGTCCGCGTCCCCACCATGAAGACGCAGGAAGCCCTTGCCGACGGCCTCGGCTATCAGGCCACCCCCCTGCCGTTCGCGGAATTCTTCACCGCCGCCCAGACCGGCATGGTTTCCGGCATTTTCGGCGGCGGCGCGGAAAATTACTACGCCTCCTTCCGCGATCTGCTGAAATGCTACATCGCCGCGAACACCCACTTCGAAAATTGGCCCCTGCTCATCAATAAGGAGCTGTTCGAGTCCCTGTCGTCCGAAGATCAGAAGATCCTGCTTGAAAAGAGCGCCGCGTTCGAGGCCCGCCGCTGGGAAGTCGCGGAGGCCGATCAGACCGCCTATGAGAAGAAGCTGGAAGAGGCGGGCTGGACCGTCATCCACCTGAAGCCCGAGCAGCAGAACGCCTTTGCCGAAAAGGGCCGCAAGGCTTCGTGGCCCGAACTGAAGAAGGCGATAGGCGACAAGGCCTATGAGGAAGTCATCTCCACCTTCGTCCTCGAATAACCGCCAAGGGGCGCGCTCGCCGCGCCCCGCCCCAAGGAACTGTCATGAAGAAAATCGCTGTGCTCAGCGCCGGGAACGGCGGGCAGGCCCTTGCGGCTGATCTTGCCCTCCGTGGGCACGATGTCGCCCTGTATGATCTGCCGCAGTTTGCCCCGGCCATCGAAGCCATCAGGCGTCGCGGCAACACCATCGAACTCCAGAACAGAATCACCGGGACCGCGACGATCCGCCTCGTGACCACGGACATCGCCGAAGCGCTCGACGGCGCGCAAGTGGTCTATTTCACCGCGCCGTCCTATGGGCAAAAGGCGTTCTTCGATCTGGCCGTGCCCGCGCTTTCGGATGGTCAGATTATCGTACTGATGCCCGGCAATTACGGTACGTTGGCTCTCAAGGCCGCGCTGCGCGAGGCCGGGAAGGACGTGCTCGTAGCGGAAACGGACAACTTGCCCTATGCCTGTGCCGCGACGGAGCCCGGCGTGGTCAACGTGCGCGGGATCAAGAAGGCTGTGACGCTGGCGGCGTTCCCGGCGGGCGACTACGCCGCGGTGGAGGCCGCCGTGGACGGGGCTTTCTGCACCGGCTGGCGCAAGGGCGAAAATGTGCTCGCCACCAGCATGTCCGGGGTCAATATGGTCGTGCACTGTGCGCCCATGCTGGCCAACGCCGGGCGCATCGAGAGCGAGGGCGGGAAGTTTGAGTTCTATTACGCGGGGATGACGCCCGCCGTGTGCCGCCTCATCGAAGCCACGGATCGTGAACGGCTGGCCGTGGCCCGTGCCTACGGCCTTGATTTGGTAAGCACGGCGCAGACCTTCCGCAACCAGTACGGCGTGGAGGGCGAAACCCTGTACGACGTGTTGCAGGCCAACCCCGCCTTTGCCGGGTTCGCGCCCAAAAGCCTGCATCACCGTTTCCTTACTGAAGATACGCCGTACTCGATGGTGCCGATGGCGGCCCTCGGCAGGCTTGCCGGGGTTCCCACGCCTATCATGGATGCGCTTATCGCATTGCTTGGGGAACTGCTCGGCGAGGACTACGCAGTGACCGGACAGACGGCGGAACGTATGGGGCTCGCGGGCATGACGCCCGAGGCAATCCGTAACCTCGTATCCGCATGATCGGAGGGATTATGATGAAAGCACTCCGCATCGAACCGGCGGACAATGTCGCCGTGGTCGCGCAGGACACCCGCAAGGGCGACGTGTTGCGCCATGCCGGGGGCGAGGTGACCGCGCTTGAGGACATCGGGCTCGGGCACAAGATCGCCGTCGAAGCCGTTGCGCAGGGGGAACTCGTCCGCAAGTACGGCGTCCCCATCGGCAGGGCCTCCGCGCCCATTGCCGCCGGAGCCTTCGTGCACACCCACAATCTTGAGGACATCACCGAGGAACTGTGTCGGCAGTACGTCGCCGCGTTCAGGGACGGGAGGGGCGCATGAGTTCGCTACAGGCATTTCCCCGCGCCGACGGGAGCGTGGGCATCAGGAATATCGTGCTCGTCGTCTCCACCGTCACCTGCGCGAATACGGTCGTCAATCATATCGCGTGGAAGACCGGGGCCGTCCCGCTGACCCACGAGCGCGGCTGCGTGGAGGGCGAGCAGAGCTTCCGCCGCACCATGCTGGCCCTCACCACGTTTGCCAAGCATCCCAACGTGTCCGGTGTCCTTATCGTGGGGCTCGGCTGTGAGCAGATCAGGACGCTCGACCTGCAGGTCGCCATCGGCGGCGGCAAGCCCGTACACGCCATCCTCATTCAGGAGGAGGGCGGTTCCGTCGAAGCCGAGGCCAGAGGCTGTGAACTCGTCCGCGAGATGCAGCGGGCCGCGCAGGATCTGGGGCGCCAGCCTTGCCCCTTGTCCGGGCTTGTTGTGGGCGTGCAGTGCGGCGGTTCCGACTGGACGACCGCCATTGCCGGGAACACGGTTATCGGGGCCATGACCGATCTCGTGATCGCCGCAGGCGGTTCCGTGCTCATGTCGGAAGTTCCGGGCATTCCGGGCTGTGAGCACATTGTGGCGTCCCGTGCGGTCAGCCGCGAGGCGGGGGAGCAGATCCTCGGCATGGTCGACGAGCTGCGCGCCGAGTTCCTGCGCGCACACGGGCAGCCCATCGAAGCGGTGAACCCCACGCCGGGCAACAAGGCGGGCGGGATCACCACGCTTGTGGAAAAGGCTATGGGCAACATCAAGAAAATGGGCACGTCTCCGGTGCAGGGCGTCCTGAAGCTCGGTGAGCGCCCCCCGCATCCGGGCCTGTGGATCGTGGACAACCGCGCCAACGGCCCCGATCCCGTCAACCTCGCCGGGTTTGCCATGGCGGGGGCGTCGGCTACGGTATTCAGCACGGGCCGGGGGTCTCCGGTGGGTTCTCCGGTCATGCCCGTGGTCAAGCTGACGGGCAACCCGCACACCTACGCCAAAATGCCGGGCCTGATGGACTTCAACGCCGGGGTCGTTGTTGACGGCGCGGACATCGGGGAAACGGGCAGGGCGTTGTATGATCTGTTGCTTGAGGTTGCCGGAGGGCGGCTCACCCGTTCCGAGGAGAACGGGGACTACGAGTTTTCGATCCCTTACGAGGAAGCGCGGTAGCAGGATGGAGGGTGGAGAGACGTGACATGCCGGGGGAGGAGGGAGGAAACCCTTCTTCAGAAGGGTTTCCTCCCTCCTCC
>ENA-ORCN01000514-ORCN01000514.1-human-gut-metagenome-genome-assembly--contig:-NODE-514-length-32406-cov-21.137864_pt1 | contig 32406 bp, 23 predicted proteins | sample MGYA00242984_ERZ507984 | MGnify/ENA primary metagenome ERZ507984 (study PRJEB26167, sample SAMN06115395) | human gut metagenome | host: Homo sapiens | place: China:Hubei | collected 2016-05-19... | reverse complement strand
GCTTTTCAAGAAGCTTGATCATACGGCGCTTAAGCATTCTTGTCCTTGAAGCTCTCCTCTTTCTTTTCTTGCAGTAGGACAGATAGGATTCCGCCACATTCCTGTATTTGTTGCGCGGACGCCTTATGCCCAGCTCCCTGCAATGCCGGCATATATGCCTGTAGAGCCATTCGAGGCTTTCCCAAAGGAGTTTCATGTCCGTAGGAAAACGCATGTGGCTTTCATAGCATGTGGCATCGGTCATGCAGACGTGAAGGTTATCAAGATAAGGTTTCCAGTGTGAAGCCAGGAGCTCCTGGAAAGAATCAATGTCAAGGCGGGATGCTATCTCATTACGGATGGCACTGACTATCTTGAAGTTGGTTATGGGAAGGGACGGGGGAATCATAATTCCACAGAAAATCTGGTAGTGTATGTTCCCGTTCAGATGTTCCACCAGTTGCCTGTCGGAGAATCCGGTGTATGCCTTCAGGACCATAAGGGCGATCTTTGCGGAAGGACTGAATCTGTTCCTGCGTCCCAGGCGCCGGTCCGACAGGCCGGCGGCTTTTGCCATACATTCAAACGGAAAGACCGAATGAAGCTTGCCAAGCTCACTCTCATTAAAACTCTTGCGGTATTTTTCCAGAATATCAAATTCTGTAAAACCCAAAGTAGGGTGAATTTCTGAAATATTCACTATCTTTGCCATATCTTATTAGTTTGGATATTTCCCCCGTTTTGGCCGTCAAATCTTATTTTCGGGGGAATACCTAAAGATACAAAAAAGCCAACTAATTCGCAATACTTTGTGTATGAATTAGTTGGCTGATTTTGTAATATTTAATGAATGTCCCTATTTAACTTCGATAACCTTGGCTGCTTTTTCTTTGTCTTCCGGCGTACGTTTCGGCAGCTCGATAGTTAATACACCATCGTTTACTTTTGCATCAATTTTATCTTTATCTACATCATCAGGCAGGATCAATGTCTGTTGGAATTTAGAATAAGAGAATTCGCGACGCAAGTAACGGCTTTCTTTCTTGCCTTCTTTATCACCTTCGGTACTTTCTGTTTTCTTTTCCATAGAGATAACCAAGTCGTTGTCTTCGTTGATATGAATCTTGAAGTCTTCTTTGGTCATTCCCGGAGCGGCGACTTCTACTTTGTAGTCTTTGTCACTTTCAATAACATTGATGGCGGGAGCTGTTGCATTGGCTTTTACCATCCAGTCGTTATCAAAGAAATCATTAAAAATACTTGGTAACCATGTTTGGTTTGATCTTCTTACTGGCATCATAATCTTAATCTCCTATAGGTTTTGGTTAAACATTTTGTTTATTTCTGAATTCCTTCACCTTTCGGCTTTGTCATTCACTATCCATAATGCAAACCGCATACCATTAGTTCGATGATATGCGGTTTATATTGCACTCTTTTAAACCTATAAAGGTTTTCTTAAAGATTAAAACCTTTGCATTAAAAGTTGGTAAGCCTCTTTAAACATTTGATTGTCAAGGCTACTGCCAATTTGTAATTTTAGGGGGACAGATTGACAGTTGTTCTATATCAGCTTGAACCGCATACGGAAGATTCCGTCTTTATAGTCGTGGCTTATAATTTTAAATGTACCTATTTCGGACGTATTTTTCACGTGTTGACCTATACAGAGGCATTCGTCGTAATCGCCGACTTTTACAATCCGTACGGTTTCGGAAGCTTTTTCCGGTAAACGTTTCATGTCAAAGCGCCCTATAGCTTCCTCTTGAGAGATAAATTCCATTGTAACGGGCAAATTTCTTCGCAATACTTCGTTTACGGTGTTTTCTATTCTTATAATATCCGCTTCTTCCGGACAGGTTTGCAGCGCAAAATCCAGCTTGCTTTTTTTGCGTTCTATATGGGCGGATATTGCCCGTCCGCATCCGAAAAGATTGACCATTGTCCTGTTTATGACATGCTCTGTAGTATGCATGGGAGGGTATTCCTGTTTATTATGGTCGTTGAGTGATGGTTGTTCCATAGTTATTTTATTTTTGTTCTGATTTTGATGGGATATTAAAATCCGTTCAAAGATAAATTATTCTTTTGTAATAAGGAAGCAGAGAGGAAATGATTGCTTTTGTATTATTATAAAACAACGAATTTTAAAAGATACTCAATGCCGGAGGGGAGTACTTTTGCAGAAAAGTATGACGTTCACGAGGCTCTTAACCGATTTTAATGAGGCATGAACGTCATATTGATTTTTACTGTTTTACATCACAGGGGTTTGGAATAAGAATACAAATGAGTCGCTGTCTTTTAAATCTTTTACAGCATCTCCTGCATAAATCTTTCCGTTGGTGAGGGGCAGTTTCTTGATTCCGGCTTTGGGACTGAAGTCGATTTTCTTCAAATCCAACCAAAACAGATTAGGAGTCATGACCGATTCAAAATAATATATTTTATTCTTCTGATCGGATACAGAACGCCAGCGGGTGGAAGATATATGAGGTTTGTCCGGTGTGGTAATTCCGAAAGGGACAGATACATTACGCATCACACTGAGTACACTGGGTACAGCTATTTTAGCGTCCGGAGTCTGAGGGATTGCATGTATATAAAAAGAGGCACGCACAAAGCGGTCGCTGGAACGGTTCGTGCCCGGCAGCATTTGCAATCCTCCTACTTCTTTCCAGTAATCATTGATAGCCAACTGATAATCATATCGTGGAGAATTGGTCATCACTTGGAATTCTTTTCCTTCGTGTATGCTTAAATTCCCGTCCAGATATTCCAAAACCGCTGTATTTCCTGTTTCATCTGTAATAGCTAGGTGAAGAGTGGAAGCTGAACCGTTGGGCATGTGGGGAGCATCAATGCGGAATGATTCTTTTTTCAGCTCCTCGACAGCTTCATGTACGGTGGCAAAATTGTCCAGTACATATTGTGTCCATATGCTGACTCCCATGACAGGACGTGTATCTCCCGGACGGTCAAATACGGATTCTGGCAAAAATAACAGACTGGCAACCAATCCTTTTTCATTCATTCCGTCACACGTACCTATATCATATCCTGTTGCAATGACGCTGCCGTATTTTGAAGTCCATTTCACGGCATTTTCTTTATTATATCCTGCACGTTGTATTCCTCTGGGGAAAACATAGATATTACTCATAATATCTTCTTTCCAGTCCATTGTACGTCCGGTTACTACCATATGGTCCGGTCCGATATAGACGGCACGCGTGCATGCATCCGCTTTTTGTACGCTCATATAGAACATACCTGCCAATGTTAGTAATGCAATACTTCCTTTTTTTAATTTCATGATTCTATCATTTATAAAGATTGTCTTTGCCATTTAGAACAAACCGGATAAGGAACAGGTTTATGGAAATGCAGTGATTTGTGATACATTTGTTGATAAATGCTAATTCATCGGTTCGATTGGAACGTAAATCACATCCGCATTCCCTTCATAAATTTCTACCTGATTATCCTGTCGGAGGGATTCTGTTGAGAACGATTGAAGATAGGTTGAGGTTTCTGGATTAAAAGAAATACTTGTTTTATCGTAAAAGTAAGGGGGATAAAATAAAAAAGGAGCAACGCCTTGCTCCAACCTTTGTTAACCTTAAATCTAATACTATGAAAAACACATTGCAAAGGTACGGACTTTTTGGAAAATAGCAAATAATCAGACTTAAAAAGTATGCTATATAACATTGTTTAATGTTTGCGTTTCTCGAAAACCTGTTTTTTAAGACTTCTTTTGCGTATCTTTGCAGCCGTTAAAAAATAGCAGACGATAGTAAAAAGAGAAAATATATGGCATTTGAAGCGACAAAGAGAGAGTGGGGCGAGCTTTACGCCTTTTTCCGCTTGTTAGCGGACGGATATGTGTATGCAGGTACGCCTGATGTGAAAAGGAATGAAGTGCAAAAGCTTCCTGTGGCGATGGTACAGCGTGAGGAACATGACGGGACACGCCGTTATATTCTGGAGGATGAGGCGACCGTACGTATTTGTGGGGAAAAGATAGATAAGCAGATACCTTGTTTATGGGACTAAAAGAGGCAGAGGCTGTGAAACTCTTTGCCAATACCTACCTTGCCCTGCGTGTATCTTATTTCAATGAACTGGATACGTATGCAGAGGTGAAGGGATTGGATACACAGGCTATTATTGATGGTATCTGTCTGGATCCTCGTATCGGTACACATTATAACAATCCGTCTTTTGGTTATGGTGGTTATTGTTTGCCGAAAGACACGAAACAGTTGTTGGCCAATTATGCGGATGTTCCCGAAAACTTGATTCATGCCATTGTTGAATCGAATCGTACCCGTAAGGACTTCATTGCAGATCAAGTGTTAAAGAAAGCTGGCTACTACGATTACTATAATCGAGGAGATTTTAATCCCTCTCAGGAAAAACAATGCGTGGTTGGTGTATTTCGTTTGACCATGAAATCTAATAGCGATAATTTCCGTCAGAGTTCTATCCAAGGTGTGATGAAACGTGTGAAGGCGAAAGGGGCAGAAGTAATTATTTACGAGCCTACTTTAGAAAATGGGAGCACTTTCTTTGGATCTAGAGTCGTTAATGATTTGGATAAATTCAAACGACAGGCAAATGCTATTATTGCTAATAGATATGACAGCTGTTTGGATGATGTTCAAGAAAAGGTTTATACAAGAGATATTTTTAGAAGAGATTAAATTTTGAAACCTGCATCTCAACAAGGAGATATGGATAAATCAACGTGACCAGCGGGAATTACCAGAAATACTACGAAATGATGTACGGAAAATAAATAATCAATATCAAGTTATGAAAACAGGGAACTCCCGGCAGACTGTAAAAGGTTTGTTGGGAGTTTCTATTTTCGGGAGAAGCCGAAAAGGTCATGAAGGGTAAAACGCAGAAAAGCAAGATTTCACTTTTATATTTCTCCCATTCTTCGTATATTTGTTCTCAGAATAACCAGTCGGAGAAAATTATGGAGAAAGTGACAACAATAGCATCGTATATTTATCAGCGATACCAACAGGACTACGGCAAACGCATGGATGAGATGAAGTTGCACAAACTTCTGTATTTTGTCCAGCGGGAAGCGATTATACAAACGGATGAACCGATGTTCAAGGAACAGTTTGAGGCGTGGAAATATGGACCTGTAATGGTAGAGATAAGACGTATGTATAAAGATGGTTGCCTTACAGAGAAATTACCCCAAACATACATTGAAAAATACAAAAGCGTCTTTGACATGGTATTCTCTACTTATGCACAAAAGGATTCATGGAGTCTGAGCAGCATCACGCATGGAGAATACAGCTGGGGACAGGCGCGAAAAGGTATCCACGAAGACGAGAACTGCGACAAACTGATTGACACTGATGATATCAGAAAGGATGCGGAAAGAGTAAAAATCCGTAGGTTCCTCTACAAAAAGCTCAATTGTCCAACTGTATAACGGATATGAAAATAACCGAGCAACAAAAAGAAGCCATCTTCTCGCTCACGTGTGAACGCTTGTCCACTAACGAGGATAATTTACGTTGCGTAGTAGATTTTTCCAATCGTAATGAAAATCTGGTACGCACACTTCAAAACGAAGCATTCGAAGAAGATGAGAAAGGGAATATTGCATATTATGTAATCAAGCATCCAAACGGGAATATACTCTTCTACTTTTCACTAAAATGCGGTTCGCTTTATGAAAGTATCAGAGGAATGGACTCGCTGCAAAAAGCTCGCGAACTTTACAATTCAGTGATCGAACTAAAAGATGATCCAGAGCTAAGCGACAGTGACAAAATTCTGTTCGACTCAATCATTGAACGGATCAGGACAGGCAAAGGATTGATAAAAAACGAACTAGCACAAATATCCTACACGAAGAAAAACCAAATCATAAAAGAACTGGAACATCAGTCTGAAGATGACTTGAAAAGAGTAGGTAAAACATTTGCAGGAGTAGAAATCGTACACTTCTGTGCCAACGAAAATCATCGAAATGATTGGAGTAGCCTCAAGACTGATCAAAAAATGGGAGTCGTAATATTTTGGAGTTTTATTGTACCCAAAATACAAGAAGTGATAAAACACATCGGATGTGAATATATATACCTTTTTGCCGCGGATACGACTCCTGACGAAAATCTAGTCAACTACTACAAAGCTTTTCTGGGATTCGAGAATACGAATGATTATGGAACTACTATATCATTATATGACTATGGATGCAAATTCATGTACCAAAAGACTGAATTCCTAACGAAAAAACAAATGGATTTCTTCGATAATTTCAACCGTGACGAAGATGCTGTGTAAAACAAGCTCTATCAGAAAAACCTCGCAGCCAACTTAAAAACGGTTTTCCTTATGTATTTACTTTAAATCGTAATTGGCATGAATCTGAAAAAAATGATTGCCGTATGTGCGGCACTGGCAGTGACGGTGGTGACGGCATCGGCACGAGACAAGAAACAACCAACGGGAATGGAAGACAGACAGGTGTGGGTGAACACACTGGTGAAAATAGCGGATCCGGTACTGAGCAACCTGGCGAACAATACGCTGCGGGAAAACATGCCGCAGGAGTCGCTGGACACGAAGAGGGTACACCGATTTTCGCACCTGGAAGCGGTGGGACGCACGCTGTGTGGCATCGCGCCCTGGCTGGAGCTGGGAGCGGACGAGACGGAGGAAGGAAAGCTGCGCGGCAAATACATAGAAATGACACGAAAGGGACTGGCCAACGCGGTGAATCCGGATTCGCCTGACTACCTGGACTTCGGCACGCCTTCGCAGCCACTAGTGGACGCGGCATTTCTGGCTCAGGGACTGCTGCGCGCACCGAAACAGCTATGGGGAGGCCTGGACGAGAAGACACGCGAACGCATGATCACGGAGCTGAAACGCTCGCGCGGCATCAAGGCTTTTGAGAACAACTGGCTGCTGTTTGCCTCGATGGTGGAAGCGGCCCTGCTGGAGTTTACCGGCGAATGTGACCTGGACCGGCTGACGTTTGGCGTATTCCGCTTCCGCGACGACTGGTATAAGGGGGACGGGGTGTATGGAGACGGGCCCAGCTATCATGCGGACTATTACAACAGCTTCGTGATTCATCCGATGCTGACGGATGTGCTGAAGGTGATGAAGAAGCATGGGCTGGCGGGATCGGATTTCCTGTCCAAACAGCTGAAACGCCAAGCACGCTATGCGGAACAGCTGGAACGCATGATCTCACCGGAAGGGGCGTATCCGGCAGTGGGACGCTCTATCACGTACCGCGTGGGGGCTTTTCATGCGCTGGCACACGCGGCACTGCTACACGAGCTTCCGAAGACGGTGGCTCCGGCTCAGGTGCGCTGCGGACTGACGGCTGTCATCGCCCGACAGTTTGCCGCTCCACGGACGTTCGACGAGAAGGGATGGCTGCGCATCGGCTTTGCAGGAAGCCAGATCAACATGTCGGAGACGTATATCAACACGGGAAGCGTGTATCTCTGTACGTTCGGCTTCCTGGCTCTGGGACTGCCGGCAACGGATCCGTTCTGGACGGAGCCTTTCACTCCCTGGACGGGCCTGAAGGCATGGAACGGCGAGGACGTGGTGGCGGACCATGCGATCGGTGACTGACAGAGGTTCGGCAAAAATGTGTATCTTTGTATTCAAGAAGGAAAAACAACAATGAAAGATATGAAAGACTATAGAATAGCCGTGGCCGGAACGGGCTACGTGGGACTGTCGATCGCAACGCTGCTGGCACAGCATCACCAGGTGAAGGCGGTGGACGTGATTCCGGAAAAGGTGGAGAAGATAAACAAACGGATCAGCCCGATACAGGACGAGTATATCGAAAAGTATCTGGCGGAAAAGGAACTGAACCTGACGGCTACGCTGGACGGACGTGAGGCTTACCGGGACGCGGACTTTGTGGTGATAGCGGCTCCGACGAACTATGACCCGGTGAAGAACTACTTCGACACAAGCCACGTGGAAGAGGTGATAGACCTGGTGCTGGAGGTGAACCCGGACGCGACGATGGTGATCAAGAGCACGATTCCGGTGGGATACTGCCGAAGCCTGTACGTGAAGTATGCACGGGTGTTCAAGAACTCCCCTGCCCTACAGGGAAAGACGTTCAACCTGCTGTTCTCGCCGGAATTCCTCAGGGAGAGCAAGGCGCTGTATGACAACCTGTATCCGAGCCGGATCATAGTGGGCTATCCGAAGCTGATCGAGGGACTGGACGAGGAGAACGAGGCCATCCGCACCATTGCCGGCAAGAACCTGGAGGAGAAAGCACGGGAGTTTGCGGCCCTGCTGCAGGAAGGTGCCATCAAGGAGAACGTGGACACGCTGTTCATGGGCCTGAAGGAGGCGGAGGCGGTGAAGCTGTTCGCCAACACGTACCTGGCCCTGCGCGTGAGCTACTTCAACGAGCTGGACACGTATGCGGAGGTGAAGGGACTGGACACGAAGGCCATCATCGACGGCATCTGCCTGGATCCACGCATCGGAACGCACTACAACAACCCGAGCTTCGGCTACGGGGGATACTGCCTGCCGAAAGACACGAAGCAACTGCTGGCCAACTATCGGGACGTGCCGGAGAACCTGATACACGCCATCGTGGAGAGCAACCGGACACGCAAGGACTTCATCGCGGACCAGGTGCTGCACAAGGCGGGATATTACGACTACTACAACCGGGGGGACTATAACCCGGCAGAGGAACGGACGTGTACGATCGGGGTGTACCGACTGACCATGAAATCGAACAGCGACAACTTCCGGCAAAGCTCGATCCAGGGGGTGATGAAGCGCATCAAGGCGAAGGGAGCGACGGTGATCATCTACGAACCGACGCTGGAGAACGGGACGACGTTCTTCGGATCGGTGGTGGTGAACGATCTGGAAGCCTTCAAACGGCAATCGAACGCCATCATTGCGAACCGCTACGACGCATGTCTGGACGACGTGAGAGGAAAGGTATATACGAGGGACCTGTTTAATAGGGACTGAGTATATGGAGCTACTGGTCTACAAAGCATCGGCAGGGTCGGGAAAGACGTTTACACTGGCCGTAGAATATATCAAGCACCTGATTGAGAATCCCAGGGCGTACCGGCAGATTCTGGCGGTGACCTTCACGAACAAGGCTACGGCGGAGATGAAGGAACGCATCGTGCAGCAGCTGTACGGCATCTGGAAGGGAGACCGGGACTCGGAAGCGTACCTGAACCGCATCCGGGAGGACCTGAAGGAAGACATGGACACGGAGGAGCTGAGGAAAAGGGCCGGCATGGCCCTGCAGTACATGCTGCATGACTACAGCCGCTTCCGGGTGGAGACGATCGACTCGTTCTTCCAGTCGGTGATGAGAAACCTGGCAAGGGAACTGGAACTGACTCCCAACCTGAACATCGAACTGAACAACACGGAGGTGCTGGACGAAGCGGTAGACAGCCTGATAGAGAAACTGACGCCGGACGCTCCGGTCATGGGTTGGCTGCTGGACTACATCAACGAACGCATCGCGGACGACAAGCGATGGAACGTATCGGACGAAATAAAGAGCTTCGGACGGAACATCTTCGATGAAAGTTATCTGGAGAAAGGCGGACTGCTGAGGGAATGCCTGAAGGAACCGCAGCTGATGAAGCTGTACAAGGAGGCGCTGAAGGAGCTGGAAACGGAAGCGCTGGAGCAGATGAAGGCCTTCAACGACCAGTTTGAAGGAGAACTGGAGGGATACGGGCTGGCTCCGGAGGACCTGAAGAACGGCTCGAGAGGCATCGGGAGCTACTTCCGCAAACTGAGGGACGGACGACTGAGCGACAAGGACGTGGTGAACGCAACGCTACAGGGATGTCTGGCCAACGCGGACAACTGGAGCACGAAGTCGTCGAAGCAACGGAAAGAAATCACGGCACTGGCGGAACGCAGCCTGATGCCGCTGCTGCAGGAAGCGGAACGCATGAGGCCGCAACGGTGCCGGACGGTGAACAGCTGCCGCCTGACACGCCAGCACCTGAACAAACTGCAACTGCTGAACCACATAGACGAGGAAGTGAAGACGCTGAACAGGGAGCAGAACCGCTTCCTGCTGTCGGACACGAACGCCCTGCTGCACCGGCTGGTGAGGGAAGGAGACTCGTCGTTCGTCTTCGAAAAGATAGGAGCCAGCATCCGGAACGTGATGATCGACGAATTCCAGGACACGAGCCGGATGCAATGGGACAACTTCCGTCTGCTGTTGCTGGAAGGACTGGCCCAGGGGGAAGACAGCCTCATCGTGGGCGACGTGAAACAGTCGATCTACCGCTGGCGAAACGGCGACTGGAGAATCCTGAACGGACTGAAGAAAAGCCTGGGACACTTCCCCATCCGACTGGAGACACTGAAGGTGAACCGACGAAGCGAGGCAAACGTGACGGACTTCAACAACCGGGTATTCAGAGAGGTGGTGGACTACCTGAACAGCCTGCACCTGGCTGAACTGAAAACGGAATGCAGGGAGCTGAAGGAAGCGTACGAGGACGTGGAACAGGAGTCGGCCAAGGAGAAGGCACGGGGATACGTGCGGGTGGAATTCCTGGAACCGGACGAGGAAAGGGACTACACGGAAGCTACCTTGCAGGCGCTGGGCGAAGCGGTAGAGGAACTGCTGGCCGAAGGTGTGAAACTGAACGACATGGCTATCCTGGTGCGCAAGAACAAGAATATCGCACCGATTGCAGACTACTTCGACCGGGAGCTGAAGGTGCCGGTCGTATCGGACGAGGCATTCCGGCTGGACGCCTCGCAAGCGGTGTGCATGCTGGTGGACGCCCTGCGCTACCTGTCGGACGCGACGGACGGGGTGGCACTGGCTTCGCTGGTGATGAACTACCGTACGGGGGTGAAGGAACAGGAAGGAAATACGGACAATCTGCTGGCCGGAGACATGGAAAAACTGCTGCCGGAAGGACTGACTACACGGCGGGAGGAACTGAGGCTGATGCCCCTGTACGAACTGCTGGAGGAGCTGTTCGGCCTGCTGGAAGTGAAACGGCTGGAGAAGCAGGACGCTTATCTCTTTGCCTTCTTCGACGCGGTGACGGACTACCTACAGAACCACTCGTCGGACCTGGACGGATTTCTGCACTACTGGGACGAGAAACTGTGCATGAAGACCATCCCGAGCGGAGAGCTGGAAGGCATCCGCATCTTGTCTATCCACAAGTCGAAAGGACTGGAATTCCACACGGTGCTGATCCCCTTCTGCGACTGGAAAACGGAAAACGAAACGAACAACCAGCTGGTGTGGTGCTCGCCGAAAGAGAAGCCCTACAACGGACTGGGACTGGTACCGGTGAACTATTCGCCCCTGATGGCGGAATCGGTGTATCGGGAAGATTACCTGGAAGAGCGGCTGCAGCTGTGGGTGGACAACCTGAACCTGCTGTACGTGGCCTTTACGCGTGCGGGAAAGAACCTGCTGGTGTGGAGCCGGAAGGGACAACGGGGAACCATGGCGGAACTGCTGGGCTATGCCCTACCCCGCCTGGCCGAAGGAGGACACGGCACATGGGACGAAGAGGACGGACGGTATGAACGGGGAACCTTGTGTGCCTCGGAAGAAAAAGAAGAAAAACAGACTGCTAACCGGCTGGCACAGAAAGCAACGAAAAGGCCGGTAGCCATGGAAAGCCTGAAACACGAAATAGAGTTCAGGCAGTCCAACCGTTCGGCAGACTTCATAGCGGGCGTGGACGAAGAGGAGTCGGAACAGCGCTTCATCAACCGCGGACGACTGCTGCACACGCTGTTCTCGGCCATACGGACGGAAGCGGACATCGAGGATGCCATCAGCAGGCTGGTGTTCGAAGGCGTAATAGGACGGCAGGAAACGGAAGACGAAATCAGGGAACTGACGAAACAGGCTTTCGAGCTGCCACAGGTGAAGGAATGGTACGACGGGACATGGAGGCTGTTCAACGAATGTGACATCATCTGGAAGGAAAACGGGGAGCTGAGGACCCGACGTCCGGACCGCGTGATGATGAAAGACGGACGGATGGTGGTGGTAGACTTCAAATTCGGAAAGCCCAGCAAGAAATACAACCGTCAGGTGAAAGACTACATGCAGCTGCTGACGCGCATGGGATATGACACGAAACAGATGGAAGGCTATCTGTGGTATGTGACGGAAGGAAGGACAGAGAAGGTGTGAGGTATTAATTCTCAATTTTCCATTTTCAATTATCAATTCATATTATGGAAACATTTCTGCAACTGGTTGCACAGGACCTATATAAGAAAACAGGAAACGACTTGAGCCGGACGGTGGTCGTCTTCCCGAACAAAAGAGCAAGCCTGTTCTTCAACGAACAGCTGGCCGCACAAAGCGACCGTCCGCTGTGGTCGCCAACCTACGTGAGCATCAGCGACCTGTTCCGCCAACTGTCACCCTGGAAAGCGGGAGATCCCATCCGGCTGGTGTGTGAACTCTACCGGGTGTTCCGCGAAGAAACGAAAAGCGAAGAGACACTGGACGACTTCTACTTCTGGGGGGAACTGCTGATCAGTGACTTTGACGATGTAGATAAGAACCTGGTGGACGCAGACCGGCTCTTCGGCAACCTGCAGGATCTGAAGAACATCATGGACATCCCCGACTACCTGAGCCAGGAACAAGAGGAGGCAATACAGGAATTCTTCCGAAACTTCTCCATCGAGAAGCGGACGGAACTGAAGGAAAAATTCATCAGCCTGTGGGACAAGCTGGGAGACATCTACCGGCACTACCGCAAAAGGCTGGCGGAGCTGGGCATTGCCTACGAGGGCATGATGTACCGTCAGGTGATGGAAGAACTGGACACACAACGGCTGGACTACGACCGCTATGTGTTCGTAGGCTTCAACGTACTGAACCGAGTGGAACAGGCGTTCTTCCTGCGCCTGCAAGAGGCTGGAAAGGCCTGGTTCTACTGGGACTACGACGTGTTCTACACCCGACGTCCGTCCGAAGCCAATCCGCCCTACAAGCACGAAGCCGGCGAGTTTATCCTGCGCAACCTGAAACTGTTTCCGAACCAGCTGCCGGAAAGCTGTCTGGACGTAATGAGCCGACCCAAGCAGATACGTTTCCTCTCGGCACCTACGGAAAATGCACAGGCACGCTTCCTGCCCCAATGGATGAAGGGACTGGAACTGCCGGAGGGAGCACAACAGAAGGAGAATGCCGTGGTGTTGTGCAACGAAGCTATGCTTGTGCCCGTGCTTCACACCCTGCCCGAAGAGGTGAAGGACGTGAACATCACCATGGGTTTCCCCCTGGCACAGACACCGGTATACAGCTACATAAACGCCCTGACGGAACTCCAGACCGACGGTTACCGGGCAGACAGCGGACGCTACGTCTACGAAGCGGTGATGGCGGTACTGAAGCATCCGTACGTCAGACAGTTGTCGGCCGAAGCTGAAAAGCTGGAACGGAGACTGACCAAAGACAACCGCTTCTATCCCCTGCCCTCGGAACTGAAGGCAGACGCGTTCCTGGAACAGGTGTTCACTCCGCAGAACGGACAGAAAGCCCTCTGTACCTGGCTGACGGAACGGATCAAAGACGTATCGGTCCTGTATCGGAATGAGCCGGAAGAGGAAGGAAAAGATATCTTCGGACAACTGTATCGGGAATCACTCTTCAAAAGCTATACTCTCGTGAACCGCCTGCTGAATCTGCTGGAGACGGGTGAGTTGGAAGGAGTGCGGACTGGTACTCTGAAACGGCTGATGAACCGCCTGCTGACGGCAGCCAACATTCCTTTCCACGGCGAACCGGCTATCGGCATACAGGTGATGGGCGTACTGGAAACGAGAAACCTGGACTTTAAAAACCTGATTGTGCTGTCGCTCAACGAAGGACAACTGCCCAAGGCGGGAGGCGAATCGTCGTTCATCCCCTACAACCTGCGCAAGGCATTCGGCATGACAACCATCGAACATAAGAATGCCGTGTATGCCTATTACTTCTACCGCCTGATGCAACGGGCGGAGAACGTGACGCTGATGTACAACACATCGACCGACGGACTGAACCGGGGAGAGATGTCACGCTTCATGCTGCAGTTTCTGGTGGAATGGCCGCATGAAATCCGACGGGAGTATCTGGAAGCAGGACAATCGCCCCAGGCAGAACGGACGATCCGTGTGGAAAAGACAGAAGAAATGGTGGAACGGATGTGTCAACGGTACAACGTGGAAAAGCATCCGAAGGCTTTCTTCTCGCCCTCGGCACTGAATACGTACCTGGACTGCCGGCTGCGCTTCTATTACCGTTATGTAGCAGGGCTGAAACTGCCCGAAGAGGTAACGGCGGAGATAGACTCGGCCCTGTTCGGCACCATCTTCCACCGTTCGGCAGAACTGGTGTACACCGAACTGACGGAACACGGAAAGGAAATCCGCAAAGAAGACCTGGAACGGCTGCTGAAGAATGAAGTGAAACTACAGGGATACGTGGACCGGGCATTCAAAGAAGAATTCTTCCACGTACCGGAAGAGGAACAACCGGAATACAACGGTACGCAACTGATACACGCACGGGTGATTGCCTCGTACCTGCGGCAGTTGCTGCGCAACGACCTGAACTATGCTCCCTTCAGCATGGAAGGCATGGAACAGGAGGTGAAAGAGGTAATGGAAGTAGACACACCAGCCGGGAAACTGAAGATACAGATCGGTGGAACCATCGACCGTATGGACAGCAAGGACGACACCCTGCGCATCGTGGACTACAAGACGGGAGGAGCGCCCAAGACACCGGAAAACATAGCCCAACTGTTCACTCCGGCAGAGGGAAGACCCAACTACATTTTCCAGACATTCCTGTATGCAGCCATCCTTTGCCGCAAACAGGCGAAGAAAGTGGCCCCTGCCCTGCTCTACATCCACCGGGCTGCGCAGGACACTTACTCACCGGTCATCGAAATGGGAGCGGCACGCCAACCGAAACAGCCCGTGAACAACTTCAGCTTCTACGAAGATGAATTCCGCGAAAGGCTTCAGCAACTACTGGAAGAAATATTCAGTCTGCATACGCCATTCGATCAGACAGAACAGACACGGCAGTGTGAATACTGTGACTTCAGGCGTCTGTGCAGGCGATAAAGGACGTCAATCTTCCGAGAAATTGTAGTCGGCCATGCTGGCCTGTTCCTCGGTTTCGATCTTACCGGGAATGCTGAAATCCTTGTCGGCAAAGAGAGCCGCAAGACCGGAAATCTGCTTCAGGCGGAGCACTTCGTCGCGGTCCATACCGATGTTCTTCATAATCCATTCGTCCGTCATGCCGATACGGTCGAGCTCGGCCACAATATCGGACATCAGTTCGATGTTGTGGGTACCACGGGCACGATTGTGGCGGATGGTGGAAGCCATTCGGTTGGACATATCCTTGTCGATGACTACCACGGGAAGCAACCCCTTCTCGCGCTCATAAATGCGCTTGGACGTCTTCAGTACCTGATAGCGGTGGAAACCGTCCACGATGATGTAAACGTCCCGTTCGGAGTCATAATAGCACACACAGGGCATGGTAAATCCGTCTTCCCAGATAGAAAGTTCGAGCAGCTTCATCTCAGGCGGGGCCACGACGTTGGGATTATAATTGTTGGCCTCCACTTTCTCTACCGGAACGGCCTTGACGGCATAGACAGGACTCATATATTCGTCACTCATAGCATCATATTTTTAAATTCTTCCATTATTTTGTCTCTCTTGTAAGCATCTTCCTTGTTGATGGAAAAGCCCATGTATTTGCAGATATGATCATTCTTGAGTATGCAGATACATACCCGCTTGTAGGTAGGAATCTCACGGAACTCACGGATGTTGATATCGTCCAGATACTCCATGCGAACCGGCTTTTTACGAGTCTTGTAATTGGACTTTCCTCCCACCTCAATGGGGATATTCAGATCGCGGAGTTTCTGGATGGTTTCATCGCTCAGGCAACCTCCTTTCTTCCTCCAGAACTCGATGCTGACCGTCAGCTTGTTCAGGTAATTGCGGCGGGTAGGCTCGGGAAGCGTGGAAAGCAGAAACTGCATGTACGACTTCCAGGTATGTCCTTTGGGAAGATTGACCTTATGACCTGTACCCATGGCCCGTGTGTTGCCGTAGATGCCTGCGAATTGCACACCGTTCACGCGACAGATCATCTTGCCCCATGTATTGGGATCGATGACTTGATAGAGTCTGAGGCTTTCCTGCGCTTCACCCAGGAAAGGACTGGCCACACGCTGGCGTTCGATGTTGATTCCGGCCTTATAATAAAGGTCGTAAAGCTTGTTGTAGTCGAAACGGAATTTTCCGTTAGCCACCCAGATATCGGTCGTCTTCCAGTCAAAAATGGGATAGGCATTGAAGATATCGATACCGATCTTGGAAGTCCAGCGATAGGTGTGGTACATCTGATACTTGCGGGCCAGGTGAATGCAACGCCAACGGCTGAAACTTTCCTGTGTGCGAATGCCGATCATGTAACAGGAACGCGTAGCCTTTTTCCGTTCATGAAGCCATTGGGCAAAGTGCATCTGAAACTCGTAGTCCCACATATTCTCATTATAGAACTCGAAATCTTCCTTGTTATAGCAGCCGGGAGGCTTCTGACGCACCCACAAATCTTTCATCTCATCGTCCCAGGGACGCCAGAAGGCCTGATACATAGACGTACAGGTGGAAACCTTGACAGGGACACAGATGCGGTAAACATCCAGAATGTCCTTGTTGGCCTCCAGCATGCGATTCACATAATCGATGGTCACCGAATACTGAATCTCGTAGTCGATATGGAATACACAGAGCTTTCGCTTCAGATTGTTCCGACGAATATAGTCGATACAAAGGTTGAGCAAGACACCACTGTCCTTTCCACCCGAAAACGACACACAGACGTTGTCAAAATCCTCAAAGACAATCTTCAGTCGTTCTTGTGCCAATTCATATACGTTCTTTCCACATGTACTACTTCCCATATTCCCTCCGTGTTATCCGTTCTTTACCATTTTCACATAGCGCTTCCACACATTCACTTCCTCGAATCCCAGTCGACAAAAGACATCCCGATCCTCCAGAAAGCTGATGGCCGTCAACGTGCACTTCTTTTCTGCCGCAACAGCCATAATCCTTTGCAACAAAGCTTCCAACACCGTTTCGTCACGTCCCTTGATATAGTAATTGTTCATGATCCAACCGCTCTTCCGACGCTCTACCGGAATAAAGCCGACCACTTCTTCCCCATTCACAGCGACAAACCAACGGTAAGCCTGAGTGGTGCGGAAAGGGAAATTATAGTTTTGCTTCAAGACAGCAGGATCCATTACCAAAGGACCGACACATGGATACAGTGCTGCATCCAGTCCTTCAAATTCCAATATCTTATCCATAAAAAGCTTTTGATATACTCCTAAACGAGAAAATGCTTATCTACGAGGCTAAGGTAGGATTTTTCCATCCATTTCCCAAAAAATCATATAAAAATAAGCCAATCGAATGTTTTCACTACAAATTTTAACTTTCAGCGGTCTTCAGCCTTTCGAACAGGAAATGGCTGGTTTCGCACAGGGAAAACAGTGCAATCTGCCGCCGAAAACACTGTTTTCGTTTTGTGCTTCTCTGCGTTTGAATTATCTTTGCCCACCAATCATTTTATTAAAAAAAGACATCCAATGATATGAACGACCTGTTCCCCCACCTGATAGCCACCTCGCTTGGACTGACAGACAAGCAGGTGCGCCAAACTCTCGCCCTACTGGACGACGGAGCCACCATCCCCTTCATCAGCCGCTACCGCAAGGAAGCTACCGGCGGACTGGACGAGGTGCAGATAGAAAGCATCTGCGACCGCTACGAGAAACTGAAAGAAACGGAACGCCGAAAGGAAACCATTCTGACAACCATCGAAGCGCAGGGTAAGCTGACCGACGCATTGAAGCAACGTATCGAAAGTACCTGGGACAACACCGAGCTGGAGGACCTCTACCTGCCCTACAAGCCCAAACGAAAGACTCGTGCCGAAATGGCCCGACAGAAAGGCCTCACGCCACTGGCCACCCTACTGATGCTACAAAAGAACCCAGCTCCCGACCGACAGGCAAAGAGTTACGTCAAGGGCGACGTGAAGAGCGTAGAAGAAGCCCTGAAAGGAGCCTGTGACATCATAGCCGAACAGGTGAGCGAAGACGAACGCTCACGACAGACCGTCCGCACAACCTTCGACCGTCGTGCCGTCATCACCGCCCGCGTGGTGAAGGGGAAAGAAGCCGAAGCAGCCAACTACCGCGACTACTTCGACGTGGCCGACCCGTTGAAGCGCTGCAGTTCCCACCGCCTGCTGGCCATGCGCCGTGCCGAGGCGGAAGGCGTGCTCAAGGTGAGCATCGCCCCCGACGAGGACGACACTTGCCTGGAGCGCCTCGAACGTCAGTACGTACGGGGCAACAATGCTTGCAGCCGCTACGTGGCCGAAGCCGTACAGGATGCCTACAAACGCCTGCTGAAGCCTTCTATCGAAACCGAATTTGCCGCCAGCAGCAAGGAACGGGCCGACGACGAAGCCATCCGCGTCTTTGCCGCCAACCTGCGCCAGCTTCTCCTGGCCTCCCCGCTGGGACAAAAGCGCGTCATGGGTATCGATCCCGGTTTCCGTACCGGTTGCAAGGTGGTATGTCTCGATGCTCAGGGCAACCTGCTTCACAACGAGAACATCTACCCTCACCCGCCCGTCAGCAAGCCTAAAGAAGCGGCACAGAAGATACAAAAGATGGTGGAAGCTTACCGCATCGAAGCCATGGCCATCGGCAACGGTACGGCCAGCCGTGAGACGGAAGACTTCCTGAAGCACTTGCGTTTCGACCGCGATATGCAGATATTCGTTGTCAGTGAACAGGGTGCTTCCATCTATTCGGCCTCCAAGCTGGCCCGTGAAGAATTTCCCGACTACGACGTCACCGTTCGTGGTGCGGTCTCTATCGCCCGCCGCCTCATGGATCCACTGGCCGAACTGGTAAAGATAGACCCGAAGTCCATCGGCGTGGGCCAGTACCAGCACGACGTAGACCAGACGAAACTGAAGAAATCGCTTGACCAGACAGTAGAAAGTTGTGTGAATCTGGTGGGGGTTAATCTGAACACAGCCAGCAGCCACCTGCTGACCTACATATCGGGCCTCGGACCACAGCTGGCGCAAAACATCGTCAGCTACCGTGCCGAGCATGGGCCCTTTGCTTCGCGTCGCGACCTGCTGAAGGTGCCCCGCATGGGCGCCAAAGCTTTCGAACAGTGTGCCGGCTTCCTGCGCATTCCCGATGCCAAGAACCCGCTGGACAACACAGCCGTCCATCCTGAAAGCTACAGCATCGTGGAACAGATGGCCAAAGACCTGGGCTGCACCGTCAGCGAACTGATAGCTGACAAGCAGCTGCGCCTACGCATCCAGCCCGAACGCTACCTGACGGACACTGTCGGCATGCCTACCCTCAAAGATATCCTTCAGGAACTGGACAAGCCCGGACGCGACCCACGAGGCCCTATCAAGGTGTTCGAATTCGATCCGAACGTCCGTACGCTGGACGATCTGCGCGAAGGCATGGAACTGCCCGGCATCGTGGGCAACATCACCAACTTCGGTGCCTTCGTGGACATCGGCATCAAGGAAAACGGCCTGATACACCTCTCCCAGTTGGCCGACCGCTACATCAGTGATCCCAACGAAGTAGTGTCCATCCATCAGCACGTCAGGGTACGCGTACTGGGCATTGACACCGAACGTAAGCGCATTCAACTGACCCTGCGCGGCGTATCGCAGGAAGGGCTCTAAGCCTCCTTCCTGCCGCGCCGTTCATAATAACCAATGATGGCCAGTGTACCGACAACAAGCAGAACGGTGCAGAGCAGCGAGCCTTCGAAACCGAAGCTGCCTCCTGTCAGCAGGTCACTGCCCGTCAAACGGAGGGTCAGCAAAGTTTCGCCGCTGTCCATTCCGCTAACCTCATAACCCAGCACGGGGCCTTGCAGCCAGTTCCAGAACCAGTGCAGCACGACGGGAAAACACAAGTTACGTGTATACAGGAAGGATGCTCCCAGCAGACAACCTGCCAGCAGGATGTTGACAAACGGCAAGAGTGCGAAATTGGGATTGAACAAATGCATGGCTGAGAAAAGAGCCGACGACAAGAACAGCGCCACAAAACGATTCATACCTGCCGAAAGCATTCTTCCCAACACAAAGCCACGCAGCATCACCTCCTCCGTGACGGCTACCAGCAGGAAGAACAGCAATGTTCCCAGCAAGTCACGAGGTACCCACTGTACACTCGCTATTTCAACAGTCCCCATGAGGAGCGATGTACCAAACCCGACGGCATACAGCAACATCGCTACTCCCAATCCAGCCAACAAGTCTTTTCCCCGTCCTTTCAAAGACATTCCCAACAGCGATAAAGGTAGATTGCGCCAACGCAGCACTAATACTGCCGCACTCAGATAACCGACCAGCATCAGCAACCTTTCCAGGAAGAGAGAAGGCAAACAGCCTTCCTGCATCTCCATCCCCAATGCTTTCTGTATCAGGAAAAGAGGAACGCACAAAAACATCGTTATCAACGTCCCTATCACATAAAACAGCACAATATCCGCCACCAATCGGCCTGCAGACCTCCATAAAGTATTGCTTTTCATTTCCATATTTTACAATGTATTGTTTAAAGTCACTCTAATACGCCCGCAAAAATACTAATAAAAGAAAAAAGATATCCATTGTCGACAAATCTTCCGTATCTTTGAAAGCAAAATCCTAAAATTGAAAGAAAATGAGACTAAGAAACATATTGCTTGTTGCAGCTAGCCTCTGCATCACCTGGGGAGGAGCTTACGCCCAAAAGAAAAAAACTTTCTATGTACCCAAAGCCGGTACACTGGTGGAACTGCTGACCGAAAATGAAGCCAACCAGATCACCCACCTCACCCTGCAGGGCAAACTCAACGCCATCGACTTCCGCCATCTGCGCGACGAATTCACCAACCTCAAAGTGCTGGACATATCGAATGCCACCATCAGCATGTACACAGGAAAGAATGGCACTTACCCTGACCGTATCTACGTCTACCCGGGTAACTGCATCCCGGCCTATGCCTTCTGCAAAAAACTGAGTGACGGAAGTTTTCAGGGAAAACAAACGCTGGAACGCGTCATTCTGTCGGACAAGACGAAGAACATAGAAGACGCCGCTTTCAAGGGGTGCACCAACCTGAAGATTTGTCAGGTCAGAAAGAAAAAGGCCCCCAACTTGTTGCCCGAAGCATTGGCCGACAGCATCACAGCCATATTTGTTCCGCTGGGAAGTACGGATTCCTATCGCAACAAGGAAAGATGGGAAAACTTCTCTTTCATCGAAGGAGAACCTACAATCGTTTCCGTAGAGATTGGCCCCATGAGCAGTCTGGCCAGCGAACTCATGCGTAAAGGCATTCAACCGCGTGACGTCAATTTCCTGACCATCGAAGGCAAAATGGATGAAGCTGACTTCAAGTTGCTCCGCGACTATATGCCCAATCTGGTTTCTGTCAATATGGAAAACTGCACTTCGACCGTTATTCCCGAGTATACGTTTACACAAAAGAAATACATGCTGGACGTTACTCTGCCCAAAGGCTTGCAAACCATCGGCCAACGTGCGTTCAGCGGCTGTACCCGCCTGTCCGGTTCACTGATATTACCGGCCGGAGTAACGGCCATCGAATATGGTGCCTTCATCGGATGTGAGAATCTGAGACACGTAGTGGCAACCGGCAATAAAATTACAACCCTCGGTGACAAACTTTTCGGGGAAAGTGAAAACAAAATAGTCTACCAGACCAAACAATAAAGGATGTAACAGAGGATCCTTCCCCTGTCCCCTATACAAAGAGGCACGGACCACGCAGAAACCATACGGATTATTCCGTAGAAGTCTGTCGGTTCGTGCCTCTCTTTTATTAGCTCAGTCTGTCAAGTATCAGTTCTGATACATGCGTGCTCTCAGTTCTTTAATGTGATCTGAAGTAATGTATTCGTCATACTCCATCATCTTATCGATAATGCCGTTCGGAGTCAGCTCGATGATACGGTTGGCTACCGTCTGGATGAACTCATGGTCGTGCGACGCAAACAGGACATTTCCCTTGTAGATCTTCAGGTTGTTGTTGAAGGCCTGGATAGACTCAAGGTCGAGGTGGTTGGTCGGCGTATCCAGAATCAGACAGTTGGCATTGCGCAGCTGCATACGGGCAATCATACAACGCATTTTCTCGCCTCCCGACAGCACACTGGCTTTCTTCAGTACTTCCTCGCCCGAGAAAAGCATACGTCCCAGGAAGCTCTTCATATAGACCTCATTTCCTTCGCCAAACTGGCTGAGCCAGTCGACCAGGTTCAGGTCTGTGTTGAAAAACGACGTGTTGTCCAACGGCAGATAGGCCGTCGTGATGGTCACACCCCAGTTATAGTGTCCGGCATCGGGCTTCATATTGCCGTTGATAATCTCGAACAAAGCCGTCATGGCACGCGGGTCGTGGGACAGGAATACAATTTTATCACCCTTCTCCACATTGAAATTCACATCTCGGAAAAGCACTGTACCGTCTTCCAAAGACTTGGTCAGGCCCGAAACCTCCAAGATCTGATTGCCCGGTTCGCGTTCCGGCGTAAAGATGATGCCAGGATATTTGCGCGACGAAGGCTTGATTTCCTCCACATTCAGTTTCTCGAGCATCTTCTTGCGGCTCGTTGTCTGCTTGCTTTTGGCCACGTTGGCACTGAAACGGCGGATAAACTCTTCCAGCTCTTTGCGCTTCTCCTCGGCTTTGGCCTTTTGGTTCTGTTGCTGGCGCAGGGCTAGCTGGCTCGATTCGTACCAGAAGCTGTAGTTACCGGCAAACAGATTGATTTTTCCATAATCGATATCAATGGTATGCGTACAGACCGAGTCGAGGAAGTGACGGTCGTGGCTCACTACGAGCACCGTATGTTCAAAGTTCGAGAGGTATTCTTCCAGCCAGGTCACCGTCTCCATATCCAAGTCGTTGGTCGGCTCGTCCAGCAACAGGTTATCGGGATTTCCATACAAAGCCTGTGCCAGCATGACACGCACCTTCTCCTTGTTGTTCAGTTCGCTCATCAGCACATAGTGCTTGTCTTCCTTGATACCCAGACCGCTCAGCAAAGATGCAGCGTCGCTCTCGGCATTCCAACCGTCCAGCTCGGCAAACTTCTCCTCCAGTTCGGACACCTTCATGCCGTCCTCGTCCGTAAAATCTTCTTTGGCATAGAGGGCTTCACGTTGCTTCATGATGTCCCACAACACCGTGTGGCCCATCATCACCGTGTCCATCACCGTATAAGCATCCCACTTGAAGTGGTCCTGGCTAAGTACAGACAGGCGTTCGCCCGGTCCCAAAGTTATCGACCCCGTTGTAGGCTCCAACTCTCCGGAAATCGTCTTGAGAAAAGTAGACTTGCCTGCACCGTTGGCACCGATGACACCATAACAATTGCCGCTGGTAAACTTCAGGTTGACATCGTTGAACAACACCCTTTTACCAAACTGTACCGAAACATTAGAAACTGTAATCATGAATTATCTTTATCTTGTTATTACTAATACCTTAAAAACGGAGGTGCAAAGATACACAATTGTCTTCTTTCCACACTGCCAATGTGACATAAAAATCGTAACTTTGCGGCGTTTTCTGAAAAAGTAGACATTTTGGCAAAGTTTTTGCTGGAAAGAAAAGTAACAAGACGCGCCGGATACGTCCGACCGTCCATCCGCAGTAATAACAAAAAAGAAAAATAGATATGGATCCGAAAAAAGAAACCATGAACGAAGAAGAGCTGAAAGCTCACACTGCCCATACGGGACAACAAGACCAGGGCGAAACACAAAAAACGGCAGCCGAAACACAGGAACAGGCCGGAACTGAAGAAACAGAGCAAGTAGACGAGCTGACCAAGACACAGGAAGAGCTGGCCAATATGAAGGACAAGTACCTGCGCCTTTCAGCCGAATTCGACAATTACCGCAAACGCACCATGAAGGAGAAAGCAGAACTGATCCTGAACGGAGGCGAAAAAAGCATCAGCAGCATCCTGCCCATCGTGGACGATTTCGAACGCGCACTGAAGAACATGGAAACGGCCGAAGACGTAGCCGCCGTCAGAGAAGGTGTCGAACTGATTTACAACAAGTTCATGACCGTTCTCGGACAGAATGGAGTGAAAGTCATCGAGACCAAGGAACAGCCCCTTAACACCGACTTCCACGAAGCCATTGCCGTCATCCCCGCTCCGGCAGAAGAACTGAAAGGCAAAATCCTGGACTGTGTCCAGACTGGATATACATTAAACGACAAGGTAATCCGTCATGCCAAAGTGGTAGTCGGAGAATAAGGAGACAAGTTGAATTATGGAAAAAAGAGATTACTACGAGGTACTGGGAGTAGACAAGAACGCATCGGCCGACGAGATAAAGAAAGCCTACCGCAAGAAAGCCATCCAATATCACCCTGACAAGAACCCGGGCGACAAGGAAGCGGAAGAGAAATTCAAGGAAGCAGCGGAAGCCTATGACGTGTTGAGCAATCCCGACAAACGCGCCCGCTACGACCAGTTCGGCTTTGCAGGCATGAGCGGTGCGGCAGGCAACGGAGGCCCCTTCGGCGGATTCAGTGGGGGAATGTCCATGGACGATATCTTCTCCATGTTCGGCGACATCTTCGGCGGACACGGAGGAGGCTTTGGCGGTTTCGGTGGTTTTGGCGGAGGAGGTGGCGCCCAGCAGCGTCGTTTCCGTGGTTCCGACCTCCGCGTCAAGGTGAAGCTCAACCTGAAAGAAATATCTACTGGTGTAGAAAAGAAATTCAAACTGAAAAAATACGTCACCTGTACCCACTGCCACGGCACCGGTGCCGAAGGCAATGGAGGAAGCGAAACCTGTCCTACGTGTAAAGGCTCAGGTACCGTTATCCGCAACCAGCAGACCATCCTGGGCACCATGCAGACACGTACCACCTGCCCTACCTGCGGCGGCGAAGGTAAAGTCATCAAGAATAAATGTAAAGAGTGTGCGGGCGAAGGTATCGTCTATGGCGAAGAAGTAGTAACGGTCAAGATACCGGCCGGTGTAGCCGAAGGCATGCAACTCTCCATGAACGGCAAAGGAAACGCAGGCAAGCACAACGGCGTGCCGGGCGATCTGCTGGTCCTCATCGAAGAAGAACCGGACAAGGAACTGATCCGCGAGGAGAACGACCTCATCTACAACCTCCTGTTGAGCTTCCCTACCGCAGCATTAGGAGGGGCCGTAGAGATCCCCACTATCGACGGCAAGGTGAAAGTAAAGATCGAACCGGGTACCCAGCCTGGCAAGGTTCTCCGCCTGCGCAACAAGGGACTTCCCAGCGTCAACGGCTATGGCACCGGCGACCTGCTTGTCAACGTCAGCATCTACGTGCCCGAAGCCTTGAGCAAAGACGAAAAGAAAGCGCTGGAAGAAATGGAAAGCTCCGACAACTTCAAGCCCAACGCTTCCATTAAGGAAAAAATCTTCCGCAAATTCAAGAGCCTGTTCGAATAAAGACTAACCTCGATAACAATCAATTCAGCCCGTTTCCCCTACCAGGAAGACGGGCTGAATTGTTTCTATCATCATCTTTCTTCATCCCAACCTCTACGCTACGAACAGAAAGGTCAGGATTAGACTGATAAAGTTAAGGTTTAGAAAGTGAGATTCTCACTATAGTAGGAGTACGTACCCCAGGCTTAACTTCACCATTTATATAAAAAATCGCATTCTTATAAGGCACAGCCACCGCACCAGCACGCGCTAACATAGAAGTGACACATATGGTTTGCCATTCATGATTGAAAACATGATAAGCCAATAATTCCCGATTAAACTTATACCATTCAGCAGGATGAGACAAATAATCAGGCTCAGGCTGACGCAAAGCCTGTAGAAACACATCTTTGTTCACCCCTCCCATACAAAGAATCAGGCTATCACCGATTGAAACTGCAGCACCACCGCCTAACGAAACTGTCTCATTGTGACTATCCGCTGGTGAAGGCAAAGAAATCCATGATTTCTTCTCCAACTGATATTTATATCCATCTGTCGACAGCGAAGCCTCTACTCCAAAAGCAGGAACAGAAAATCCGCCCCACATATATATAGCCATCTCTCCCGTCTCATCTTTTTGAGCTGCGCACACCGGTTGAATACGAGGTTTTCCAGGAAATGAAGGAAGTTCGATCCATCCCTCAGAAAGATTATCCAAATCCAAGCGTAAAAAGGCGTTAGATGCCTTGCCATCCCGATTTCCTCCCATAACAAACAAACTATTATCGGCAAGACAACCAGACATATTATCCATAGTAAAAGGTAAAGAGGGCAAATCTTCCATTTTCAGCCTTCCATTTACCATCGACAAACGAAAAGCCTTTTCCATCGCTCCGTCCTCATTCATTCCACCCACACAAACAATACCATCGGAAGTAGAGACAGAAAAACCATAAGCCATAGGCTGAGGAAGTTCTCCAACTTTTCTCCAGGATAACAGCGTATCTTTCTCAATCCTTGCTGCGTAAACATCCTTATAATAAACTTTAGTTCCACCTTTTTCAGCCGGAACATCAGGAAAATTACACCCGCCAGCTATCACCAAATCCTCACCTATACATCCGGCAAAGGGTGCTGATACGCCTTTTACAAATGCCTTATTCTTAACAAGCAAAGTAGATGTCTGTTTCAAGTTGAATATTTCTGATAAAGCAGGCGCATGAGCACAAAAGGTAGAAGCTGGAAGTTCCTCACCATTCACCAGATTAGCACGTGTAAAAGGCTGCCAAGCATAGCGTATATGGCGTGGATGTTTAATCTCATTACTAAAAATCTTTAAGGTATCACCAGCAACTTTCACCACAGCCGGTTTATAAAGGCCTTCAAATTCAGCCAATTCAAAAGACGTAATAGGAGCATTACCTACACCATGCATACCTCTCCCGTGATCAAAAAGGACTTCTACCGTTTGTCCATTAAATCTAACAGATCTGAATAATGGCCCAGAAGGAACAATATGCTTCCAGTGATATGTCTGATATAACGCCCAACGTGCCAATCGTTCCCCCACAGGCTTTTTATCCCTAGGATGTACATCCAAGGAATCACCTTCATCACTGCTAACAACCATCGCAACGTTAGGAATTTTATCCATCAACCGACGCTGACTGTCACGAAATGAAGGCCAAGAAGGACGACTCAAACTGGAAAGCTGTACATAATAAAACGGTAAATTCCTATTATTCCAATTTCTTCGCCAACTATCCACCAACAGAGTGAACAAACGTTCGTGAGCTTCCACGTTATGCGCATTCGATTCTCCCTGATACCAGATAACTCCCCTCAGAGGAAATTGTTCCAATGGTTGAATCCCCGCTTCGTACAAATAGCAAGGCTCATAAGGATGACGTTGCAATTTATTAGTAGACAAACTAACATTCAACGAAGCTCGCTCACGTACCCAAGGCTGTATAAAATCATTAGTACGCCAATTTCTCACAATATCCGGGAAATGCTTTTCCAATGTCCGACGATCGATCCATGACTCAGTAGGTGATCCGCCAACAGCATTACAAATCAATCCAATAGGTACTTTCAAACTATCTTGGAGCATTTTTCCAAAATAATAGGCTACTGCAGAAAACTTTTCTATCGTTTCCGGTGCAGCTATTTCCCAACAAGCATCTTTATAATATTGTAATTCATTTACCGAGTCCAATGCGTATTCACTCCATTTCACAGCATTGGTTTTCCATCTTGCTGTCTGATTAAACAAGCGAATTTCATTACAGTAAGAGTCTGGAATATCTCTAGAAGCGGTAGTAGCCGATTGCATCATAAATTCCATATTCGATTGTCCCGAACAAAGCCAAACTTCCCCTACAAGCACATTTTCATAACGCAAACACTTCTTCCCATCCGTGATAACCAATGTATACGGTCCTCCTGCTTTCAAGGGAGACAGTTGTACTTCCCAATAGCCATCACTTCCAGTTATAGCAGTATGTGATTGTTTCCCTATCGTCACAGTTATTTCATCGCCAGCATTAGCTTTTCCTGCAATTTTCAATCCTACCTCTCGTTGTAAGACCATATTATCTGTATAGATATCTGGCATACGCAACCCTCCGAAATTTCCTGTTATTGCCGAATATGCGGCATAAGCCAATTTCTCGGCTCCCTCTGGATTAGGATGTATTGCATCAGGTAACAAATGTGGATATACATATAGGGATTTTTCAAAATCCACATGTTCCACCCCAGTCGCACGTACCACCGTTTCAATCAAATTCTGAATGGATTCACGCCAATCACGAGTGCTAGATACAAAACGTGGATGATATACAGTAATTGGTGTCAAACGCGCTACGATTACCCTACAATTCGGATTGACCCTTCTGAATGAATGGATGAGATCAACATAATCATTAACAAAGTCATCTTTATAATTAGGCCAGTTTCTCGGATCTGTGTCATTAATACCTAAATGTATTAGTACAATATCCGCTGCAAAATCCAACGCATCCTTGTATTCCGGGGTACGAATATAAGGATTGTGTCCCTTTGACAATAGTGTAGTTCCTGACCTACCAAAATTTCTTACTTCATAAGCATCGCCCAACATCCGTTGTAAACAAGCCGGATAAGCTTGCTCGTCACGCAAAGGCAATGTCATCCCATACGTAATACTATTTCCTACGCAAGCAACCCTAACCGTTTTTCCAAAAATTGGAATATTGGTCTGTATGATTATCAATAATATAAAAAATCCTATAAACTCCTTCATTTTCTTCCTAAATAAGGTTTTATTATTTCCACCCATTTCAGATAACCTTTTCCCAACAAGTGTAGGCCATCATTGGTATATTTCACATCCATTTTTCCTGTATTAGGATCAACAAAATGAGAATAGAGATCCACGTATACGACATTCTCCTTCTTTGCAACTTCTTTTATACCGCTGTTTATGACAGGAATAGATCTCCATCGAGAAGTATGCCCGGCAAATTTTTTATAATAGTCCGTTACAGGCAACAAACTTTGCAAATAAAGTTTTGTCTTAGGTGAATCTTGTTTTATTTTCTGTGTAATCAAATGTATTCTTTTTACAATTGTATCCGCAGGTGTACCTCTACTAAGATCATTGATGCCAATTAACAAAAATATCTTATCCGGTTTCCCTTTTAATATAGCATCCAACCTGTCATAGACCCCCATGCATACATCTCCACTGATTCCTCTATTTTTCACATACCTATTGCTCAATAATTCTGCCCATTCAGCACCATTGGTGATACTATTCCCTAAAAAAACAATATCTTTTGAAGTTATCGGAAGCTCTTCAAAAAGAGTTGCACGCTGATAATAAAAAGTAGAATACTTATTTTCTTGAGCCTCTATGGGCAACAAGAATAAAGCACATAACATTATCACAGAATAAACAGTCTTCATATTTTCATTCTTCTTTTATTATGTCCAACAATTTAACGGCCTGAAAAGTCATGTGAGCAACACTGCTTTCATACAAGATGCCAACTGTTTCCTTATCAATCATTGTCAAACAGGAATATCCCCAATTGTTATCTTCATCCAATAAGAGCTGATGTTGAGGAAGCCAAGTCAATCCTCCGTCCAAACTGGCTTTAATAGTCAAATGATGACGTCCCTTGGTCGTATTGGGATTTGAGAACAACAAGATATCTTTACCAAGTACATTCTCTTCCGCTTTTACTTTAATCAGGCTGGCCATACAAACAGGTTCTTGCAAAGCTTTCCGCGATGAAGAGTGTTCAACCCATGTCTTACCCAGATCATTTGACGTAGCCACAGCACGACTACCTCCACGATTATCCCGCATATTCAGCATCAAGACATTAGGTTCCACTTCCACAACTTGTGCTTCGGTGGTATTGGTACGAGCTAAATTATGAATTTTCCATGTTTTCCCTCGATCCTTACTATACATAATACCTGCGTTCGGGATTCGAGCTGAATCTTTAAACTGAATCGGAAAAACTAAAGTCCCATTATCCATCGTTATTCCACGACCAGGCCCCTGCAATAGCAGATTCCAAGACGGATCTTTTACTTGTCTAGTAATATTTATAGGATCAGACCAAGTTTTTCCATCATCATCACTCCTCGTCAACATCAATTGTCCTGTTTCATATTCTTCCATGCCTTGCTGAGAACTAAACCAAGTACGTTGGTTTCCCATTCCATGGGCCCACAAAGCAGCTATCCATATCGTATTTGTCTTTTCATCTACTAAAATAGACGGATCCCCTACACCATTTTGCGCAGCAGGCAAACCTCCAGTTTCTCCAAAAGCCAAAGGAACACGCATTCTTTCCCAACTTTTACCACCATCTGTACTTCGGCTAAGGCCAATATCTATATGCTCTTGAAGATCAATCGAACTATTATAACGTATATCATAAACTCCCAACAAAGTTCCTTTTTTACTAGTAACCAAGCCTGGAATCCGATAAGCTACAGCACCATCATCACCAGCATGTCTGACTCCAATCCCCATCCTTCGTTCCATCCCCGGTTCAGAATCCAATTGCACAGGAACAGATTTACCATCTGCCATAGCTGACACGACCTCTGAAGAAATTTTTGTGCACAATGAAGCTTGCGTATCCATCTGTACACTAATCCAAAAATAGTTAATACCAGGAAAAAGTCTCTGCATCCCTCTCAATACAACTTCTTGTTTGGGTTCCTCTACTACAGCCTTCAATACAGAATACGAAGTATTGGCTGCCAAAGTCTTTCCCGGAACATTGGACGGAATATAGTCAACTGGAGCAAAACGTTTTTTTCCAACAGCCTGAACTGCGTCTGTTCCGCCATAATACAACTTAACCTTTCGAATTACAGACAAATCTGTCTTTTCCGAAAATCTTATTACAATTTCGTCCAAAGTACTAAATTGTCCAGAATGAAGTTTCAGATAAAACAGTACATTATCCTGACGTTCTATCAAAATCGGTACTTGTGGCTGCTTCACAAATAAAGTATCTGCAATTGCATACACTGACACAAAAAATCCACTCCACAAAAAGAAAAAACATAATAAAAAAAGCCTTATAGACATAGCATCTTTATTTTGATATTGTTATTGTTTTAATTTTTCAGGCGAATAAACCAACCCTTCTACAGCATCAGTTCCATCTGGTGTTACAAATACCACGGTAAACATCCATTTAATCAAACGCACTTCATCAATTCTAAATTTCCCTATCGGTAATTTAAGCAAAACCTTATTCCATCCTTTATTCAACAGCACTGGTATAGGAGGGCGAGCCATAAAATTTTCATTGCCTAAAGCTACTTCATTACTCTTTACTCTATGAGTTGCCGTCCTATCCAGTATCTCATCATTAACCACATGGAGCCCGACCATTCCGGTTCGATCCGCCTCATTAAACAACATTATCCCGATATTGTCATTGTCGGTAATAAGCAAACCTTCGGTATGATCGAAGGTTACTATGGTGTGACAGGCGAACAATACGTTGTGAAAGATGACGATTTCCTGGCATTGGGACATCACAAACTGCGTTTCTACCTGACACCGATGGTTCACTGGCCCGAAACTATGATGACTTTTGACGAAACAGAAGGCGTACTATTCTCCGGCGATGGTTTCGGATGTTTCGGTACGTTGGATGGTGGTTTCCTTGATACCCGTATCAATACGGATCGTTATTGGGATGAAATGGTGCGCTATTACTCCAATATCGTTGGTAAATACGGTTCTCCGGTACAGAAGGCTTTGCAGAAATTGGGAGGATTGCACATTACGACCATCTGCTCTACCCATGGACCTGTTTGGACAGAGTATATAAGTAAAGTAATAGGCATTTACGATAAACTAAGTCGCTATGCTGCCGATGAAGGAGTGGTGATAGCTTACGGTTCCATGTATGGTCATACAGAGCAAATGGCGGAAGCCATCGCAGCGGAACTATCTGCACAGGGCATCAAGAATATCGTGATGCACAACGTCAGCAAAAGCAATCCTTCCTATATCATTGCAGATATCTTCAAATACCGTGGTCTGATTATTGGTAGTCCCACTTATAGCAATCAGATTTATCCGGATATCGAGTCCCTGCTCTCCAAAATACTGATACGCGAAGTTAAAGGCCGCTATCTGGGTTACTTCGGATCGTTCACTTGGGCAGGCGCTGCGGTGAAGCGTATGGCTGAGTTTGCCGAGAAGAGCAAATTTGAAATTATAGCCGACCCTGTAGAGATGAAGCAAGCG
>ENA-ORCN01000507-ORCN01000507.1-human-gut-metagenome-genome-assembly--contig:-NODE-507-length-32642-cov-20.007001_pt1 | contig 32642 bp, 29 predicted proteins | sample MGYA00242984_ERZ507984 | MGnify/ENA primary metagenome ERZ507984 (study PRJEB26167, sample SAMN06115395) | human gut metagenome | host: Homo sapiens | place: China:Hubei | collected 2016-05-19... | reverse complement strand
CTTCTATGCGGAGAGACAACAGAAAAGGCAGACAGTACAATTGCACTGCCTGCCTAATCCGAGGACACGCTTCAAGGTACCCCTATCAGGAGTAGCGGAAAGGCGTCTTTTTCTTTTGGTGAACCTTTACCTATGTTACGAACCTTGCACCATATGGAAAAGCTCCCCCGCGGGGGAGCTTTTTGGGTGGGGCAGATGATTTTATTTTTTGCGGGAGAGGACGGCCATGCCAAGGGCGGAGACGGCCATGAGGGCCGCGGCCGCGGCGACCATATCATTGGCGCCGGTGGAGGGGTTTTTCTGATCCTCGGCGGGCTTGGTCTCCTCGGTGGAGGGGACAATGATGGTGATGGTGCCGGGGGCTGTGGTACCATTGATGACAGTTTCAGTGGGAATTACTGCGGTTTTGGTTTTTGCCTGGCCGGGGTTGTCAATATCGAGAACATTGCCGGAGGAAGTGATATTATCCTGTGGAAGATTCGCTTCATTCCAAAGCAGATAGGGGGCCTTGATCTTATTGTTGTTAATGGTTACATTGGCATCCAAACCGGTATAGAAATGGAATGCATTTACGATCCCGGTATCGATGGTATTTCCGGTCACATTAAAGGTTTGGCCACTGGTGAGCTGGATAGCAGAGCCATATGTGCCCCCGTTTCCGGTCTTGCCGGTCAGGTTGGTGATGGTGTTGCCGGTGATAGAAACAGTGGCACCAGTACCCGCCTGGACATTTACGCCACGCTGATAGCCAGAAATTTTATTCCCTGAAAGCACTACATTACTCATTGTGCCCTCTTTAGGGCCCTGCACAAATATCGCATAATCACTAGCTACTTCGCCAGTAAAGGTGCAATTTTCCACTTTCAGAGTAGAATTCGCTCCGGCATGGGGCATTCTCAGACCCGCCTTGAAAGTGCAATTAGTAAAAGTGAGGCTTCCGGGGTTGCCGGTGTTTCTCATGGTATCTTCAAAGGTGATGTTTGCAAATACCACTTCATTTGCGTTTACGCTTACACGGTATTTATCATTATTTGTTTTGCTGATGGTAGCATTGTTATGGCCAGTAACGGTAACTTTACTTACAGTAACATCAGGCGTAAAGTAACCGCCAGTAAAGATACATTCTCCTGCGCCATTGTCGCCTACAACACCAGCGCCATCGCCAACAGGAACCGTGCCATAGATGTCCCACACTATGGGTTCTACTGTGCCCAAATTGTTTGCACCGAAGGTACTTCCTTCGGTTACAACGCCTTTGCTCTCACGCCATGCTTTTGCTGCAGCGGTAAGAGTATCAAAATGCTTGAGGGTCGTACCGTCCGCTTCAGTTATCCCCTCAATGGTACAGTAGTTGGTGTCTTCTGCCATAGCGGTGACTGGCAGCATGACGGCCAGCATGAGCAGCGCCAGCACAACACTTAAAAGCTTTTTCATTTGAACAAACCTCTCTTCTTTTTTATTTTTCCCGCAGGCGGGGTTGTGTTTGCTCCGCAAACACAAAATATCCCCATGGGGATATGATTGGTATAAACAGGATAGCACGGCGGGGCGGGGGTGTCAATTGGTACAGGAAACAATTGGTTGGGTGCACAAATTTCTCTCCCCTTTTTGTGCAATATTTTGCCCCGGCGGGGCTGTTGTAAATTCCACCCAAAGCAGATATAATGAGGTTGAACACATTTTAACAGATAGGAGGCACGGCAATGAAGGTTTTGATCCTGAACGGCAGCCCCCGTGTGGGCGGCAATACCACTGTGGCGGTGGAGGAGATGGAAAGGATCTTCCGGGAGGAAGGCGTGGAGGTGGAAACGGTGCAGGTGGGCGCGCGGGATATCAGTGGGTGCATTGCCTGCGGCAGATGCGCCGAGACCGGCCGGTGCGTCTTTGATGACATCGTAAACGAGCTGGCGCCCAAGCTGGAGGCGGCGGACGGCCTAGTGGTGGCCAGCCCCGTCTACTACGCCAGCGCCAATGCCACGCTGGTGGCCTGCCTGACCCGGCTTTTTTACAGCAGCCACTTTGATAAATCCATGAAGGTAGGGGCCAGTGTGGTGTGCGCGCGGCGCGGCGGGTGCAGCGCGACCTTTGATGAGCTGAACAAATTTTTTACCATAGCGGGGATGCCGGTCGCTTCCAGCCAATACTGGAACAGCATCCACGGGCGGGCGCCCGGCGAAGCTGAGCAGGACGAGGAAGGCCGGCAGACCATGCGCACGCTGGCCCGCAATATGACCTTCTTGATGCGCAGCATCGCGCTGGGCCGGGAGAAATACGGCCTGCCCCAGCGGGAAGCGCCCATCCGCACCAATTTCATCAAATAAGCGCAGCAAAAAAGGCCGCCCGGCGTGGGGCGGTCTTTTGGTTTGCGGGGTTTGCTTATTCCTGCGGGGCTTCCGGTTCCTCGGCAGGGGATTCCGGTTCGTCGGCGGCGGGGGCTTCGGCGGGTTCTTCCTCCAGCTCCACCTCGGCGGCAGGGAAATTTTCGCCATGGATGGCGCTCCAGGCTTCGCCGGCGGCTCCCTTCACCTTCTCGATGAACTCGGGGGCTTTTTCCTGCACGGCCCCGATGGCGGCAGCGGCCTTTTCCCGGACCTCGGGGGCCTTCTCCCGCACCTTGGCGGCGGTTTCCGCGTACACCTCGCGGGCGGCTTCCTTAACGCCGTAGACGGTATCATTGGCATCCACGGCGCCATCGCCGTTCAGATCCGCGTTCGCGTTCTTCTTTTCGTTGTACTTCTGCGCTACCTTAACGGCAGCATAGGCGGTGCCGGCGGCAACACCCAGGCCCAGCAGATTTTTCAGAAATCCCATAATACGACCTCCTAAAATGAATTTTTTATGGTGATACGGGCGGCGGGCGGAAAAGGGAGGGGATGGCAAGGCTGCACCCGAAGGAAGGCTCGCGCCCGGCGCAAGACGGGCTTATGCCTTTCGAGGGGGCAACGCAGCCAGCACCCGCTTTTGCGTTCGCCGCCTGGGTTGTCTTTTTATCAAAAGCCCAATTTGGTAAAGACCCACGGCCACAGGAAGGTACCGAACAGGCCCATGAGGCCGTAGCGCAGGGAGTGACACCACATCATATCGGGCAGCAGGGCCTTAAGGCCGATGCGGATGGCCATAATAAGTGCAAAACCCAAAATGAGCCGCAGCGCCCCGCCGAAGAAGCCATTGGCGGAGCGGAACTCCACCAGGCCGTCCTCCAGCCACATGCCCAGTACAGCGCCCACGCCCATCGCCAGGGTTTTTACGCTGTCACCGGAGGGGCTGACCAGCAGCATCAGGCCGGAAAGCAGCACAGCGGCGGCCATCAGCAGCAGGCGGTGCTGATAAAAGCGGCGGAACAGCAGCCCGCACACCCAGGCGCACAGCAGGCCCAGCACCGCGCCCACAATGGTATCGGTGGGGTAATGGACGCCGAGATAGACCCGGGAGAGCATGACCAGCAGGATGACCGCGATGCCGCAGACTTTGATCCCGAGCTTGCGGCCATTGATAAGGCTGCCGTAGATGCTGCCGGCGGTTTGGCTGTGGCCGCTGGGGAAGGACCAGGAGGAAGAAAGGTGCTCAGTATCCACCAGCAGGCCCTTTACCTTGACATAGCGCAGGTCGCTGAACTCGTCATTCAAAAACGGGCGGGGACGGCAGATGATATCCTTGAGCAGGCCGTTGAGGCTCATGGCGGTGTAAAGGGAGAACAAGAGATATTCGCCGATCCGCTTATCCCAGCACCAGTACACGGCAATGAGCAGCAGAATAGCGAAGGTCTCCTCGCCCAGGAAGGTGAACGCCAGCATGATCTTATCCATCATGGCACCGCTTAGCTGCTGGATGGCGGCCATCACAGCGTGATCGAAGGGCTGGCAGAGCTGCAAAAGGGTGGCCATAGAAGAACTCCTTTCGGTCGCTTTGATTTTTGTAAAAGACGGCAGACTGTGAGTAAGTCTGCCGCCGGGGGTGCGTGATTTTACAGAATGACCTCGCCGTAGACTTCACCGGAGCAGCCGGCAGCATTGGCTTCATCGGTATCCAGGTGGCAGGCGGTGCCGGCCGTGGGGGAAACACGGCAGATGACATCATCGAACACCAGACTGCGGTCATCGGAATCAATTTTCAGCCGGACGATCTGCTTATCCTTAACGCCGAACTTCTCGCCATCCTCCGGGGTGAAGTGGATGTGGCGCTTGGCGACGATAACGCCTTCCTTCAGTTCGATCTCGCCCTTGGGACCAACCAGACGGCAGCCGGGGGTACCGGCCAGATCACCGGATTCCCGCACGAAGGGGGCGATGCCGATGGAACGGGCGTCGGTCATGGAAAGCTCGACCTGGGTCTGCTTGCGGACGGGGCCGAGAACCGAGATCATTCCCATGGACCTTTTGGGGCCGATGACCTCGACTTTTTCATTGGTGGCAAACTGGCCGGGCTGGGAAAGCGCTTTTTTGAAGGTCAGCTCGAAGCCCTCGCCGAACAGGGTTTCCAAATCCTCCTGCGTCAAATGCAGGTGACGGGCGGAAGTTTCTACTAATATTTTTGCCATAGGGGGGTGCCTCCTTATTGTCGCATACTTTTTTGTCCATAATATTATAACACCCATGTTCTATTTTGCAAAGAGTCTAATTATCTGATATAATAGATTTATCGAAAAATTTACAAAAGGAGGCGACACCCATGATGGACTGGGAAAGCCTGAGAGATACCGCGCTGCACTGCACCGCCTGCAAGCTGTGCCAAGGCCGGCACCATGTGGTCTTTGGGGTGGGCAACCCCAAGGCAGAGATCATGTTCATCGGGGAGGGGCCGGGCCAGCACGAGGACGAGCAGGGAGAGCCCTTTGTGGGGCGCAGCGGCCAGCTGATGGATAAAATGCTGCACTACATCGACCTGGACCGCAGCCGCAATATCTACATAGCCAATATAGTAAAGTGCCGCCCGCCGCAGAACCGCGACCCGGAGCAGGAGGAGATCGCCGCCTGCATGGGCTACCTGCGCAACCAGGTGGCGCTCATCCGGCCCAAGATCATTGTGTGCGTGGGGCGCATTGCCGCCATGACGCTGATCCAGCCGGATTACAAGGTAACACGCCAGCATGGCGAGTGGATCCAGAAAAACGGGGTGTGGATGATGGGGACCTTCCACCCGGCGGCGCTGCTGCGCAACCCCTACAATACCAAAAACGGCTTCGCGGATTTTCTCTCGCTGCGGGAGAAAATACAGGAGCTGGGGATAAAGATATGATTTTTGTACCGGGAGGGCCTGCGGGCCCTCTTTTTTTGTGGCTTTCGCACGGGTGAGCGGCGGGGACAGGCGGCCCGCAGGGCCGGGCGCCGCAGGCGCCCGTGGGGCGGCGAAGCCGCCCTAAAACCGTCCCGGAGGGACGGTTTGCCCTGCGGGCCGAACCGGCACCCTGCAGGAGCCTGGGGCAACATCCACCGGGGCGGCATAGAATGGCACCAGCGGGCGCGAACGCCATACCCCGCCGAAAGGAGCCTTTTCATGGAAAAAACGATCCCCTGCCGCTGGTTTATGGGGTGCAATTCCCAAAACGGGTTTTATTCGCTGTTCGGGCAGTTCACCCGGCCGGAGGAGGGCTGGCGCTGCATCCTCATCAAAGGCGGGCCGGGCACCGGCAAATCCACCCTGATGAAGCGGGTAATAAAGCTGGCCCTGCAGCGCGGCCAGCCGGTGGAGGAGATCCACTGTTCCTCCGATGCCGCCAGCCTGGATGGGGTCATTCTGCCGCGGCAAAGGACGGTGCTGCTGGATGCCACCCCGCCCCACGCGCTGGAGCCGCAGTTCCCAGGGGCGGTGGAGCAGCCGTTTTCCCTGTGTGGGTGCTGGAATGAGGAGCTTCTATTCACCCGGCGGGAGGAGATCGTCCGACTGGGGCGAGAGATCAGCGGGCTGCACTGGCAGGCGGTCCGGTATCTTTCCGGGGCGGGGGCCCTGCTGGGGGAGGTGCGCCGGCTGGCGGCGGAGACCCTGAGCCGGGAAAAAATCGAGCACTATGTGCAGCGGTTGGCCGCCCGGGAGCTGCCTGACCGGGGCAAACCGGGCAGCGAGGCGCTGCGGCTGCTCTCCGCGGTGACCGACCGGGGCACCATTTTGTTTCATGAAACAATTTCGACGCTGTGCGAGCGGGTCATATGCCTGGAGGACCCCTGCGGGGCGGCAGCCGCGGCACTGCTGCCCCGGCTACGGGATGAAGCAGTGGCACGGGGGTACCATGTCATCAGCTGCCCCTGTCCCCTCTCCCCCGAAAAGCTGGATCATCTGCTGATCCCGGAAGCGGGGCTGGCCTTTGTGACCAGCAACAGCCTGCACCGGGTACCGCTGGCGGGCCGGGCCATCCACGCTCAGCGTTTTACCGATGATGGCAGCGCCATAAAATCCCGGCGGGTACGCATCCGCTTTTTGCAAAAGACAGCCGCGACACTGCTGCGGCAGGCGGAGCTGGCCATTGCCGAGGCGCACCGGCGGCACGATGAGCTGGAACAGTACTACATCGAGGCAACGAATTTTGCCGAAGTGGACCGCCTGGCGGAGGGCCTGCTGAAAAAGCTGGCGGCGGAAATGTAGCTTGTGCCGGGAGCGGGGCGGGCCACAGGCCCGCCTCCCCTGCCCCCTGCGCAAACCAAAAAAGCAGGAGCCTGCCCTCAACGGCAGACTCCTGTTTTATTCCGTTACTTATCACTGAAGCAATCCCTCAGCCGTTCCGTAAAGCTCTTGCGTTTTTGGTAGTTCTTGTCGCTCAGCGCCGCGTCAAATTCCCGCAGCTTATCCTTCTGGGCCTTGGTCATGCTCTTTGGCACTTCCACCACCACACGCACATACTGGTCGCCGCGGCCGCGGCCGTTCAGGGCGGGTACACCCTTATCCCGCAGGCGGAATACCGTCCCGCTTTGGGTGCCCTCCGGCACATGGTAGCTAACCTTGCCGTCCACCGTGGGGACGATAATATCATCGCCCATGGCCGCCTGCGCAAAGGTAATGGGGATCTCGCACCAGATATCATACCCGTCACGCTCAAAGAGCGGGTCGGGCCGCACGCTGACTGTCACGCGCAGATCACCGGCGGGACCGCCGTTGCGGCCGCTATCGCCCTGGCCGCGCACCGCTACGGTCTGGCCGTCATCAATGCCGGCAGGGATATTGACAGTCACGGTCTTGCTGACCTTGACACGGCCCTTGCCGCCGCACTTGGGGCAGGGCTCCTTGATGATGCGACCCCGTCCGCCGCAGCGGGCGCAGGGCTGCTGCATTTGCATTACGCCGATGGCGGTCTGACGCCGCACAGTCACCTGGCCGGTGCCGTGGCAATCGGGGCAGGTTTCGGGGCTGGTACCCTTCTTGGCGCCGCTGCCGCCGCATTCACTGCAGTTTTCCAGGCGGGAGACCTTAATATCCCTGGTGCAGCCCTTTACCGCCTCCATAAAGGAGATGGTAACCTGCGCATCCCGGTGCTCGCCGCGGATGGGCCCATTGGGGTCCCTTACCCGGCCGCTGCCAAAGCCGCCAAAGCCGCCTCCGCCGAAGATATCTCCGAACAGGTCGCCCAAATCGCCAAAGCCACCGAAGCCGCCGCCAAAACCGCCTGCTCCACCGGTCGCACCGCCGCCATAGCTGGGGTCCACTCCGGCAAAGCCGAACTGATCATACCGCTGGCGCTTCTCCTTATCGGAGAGCACCTCGTACGCCTCGTTGACCTCCTTGAACTTGGTCTCAGCCTCCTTATCGCCGGGGTTCAGGTCAGGATGGTATTTCTTTGCCAGCTGGCGAAAGGCCTTTTTTATTTCATCCTCGCTGGCGCCCTTTTGCAGGCCCAGCACCTCATAGTAATCTCTTTTCTCTGCCATTCATCTCACCCTTTATTACAGGATCATGCAGAGAAAATGGTTTTATCCTCTGCAAGCAGGACAGCGCAGCGGCAAAACTGCCTCTGCGCGCCCCATTACAATTTGTTTTTCGGTTAGTTATCGTCTACCTCACGGTAATCGGCGTCTACCACGCCGTCATCGGGGGCAGCGCCCACACCAGCCGCGCCGCCCATATCGGGGCCGGCGGCACCAGCAGCACCGGCATTGGACTGATATACCTTACCGAAGATCTCCATGGAAACCTTGGCCAGGTCATCGGTCGCAGCCTTGATCATCTCGTCATCGGTGCCCTTCAGCGCTTCCTTTACGGCCTCGGTCTTTTTCTCGATGGTGGCCTTATCGTCAGCGGAGATCTTATCACCCAGGTCCTTTACGGTCTTTTCAGTCTGGTACACGATCTGATCGGCGTTATTGCGGGTATCAATGGCTTCACGGCGCTTCTTATCCTCAGCAGCGTACTGCTCGGCTTCCTTCACGGCACGCTCCACATCGTCCTTGTTCATATTGGTAGAGGAGGTGATGGTGATGCCGGTCTCCTTGCCGGAACCCAGATCCTTAGCGGATACATGGACAATGCCGTTGGCATCAATATCGAAGGTCACTTCGATCTGCGGAACGCCGCGGGGAGCGGCGGGGATGCCGGTGAGCTGGAAGTTGCCCAGAGTCTTATTATCGGCAGCCATTTCACGCTCGCCCTGCAGTACATGGACCTCAACAGTGGTCTGGCCATCGGCAGGGGTGGTGAAGATCTGCGTCTTCTTGGTGGGGATGGTGGTGTTGCGCTCAATGACCTTGGTCATGACGCCGCCCAGGGTCTCCACACCCAGGGACAGAGGAGTAACATCCAGCAGCAGCAGGCCCTTCACATCGCCGGTGAGAACACCGCCCTGCAGGGCAGCGCCCAAGGCCACACACTCATCGGGGTTGATCCCCTTGAAGGGTTCCTTGCCCATGAAGCTCTTGACAGCTTCCTGGACAGCGGGGATACGGGTGGAGCCGCCTACCAGCAGCACCTTGCCGATATCGGAGGGCTTGAGGCCCGCATCGGAAAGGGCATTGCGTACCGGACCCATGGTGGCTTCCACCAGATCGGCGGTCAGCTCATTGAACTTGGCGCGGGTGATGGTCATATCGAAGTGCTTGGGGCCGGTGGCATCCGCGGTGATGAAGGGCAGGTTCACATTGGTCTGGGTCATGCCGGAAAGGTCGCATTTCGCCTTCTCGGCAGCCTCCTTCAGACGCTGGTGCGCCATCTTATCCTTGCGAAGGTCGATGCCGTTGGTCTTCTGGAAGTCATCGGCCATGTAGTTGAGCAGGCGCTCATCAAAGTCATCGCCGCCCAGGTGGTTGTTACCGGCGGTAGCCAGTACCTCCTGTACGCCGTCGCCCATTTCGATGATGGAAACATCGAAGGTGCCGCCGCCCAGGTCGTAGACCATGATCTTCTGCTCGTTTTCCTTATCAATGCCGTAAGCGAGAGCAGCCGCAGTCGGCTCATTGATGATACGCTTGACCTCCAGACCGGCGATCTTGCCGGCGTCCTTGGTGGCCTGGCGCTGGGCATCGGTGAAGTAGGCAGGAACGGTAATGACCGCTTCGGTGACCTTTTCGCCCAGGTAGCCCTCGGCATCGGTCTTCAGCTTCTGCAGGATCATAGCGGAAATTTCCTGAGGGGTGTACTGCTTGCCATCGATGTTCACCTTGTAATCGGTGCCCATGTGACGCTTGATGGAAGAGATGGTCTTTTCGGGGTTGGTGATAGCCTGGCGCTTGGCCACCTGGCCTACCAGACGCTCATTGTCTTTGAATGCTACAACAGAGGGGGTCGTGCGGGCGCCCTCGCTATTGGGGATGACGACGGCTTCGCCGCCTTCCATAACTGCTACGCAGGAATTGGTGGTGCCAAGGTCGATGCCGATGATCTTACTCATAATCTATTCCTCCTAAAAACTACTGTGAATTGGTTGATTTATGTGAATTTGAATTGCTGACTTAATTTAATTGGCCTGCTGCACCATGGCGTGCCGCAGGATGCGGTCTCCGCGGCGGTAGCCGCTTTGGAAGACCTGCGCCACCACATTTTTGCCGAGGGATTCATCCTCGATGTGCATGACGGCATTGTGCAGGTTGGGGTCGAAGGGCTCTCCGGCTTTGCCGAAGGTCTCCACGCCCATCTTCTTGAGATATTCCTCGAAGCCCGTCTGAATCATCTTGATGCCGGTGAGATAATTTTCATCGGCACAGGGGGTATCCAGCGCCCGCTGGAGGTTATCCAGCAGCGGCAGCAGCTCCTTTAGGGTATTCGCTACTGCATCGGGATAGACATTTTCGCGTTCCTTTTGGGTGCGGCGGCGGTAGTTTTCGTACTCGGCCATCAGGCGGAGATATCGGTCCTCCAGCTCCTTTTTTTCGGCCTCGCACGCCTCCAGCGCTTCCGCTTCCTTGCTCTTTTTCTTTTTGCCCTTTTTCTGCTCCGGGGCGGCTTCTTCGGCCGGCTCGGCGGCTTCGGCCGTTTCCTCCGTCATCAGCTCTTCCTCGGGGGTGGTGTTTTTGTTTTCCTGATCCACAGGGTCTCTCTCCTTTCGCGGTTTACAAGCCGTTATTCAGTGTATCGCTCAGCATCCGGCTCAGCATCCCGGCAAAGTACTCCACATGGGGGATGAGCCGGGCGTAATCCATGCGGACGGGACCAACCAGCCCCAGGGCGCCGATGGAATCCTCACCGATGCGGTAACGGGCAACGATCATGGAGGAATTCTCCATTTCGGGGCGGGCATTTTCCCGCCCCACGCTGACAAACAGGTCATTTTCCCGGCTGCCAATGATCCGCAGCATTTCCTCGCGGGAATCTAGCAGACGGTACAGCCGGTCGGCCACATTTCTCAGCTCTGGGTGTTCCAGCAGATTCCCCGTGCCGCTGCGGTACAGGGCACCTTCGCAGGCTTCCCGGCACAGCTCGTAAATAGCGGCCAGAAGCGGCGCAAAGATATCGGTGTGCTCACCCAGGGTAAAGGCCATCGAATTGATGTACTGGGCGGTGATCTCATTGAGGCTGCGCCCGGCCAGGCGGCCATTGGCGAAGCTCTGGAAGAAGTCCACCACATTGGGGGTCAGATTGAAATTGACCCGGCAGACCTTGTTTTTCACCATGCCATTGCTGCACAGCAGCAGGATAACGACGGTATGCGCCGTGGCCGGAATGATCTCAATGCGCTTGACAAAGAGGCTCTGGCGGGAGATGGTGGTGGAAATGGCAAAGCAGCCGGTTTCCTTGGCCAGCATCCGGGTGGCGCCTTCCAGCACGCGGTCGGGGTCGGGGTCGCAGTAATTGAACAGGGCGTCAATCTCGCCGCGGGCGGCGTCCTCCAGCGGCTGCGGCTTCATCAGGTGATCGAGGTAGTAGCGCAAACCGCGGTGAGTGGGGATGCGTCCGGCGGAGGTATGGGGCTGCTCGATGTAGCCCTGCTCGCTGAGGTAGGCCAAGTCATTGCGGACGGTAGCGGAGGAGACAGTCTCCTCCAGCATGGCGGCGATCATCTTGGAGCCGATGGGTTCACCGGTCCGGATGTAGCTTTCCACCACGCAGGTAAGGATCCTGCTTTTTCTGGGATCCAGCTCCATATTGCTCCCTCCTTTTTAGCACTCACTAACTTCGAGTGCTAACGATTATTATTGTACTCACTTTTTCGCGGTTGTCAATAGGGTTCACAAATAATTTACAACTATTTTTCGCAGTCCCCGTTGCAGAGTGCTAAGCGCATGCTATAATGAGAAAAAGCTGCCCGGCGGACTTCCCGCGCGGGTTTAGCGCACATGGGCGCGCGTACGCGCACGCGCGAGGGAGCCAATAAAGTATAACCGATGAGCCGGGACGAGTGGAGAAAGGCGGGGCGCAGCCCGGAGCCTGCACTTACTTGCTAAAGGAGAGAATGCAAACCATGTTCCAAAACAAATGGTTTTATCTGTTCTGCATATCCATGCTGCCTATTGTGGAGCTGCGGGGCGGCATCCCGGCCGGGGCTGCCATGGGGCTGTCCTTTTGGCCGGTGTACCTCACCTGCGTACTGGGCAACCTGCTGCCGGTGCCGTTCCTTATCTTATTTGCAAAAAAGATACTGGAGTTTCTCTCTACCCTGCCCCGTATCGGCGGGTTCTTCCAGAAAATCATCCGCCGGGCGGACCAAAAAGCGGCCGAGATCGGTCATTACGAAAAATGGGGGCTGTTCCTCTTTGTAGCCATTCCGCTGCCGGGCACCGGCGCCTGGACCGGTTCACTGGTGGCAGCGGTGCTGCGGATGCGTATCTGGCAGGCATTCCTGGTCATCACGGTCGGGGTACTGGTCAGCGGATTCATCACCGGCGGGATCGCCTACGGGCTGTTCACCGCGCTGGCATAATACAATAGTATAAAACGGAGAAGACCCCCTGCTTTCGCAGAGGGCCTTTTCCGTTTAGAGAGAAAATGAAAGAAGAATAAAGAGGAAGGCTGATTTATTCCGCCATGCCTTCACGGATGATCGCTTCGGCCTGGGCGGCTTCCGCTTTGGAAAGCTGTGGGGTGCCCAGCAGGGGATACTCGATCCCCAGGCTATCGTACTTTACCTTACCCATGGAATGGTAAGGCAGCACCTCCAGCTTTTCCATATTGGTCAGCGTCTTCAGGTAGCGCCCAAGGGCCAGCAGCTCCTCCCGCTGGAAGGTGATACCCGGCACAACGACATGACGGATCCATACCGGCTTGCCGATTTTTTTAAGGTATTCCGCGAAGGCAAAGACCCGCGCGTTGCTGTGGCCAGTCAGCTTTTTGTGCTCTTCATCAAACATATGCTTGATATCGAGGAGCACCAGGTCGGTAACGGCCATCAGCTTTTCGACTTTTTCGGTATGGTCGGGATCGAACAGGATGCCGCAGGTATCCAGCGCCGTGTGGATCCCGTTCTGCTTGGCTTTGGTAAAAAGCTCGGTGAGAAAATCAATTTGGAGCATCGGTTCGCCGCCGGTGGCGGTGATGCCGCCTGAGGTATAAAACTCCCGGTTGCGGGTGATCTTTTCGATGATCTCATCGGCGGTCATCTGGGTGCCGCCCGCCATTTCCCAGGTATCGGGATTGTGGCAGTAGAGGCACCGCATGGGACAGCCCTGGAAAAACACAACATAGCGGATTCCGGGGCCATCCACCGTGCCAAAGCTCTCAAGGGAATGGATGCGTCCAGTCAGTTCCGACATGGTAATCACATTCTTTCGTGGAAGGTGCGGGAGATGACCTCATCCTGCTGGGCACGGGTCAGCTTGATAAAGTTGACGGCGTAGCCGGAAACACGGATGGTCAGCTGCGGATACAGCTCGGGATGAGCCTGCGCATCCAGCAGAGTCTCGCGGTTGAGCACATTGACATTGAGGTGGTGCGCATGCTTGCCAAAGTAGCCATCCATGAGGCCGACGAGGTTGGTCACGCGCTGGTCATCGTTCTTGCCCAGGGCATCGGGAACGATGGAGAAGGTATTGGAGATACCGTCCTGGGAATCCATGAAGGGGATCTTGGCAACAGAAGCCAAGGAAGCAACAGCACCGTGGCTATCGCGGCCGTGCATGGGGTTGGCACCGGGCGCGAAGGGCTCGCCGCCCTTACGGCCATCCGGGGTGGAACCGGTATTCTTACCATAGCTGACATTGGAGGTGATGGTAAGGATAGAGGTGGTATGGATACCGTTACGGTAGGTGGGATACTCACGGATGTAGTTGATGAAGCGGTGCAGGATGTCCTTGGCGATCTCGTCTACACGGTCATCATCGTTGCCGTACTTGGGATAGTCGCCCTCGACCTCGTAGTCAACGGCCAGGCCCTGCTCGTTGCGGATGACCTTGACCTTGGCATACTTGATGGCGGAGAGGGAATCGGCCACTACGGAGAAGCCGGCGATGCCGGTAGCGAACCAGCGGGTAACTTCCTTATCGTGCAGCGCCATTTCCAGGGACTCATAGCAGTACTTATCGTGCATGTAGTGGATGATGTTAAGGGCATTGACATAAACGCCGGCCAGCCACTTCATCATATCCATATACTTCTCCATGACCTCATCATAGTCGAGGTACTCGGAGGTGATGGGACGGTACTTGGGGCCGACCTGATGGCCGTTCATCTCATCCACGCCGCCGTTGATGGCGTACAGCAGGCACTTGGCCAGGTTGGCGCGGGCGCCGAAGAACTGCATCTCCTTGCCGATACGCATGGAGGATACGCAGCAGGCAATGCCGTAGTCATCGCCGTGAACAGGACGCATGACATCATCGTTCTCGTACTGGATGGCAGAGTGCTTAATGGAGATCTCGGCACAATACTTCTTCCAGTTGGCGGGCAGGTTGTGGCTCCACAGAACAGTGAGGTTGGGCTCGGGGGAAGCACCCAGGTTATCCAGGGTGTGCAGATAGCGGTAGCTCATCTTGGTGACCATGTGACGGCCATCGGTGCTCATACCGCCCAGGCTTTCGGTGACCCAGGTGGGATCGCCGGCGAAGATGTTATTGTAATCGGGGGTACGGGCAAACTTGACCAGACGCAGCTTCATAACGAAGTGGTCTACGAACTCCTGGATCTGCTCTTCGGTGAATACGCCGTTGCGCAGGTCGCGCTCGGCATAGATATCCAGGAAGGTGGAGGTGCGGCCCAGGCTCATGGCAGCGCCGTTCTGCTGCTTGACAGCGGCGAGATAGGCAAAATAGACGGCCTGGATGGCCTCCTGCACATTGGCGGCGGGCTTGGAAATATCACAGCCGTAGATGCCGGCCATCGCCTTGAGCTCCTTCAGGGCACGGATCTGCTCGGAAAGCTCCTCGCGGTCACGGATCACATCTGCCAGCATAACGCTGGGGGTGGTGGCTTTCTGGAATTCCTTATCCTCGATGAGGCGGTCTACGCCGTACAGTGCCACGCGGCGATAGTCGCCGATGATGCGGCCGCGGCCGTAGGCATCGGGCAGGCCGGTGATGACATGGCTGTTGCGGCAGGCACGCATCTCGGGAGTGTAGGCATCAAACACGCCGGCATTGTGGGTCTTGCGATGGGTGGTGAAGAACTCCTCCACCTCAGGATCCAGGTGATAGCCGTTATCCTCGCAGGCCTGCTTGGCCATGCGGATGCCGCCGTAGGGCATGAGGGCGCGCTTAAAGGGCTTATCGGTCTGGAAGCCGACGATGGTCTCCTTCTCCTTATCCAGGTAACCGGGGCCATGGCTGAGGATGGTGGAAACAACCTTGGTATCCATGTCCAGTACGCCGCCGGCCTCGCGTTCCTTCTTGGAGAGCTCCAGCACTTCGTTCCACATGGCGGTGGTATCGGCGGTAGGACCCTTCAGGAAGCTGTCATCACCATCGTAGGGGGTGTAGTTGTTCATGATAAAGTCACGAACATCGATCTCGGTTTCCCAACGGCCGCCTTTGAATTCTTTCCATTCGTTACGCATAATTTCGTTACCTCCCAGTTCATTTTCTCTTATTGGTTCGGGCTTTTGCTGTGCTTTATGCCGTCTTGGACACATTTTTCACAAGACTTGTGGACTGTGCACAGACCATGCCTTTTTTGTCATGCTTATTGTATTCTACTTCTCACAAGTTGTCAAGAGTTTAACAAGAGTTTATTCCAGAAATGTATTGCACTTATTCCTGAATGTTTATACTATACCATTTTAGTACAGTTTATGCAAGCAGCAAATCGCCAAAATTGCAAAGAAAAGCGGCATGCTTTTTACACATACCGCCAAAGAGCCTACTATTTTGCCGCCGGATTCATCACAAAAGAACTATCTTGCGGCATTATTTCCCTGTAAGACCGGTGGGGATCACCGGGGTACGGGGGCGCTTCTGCTCCCGCACCAGCTGCCAAATGAGCTCCGGACTGATCGCTGGATTGATGGTGGTGCGGGCCTGCAAAGCCGCCAGCGCCGCACCCATGGCAAAGTCCATGGTATCCCCCAGCCAGTAGCGCTGCGCCGCGCTGTACAGCAGCCCCGCCATGAAGCTATCGCCCGCGCCGGTGGCGTTTTCCACCTGCTGCAGGGGACGGGTACGGCTCCACAGCCGCTGGCCCATGGCATCGGCATAGTAACAGCCCCGGGAACCGGCGCTGATGATAACCCGGCGCACTCCCTGCGCCAAAATGCCCTCCGCTGCCCGGAAGTAGTCCGCCTCGCAGCGGATAGAACGGCCGGAAAGAATCTCGGCCTCCAAACGGTTGGGCTTCAGGGTATCGATGCCCCGCAGCACCGGACGCATCCGGCGGGCGTAGGCGGTAGAAACGGGATCGGCGAAGATGGGGACACTGCCCCCGAAGGTGCGGATAATATAGCGCAGCGTTTCCTGCGGCAGGCAGCCATCCACCACGATAGCAGCCGCCGCTGAGAGCTTGTCCCGCATGGGTTCCAGCCGGGCAGGGGTCAGCTCCTGCAGAATGCGCATATCGCTGAGGGCGACGGCCATTTCGCCGTCATTGCGGTGGATAGAGACATAAGAGGAGCTGTTTTTCCCCGGCAGGGTGACAAAGCTATCGGTGGCGATGCCGCATTCCCGGCACCAGGAGCGGATCTTTTCGCCGTACATGTCCTCCCCCACCGTGGTGATAAGGCGGGTAGGCAGCCCCAATCGGGCCGTATTCTCACAGACATTGCGGGTGACGCCCCCCACGGAAACCGAAAGGGTGCCGGGGTTGCTGTCCTCCATCACCAGTCTGGCGGCGCTTTCGCCCATGATATCCACATTGGCCGCGCCGATACCGACGATCTCTTTTGGCAAGGCGGTATCCTCCTTTGGATTTACTGCCCTATATTATACACCAAAAGTAGGGTTTTTCAAGGGGTGGAAATCCGGGTGGGTACGCGCGTGCCGGATGGGAAAGTCCGGTGCAGAGTGAGGGCGGCGCAGCCGCGCGCCCTACGGGCGCACTCCCCGCGGCATAGCCGCGGGGGCCGGACTTCGTCCGGCGGCTGCGCCGCCCCGGCCCGTCCTCTGCTCAATCCCAGAAATGGCAGAGCAGCTCCTCGGCGGTTTTTTGGCTGGTGCGGGTATAGCGCGGGATGCGGATGAGACAGGCGGGATCCCGGGTAAGGCAGCAGGGCTTGCCCTCCACACCGAGGGAAGCGGCAAAGCCCAGCTGCTCCAGCAGTTCCTGGCTGTGGCGGCTGTAGGAGCCAAACGGATAGGTAAAGGTATCGGGCCTCCAGCCGGTCATCTCCTCGATGCGGTCCTGGGCTTTTTGCAGATCGGCGCCCACGGCGGCAAAATACTGTTCAGTGGTTTCATCCTTGCGCTGGGCGGCGCCGCGGCGGGGATTCCCGGTCTTGTGCAGATTATAGGTGTGGTTCTGGATCTCAATGAGGCCGCTTTCCATCATTTCGTTGATCATATCCCAAGTAATGTGGGAGTAATTTTCCTTATTTTCATCCAGCTCACTGTATTTATCGGTTTCCCCCACGATGATGGAGATGACGGCTTTCATCTGATATTTTTGCAGCAGCGGGTAGGCATTCAGGTAATTATTATAGTAGCCGTCATCAAAGGTGATCATCACCGGCTTTTCCGGCAGGGGTGTACCCTGCTGCACATAGGCGATGAGATCACTCATCACCACGGTGGTGCAGCCCTGCCGCTGTAAATAAAGGAGGTCCTCCTCCAAGGCCTGCGGCGTAATGACATAATCCCCTGCCTTTTTAGGATTGGAATGGACGCCGTGGTACATCAGCACCGGAAGGCGCACCTCCTGCGAGACCGACAGTCTGCGCATTGCCGGAATGATGCGTCCACTGCCCCACCACACCGCACTTATCAGCAGTACTGCCGCCAGCACCATCACCAAAAGCCGCTTCCACCATGTCATGGGCCATGCCTCCTTTTGCCGCTTCTTCTGCTATTTGTATGCGCCGGGGCTTGACGGTATCACCGCCCGGCGGGTATACTGAAAAAAATAAAGGAGTGTGATTTTATATGGTACGGCATATCGTAATGTACCGCCTAAAGGACGAAAACAAAGAGGAAAACGCCCGGCAGATGAAGGAAAAGCTGGAGGGACTCAATGGAAAAATAGAGGGGCTGCATGGGCTGCGCATCGACCGGGACTGCAACAGCCACCAGTACGATGTGTGCCTGACTGCGGATTTTGACGACCTGGCGGCGCTGAAGATCTATAAAAATCATCCGCTGCATGTAGCGGCTTCCGACTTTGTGCATGAGGTAATGACCGAGCGTTCGGCCTTCGATTTTGAGGTGTAATGCCCCTTTGCAACCGTCGGTTGCGGAAAATCCAACGAAAAGCGGTGGCCTGCCACCGCATTTTCCTCTATGATAGGATTACAAGATAAGCCACTATCCCGAAAGGAGAAAAATATGACACTGGGAGAGCGTATTGCATACTACCGTAAAAAAGCGGGTTATTCGCAGGAGGGGCTGGCGGAGCGGCTGGGGGTCAGCCGGCAGGCCATCAGCAAATGGGAGACCGGCGAAGCCACCCCCGATGCCGAACGCATCATCGTGTTGGCGGCGGCACTGGGTATTTCCACCGATACCCTGCTGCTGGGCAAAGAAGAGCCGGAACGCCCTTACACGGAAGCGGAAACGGTACGGCAGCCCGCCCCCACCCCGGAATGGCTGGATCATCTGCCCCGGCATATCGGGCGGCTGTTCCGGGAGAAAGGCTATATTGCCGGGTATATTGTGGCGGCGCAGGGGCTGGGGATCCTGCTGGTGGGGCTGCTGGCGCGCTTCGGCTTTGGCAGTATTCTTTCCATGCAGAACAGTGCGTGGGGCATGCAGGGCTTCTGGGACAACATGAGCGGTATGGGCGGCATGTCCGCCGCCTTCCGGTTCCCGATCATCTTTGCTGATATCCTCTGTATCCTCGGCGGCATCGTTATCATCGGTGGGGTGGCGCTGGCGATCATCTGGAAAAAGCGGGGACAACAATAAAGGAGTGGCAGCATGCACTATGTAATGGCTAAGGGGATCCTTTCCGCCGGGGGAAATATAAACCTGTACCGGGGCTGCACCCATGGGTGTATCTACTGTGATTCCCGCAGCCGGTGCTATCACATCGACCATGCATTTGAGGATGTGGAGGTAAAGCAGAACGCCGTGGAACTGCTGGAGGACGCCCTGCGGCGCCGCCGGGCCCCCTGCATGGTGGGGACCGGCTCCATGACCGACCCCTACCTGCCGCTGGAGGCAGAGCTGCGGCTGACCCGCCGGGCGATGGAGGTGGTGGAGCGCTATGGCTGCGGCTTTACCGTCATCACCAAAAGTGACCTGATCCTACGGGACCTTGACCTATTGTGCCGCATCCAACAGAACGCCAAATGCGTGGTGCAGATGACCCTGACCACCGCCGATGAGACGCTGTGCCGCAAGCTGGAACCGAATGTGTGCACTACCGCCCGCCGCTGTGAGGTACTGCGGGAGCTGCAAAAGGCCGGCATTCCCACGGTGGTGTGGCTTTCCCCCATTTTGCCTTTTATCAACGATACCGAGGAGAATATCTCCACCCTGCTGGACCGCTGTGAAGAAGCCGGTGTACGGGGGATCCTCTGCTTTGGCATGGGGCTGACGCTGCGGGAGGGCAACCGGGAATACTTTTACACCCGACTGGATGAGCTGTTTCCTGGCCTGAGCGAGTGTTACCGCCGCACCTACGGCGACCGTTATGAGGTGACCAGTCCCCACAACGACCGGCTGATGCGGCTATTCCATGCACAGTGCGAAGCCGCCGGGATCCTGCACAATAACAACGCCATCCTTCAATATCTGCATGAGTACGAAACGCCGCTGCAGCAGCTTAGCCTATGGTGAGCCGCTGCGGCGGTTTTTTGCGAATTGGTGGGTTTCGCAAGCCGCCCGCAGAGCAAGCCGTCCTGCGGACGGCTTCGGCGGCACAGCCGCCGGGTTCGGCTTCGCCGAACCGCCCTGCGGGCGGCGCCCCTGTTTCTGCTGGAATTATAGCAGAAGCAGCATCCGCAGCGGCAAACCCGCAGAAGGTGTAAGGGCAAAAAATGCAGAAAACCGGGCAGCCATTCCGCTGCCCGGTATGCTTTTGGCGTGGGACAATCCCGCACCACTGATTTACCACTGATGGAACGACTCCAGGTGCTTGGCATTTTCACGAGCCTTAGCGGCCAGCTTGGTGTAGAGGCCATGATTCTTTTCCTCCACCAGCTCCTGGTAGCCCTTATCGATCGCAAGAAACTTTTCGTTTCTCGGCAGCGGAACATCCTGTTCCACCAGGATATCCTGAACTCGCCGGATATCCACACCACGCAGGCTGGTGCCCTGAGAAAGCGCCACCGCCGCGGCTACGCCGGCGGCCTGGCCAGTACCAACGCACTGGGGGATCAGATTCAGCCAGTCGATGGCCACATCATCTGCCGAAATATGTCTGCCGGGGCACAGCAAGCCTTCCACCTTCTGCGGAACAATGGCCCGGTAGGGGATCTCGACCGGTCCGCAATCATTGATGGAGCAGATGGTGCTGTGCCAGGCGATAACATCCTCAAACTCATGCGCAAAGGCCCAGTCATTCGCAGACATCACATACTCACCGGTCAGTCTGCGGCTGCACCTGGCACCCAGCTGCGGCGCAATATCATAAAGATATGCATTGCGGAACGCCATGGGGGCAGCTTCCTTCAGATAGGCCAACACCTCCCGCATACTGGCGCGGGTCGCCATCTCGGTCTCGGTTTGATCCTTGATCTTGGTACAGTCCTTTTCGGCGTGCCAGTTATTGATCCAGCACATCTCATTGGAATTGGTGGGTAGCGGCATGGCCCGGAATCCGGCGACCTTGCTGATGCTGCCGCGCAGCGCCGCAAAGGCCTCAGGCCGGGTACGCTTCCATTCCTCAAAGAGATCCCAATTGATGCCCGCGATGCGCCAAACCAGCGCCGTGGTGCTGGAACGGGTCTCCGCATCCGCCAAGCTGGCGAAGGGCGCGCCGGTTTGGGAGAAGATATCTCCATCGCCGGTTGCATCGATAACCGCCTTGGCAAAGATTGCCTGACGGCCCTCCTTACTCTCAAATACTACGCCCTTTACAGTGTTCCCCTCCATAATGGGACATACGCCAGTACTGTGGTACAGCACCCGGATAGACTGCCGCTCCTCCAGCAGCATCTTATCCAGTTCAATTTTCAGCTGGTTCGGTTCAAAATAGACCGAGCGTACCAGCCGGTGAGGGGAATCCTCTCCACGGCTCCAGCAGTCGTGGATTGCCTTCCAGCTATCGCAAAGAAGGGGATCGGTGCTGCCCATTTGGGCGCCCTCCGGGCCGCGCACGGCACCGGGGATGTGCTTCATGCGCTGGAACCACTCCTCCTGCAGACCCTTTACAAACTGTTTATCGTACCAGGAAAGATCCGGAACCATAATGACATATCCGCCGGTCACATCGCCGCCGGAATAGCCATAGCGATCCATCAGGATGATATTCCTACAGCCGGCCCGGGCCGCAGCAATTGCCGCGGAATGTCCGGCCGCGCCGCTGCCGATAATGAGTAGCTCGCACTCATCGTAGACCTTCAGCCAGCGGGCCTCTTCGTAATATTGTTTATCCATTGGTTGCTCCTTTTGTGTTTTTTCAAGAGCGTTCCTCCGCCGTTTCCTCATAGAACGCTCTGGCAAAATCGATCACGGTTTTGACAGCGGAGGTCTCCGCCCGGTGCTTATTCCATATCAGCGCCAGCGATACCGGCAGCGCCGGTTCAAAGGGGATTCCCACCACATTTGGGGAAGAAAAGCTGCCCCGGATCTGCACTGCACAGGCCAGGTCACGCTCCACAATGCTTTGCAGAGCACTGATTTGGGAAAGCCGCATCACGATATTAGGCGGGCAGCCTATTGAATCCAGCCGGGAAGTAAGCTCCCGTTCCCGCTGGAGGTATTTGCTGAGCATAGCCAGCGGCAGCAGGCGCAGGTCCTCTGTTTTGATGCTTTTTCGCTGAGCCAGTGGGTTTTGCTTGGAAACATAAAGCACCTGCTCCGCCCGTCCCAGTGACAGAATATCACAGTTTTCGGTATCGTAGCAGATATCCGTTGTAAAGATGACATCGATCGAACCTTCCGCCAGCAGGGCCCTTGCTTCCAGATTATTTTTCTCGGTGGCCGCCAGCGTGATATTGGGGTAATTTTCGTGGAACTTTTGATAGAAATCCGGGAAAATTCTTTGCGAGGTAAAGGGGGTCAGGCCGACATTCACGATTTGGCGCTTCGGGCCCTCCGCCAACTGTTGGGCTACCTGCTCGATGGCGCAGATGCGGCCCAGCACCTCATTGATCCGATCATAGATGATCTTTCCATCATCCGTCAGCTCCAGGCCTGTGGTGGTGTGTGTAAAAAGCACAATGCCCAATTCCTGCTCCAGCGCATTGATGGAGCGGGAAATGGCTGTACGGGAGATGAAAAGCTCATCCGCCGCCTTGGTCACGCTGTGGAATTCGCATACCGCCTTGAAATACCGTAGTTGTAGCAATGTCATTGTCTGCCCATCCTTTCCCCGCTGTACAGCAGGGGGCCAAGCCCCTGCTATACATCAAGTCTATCAGATAATCCTCCGTCCGGCAACCGCCAGGACTGTTGTCATCTGTCGTTCTTGCTCAGAACAGCATCCCGCAGATAACCGGCAGCCAGATTGCCGAAAGCAGGCAAAGGATCACTTGGATGATTGCATTGGATTTTGGCATATCCGCCATTTCATAGTAGCCATAGCCGTAGGTCAGCAGCGGCACTACATCAATGGGGAACAGGAAGCAGCAGGTGGCGCACATTACGGTAGTGCAGATGAGCATAACAGGGCTCATATTGGCCGCAGCAGCAACCGCCACCAGCGGAACTGCCAGGGTAGTGACCAGCGTAGGGCCTACCGGCATGACAATAAGGATGAGGAAGCCGATGAGCGCCAGAACAAAGACAAATACGAAGTCGGAGGTGGCAATGGAGCTCAGATCCATAATGCTGGTAAGCCACTTTACCACGCCGTTGGTACGCAGCAGGCCGGTAAGGCCGATGAGGGTACCCAGCATGAAGAAGGCAGTCCAGTTGACTTCCTTAACGAAATCCTTCCAGCCAAAGACGCCAATGCCGGGCAGCATCATGATGCCAACACCTACCATGGCGACTACCATGATATTGAAGAAGCTGAACCAGGTGCCCAGGATCCAGCAGATGAGCATAGCAGCGATGATCACACAGACACGGACCTCATCCTTGCCGATCTTCTCCGGAATCTCCAGCTTGCTGAGGTAATGATGGATGGCATCCTGGGTGAGCTCTGCGGGCTTAAAGACCGCGCGGATGATGAAGTAAGCCGCAATAAATGCCACAATGGCGATAGGCCCAAAGATAGCGACCCAATCCAGGAAGGTGACATTCACGCCAGCCAGGTTCTCCAGGTAGGTAATAGCGATTACATTCACCGCACCGCCGGCGGGAGTGATCATACCACCGATCATGGAAGCGGTGGGCAGGGCAATGAGCATGCAGCGGCCGGTGCGCTTGCGCTCGTCCTCATTTTCATAGATGCTGAGGAAATCCAGCACCAGCGGGATGAACGCCGAGCAGGCGGCGATATTGGAAACGATGGAAGAAAGCAGGCCGCAGCACAGCATGATGGCCAGCAGAACAGTATTGACATTTCTGCCCGCTTTGGTGATGATGCCGCGCATCAAGCGGCGGGAAAGGGGCACTCTGGTCACGGCACAGGTCAGGCCAAAGCTTGCCAGCATAAAGAAGGCACTTTGGTTCTGGAAGCCAGCCAGCGCAGCCGCAGGCGTTTCCACACAGCCGCAGATATACATAAGCGGAATGACCAGCATGCACAGTACGCCGATGGGCAGACCGCCGGTGAGCATACAGACGATGGTAGCCAGCAGCAGGCCCAGCGAATTGCGGCCCGCCGCAGTCAAGGTCTCAGAGGTGGGGATAAAGAACATTGCCACGAGGATCAGGATAAAAAGCGCTAAACCAATATTATTTTTTACAGATCTGGTTTCTTTTGCGTTAGCCATTTATTTTTCCTCCCTTTCATTGGAATGTATATCAAATGATTCGATCAAAGGCAGAGATTTTCAAACAATGCGGTCAGGTTTGCCGCGTTTTCCAGCTGGGCCGTTTCGGATATTACCTTTTCGGCCTTATAGTCGGGCAGGATGCAGTTAGCGCCCAGGCGGAAACGGTCCTGGATCTCCTCATCGGTCAGGCGGTAGCCATCCTTATTGGTGCCGCGGGAATAATCCACCGATTCGGTGTATACCTGACCGCCTACGGTCACCTCCACCCGGCCGTACCAGCTCAGGGGATCCTTGCGGCGCAGCTCGGCATACTCAGGGGCCACATGCATGGTCACCTTTTTGGCAAAGGCCAGCAGCCGCGGGTCATTCAGTGCGATCTTATCCTGCCAGGCCGGGCCGGGCTTGTACCCAAAGGCCTCCAGCGCCATAGCGATGGGCCCGCTGAACTGCACATCTACCTGGTTGGCCACGGAGTACTGATCGGGATTCGCCACAAAGGCCGCGGTATGGCAGTCGATCGCCTCAATCTGCTCCGGGGAGAAGTGGTATTTTTCCTGCAGGATCGCAAAGGCATCCAGCACACTGTGGAGGTAGCGGCACACAGGGTATGGTTTATAGTGATACTCGGTAAAGAACCAGCGAGAGCCCAGTTCCTCCACTACCTTTTCGGGGTCCCATACATCCGGCTCCCGGCAGTAAATATGCGGGAAGCCGTATTCACTATCCAGGGTATACTCATTTCCGGTATAGCCCAGCTCGGCCATCTCGGCCGCCTGCACCGCGCCCTGGGCCATCCAGGAAACCGGCACATATTTGATCATGGACTTGGGGGAGGTAGATTCCCAGTCGCGGCAGACGCCCAGCGAGCAGTAATAGGCCGCGATGCCGATGGCATTGCGCATCTGCTTCTCGTTCAGCTTCATCAGCATACCGCAGCCCACCGCGGCGCCAATGATATGCTCATTGCTGTTGCCGAAGAAATCGGGGGTCTTGCCGTATTTCATAATGGACTTTGTCATAATGCTAAGCAGCACGCGGGAAAGCCGCCGGGCTATCTCCTGGCCGACACACAGTGCCGCCAGCAGCTCCTTGCCGGTGGAGCCGCGCTCCTCCGCCACTGCCAGAATGGCAGGGATCACGATGGGCGGCACATGGGGCACAGGGTCCATGTCCAGGCCGTTCCACAGCTCTGCATTGCAGAAAGCCGCCACAGCCGCGGAAGATTTTCCGCCTACGCCGATCAGGCTCGCCGCACCGTTGCCCCCCTGCCGGCGTGCAAACATTATACCGATCTTGCCCTTATCGGAAGCAATGCCGCCCAGCGCGTTTCCCAGTCCATCCAGCAGTACCCGCTTGGATTCATGGATCACTTCCGCCGGGATCTTATCATAATCGGCATATTCCAACGCAAATTTTACAAATTCATCGGTGACATTCCTCATATTGCAGTCGCCTTTCTTTCTTATGTTCTATCCATGGACAAATATATTGTATCTTGTCAAAGTTCATAAAATCAAGAAGAAGAAATGATACAAACTTGTGTAGTTTTTGTTTCATGGCTATAAAAAAGACTCTCCCCTGCGGAAGAGTCTCCTATTTTTATTCAATTTAACGGTTACCGGCTGGAATAATTGGTATAGCTGACAAAGCCATCATACAGCTTACCCAGATATTCGAAGCTCTTGCCGGTACCGATGGCCACCGCCTCAATAGGATTTTCGGCCAAATGCGCCCGGATGCGCACCCGGCTGGTGATAAGCTTATCCAAACCATCCAGCATAGCGCCGCCGCCGGTCATCAGCAGGCCGTTTTTCTCAATATCCGCCACCAGCTCGGGCGGGGTCTGTTCCATCACCGATTGCAGCGCCGTGATGATGCGCTCCACCTCGATGCGCAGCGGCATCTCCAGCTCGTAGCTGGAAAGGGTGATCTTCTGCGGCAGGCCGGTCACCAGGTTGCGGCCCTTCACCTCTACGGTCTTTTCAGGCTGGCCCTCAGTCCATACAGTGCCGATCTCCCGTTTGACGCGGTCGGCGGTGGAATCACCAATGAGAACATTGTAGGTGCTGCGCACATACCGCACAATGGCCGCGTTCATCTTGTTGCCGGCCATCTTCACCGAGCTCTTGCAAACAATACCGTTTAGGGAAAGCACCGCGATATCGCTGGTGCCGCCGCCGATATCCAGCACCACGATGCCGCCGGGACGGGTAATATCCATCCCCGCGCCAATGGCCGCTGCAACCGGCTCCTCAATGAGGTAAACATTGCGGGCGCCGCTGGACATCACCGTATCGATGACGGAACGGGATTCCACCTCGGTAATGGCGCTGGGCACGCAGACGCAGACACGGGGCTTAAAGACCCGGCTGGGGTTCACCTTGGCAAAGAAGTGCTTGAGCATCTGCTCGGTCACCTCATAATCACTGATGACGCCATCCTCCAGGGGGCGCACCACCCGGATATCCGAAGCAGTCTTGCCCAGCATCGTGTAGGCTTCATCACCCACGGCCAGCACCTGCCCGTTGCGCTCATCCATCGCCACTATGGAAGGCTCCCGCAGAACAATGCCCTTTCCGGCAATATAAATCAGGGTCGTAGCGGTCCCCAGGTCAATTCCGATATCATTTGCAAACACCTTGATATTCCCTCATTTCGCTGTAGCTTTGGCCGCCGGGGCGACCTTTCCCATTTATGAATTTATCATACCATTATCATCTGATAATGTCAAAGCCGGGGCGGCACATTTCGCAGTAAATTCACAATTTACCCTTTATTGCCCTCTAGTTTTTTGCCCTCCGGCCGGGGGGTACGCAGCACCGCCGCAGCAGTCACGCTTTCGGCGCCCTGCGCCAGCAGGAGCGCGGCGCAGTTTTCCAGCGTTGCCCCGGTGGTAATAATGTCGTCAATGAGCAGAATATGCTCACCGGGCGGCAGCTTCCTTTCCCCGGCCCGGTAGCTTTCCTTCGCCAGCGTGATGCGGGCCGCCCGGCCCGCCGCCGCGTGGGCGGTCGCTCGGCCATCCCGGGCCAGCACCCCCTCCCGCAATGGCAGTCCCAGCTCCCCGGCCAGGTACTGCGCCAGCAGTTTGGATTGATTATACCCCCGATGGCGTTCCCTCTCCGGCGGCATGGGCACATAGGTCACAGCCGTCAGCCGCGGCAGCAGGCCGCTTTGCCGCACCGCTTCCGTCAGCATCCCGCCAAAAAGCGGCAGGCTTTCCCGCACGCCCTCAAATTTCAGCTGCTCCATCCCGGCGCGAAAGGCCCCCTCATACCGGGCGCACCATAGTATTCCCCGGCAGCCGAATACCTCCGGCTCCCAGAAAAATTCCCCTGCCTGCGGCTGTTGCTTCTGGCAGCTCTCACACAGCAGTTCCTCCCAGCCGCACAGCGTCCCGCACAGCAGGCACCGCGGCGGGTACAGCAGGTTGGTCACTATTTCCCGCAGCGTCACATGGTCACTCATCGCACATCTCCTGCAGCATCTCTTTTTGATTGGTATAGCGCAGGGTGCGGCGGTTATTCTGCACCATGGCATACACCGTTTCCTTTTGTCCGGTCATAATAAGCAGCTTTCTCGCCCTTGTTACAGCGGTATACAGCAGATTACGGTAATGCAGCTTGGGGTGGCGGCGCTCCAGCGGCATCACCACAGCCTCAAATTCGCTGCCCTGGCTTTTGTGCACCGTCACGGCATAGGCGTGCTCCAGCTGGTCCTGGTTCTCAAAGGAATAGGTCGCCAGCTTTTCCTCAAACCGTACCTGAATAGTCTTACTGCCGGGGTCCAGCATCTCAATAATGCCCATATCTCCATTAAAAATACCGGTCCCGGCGGTACCATCCGGCTGCTGCCATATGATATCGTAGTTATTGCGGATCTGCATCACCTTATCGCCCTCCCGCAGCGTGCGGCCCATCAGGGTGGCTTCGCCTTTGCCGCGTTCGGGCGGATTCAGTTTTCCTTGCAAAAGGCGATTCAATTCCCGGGTGCCCAGCGGGCCCTGCTTGGCCGGGGTAATGACCTGGATATCCCGCAGCGGATCGTATCCATAGCTTTTTGGCAGGCGGCGGCTGACAAGATCCACCACCAGCCGCTGCTGGGCAAAGGCATCCGGCTGCTCCAGGAAGAAGAAATCCCCAGTACGGCAGCCAAGGTCCGGCATCTCGCCCCGCACAATAGCGTGAGCGTTGGTAACGATCAGACTTTCCGCCGCCTGGCGGAATACCCGTTCCAGATGAATACAGGGCACCAGCCCGCTTTGGATGAGATCCCGCAGAACATTGCCGGCGGAAACGGAAGGCAGCTGGTCGCTGTCCCCCACCATAATAAGCCGGGCGCCCAGCCGCATCCCGCGCAGCAGGTGCTCCATCAGCAGGGTATCCACCATCGACATTTCATCCACGATGACCGCATCGGCGGGCAGGGGGTTCTTTTCCCCGCGCTTAAAGGTCAGCACCTCGGTTTTTGGCTCCACCTCCAGCAGCCGGTGGATGGTACTGGCCTCCCGCCCGGTGATCTCCGCCATGCGCTTGGCGGCACGGCCGGTGGGGGCCGCCAACGCCACCTTTTCGCCCCGCTGCTCCAGCAGCGCCAGGATGCCCCGCAGAGTGGTGGTCTTGCCGGTGCCGGGGCCGCCGGTCAGGATAAACAGACGGCTCTGCACCGCTTCGGCAATGGCGCGGCGCTGCACCGGGTCGTAGGTAATGCCCTGTGCCTGCTCCAGCTCGTCCAGCTCGTCCTCCATCGGCTCCAGCCGGGGCGGCTGTAATTGCAGCGCAATGCACACCCGGCTGGCCACATAGCTTTCCGCCCGGTACAGCGGCTGCAGGTAGATGTATTCCTTCTCCCCCACGGCATAGGCCGCCAGGGTGTTGTCTTCTATCAGTGTTGCCAGGGTATTCTCCAGCCCCTCCGGCGCCGCCTGCAAAAATTCCGTGGCAAGAGAAAGCAGCTTTCCTTTGGGCAGACAGGTGTGGCCGCTGCGGCTATTGACCCGCAGGATGTACTGCAAGCCCGCCCCCAGGCGGCAGGGGTCCTCCCCCGCCACACCAAAGTGCGCCGCCATGCGGTCCGCCTCCTCAAATTCCACCCCGATCTCCTCGCAGCAGAGAGCGTAAGGGTCACTTTTCAGCACATCGGCGGTATTGGCGCCCCAGCGCCGCCAGGCCTTTATCGCCGTCGCCGCCGGCAGCCCCAGGGAAGCCAGCAGGCTCATCACGCTGCGGATGCCGAACTGCCGCTGGTATTCCTCCCCTATTTTTCGGGCCTTTTCAGCCGAGATGCCCCGCACCTCAGTCAGCCGTTCCGGTTCCTTTTCTATGATGGTGAGGGTATCATCACCGAAGCGTGCCACAATGCGCCCCGCCAGCGCGGGGCCCAGACCCTTTACCGCCCCGGAGGATAAGTACTTGCGGATGGCCCCGGCCGTTGCGGGCAGGGTACGCTCTATAAGCTCCGCGCGGAACTGCACCCCGTAGGTGCCGTGCACCTTATAGCTGCCAGTCGCGGTAATTTCTTCCCCCTCGGCGATCTCCGGCACCTCGCCCACCACTGTCACAGGGTCACCGTCCACATCCACCAGCAGCACGGTAAAGCCGCTTTCTTCGTTGTGGTAGGTCACATCCTCCACCGTCCCGGAGATCTTTTCCAGCTCCTGTTCCATTGCTTTGCGGCTCACCGTCCTTTCCTTTTGGTATGCGCAAATCCGCTTTTGGCGGCTAAAATCGGCGCTGGCTGCGTCGCCGCCCCTTGACAGGCATCAGCCCATCTGCGCCGGGCATAAGCCTGCCTGCGGGTGCCTTCTTGCCATCATCCGGTTTTCCCCGCCAAAAAGCACCCCTGCGCTTATCAATCTTTTTCCTTTATCATACACCATTTTTCTGCCTGGGGCAATTCCAAAGTATCAATATTCCGGTCCCGGCAGTACTGCCGGCAGATCTCCCGCGCCTCTGCCTCCAGCGGCAGCAGCACGGTGCAGGGCAGCCCGCCCGTTTCTCCGCGGTGCAGCAGGCGGCAGCAGCCTATCAAGCTGCTTTCGGTATAGTCGGCGTCCTCCGGCACCCGCAGGTACAGTCGGCAGCCCTGTGGCGCTTTGGGCGGGGCGATCAGATCCACCAGCACCGCCACTACCCGCACCAGCCCGATGATTGCCAAATATCCTGCCAACAGCCATAAAATTTCCTTCAGCACAATGGATCACCTCCCGCCATCCTATGCCCGCGGTTGATTTTTGCCCCGATTGCGGGTATAATAAAAGAACTATTCTGCATTTTATCCTATAAAAAGACAGGAGCTTACGCTATGGCCAGTAATAAATACAAAAAACGCCGGATCGGGTTCGTCATCCTGCTGCTCCTCCTGCTGCTCATTGCGGTGGGGGTCATCACGGTGACGGGCGAGATAAACGGCGGCAAAAAAACCGGCGAGACCGTTACCGTCACCATTGAACAGGGCAGCGGTACCTCCGCCATCGCCCAAGAGCTGAAGGACGCCGGCCTGATCGGCAATACCACCCTCTTTAAGCTGTACAGCCGCACCCATGGTGGGGATGGAAACTACCAGTACGGCGACTTCACGCTGGAAAAGGGCAGCAGCTATCAGGAGCTCATCGATGCCCTCTGCTCCACTGTCAGCTACCGGGAAACGGTGACCCTCACCCTGCCGGAGGGCTGGAATTCCTTCCAGATGGCCAAAGCCGCGGCCGAAGCCGGCCTGTGCACCGAGGAAGAATACCTGGCCGCCGCCAATGCTCTCGATTACGACTTTGACTGGATGAAGGATATCAGCACCGATGAAAATAAGCTGACGGTGCTGGAGGGCTTCCTGTATCCCGAGACCTACTCCTTTTACACCGATGCCACCGCACGGGATATCGTCACCACCCAGCTGCGGGAGTTTGAAAAAAAGGTGCTGACCGAGGAAAACAAAGCAGCCCTAAAGGACAGCGGCTTTACGCTGGAGGAATGGGTCGTCTTTGCCTCCATCGTGCAGAAGGAAAGCGCCAGCGTGGAGGAGATGTACAATGTTTCCTCGGTATTCCACAACCGCCTTTCCAATGCCGGCGAATACCCCCGGCTGGAAAGCTGCACCACCAATAATTTCATCTGGGACTATGTGGAGCCGTACTATAATGATAATGTGCCGCAGGCGGTACTGGATGCCTACGATACTTACGACCGCAGCGGCCTGCCCATCGGCGCCATTGCCAATGCCGGTATCGATGCCTTTGATGCCTCCCTGCACCCCAATGATACCCCCTATTACTTCTTTGTCACCGATGTGGAATACACCCACTACTACGCCGTCACCTATCAGCAGCACCTTGCCAATATCGAAAAGGCCAAGGCCGTGAATGCCAAGCATGGCATCAATGGGCTGGTAACCGGCTAATAAAATAATTTGCGACATTTCTATCTTTTCTTGCAATCCTTGCAGGGAATTCACAGAAATGCCGCACTTTATTTACAGAACCTTGTTCTACTGCTTTTCCCGCCCCTGTTATAATGATGATGCTGGGCTTTCTCTTGCAGGGGAAGGCCCCGACAGCAAAGTGCCCGAAAGGAGCCGACCCCGCCGGCCGGAAAAACCGCGGGCTGCCGTTTCTCTTTCGGGCAGCAAAAAAGAAGGAGGACCCCATGAAAAAATCACTTCGTTCCCTACTGGCCTTTCTCATTGCGGCCACAGTGCTGTGCTGCATCGCCATGGCGGATACCGGCCCCAAGCCCAGCGCCAGCTTCACCTTTACCGGGATGCCCGATGAGGATTACTATGTCACCATGCTGGCCGAGGTGGATGCCTATGGCCCCCACCGGGTCCATCAGCCGGGCGGCGAGATCCCCGGTTATGTACTGGAGCAGGGCGAGCAGGACCCTGCCTATCCCGCATGGCAGAAATTCGTGGACTACAAGGACCCCGACGGCTACTATTTCCTCGAGGATCTGTTCGAGCAGTGCCACGGCGATGACGAAGCCGGATGGCACTATTTCCCCCCGGAGCAGTTCAAGCTGCTGCTCTACTTCCCCGAAAGTGATACCTTCCTTTGCAGCACCGTCACCGAGCGGTATGCCTTCGATAGCCTTTACGCGCTGGATCTGGGCGGTCGGCCGCCTGCCGAGCTTGCCGCGCTGACCCTCACCGGCCCCGACGGCGACCCTCTCCCCACCGGCACCGTCACGCTGGATAAAGCCGACGGCACGCATCAGCAGATCGTCGGTTTCTTCGGACGGCTGGGCATCACCCTCGTCATCGAGCTGGCGCTGGCGTGGGGCTGGAAATACCGCAAGGGCAGCCAGCTTTTGTTCATCGGCGTCGCCAATCTCGTCACCCAGTGCCTGCTGAACGCCTCCCTGCTGTACTGGGGCGCCCGGGAGACCAGCCGCGGGGCCATCATCTTCTGGTACATCCTGCTGGAGCTGGCCGTCACCGGCATTGAGGCTGCCGCCTATGCCTACCTGCTGCCCGGCACCGACCGCAAGGACCCTGCCGTGTGCCGCCATGCCGCCCTTTACGCCCTCTCTGCCAATCTGCTTTCCTTCCTTGGCGGGCTGGCCCTCTCCGAGGTCTTCCCCATCCTGTTCTGACCCCGTTTTTTCGCATCCCCGCCCCCGACGGTGCAGCCCCCTGCCCGGCCGGGGGCTTTCTGCTGCCCGCGGGCACCGGGCCGCAGGCCGTTTCGACTGCGTCGAAACACACGGGCTCCGCCCGTGTCGGCGGCTGCGCCGCCGGGCCT
>ENA-ORCN01000499-ORCN01000499.1-human-gut-metagenome-genome-assembly--contig:-NODE-499-length-32926-cov-11.317209_pt1 | contig 32926 bp, 26 predicted proteins | sample MGYA00242984_ERZ507984 | MGnify/ENA primary metagenome ERZ507984 (study PRJEB26167, sample SAMN06115395) | human gut metagenome | host: Homo sapiens | place: China:Hubei | collected 2016-05-19... | reverse complement strand
GCGTATTCCAGGGTGTAAGCGGTACAGCCGTGTGACATAGCCAGATCCAGATACTCAGTATAGTATTCACGCGTACTTTGATCATTTTTAGTATAGACATCCTTTGAAAAATCATACGCAGTAAAAACGTTCTCCTGGTTTACCCCATCGATGAGAACGTTTTTTTCTGTTGTAAGATATTTTTTTACAAAACAGTCCCCACCGTTGATCATGATCTTTCTGCCTGTATGGTTTATATAGTCCAGAATCGTAAGGATTCCGTCATAGATGGATTCCTGCGGATAGTTATAGTATACATCCGTGTTATCGACAAAAAAGCCGTCCACATCCTTCTGTACCAGGGCGTCTACTCTGGAAGCTGTACATGCCTGCCATTCCGGAGCTGAGACATCGATCCATTTTTCCTCCGGCCAATTCTCATAGGCACCCAGAGTATATTTCTCAAAGTCTGTATCATAGGACCGGAAGCTCTCGATCGATCCGATATTGATATAGGAGTAGATTTCATGGATACCATTTTCTCTTAAACGGGCAATGTCATTTTGGGAAAAATATTCCGCATCTATGACAAGCAGATCAATGTCAGAAAGTTTTTCTGTGATCTCAGGGTCTTCGCCGATCAGGACAATGTATTTTTCTGCACTATTGAAGGTGCTGGTGGAGCAGGCACTGAGCAGGGCTGTAGATAATATCAGAATGAGAACACATATTATTTTTATGAATAGCTTCGTTTTCCTCAATTAACGGTACCTCCTTTTTCGCTTGATCTGCTCCAATATTTGTATCCAGATAATTATACTATAGATGGCTCTACATTTCATGTATTTCTGTTAACTATTCAGAGCCATACAAAATACTGCATTCAGGCAGATAATGTCGAAAAAAATATCTGTAAAAATATTAAAAAGGGCGAAAAATATTGAAAAATGTGGTATAATTTTTTATGCAAATATAAGATAATACCGGGACAAAAAGTCCCCGGATTTGATGCGTTCGGCGGTTAAGATAACCGGGAAAGTAGGAAGTTATATGAAGATTCAGGATTTTTGTGACATGAACAAATTCGAGCAGATCATGAAGAACTGGGCAAACAGCACGGGACTGGCAACCGTGGCTGTGGGTGCAGACGGAAAATACATCAGTGACTGTTATAATTTTACGGAGTTCTGTATTGATCTGACGAGAGGAAGCGCAGAGGGGAAAAAGCGCTGCGAGCAGTGTGACAGAGAAGGCCATGGTGTGTATCCCTGCCATGCGGGACTTGTGGATTTCGGCATTCCGATCACACTGGAGGATGGAACCGTGCTGGGCAGTATTATCGGAGGACAGGTGCTGCCGGAGAATCCGGATGAGGAGAAGTTCCGTCAGACAGCAAGAGAACTTGGCATTGATGAGGATAAATATATCAAGGCCTTGAAAAAGGTAAATGTAAAGACAAGGGAGCAGATCGACGCTTCGGCAAATCTGCTGGGAGATGTGATCAACATGTTCGTAAGAGCCAGCTACGTCAACAGGAAAAACGAGAATCTGGTAGGTGAGCTAAAGGGTGGCATTACGAAAGCTGCGGAACAGATCGAGGAAGCAACGGACAAGACCAAGGAAATCGATGGCTACAGCAAGAGACAGCAGATTCTGGCACTGAATGCTTCGATTGAGGCTGCAAGAGCCGGAGATCAGGGCAAGGGCTTTGCCGTGGTGGCAACGGAAGTACAGAAGTTAGCAAGAGATATGGCGACCTCCAGTGCGGACATTAAGAAGCTGTTGGGAGAGCTGCATGTTACGATCACCCATTTGAATCAATAGTAATTTAGGATAAAGTTTACAGGAAAACCGTTTTTCTGATCCACAAAGGCGCAGAAAGGCGGTTTTTTTGCACATTTTGCATGTTTCCTTTTGGTGTGTATAAAAAAGTCGGAGAAGTTGTCCGATATTCTCAATAGAGGAACCAGGTAAACAAACGGATTTGGCATTTATTTTCAAGGAGGAGATAATTATGGCGGGAATCGGAGCAACCGGCAGCATAGGTGCGTATGCTGCGCAGAGTGATTACAGCAAGAGTACGAAGACGAAGAAGCCTGAGGTATTCGGAACGCCGGATAAGACAGCTGGCACAACAAGTGCGGGAAAGACGTCCGAAACGGCACAGACCAGGGGAAAGACTGAGGATTACGGCAGGACCATCGGTCAGCCGGAGTTGTCGGAGAAGGCTGCGAAATACTATGAGCAGCTGAAGAAGAAGTACGGAAATTATGATTTTATTCTGGTCAGCAGAGATCAGAAGGAGAATGCAAAAGCCAATGCTGCAAAATATGCCAATGGCTATAAGACGGTTGTTCTCATTGATGAGGACAAGATCGAACAGATGGCAACAGACGAGAAATTCCGCAAACAGTATGAGGGAATCCTGAGCGGTGCCGCTGCACAGATACAGCAGTTAAAGACCAGCCTGCAGAGTTCCGGTGCGCAGGTCAAGGGCTTTGGAATGCAGGTAAATGATGGAGGAACACTGTCATTTTTCGCTGTATTGAAGAAATCCAGCGCCGAGCAGAAGGCCCGGATCGAGAAAAAGGCTGAGCAGAAGAAAACAGAGAAAAAGGCTGCGGAGAAGAAGGCTGCTAAGAAAGAAAAGGAAGAACGGCTAAAAGACGAGAAGTCGGATAAGGTAGCAGACAGCAAGGAGGAAGCCGGCACAGAGGATACGGTAACGATCAGTGCTGGTTCCATAGAAGAACTGTTGTCTAAGATAGAAACCTACAATTTCAACACACGGAGTGACAGTGTGCAGACCGCAGACGAACGGCAGGTCGGCCAGAACTTTGACTTCAGAGGGTAAGGTGATGCTGTATGATTTCTATGGGGAAGTCCGGAGGTGTTTACGGGAGCGGCAATACCGGTTTGCCGCAGGCATTTTCCGGAGGAAAGAAGACGCAGAACAATCAGAAGAGTATCTTCGGAGCAAAAAATAAAAGTTCTGTTACCGTTATTCGTAGAATGCTGTCCAGAAACAGTCAAAGTACGCAGACGCAGGCAGCGAACAGTTGGGGACAGGATTCCATCGTTACAAGTTCCCTGAGTTACAGTGAATCGCTGCGCAATCAGAGGCAGCAGACGAAAAATACGACGCTGGCGCTGAAGAAATTGAAGTACCAGTTCAAAAATATCTCGTCCAAGATACTGCGGAGCAAGACGTCCCAGGCGGCAAAGCAGGCAGCCGGGCAGGCGCGGAGAGAAGTCCTGCGCCTGAAACGGCAGAAGCAGAACAGTGACAGTGACAGTGAAGAGATCGACGCAGCAATCGCTCATGCACAGGCAATGGAACGTGTGGCGAAAAAGAAAGCAAAGCATCTGGAAGAAGAGGAAATGGCAAAGGCCGCCGACGGAATCTGGCAGGGAGACCGGATCAGCGAAGAAGAAACGAAGGATGTGCCAGACGCAGAAGCTGAAAACGCGCGGAATGCAGAAGAGATGTCTGCGGAAGATTCCGCGAATGAAGTGTCCGGGGATTTCTCTGCGTATGAGTATGCCGGGGACAGCTATGATATATCCGATTATGTTGATCTCGGCATGGATGAATTCTATGCACAGGCAGGAGACTTTATGTCGGAAATGAGCGATTTCACCTCTGAGATGATGCAGGAAATGAGTTGCTTGTGGAGTGAACAAGGTATTAGTCAGCAGACATTGGCTGAACGTACGGCAAAGGATAAGGCTTGTCTGACAAGTCTAATGACAAATTTGGAGCGTAAGGGGTATGTGTGTCGGCATGAAGATCCGAAAGATCGTCGGAATAAATTGGTTTATCTGACTGATAAGGGGGAAGCCTTTCACCAATGGATTGCTCCTACATTGGCTGCTTATTACAAACGGTTGGAAGATATATTAGGGATAGACAAACTGCAACAGACAGAGGAATTACTAAAAGAGTTGCAATATGCTATCGAAGGTTATTAAGCGTTTAGTAATTGCAGGTTGTAGTTTTTTCTTTTCTATAAGCTTATATGCGCAGCGGGACACTTTATGTCTCAGCTTACAACAGCTGTTCGAGCGTGGTACAAAACAACATCTGCAATTGGCAGCTGACCGACTGAAAGAGGAAATGGCTCATGAACGTGCAATGACAGCACGTGCTTCCCGCTTGCCGGAACTGAATGTTGGTCTTAAAGGTGGATTTTTAGGGCAGCCCATCGTTTGGCAGAATGGTATGAGTAATCCGACTTATCCTGAATTGCCCGACTGGCAACAGAACTATGCTATTGATTTTTCACAGCCTATTTACCAAGGAGGAAAAATTCGCTATGCTATCCGTCAGGCAGATTTGGAACAGGAAATAGCCCGACTACAGACGGTTACTGATCAGGCTGAGATTAAATTAGTCTTATTGGAACAATACCTTAATCTGTTTAGCCTTTATAAGCAGCATTTCGTTTTGAATCGTAAGATTGATGAATCAGAACGACGTCTGAAGGATATTCGCCAACTGAAAGCTGAAGGTATTATTACGAATAATGATGTGCTGCGTAGTGAAATGCAACTGACCAATGATCGGTTGTTGAAGAATGAAACAGAAAATAATATCTGCATTGTATCGCAGCAGTTGGACATTCTGATAGGGTTGGATGAACATTTATTGCTCATTCCTGATACGACTTTGCTCAGCCAAGAATGTCCGATAATAGATTATGATGATTATATAGGTCGCGCTGTTTTGTCGGATCCGGCTTTACTTCTGATTCGTAAACAAACTGAATTAGCGGAAAACAATATCCGGTTGATTCGTGCGGAGCAATTGCCTCATTTGTCACTTACAGCTTCAAATACTTTGGCACGTCCTGTATCACGTACTTTGGCAGATATGTATAATAACAGTTGGAATATTGGTCTCTCATTCTCTTATCCGATTTCATCGCTCTATCGGAATCGGCATCGGATAAGGGAAGCACGACAGAATGTTTTATTGATGCAAAATGCTGAAGAGCAGAAACAACAACATATTCGTATGAATGTGCAAACTGCCTTGTTGAAACATCGCGAAGCAATAGATCGTGTAGATGCATTGAGATTATCCGTGCGGCAGGCGGAAGAAAATTATCGTATCATGCAGAACCGATACATGAACCAACTGGCTATTCTGACTGATTTGCTTGATGCTGATAACCTGCGGCTTAATGCAGAGTTGCAGTTGACCACCGCTCGTACTCAAGTGATTTATACTTATTATGAGTTACAACGGGCCATTGGAGCTCTATAAACGATTAAGAATTATGTCACATCAACTGAAATATAATCGACTGAAACGACGGAAACGCCGCAATATAGTTCTCAATATTGTATGTATTCTCATTGCTGGTTCAGGATTGGCTTGGACAGCCAACTATTTTTGGAGATATATTAATTACGAAATTACGAATGATGCGTTTGTGGATCAATATATTGCCCCATAAACATATGTGTGGGCGGGTATATTCAGGAAGTTCGTTTTCGAGAACATCAATATGTGAATGCGGGTGATACACTTGTTGTTCTTGATAATCGCGAATATCTCATTCGGCAAAAAGAGGCCTATGCGGCTTTACTTGATGCCAAGGGTTCGCGTGACGTGCTTGCTTCGGGCATACGCACTTCACACACTCGCATTGCTGAACAGGATGCCAATTTAGCTGAAGCAAAGGCTAAATTGTGGCAGGCAGAACAGGACTTCCGTCGCTATGAGCGATTACTGAAACAGGAATCTGTGCCAGAACAACAATACGATCAGGTTAAGGCTAATTATGAAGCAGCTCATGCTCGTTATGACGCACTACTAAAACAGAAAGATGCGGCTCGTTCGCAATATGACGAAGCGAACAAAAAACAGGTGAATGTAGAAGCAGGCATTTTGCGTGCTGAAGCAGCTCTTGACTTAGCCAATCTGAATCTTTCGTATACAGTTGTGACTGCTCCTTATAGTGGTTACATGGGACGTCGGACGTTGGAGCCGGGGCAATACGTGAGTGCCGGTCAAACACTTTCTTATATTGTCCGTCAATCTGGGAAATGGATAACGGCTAATTATCGAGAAACGCAGATTGCTAATATCTATATCGGTCAGCCTGTACGTATCAAAGTGGATGGATTACCAGGAAAAAAACTCCATGGCCATGTAACTGCTATTTCCGAAGCTACCGGTTCTAAATATTCACTTGTTCCTACAGACAATTCGGCAGGAAACTTCGTAAAAGTGCAGCAACGAATTCCAGTGCGTATCGATTTGGATGATGTAGACGATGAAACCATGAACCATCTGCGTGCCGGTATGATGGTTATAACTGAAGCTTTGAGGAAGAAATGAAAACAGCCAGCGAACTTGATATTCCTGCTCGCCCCTGGGTACCCGACCTGTTGGCTATTGCTACGGTTTTCATCATTATGCTTCCCATCGCCATGCTGAATGGTACTTATACGGGCAGTATGGTAGAAGTCTCAAATACCTTGGGAGTGTATACCGAAGATATTACTATTGGTTATTATGCTGCTTCGGCTGGTATGGCTGTATCTTATCCCATTGTTCCCAAGATACTGAACGCATTCTCCAGTAAATCGTTGTTGCTGGTCAACCTTACCCTTCAGTTTTTTCTCAGTTGGTTCTGTGCACGAGAGGCCAATATCGATTTGCTTATTGCTGCCAGTTTTATTATTGGTTTTCTGAAAGGTTTTCTGATGCTTTGGATAATCCGCCGTATCAAATTCATCTTCAGCCCAAAGGATGTCCGAAGTGAGTTCTATGCCTATTTTTATCCGTTGGTATTTGGAGGAGGTCAGCTTTCGATGGTTATTACTGCTTTGCTGGCTTACCATTATGACTGGAAATATATGTATTATTTCATGATGCTGCTTTTGCTGATTGCTATTTTGGCAGTTATTCTGTTTTTCCGTCATGACCGGCCTTCCAAACCGATTCCATGGGGAGAACTTCATCCCCGTGAGATGCTGATTATTGCTACAGGTGTTTTGATGCTTATTTATGTTATAACCTACGGAAAAACACTCGACTGGATGGCATCTACACGTATTTGCATTTACATCGTTATAGCTCCGCTACTCGTAGCTCTATTTCTATGGGAACAATTCCATTCTCCTCATCCCTACGTGAGTCTGAAGCCCCTGTTCCAATGGAAGGCCATTGTTGGATACTTTTATATGATGCTTGTGATGTTTTTCAGTACCTCCACCAGTTTGCTAACCAGTTATCTGACCACTATTCTGCGGGTAGACAATACCCATAGTTATACCTTATATATTTGGTTGCTTCCAGGTTATGCAGTAGGAGCTTTCATCTGTTTTTGGTGGTTCAGGTGGCAACGGTGGCGTTTCCGTTTTCTTATAGCTGGAGGTATGGCATGCTTTGCTCTTTTCTTTGGTATTCTTTATTTTGGAGTTTCACCCGACAGTACTTATGAGATGCTCTACCTGTCTATGTTCCTGCGTGGTTTAGGGATGTTGACGCTTATTATAGCTTTCGCACTTTTTGCCGTCGAAGATCTGCCTCCGAAATATCTGCTTTCGAATGCTTTTTTTCTTATAACCTTTCGTTCGGTGCTAACGCCGGTTATTGCTTCGGCTTTTTACAGCAATACGCTTTATCGTCTGCAACAGAAATATATGGTAGAACTGTCCGAAACACTCAGCGCTACGGATCCATTGGCTGTAGATCGTTGGCAATCTGCTCTGAACAGTAGTTTGGCGCAAGGACATGGCATTGATGAAGCTACCCAACTCGCGACCAATACACTCTATACTGTTTTGCAGCAACAAGGCACTCTATTGGCTTTGAAGCATATTTTGGGCTGGCTTTTTGCTATAACTTTGATTATAGCCATCGTTTCCCGCTTTATTCCATTTCATAAGACGGTACGGGTACCGGTTATCCATACAGGAGAAGATATGGTATAATGGGGATTAGGAAGGTTGAGGTATAAGAATAAAAAATAAACGTCTGTCTTCGGCAGCTTTAATAGAAGACAGACGTTTTTGTATTATTTTAATATGCTTAGATGTTTTTCTGTCGATGACATACAGTGCCTGTAGCCTGATAGGTAGGCATTACCAATACTTCGGCTATTTGGATGTGTGCCGGAGCTGAAGCTGCGTAATATACCACATCGGCAATGTCATCTCCTGTCAACGGTTTGAGGCCTTCGTACACAGCGTCTGCTTTATTTTTATCCCCTCGGAAGCGGACGACGGAGAAGTTTGTTTCTACCATGCCCGGCTTGATGTTGGTCACTCGCAATGGCGTATCTACCAAGTCGATGCGTAGACCGTCGGACAATGCTTTAACAGCTGCTTTGGTAGCACAATATACACTGCCTCCTGCATAAGCCGCATCACCGGCAATAGAACCGATATTGATGATATGTCCACTGCCGCGTTCTACCATTCCTGGTACAATCATCCGTGTCATGGCTAGCAATGCCTTGATGTTCGTATCAATCACGATGTCCCATTCGTTCAGTGAGCCTTCATATTCTTTATCCATTCCGATGACCAGTCCGGCATTGTTTATCAGGACATCGATGTTCCTCCATTTTCCTTCCAATGAATCGACAGCTTGACGCATTGTCTCACGGTCGCGTACATCGAATGGCAATGTAAGAACTTCTACGCCTTGTGCCGTTAGTTCTTCTTTCAGTGCTTCCAACTTTTCTGTATTCCGTCCATTCAATATCAGATTGCTTCCCATTGCTGCAAATTTGCGGGCACATCCTTCACCAATGCCGCTGGTAGCTCCAGTGATAAAAATCAGTTTTCCTTTCATATTACTATAATTGATATTTTATTCTTGATTGTTTTGCCTGAACTGTTTCAGTATTTCAGTACCTTTTATTGTATCAGATTCCTTTATCATGATTTGTATTAGCTGGGCAGGAGTGACGATAGGACCATAACCGTTACGCGTACTGTTGGTCAAAAAACAATCGATGTTATTGTCTTTCAAGATGCTTTCCAGCAATTGGCACTCCCAAAGCTCACCTCGATAAAGTTCGACGATTTTGTCTTGTTTCATGTCATATCCTTTATTTATTTCTGCTAAGGTATCTACAATCTTTTGAATATCAAAGGAAAAATCGGATTTCTTGCAGCTTTAGAAGGTGCTGCCAAACAATAGAATCGGCATGGTAAAAGAAAAGCGGACCGATTGCTTGTGGCTCGGTCCGCTTAAGATATAGAGGATGAATCAGGGGAGACTTACAATTCGATGACCAATGATTCGCGTGGTGCCATCTTCAGATCTTCTGTGAAGCTGATGGTGCGACCGCTAAGAATGTCTTTGCCCTGTGTTGCATCTTTCAGAATTTCTTTGTAGAACTTCAGGGGAAGGGTAGTTTCATTGTCTGTACCGTTCAGCATGACGAATACCGTTTTGCCTTCATATTGCCGGGCATAGGCATAAACTCCGTTTTGTACCATGAATTGTGTCATGCTGCCTTTGGCGATGACATCGTTGCCTTTACGCCAGTTCAGGATGGTTTTATAGAAATTGTAGCACTCGTTTTGCAGTTCAGTGCGTCCTTCAGCGGTGAAGGCATTCTGTTTGTCGCCAGCCCATCCACCAGGAAAGTCGCAACGCACATAACCGTCGCTCTTGCTTTTGGTTCCGTTCATCATGATTTCTGTACCATAGTAGAGCTGTGGGATACGTCGTGTGGTGAGTAGCAAGGTTGTAGCTTGTTTCAACATGGCGAAGTTTTGTCCTTCACCCAGAAAACGGTCTGTATCATGATTTTCGATGAAAGCCAAGACACTGGCAGGATTGGGATAGAGGAAGTCGTAGACGAAGTTATTGTATACGCGATCCAGGCCTTTGAACCAGGTTTCGGTCTGTTCGTTCTTGGCGATATTTATCTTATCGTAGAAGCTGAAGTCCATTACAGTCTTTAGATTGCTGTTCTTCGGAGCCGAGAGCTTGGAATCTTTCTGCCACCAGGCGGTATAGGCAGGTTCAGTTACCCAAGTCTCGCCTACGGTATTGTAATTGGGGTATTCTTCGTTGAGCTCTTTCATCCATTGGCTCATGCCATCGTAGTCAGCGTAGGGGTAAGTGTCCATGCGGATGCCATCGATACCTGCATATTCAATCCACCAGAAGCTGTTCTGGATGAGGTATCTCAGTACGTGTGGATTCTTTTGGTTCAGATCGGGCATGGCTGTTACAAACCATCCGTCGTTCATTTGGTCGAAATCATATTTTGACGTGTAGGGATCTACGTGTGGAGTTAGCTTAAAAGAAGTCTGGACGAAGTTGTTCTGGTAATCGGAGTTGTTGAACCAGTCTTTGGAGGGCATGTCTTTGATCCAAATATGGTCGACACCGCAATGATTGAAGATCATGTCCATTACGATTTTGATACCACGCTGATGTGCTTTTTCGATCAGCTGACGGTATTCTTCGTTGGTGCCAAAACGGGGATCTACTTTGTAATAGTCTGTTGTGGCGTAGCCATGGTAACTTCCTCCTTGCATGTTGTTTTCCAAAACGGGTGTAAACCACAGAGCCGTTACACCTAGGTCTGTGAAGTAGTCCAGATGCTGTTCAATACCGGCCAGGTCACCACCATGGCGGGCATTTGGATCATTGCGGTCTACTTTTGCATCCAACATACCTTCTATTTGGTCGTTATCCGGATTACCGTTAGCAAAGCGGTCGGGCATTAACAGGTAAAGGGCATCCGATGCATCGAATCCCTTATGGTCACTGCCTTTCATAGCACGCGCTCTTAGTTCATATTCCTGCACAGTTTTTTTCTTTCCTTGAGCAAAGGTGAGAGCCATTTTACCAGGCTTTACGTCTTTGTTTAGTTTCAGGTAGACCAGCAGGTAATTGCTGCTTTCCAGCTTCACGGTGCTACTCACTGATACGCCAGGATAATCTACCGTGACACGTGCATCGCCGATTCCTTCGCCATAGACCATCAGCTGCAGTTCGGGATTCTGCATGCCTGTATACCAGAAAGGGGGATCAATTTTGTTGATGTTAGGTGCTGCGTAGGTAGTAAGGGACAGCAGCATCGTCCCGAGAAGGGAAAATACTTTCTTTTTCATGATAGTAATTTTACGGTTACAATTTAGTGGGGCTAATATAAGACAAATGGCGGAGATACGCTGTGTTTCTCCGCCAATCACTTTCCTTTATATTATGCAAACGTTTGCTTTATGCTACTTTGAAGTAGGTGGATTGATCTTTATGGCTGTTTTTCCTTGGAAGAAATCTTCCACTTTCTTTCGTTTCCGCAAATCTTGCAGCCATGCTTCGGCGGCGTTGTATCGATTGTTTTCGTTGATGACAATGTCACCTTCTTCCGTCATTTCTTGTGGTTGATCTTTGCTTTCTTTAGGACGGGTCTTGAGGTAGGCTTCCAGATATTTTTCGGTACTTTCCAGATCTTTCAGGTGATAGAAAGAAACAAAGGCTGCTTTGTAGAGCACATAATGTGCCTGTGGATTGTATTTGTATTGTTGCATCAGCGCTTTTATCTGTTTGCGGGGCTCGGCTGCCTCTCTGCAGCAGTCGGCCAAACCACCATAGAGTCGTGCCACCACACTGTCCTGTGGGAAAACCAGCCGGATGGCATCTTCCATGTATTCCATACCTTTCTTCTTCCAAAGCGTTTTGGAGCAGGCTTTTCCCAGATAGTAGAGCAGGTCGATGTGGTCGGGAGCATGTTTACGGGCGGCTTCCAGCAGGTCGTGTGCCTCGTAGGGCTGGTTCAGGGCATAGTGGCTGATGCCGGCATAGTAGCAGTTGTAGAACGAACTGTCTCCCTGGACCAGCAAAGGCTGGTATCTTTCCAATGCCTTTTGATATTCTTGGTTCAGGCAGTAGGCTTGTGCTTCCAGACGGTTGACGGTCGCATTGGTGGTGTCTGTTTTTCGATAGGCCTCGCAAGTTTCGATGGCATAATCGTAATAGTTGTTTCGGATGTACAGGCTTGCCAACTTGGAAGCGGCGAGGTAGTCGTCGGGATAGCGTTCGTGTATTTCCATGTAGGCGCCAATTTGGATGTTGGGGTCGGAATACAATCCTTCCAGACTTTGTGCTTTCAGGTGGAGGATGGTTGCAGAGCTGTCCTGTTCGGCCAAGGCAGTGCTTTCGCCTAAAGCCTCCTGGTATTTCTGTAAATTCAGTAACTGGCTGATATACTGGATACGGGCATATTTATGGTCAGGCTTTAGGTCCAGTACCCGTTTGTAGCATAATAAGGCCGGTTGAAATTTTCCCAAGGTCTTGTAACATTCTCCTGCCTCAATGTATGCCCGTGGGTTGAGTGAGTCTTGTTTGGTCAATTGGTTGAATACGTTCAGGGCTTCATTGTTTCGTCCCAGTTCTTTCAAGGCTTTTCCTTTCAGATAGAGCAGAGGAATACTTGAAGGTGTTTTCTCCATTAATTGGAGGGCAACTTCATAATCATAATTGTTCATAGCCTCTCGAATATCATTGGAAACAGGGGATTGGGCGGTGGTAGCCAGGATATGACCGAGAAAGGCGAAAAGAAGAATAATTCGTTTCATACATGTTGCTTTTTAAAGTGTGAGGCTAATATATTAAGATTTTATGTATTTACGAATTATTCGTAATATAATTGGGATAGATTAACATTAACGGATATAGATGGTCGTTAGTGAATATCCTATTCTGGCTCTGTAAACACCTACTTTAGCGACGTAACTATGGACTTTAGCATCGTAACTATGGACTTTAGCATCGTAACTATGGATTATATTAGAGCGTAATGAAATATTGTTCTTTACCTATGGACTGTGAATAAAATAAAAATCCCCATAACTCATTGAGTTACGGGGATTAATTATCTTGATTAAGTTTTGAATTACTTATTCAAAGCAGTAGCAACGTCAACGGCGCAAGCCACTGTACAACCTACCATCGGGTTGTTACCGATACCCAGGAAGCCCATCATTTCTACGTGAGCAGGAACCGATGAAGATCCCGCAAATTGCGCATCTGAGTGCATACGACCCATAGTATCTGTCATGCCGTAAGAGGCAGGACCGGCAGCCATGTTATCGGGATGCAGTGTACGACCTGTACCACCACCAGAAGCTACTGAGAAGTAGGGTTTACCTGCTAGTACGCGCTCTTTCTTGTAAGTACCTGCAACCGGGTGCTGGAAGCGGGTCGGGTTGGTAGAGTTACCTGTGATAGATACGTCTACGCCTTCCTTCCACATGATGGCTACACCTTCGCGAACGTCGTCGGCACCGTAGCATTTTACTTTGGCACGAGGACCATCGCTGTATGCGATTTCCTTCACAACTTTCAACTCGCCAGTGTAGTAGTCGAATTGAGTCTGAACGTAAGTAAAGCCGTTGATACGAGAGATAATCATGGCAGCGTCCTTACCCAGACCGTTGAGGATACAACGCAGAGGCTCTTTACGAACCTTGTCAGCCTTAGCAGCAATCTTGATGGCGCCTTCGGCAGCGGCGAATGATTCGTGACCGGCCAAGAAAGCGAAACATTTAGTTTCTTCGCTCAGCAAACGGGCTGCCAGGTTACCATGGCCCAAACCAACTTTACGGTCGTCGGCTACAGAGCCGGGGATGCAGAACGCCTGCAGACCGATACCGATAGCTTCAGCAGCTTCGGCAGCTGTCTTCACACCTTTCTTCAATGCGATAGCGCAACCTACTACGTAAGCCCACTTTGCATTTTCGAAGCAGATAGGCTGAGTTTCTTCACAAGTCTTATAAGGATCGAGGCCGTAAGATTCACAGATTTGGTTAGCTTCTTCGATATCCTTGATACCGTTTTCGTTCAAAGCAGCAAGAATTTGCTTGATACGACGGTCTTGGCTTTCAAATTTCACTTCTCTAATCATATTCCTTCCTCCTTATTCTTTACGTGGGTCAATGTATTTAACTGCACCGGCCTCTTTGCTGAAGCGTCCGTAAGTACCGGTTACCTTCTTCAGAGCTTCGTTGGCGTCTGTGCCCTTCTTGATTTCGTCCATGAATTTGCCCAGGTGAACGAATTCATAGCCACAAACCTGATCGTCTTTGTCCAGGGCGATGGTCTTGATATAGCCTTCAGCCATTTCCAGGTAGCGAGTACCTTTGGCCAAAGTACCATATAATGTACCTACCTGGCTACGCAGACCTTTACCGAGGTCTTCCAAGCCGGCACCGATCATCAGACCGCCTTCAGAGAAAGCTGACTGAGTACGTCCGTATACGATTTGCAGGAAGAGTTCGCGCATAGCTGTATTGATAGCGTCGCAAACGAGGTCAGTGTTCAGGGCTTCGAGGATAGTCTTGCCCGGGAGGATTTCAGAAGCCATAGCAGCAGAGTGAGTCATACCGGAGCAACCGATAGTCTCTACCAAAGCTTCCTGGATAACGCCTTCCTTTACGTTGAGGGTTAATTTACAAGCACCTTGCTGGGGAGCACACCAACCGATACCGTGTGTCAGACCAGAGATGTCAACGATTTCTTTAGCTTTTACCCATTTGCCTTCTTCGGGTATGGGAGCCGGTCCGTGGTTAGGACCTTTCTTTACAACACACATGTGTTCCACTTCGTGTGAATAAGTCATAATTAGCTCTTTTTTAAGTTATAATTTAAAAAACGTAGTTCTATGTTTTATTAAACGGTCACAAAGGTAGTCGTTTTCTTGCTTTCTGCCAACCGTTCAATTTGACTTTTTTATTAAAAATAAGTAATGAAAGAACCTGCGTTTGCGTATTGCAAAGTAGACTTTGCAATCTGTTGGCGTTTTGGCGAGATTCTCTCCTTTATCTTTATTATTGGAAATCGGAGTTACAAGGAGAGTTCGCTTCGTTTGATGTGCCGGCTTTCATGATGTCTTCGACCAGGCTGTTGATGTAGAGTTCCAGATAGCAGTAACCGCTAGTCGGGTCGATGTCCTTATAGGTCTTGCCTGTCGGCAGGTGTTGGGCGGCCCATGTGTCGGGTATCCCGTCGTTGTCTGTGTCCTGGGGTTTCTCTGTACTGTTATAGGTGGGCCATCCGCCGGCATCGGCTTGCGAGTCTATCAGGCCGTTGCTGCTGCCGTTGCTGCCTTCGTATTCGTAGGTACCGTTTTTCACATCGTCAACGATGCGTTTGTCTACGGCATCGCGCTTCAGGCTGGCACCGGCATAGGCCAGCACTTTGTTGTAGGCTTCGGAAGCGGTGTGGGTGCCTGTCGGCTCTACTTCGTAGGCCGTCTGGCTGATGATGGCGTTTTTGCCTCCATCGGGCAGGGGATAGCCGTTCTTAGTGTCGGGATGGAGACCTTCGGCATTGTCGCGGTTGACGGCATCAATCAGTGTTTGGTAGTTGGAGGGCACCAGCTGGTTGTCGAACAGGTTTCCGCTCAGATAGAATGTTCCCCAGATGCCTGCCTGATTTTTCTGCGTGCCATCGTCGGCATTGGGTGCGAAGATGCGGTTGACCAGCCCTTTTTTCGTGATGGTCGATGGGCCTGGTTTGTAGTAATTGTTGACGAAGTTGTAGCGTCCTCCCTCGCCGGCATAGCCGCCGTTGGTAGGTCCCCAGTTGTAGAATACGTTGTTGCGAAGGTCTACCAATTCGTCGTCGGGCTGACCTGAGAAACGGCTTCCGCAGAGGCGTGGCGTACGACTTTTGTGGTGAGCCATGAGGTTGTGGTGGAAGCTGGCTCCTTCGCCTCCCCAGATGCCGCCATAGCCGTGGCTACCCTTGCCATGGACGGAGTTGGTGAGGCTTTCGCTGAGGATGCACCATTGCAAGGTGAAGTTCTTGTTGCCGTAGAAGGAAGAACATTCATCTGTACTCCAGCTCATGCTGCAATGGTCGATGATGACGTTCTGCTGATTGCGTCCCCATATGGCATCATCCTCCGTTTTCAGTTCGTCGCCCATGCGGCTTCGGATGAAGCGGATGATGACGTTGTTGGCCTTTACCACAAACGAGTAGTTCTTCAGGCAGATGCCGTCGCCTGGAGCTGTTTGTCCGGCTATGGTAACGTCTCCATTCTTTATTTCAAGCGTCTTCTGCAGCTCGATGATGCCCGATACGTCGAAGACGATGATACGTGGCCCCGTCATGGCCAAGCCGTTTCTGAGCGATCCGGCACCACTATCATTCAGATTGGTGACGTGATAGACGGTACCGCCACGTCCGCCCGTCGTGGTGTTGCGTGCAAAACCTTCGGCGCCAGGGAAGGCTGGGGCAGAGGGGGCAGGTTCGTCTGGAGTATCTGTAGGGTTATCGTCGGGGACGGTGACAGGAGGTACAGGTTCTTCGGTCGTGCTTGCCGGTGCCTGACAGGCACTTGTCAGAAACAGCAGGAACAGCCCTGCTTGGAAAAACAGATTTTTCATGATTTCAGATGGATGTTTTTTTAGTTGATTAATTGTTGGCAAAAATAGGGAATTGCCGGCTGGGTGAGGTGTAGATTTTCTTTTTCTATGTGGAAGTTTCGTTCTTTTTCTTTTATTTTATAGCTTTGTACCCGATTTTATACACGAGTAGAAGTTATGATAGAAGTAAAAGACGAAATGTTGCAACAGGCGGCCGGTGAGGGTATGGATGCCTTTATCAAGGTGTTTACCGATGCGTATATGGAAGCTTTGGGCGGCAAGCTCACGGCTGAAAACATGGCCTTGCTGACGGGCGAGCAACATACGTTGCTGGCCTATGTGTTCTTCCGCGACGAGGTGATGGAGGGCGGTTTCTGCCAGCTCATCCAGAACGGGTATGGCGGATACATTTTCGACAATCCTTTCGCCAAATCCATGCGCCTTTGGGGAGTGGTAGAGCTGGGCAAGCTGGTCTATGCCGCCAAGAATATCTACGATGCCAACCGTGCCGACTTGGAGCGTGAACGTACCGACGAGGAGTTCATGGCCATGTACGAGCAGTATGAAGCGTTCGACGATCTGGAGGATGAATTCCTGGAGAAGGAAGAGATGTTCACGGCGCAGGTAGCTGAATATGTGGACGAGCATTTGGATCTTTTTGCCAAGGTCGTATAGAGAGCGATTGGAGCTTTTCCCGTTGCTGATGGCAAAGCTATGTTTTCTCCTCGATAAAGCATTGCTTTCTCCTCGGTAAAACACTGTTTCCTTTTTAAGGGGATGATACAGGCGGGATGGAAACGGAGTTCTGAATAAAAGTTAAAAAATAAATCCGAATGCAGTATTTTAGCATACTTGTCATTTTGTCTTAAAAACAATGAAAAAACGTGGCGTGTAGTAGGCTACTCGCTCCATTATGTCTAATTTTGCAAAACTTAATACCAATAATTTGAAAATGAAACAGATTAAAACTTTGATGGTAGCTGCCCTGACGCTGGTGATGGGCGTAATGATGACTTCATGTCTAGACTCAAGTGATTCTCCTTCAATACAGTATGGTTATGCTAGAGTACATAGTATGATGGGAGTGTATTATTTTGAAGATGCTTTGGGGAATACATATACTCCTACTTCTGCGTCTGCATCAAAAGTTGATGCTAGTGGCTTTAAAGCCTCAGAAACAAATTTAGCATACATCGCATTTGAGTATATTGAAGATGAGACACAACAAAAAACTAGTGAAGTCGTAGAAAATCAAGAATTCAAAATTGAATTGCTCGGTGCACAATCAATAGATGGAGATGGTGTTGTAGTTGCTTATGGTAAAGAGGATATGGAAACAAGAGCACCAGAAACAGCGCCTGTTGGTTCTTTATATTTTGATAATACATGGGGGGCAGTAAAACCTTCTTTATTTGATCTGGATGCTGTATTGGTTCCAATAAGTTTTTATTTAACTAATGATAATGATAAATTTAAGATGCATAAGTTGTATCTAGCTTGTGACATGGAAGAAGTTACAGAAGGAGATACTGAGCTTGTATTTTATCTGAGACATGATCGTGGTGAGGATGAGAATGCATCTGTCGTTTATTCTCAGTGGTATGGCTTTGATGTTAGGGAGGCAGTAAGTTCTTTTGTTGCTAAGGCGGGTGCTGTTCCTACCAAATTAATAATTAAAGCACATGAGTCTTCTAGTATGACGACAGAAATTCCTAATGAATATAAGGAATATGAAATTGAATATAAAATGCCTGATTTAAATTGAATTATAAAGAACTTCTCAATATAACCCTGAGACTGATTTCCTCCCCTGCGCAAGCTTGGGAGGAAATTCGTTTGGAAGAGGATAGGCGAAAAGTCTTCACGGCTTTTGTCTATCCTATGATTGGTTTATGCGGGTTGTCCGTCTTCATCGGTTCGCTGATAGCGTTGGGGTGGAGTGGCCCGCAGAGTTTCCAATATGCCATGACGAAGTGCTGCGCGGTGGCGGTAGCCCTGTTTGGCGGCTATTTTTTGGCGGCCTATCTTATCAATCAGGCGGCCGTTCGTTTCTGCGCGATGGGCGATAACCTGTCGCTGGTTCAGCAGTTCTCGGGCTATGCGATGGTGGCGGTCTTCCTGCTTCGGATGGTACTGGGCATCTTGCCCGACTTTCAGATCATTGCCATGCTGTTGCAGTTCTACACGGTCTACGTGGCGTGGGAGGGTAGTGCGCGACTGCTTCAGGTGTCGGATGCCAACCGCCTGCGTTTCACCCTGACGGCTTCCGTGCTGCTTATTGTCTGTCCGATGCTGATCGAATGGATCTTCAACCGGCTGACCATCATGTTGAACTGATTTATCATTACCAATATCCATTGCTGAAAAATGAAACAGGCTCCTGTAAACATTAAGAATAAACGTGCGACGTTCGACTACGAGCTGATAGACACCTATACGGCGGGCATCGTGCTGACAGGTACGGAAATCAAGTCCATCCGCTTGGGCAAGGCCAGCCTGGTGGACACGTTCTGCTACTTTGCGAATGGCGAGCTGTGGGTGAAGAACATGCACGTGGCCGAGTACTTCTACGGCTCGTACAACAATCACAACGCCCGTCGCGAGCGCAAGCTGCTGCTCACCCGCAAGGAGCTGGAGAAACTGGAGCGTACGTCCAAGGATCCCGGCTTCACCATCGTGCCCGTTCGCCTCTTCATCAACGAGAAGGGATTGGCCAAGCTCGTCGTGGCGCTGGCCAAAGGCAAGAAGCAATACGACAAACGCGAAGCGCTGAAGGAGAAAGCCGACAAGCGCGACATGGAACGTATGTTCAAACGATAAAACCGATTTTATGAAACTGGAAGACCTGGTGCGCCGACGCATCCTTATTCTTGACGGTGCGATGGGCACCATGATACAACGATACAACTTGACAGAGGCCGATTTCCGCGGCGAATCCTTTAAAGAAATACCCGGGCAGATGAAGGGAAACAACGACCTGCTCTGCCTGACCCGCCCCGATATCGTGTCGGACATCCACCGCAAATATCTTGCCGCCGGAGCGGACATCATCGAAACCAATTCGTTTAACGCCACGCGTATTAGCCAGGCCGACTATCACGTAGAGCATTGTGTGCGCGACATCAACCTGGCCGCAGCTCGCCTGGCCCGTCAGGCAGCCGATGCCTTTTCAACGAAGGAGAAGCCGCGCTTCGTGGCAGGCTCTGTGGGCCCCACGAACAAGACCTGCTCCATGAGCCCCGACGTGAGCAATCCCGCCTACCGTGCCTTGACCTTCGACGACTTGGCCGACGCCTACCGCGAGCAGATGACTGCCCTGCTGGAGGGAGGAGTGGATGCACTGCTCATCGAGACCATCTTCGACACCCTCAACGCCAAAGCTGCCCTTTATGCGGCGGAGCAGGCGATGGAGGAAATGGGACGCCGTGTGCCGCTGATGCTCTCCGTCACCGTTTCCGACATTGCAGGGCGTACCCTGTCCGGCCAGACGCTGGACGCCTTCCTGGCCTCCGTGCAGCATGCCGATATCTTCTCCGTGGGCCTGAACTGTTCGTTCGGCGCCCGCCAGCTGAAACCCTTCCTGGAGCAGCTGGCCGCCCGCGCTCCCTATTACATCAGTGCCTATCCCAATGCCGGCCTGCCCAACAGCCTGGGGCAGTACGACCAGACGCCCGACGACATGGCCCGCGAGGTAGGCGAGTACGTCCGCGAGGGCTTGGTGAACATCATCGGCGGCTGCTGCGGCACGACCGAAGAATACATCGCCCGCTTCCCCGCTCTGGTGGAAGGCGCGGCTCCCCATACGCCGGCTCCCGCGCCGGAAAACCTCTGGCTCTCCGGCCTCGAACTGCTGGAGGTGAAGCCCGAAAACAACTTCGTCAACGTGGGCGAGCGTTGCAACGTGGCTGGCTCGCGCAAGTTCCTGCGGCTCATTAATGAAAAAAACTACGAGGAAGCCCTTAGCATCGCCCGCCGTCAGGTGGAGGACGGGGCACAGGTCATCGACATCAACATGGACGACGGCCTGCTTGATGCCAAAGAAGAGATGACAACCTTCCTCAACCTGATAGCCTCCGAGCCTGAGATAGCTTGTGTGCCGGTGATGATCGATTCCTCGAAGTGGGACGTCATCGTGGCCGGACTGAAGTGTGTGCAGGGCAAGGCCATCGTCAACTCCATCTCGCTGAAGGAAGGCGAGGAGAAGTTCCTGGAACATGCCCGCCTCATCCGCCGCCTGGGCGCCGCCGCGGTGGTGATGGCCTTTGACGAGCAGGGGCAGGCCGACACTTACGAACGCCGCATTGCCGTCTGCAGCAGGGCTTACCGCTTGCTGGTAGACGAAGCTGGCTTCCGTCCGTCGGACATTATCTTCGACCCCAACGTCCTGGCCGTGGCCACGGGCATGGAGGAGCACGACAACTACGCCGTCGACTTCATCCGCGCCGCGGGCTGGATACGCCGCAACCTGCCCGGCGCACACGTTAGTGGCGGCGTCAGCAACCTGTCGTTCTCTTTCCGCGGCAACAACTACATCCGCGAGGCCATGCACGCCGTCTTCCTCTACCACGCCATCCGCGAGGGCATGGACATGGGCATCGTCAACCCCGCCTCGTCCGTCCTCTACACCGACATCCCCGCCGACGTGCTGGAGCGCATCGAGGACGTCGTCCTGAACCGCCGCTCCGACGCCGCCGAGCGCCTCATCGAGACTGCCGAACGTCTGAAGGCCGAAAAGGAAGCCGAGAAAGCCGGCGGAACCTCCGCTTCTGCGTCCGCACATCAGGCCTGGCGCAGCGGTACGCTGGAAGAACGTCTCACCTATGCTCTGACCAAAGGCATCGGCGACTACCTGGAAGAAGACTTGGCCGAGGCCCTGGAAAAATATCCAAAGGCCGTGGACATCATCGAAGGACCGCTGATGGCGGGCATGAACCACGTAGGTGACCTTTTTGGCGCTGGTAAGATGTTCCTCCCCCAGGTGGTGAAGACTGCCCGCACTATGAAGAAAGCCGTCGCCATCCTGCAACCCGCTATCGAGGCCGAGAAGCCCGAGGGCATGGCTTCGGCCGGACGCGTACTGCTGGCTACGGTGAAGGGCGACGTCCACGACATCGGCAAGAACATCGTCGCCGTCGTTATGGCTTGCAATGGCTACGAGGTTATCGACCTAGGCGTCATGGTGTCCGCCGAGACCATCGTGGAGCGCGCCATTGCCGAGAAGGTGGACATGATTGGCCTGAGCGGCCTCATCACCCCGTCGCTCGACGAGATGGTGCACGTGGCCGCCGAGCTGGAGAAGGCCGGCCTCGACATCCCCCTGCTGATAGGCGGCGCCACGACTTCGGCCCTGCACACGGCCCTGAAGATAGTCCCCGTCTACCACGCGCCGGTGGTCCACCTGAAGGACGCCTCGCAGAACGCCGCCGTGGCGGCCCGCCTGATGAACCCGCGCCAGCGCGAGGCCTTCGTCCGCGAGCTGGACGAGGCAAATCGCGCCTTGCTGGCCCGCAACGAGGCCAGCAAGACGCCGACCATCCCCCTTGAGGAGGCCCGCAAGCGCCGGCTCAACCTCTTTACCGACTGATTTCCCTTCCGCCGCCCCTTTGGCGGCGGCTTTCCCGCCTTTCGCCTGTCTCCGAACTGATATTTTGAGGCCATCAAGCGCTTTACAATGCTGAAATATTAATATTTTGGTGTTATAATACGCATTATGGCTTCAAAATAGGCTTATGAAAGCTCAGAGACAGATTTCATTACAGGGAAAAAAAGGAAAGAAAGGGGGAAGAAAAGCGTCTGCGCCCCTCAGCAGTGGTGCGGAGGGGCGTAGACGGGCAGAAGGTTATTGTCGAATCTTCTTCTTATACTGTTCGAACCTTTCGGTAATCTCCCGCACGAAATTGTAGGTCTCCGCCCCGCGGAAGTAGCCGAATTTGCAGACGGGATCGGTGAAATATTCTTCGTTGGCCTTCAGCAGAATGTATTTCTCCACGTTGTCGCGCCAGACGTTCTTGTCCTTTCCGTACTTCTCGGCTAGCGCCATGGCGTCCTGCACGTGGCCGATGCCCGAGTTGTAGGAGGCCAGGACGAAGTTCACGCGCTCTTCTGCCGGCAGGTCCTTGAAGCTCTGCGCCGTCAGGCCGATATATTTCACGGCGGCTTTCACGCTCTCTTCAGCATTCTGTTCCTTGCCCACCGGAACTCCCATGGCGTGGGCCGTAGAGGGCATGAGCTGCATCAGGCCGCGGGCGCCGGCCCAGGAGACGGCGGCGGTGTCGAAATTGGACTCCGTGTAGGCAAGTGAGGCCAGCAGGCGCCAGTCCCAGCCGATCTCCTTGGCATATTTCTTGAATAGTTCGTCGTAGTGGGAAATCCGTCCTTCGCGCAGCGAGAGGATGGGCGTATGGGGCGTTGATTTGCTGATTTCGAAGTATCGTTTCGTACTGGCCTTGTAGTCGGGCGAGGTCATGTTGGCGCGATGCCATTCGCTGGCGGCTCGTGCCAGTTGCGGGCAGTCGCGGCGGACGGCCCAGGAGGAGCGCTGATCGAAGCTGATGGCCAGGTTGATGTTCAGGTTGGGGTAGTAGGTGCGGTTCAGGCGGGCGATGTCGTTGTCCGTTACCGTGTAGGGGATTTTTCCCTGTGCCACCTGGGCAATGAGGTCTTCAGCGCTCAGGCTGTCGCCCCTGACGAGGTGGATGCGGATACCTCCGCCCAGTTCCTTGTCCAGGTTGACCAGCCGTTCGTGGTACTTTCCTGGTTTCACGTAGACGTCTTTGCCGACGAGTTCGGTGACGTCTTTCAATGGCTTTTCCCGTCCGCCGCCCCGTTGCACGATGACTTGATGGGTGATGACTTCTTCGCCGCAGTAGAGCAGGCTGTCTTTCCATTCCTTGGTGATGGGCAGGGTGTAGGCTATCAGGTCGCCTTCGCCGGCTTGCAGCTTTCGGATGAGGTCGCGGACGTTCCGGGCCACTTTCACCTTGAGCTTCAGGCCGAGGCTCTTGGCGAACTGTTCGCTCAGTTCGTACTGGAATCCCATGTCCTGTCCGCGGTAGATGAAGTAGGACGTGGAGCTGTAGAGGGTGAGCACCACCAGTTCGCCGCTGTCCTTGATTTGTTGCAGGTCGTGCACGCGTTCTTCCTCACTGCCCGCACGATTGCCACGACAGCCTCCGATGGCCAGCAGACACAGCAGGACCATTCCGATGATGCTTGTCAGCCTACGATTTCTCATTTATTCTTGTCTCCGGTGAGTCATTGTCATGAATGTGTCGTTTGATGTACATCGTCAGGATGTCGATGGCCACCTGGTTGTTTCCACCTTCAGGCACGATGAGGTCGGCATACCGTTTGCAGGGCTCGATGAACTGCTGGTGCATGGGCTTCAGCACGCGTGTGTAGCGTTCCATGACGGCTTCGGCGGTTCGTCCGCGTTCCACCACGTCGCGCTGGATGACACGGATGAGTCGTTCGTCGGGGTCGGCATCGACAAAGACTTTCAGATCCATCATGTTGCGCAACTTCTTGTCGCAAAGGGCGAGGATGCCTTCGATGATGATGACGTTGCGCGGCTCGATGTGGATGGTTTCCGGCAGGCGCGAGCAGGTCAGGTACGAGTAGGTGGGTTGTTCGATGCTTTTGCCCTCGCGCAGCATAGCCACGTGTTTGGACAGAAGGCTCCACTCGAAAGCGTCGGGATGGTCGAAATTGATGTACTGTCTTTCTTCTACAGGCACGTGGCTACTGTCTTTGTAATACGAATCCTGTGGCAACAAGACAACTTCGCCTGCAGGCAGGCTTTCGATAATTTTCTTTACGACGGTGGTCTTTCCCGAGCCCGTTCCGCCGGCTATTCCGATTATTAACATCCGTTTAAATGTATTTCTGAAACAAAACAAGTATTTTTGCATCCGTTTTAAGGACTGCACTTTTGTCAGCAAATATAATATAAATCATTAAAATAACAAAGTTATGGTGAAACACATTGTATTGTTCAAGTTGAAAGACGACGCATCGGCCGACGCGAAGCTGGCTGCCATGCATGCTTTTAAGGATGCCATCGAAGCGCTTCCCGCCAAAATTCCCTTTATCCGCAAGATTGAAGTGGGCCTGAACATCAATCCAGCCGAGACGTGGAGCATCGCCCTCTACAGCGAGTTCGACACACTGGACGACGTCAGACAGTATGCCGTGCATCCCGACCACGTGGCCGCCGGAAAGCTGCTGGCCGAGGTGAAGGAAAGCCGTGCCTGCGTCGACTATGAATTGTGATTTTAACCCGATAAAAGTTTTGTAGATGAAAAAAATACTGTTTTCACTGATTGTCTCTTTCCTGGCCTTCGCCGCGTATGCCCAAATACAGGAACCGGTGAAGTTCAAGACTGAGTTGAAGAATGTATCTGCCACTGAGGTGGAAATCGTGTTCACCGCTTCCATCGAGCAAGGATGGCATGTCTATTCCACTGACCTGGGCGACGGCGGCCCCATTTCGGCCACGTTCAACACCGACAAGCTGACCGGTGCCCAGCTGGACGGAAAGCTCCGTCCCGTAGGTAAGGAGGTAGCCTCGTTCGACAAACTGTTCGAGATGGACGTGCGCTACTTTGAACACACGGCGCAGTTTGTTCAGAAGCTGAAGCTCACCGGCGGTGACTATCAGGTGACGGGCTATCTGGAGTATGGCGCCTGCAACGACGAGAACTGCCTGCCTCCGACGCAGGTAGAGTTCAGTTTCTCCGGTAAGGCCGAGGGAACTTCTGCTTCAGTGCAGGCGGAGACTCCGGCGGAGAAGGCTGACACGGCTGCTGCTCCTGCCGTTATCGGCGGTGCCGACGGTCCTACTTCCGTGGTGGTTTCCGACAACGATTTGTGGAGTCCCGTTATTGACGAACTAAACGCTTTGGGGGAGACTACTTCGCAGGAAGATATGTCGTGGCTCTACATTTTTATCACTGGTTTTGTTGGAGGTTTGCTTGCGTTATTCACGCCCTGCGTGTGGCCTATCATTCCGATGACGGTCAGCTTCTTCCTGAAGCGCAGCAAAGACAAGAAGAAAGGCATCCGCGACGCTTGGACTTATGGTGCTTCCATCGTAGTCATTTACGTCACGCTGGGTCTGGCCATCACGGCTATCTTCGGTGCCAATGCACTGAACGCCCTTTCTACCAATGCCATTTTCAACATCTTCTTCTGTCTGATGCTGGTGGTGTTTGCTGCCTCTTTCTTCGGCGCCTTCGAAATTACGTTGCCTTCCAAGTGGAGCAACGCTGTTGATAGCAAGGCCGAGGCTACGACCGGTTTGCTGAGCATATTCCTGATGGCCTTCACGTTGTCGTTGGTGTCCTTCTCCTGCACGGGTCCCATCATCGGTTTCCTGTTGGTACAGGTGTCTACTACAGGCAATGTGATTGCTCCGGCTGTAGGTATGCTGGGATTTGCCATTGCTTTGGCATTGCCTTTCACGCTCTTTGCCCTCTTCCCCTCGTGGCTGAAGTCCATGCCTAAGTCGGGCGGTTGGATGAATGTCATCAAGGTAACGCTGGGTTTCCTCGAACTGGCTTTTGCACTGAAGTTCCTTTCCGTGGCCGACCTGGCATACGGCTGGCGTATCCTCGACCGTGAGACCTTCCTGGCTCTGTGGATCATGCTCTTCGCCTTGCTGGGCTTCTATCTTTTGGGTAAGATCAAGTTCCCTCACGACGACGATGACACCAAGGTCAGCGTGCCCCGCTTCTTTCTGGCACTGGCTTCGTTGGCTTTCGCCGTTTACATGGTGCCCGGTCTGTGGGGTGCTCCGCTGAAGGCGGTCAGTGCCTTTGCACCGCCCATGCAGACGCAGGACTTCAACCTCTATAACAACGAAGTTCATGCTAAATTCGACGACTACGATGCCGGTATGAAGTACGCTCGTGAACATGGTAAGCCTGTCATGCTTGACTTTACTGGTTATGGTTGCGTCAACTGCCGCAAGATGGAGCTTGCTGTCTGGACCGATATGAAGGTGGCCGATCTCATTAACAACGACTACGTACTTATCACTCTTTATGTGGACAATAAGACTCGCCTGCCCGAACCTGTCAAGGTGATGGAGAACGGCACGGAGCGTACCCTCCGCACCGTGGGCGACAAGTGGAGTTATTTGCAGCGCGTCAAGTTTGGCGCCAATGCCCAACCGTTTTATGTCCTGATCGATAACGAAGGCAAGCCGCTCAACAAGTCTTATTCTTACGATGAAGACATCGACAAGTATGTCGACTTCCTGCAGACAGGATTGAACAATTATAATAAGAAGAAATAATTCCGGCTTGATATAGAAGTTCTGTTCAGGCGCGGCTGGCGCGGATTTCTATCCGTACAGTCCGCGCCTGAATTTTTTTTACGTATCTTTGCTGATAACTAAAAGCAACTACGTATGGAAACAGGCAAACTGGATACAGGAAGAAACCCGCAGACGGCGGAGGTTCCTATGGAGTCCAATCCCGAATTGGAACTGGCATGGCAGTTGGTGGAATACACTGGCGTGAATGTTTTCCTCACTGGTAAGGCAGGCAGCGGGAAGACTACCTTTTTGCGCAGCCTTCGCGAGCGGTCTACCAAGCGGATGGTGGTATTAGCTTCTACGGGTGTGGCAGCCATGAATGCGGGTGGTGTTACCATCCATTCGTTCTTTCAGTTGCCGTTCGCACCTTTTGTGCCCGAATCTCATTTCGGAGGAGAAGCCAAGTATCAGTATCGTTTTGGTAAGGAGAAGGTCAACATCCTGCGTAGTCTCGATCTGTTGGTCATTGATGAAATCAGCATGGTGCGCGCCGACCTACTCGACTCCGTGGACGACGTCCTGCGCCGCTACCGCGACCGTCATAAGCCCTTTGGCGGTGTCCAGCTGCTCATGATAGGCGATCTGCAACAGCTTTCGCCTGTTGTCAAGGAGCAGGACCAACAGTTGCTTTCTCCCTATTATGACCATTTCTATTTCTTCGGCAGCCATGCGCTGGCACAGGCCGGCTATGTGACGGTGGAGTTGACCAAAGTCTATCGTCAGAGCAATGCCGAGTTTCTCAACTTGCTGAACTGTATCCGTGACAATCGGGTGGATGCCTCGGTACTCAATCGCCTGAACCGCCGTTGCCTGCCCGACTTTGCTGCCGAACAACCCCGTGGTTACATCTATCTCACGACCCACAACCAGAAGGCCAATGATTTGAACACTGCCCGCCTGGAGCAGTTGGCAGGAGAGCCTCAGGTTTTCCGTGCCGAGATGGAGGGGGATTTTCCTGTTTATATGTACCCTACAGAGGAAGAACTGGTGTTGAAGGTAGGAGCGCAGGTCATGTTTGTCAAGAACGACATTTCGGGTCAGCACCGTTACTACAACGGCATGTTGGGGCGTATCATTTCACTTTCAGCTATCGGTCCTGTAGAAGTGGAGACCGAAGACGGGCAGCAGATAACCCTCGATCGCGAGGAGTGGACCAATTGCAAATACTCTCTCGACCCCGAAACCAAAGAAATCACGGAAACGATCCTGGGTACCTTCAAACAATATCCTTTGCGGTTGGCTTGGGCCATTACTATTCACAAAAGCCAGGGCTTGACGTTCGATAAAGCTATTATTGATGTTCGCCAAGCCTTTGCTCCCGGTCAGGCCTATGTGGCTATCAGTCGTTGCCGCAGCCTGGAGGGATTGGTGTTGAGTGCGCCCGTCGAGGCTTCGTCCATCATCTCAGACCGCATCGTCACTGACTTTGTCGACCACATCCCTGCCCAGATTCCCGATGCCGGTCGCATCGCCGCCCTTCAGCAGGCGTATTTCGAGGACCAGGTGACAGGACTTTTCAGTTTCGTCCGCCTGTCCCGCCTTTTCCATACCTACCTTCGCCTGGTGGACGAACACCTCTACCGCCTCTATCCGCAGTTCCTCGGTGCACTCAAAGCCCAGGCCGACGGACCGATGAAGGAATTGGTGGATGTCGGGAATAAATTCGTGGCCCAATGCAGCCGTATCATTGCCACCAGTGCCGACTACACTCACGATTCCTACTTGCAACAACGCTTCCGTGCCGCTTCGTCCTATTTGCACAAGCCTGTGGCCACCCTTCTGTCCCTGCTCGAAGAAAATCCTGTGACTACGGACAACAAGGTCGTGAAGAAACGACTCGACGAAGCCTTTGCCGAACTGCTTATGGAACTTCGTCTGAAGGACGGCCTTCTGATTTGGACGGGGGAGCACGATTTCATCGTGGCCGACTATTTGAAGCGGAAGAATCGCCTGACCATCGAACTCTCCGAAGCCCCCAAAGCCGCGAAAAAGAAAACCTCGAAAGAGAAAAAAGCCGAGGTTCCTCAAGACGTCCTTCATCCTGCACTCTTTGAAGCCCTGCGTGCCTGGCGTGCGTCGAAGGCTGCCGAACTGGGATTGCCAGCCTACACCATCCTCCAGCAAAAAGCCTTGCTGGGCATTGCCAATCTGCTTCCCGACACTCTCGACTTTCTGCTTACCATTCCGTATTTGGGCAAAAAGAGCGTAGAGAAATACGGCGAAGAGTTGTTGGCTCTTGTCCATGATTACCGCCAGCAAAATCCCGATTGACTGCACTGATTTTGCCAAGGTCTACATTAGCTTTCTAAAGTGCCACTTTAGACTTGTAAAGAGGGACTTTACGGCGCTAACTATGGACTTTAGAAAGTAAAAGGATGGATTGTAGAATTGTGCCAGTGCCATGAAATACTAAGTTTTCGCGCATTTAGCATTTAAATAGTTCTTTTTTTTAATACATTTGTCATCTCATACAGATACTTTTGTAGCCTGAAAAAATCTTGGATTATGTATTTAGCAGAAAAACAGATAGATGAACGTTCCTTGGTACTTCGTTTGATAGACGGAGACGAGGATGCCTTCTGCGAACTGTATGCCTCTTACAAGAATCGCTTGATTTATTTTGCCATGCGTTTTCTCAAATCCCGTGAATATGCAGAAGATGTTTTTCAGGATGCTTTCACTGTTATTTGGCAAGGACGTCGTTTCATCAATCCTGATACCTCTTTTTCTTCTTATTTGTATACCATCGTTCGGAATCGTGTGCTGAATCAATTGCGCGATTTGGATAATCAGGACAAGCTGAAAGAGCAGATCTTAGCACAAGCTGTGGATTATACGGAGGATACAAAGCATCGGATTATGGCGGACGATCTGCGTCATTTGATAGCTTGTGCCATGCAGCAGTTGACAGTTCGCCAACGCGAGGTTTTCAGAATGAGTCGTGAAAAACAAATGTCTCATCAGGAGATAGCCGATGCACTGGGAATCTCTATTAATACGGTACAGGAACACATATCTACTTCACTGCGCGTTCTTCGTGTATATCTGGAAAAGCATAAGGTTCTGGGAGCAGACTTGATATTGCTGCTTATTTGTCTGAATTTGTAGAATGCCATTTGAATAGAATTTGGACTTAATTATTAAAGTAAGTTAATGACACCCTAGCAAGTCTTCTTTTTAGTGTATTATTCATACCAATGTAATAAATGTAAATGGCCTGAGGGCTGGAAATAATAATTAGTGATGAAGAAGAAGCAAGAAGATTTATCTTTGTGGCGTCGTTATATGGATGGACTATATACGACAGAGGATGTTAGTAAAATGACTGAAACGTTGAGAAACGGACAGCCAGATAATTTTTTAGATGAAATGGCTGCTTTTGTTTGGGAGGATTCAGCTTCCCAACAAGCATCAACAGATCTGGAGCGGGAAAAATATAAAAAGGAAGCCCGCGTGCTACTGAAGCGTATCGGGCCGAGGAAGAGAATTGATTATCGTCGTGTGGTATGGACTGTTGCAAGTGTAGCTGCCATACTTTGCTTAGTATTTGGAGGAGCAGGTTATTGGCATTATGCGGTCAGTCAGCAAGTCTCATATTTGGAAGCCTCTACTACGTATGGCGAACATAAGGAAATTCGTTTGCCTGACGGAACCGAATTAATTCTCAATGCATGTTCCTACGTGCGTTATCCGGATCGTTTTGTTGGTGAAGAGCGCCGTATCGATTTGGATGGAGAAGCTTTTTTTCGGGTCAGCCATAATGAGGAGCAACCTTTTATTGTAAAATCACATTCATTTGATGTAAAAGTATTGGGAACCTGCTTCAATGTGAAGTCTTATTCTTCTGATGAAGTAGTTTCTGTCGATGTAGAGAGTGGAAAAGTACAGGTTGACATGCCTGAGGCCATGATGCGTTTGAAGGCAAATGAACAGGTGTTGATTAATACAGTTTCGGGTGATTACGTCAAACAGCGTGAAGAGCATACAGTTGCTGTATGGCGCAGTGGAAGCCTTCGTTTCAATGCCACTCCCATTCATGATGTGGCTAAGGAGCTGGAACGGAGGTATAATTGCCGTATCACTTTTGCAGAAGGACAGACTTTCGACAATCTGATATCGGGTGAGCATGATAACAAGAGCTTGGCTGCTGTACTTGAGTCTGTAGAATATACCAGTGGCATTCATTACCGCATGAAGGGGAATCAAGTTTTGCTCTATAAAGATTGAACTCGGGCCTTCCAGATGCACTTTCAGGCATCGGAGGGCCATTATTTTAGCCTTAAATTCTAAAATAATGTTAACCTTACCCTAGGTCGTTTTCGTAGCAGTGTATTATGTATAGAATACCTTCAAATAATGTTTAACGAAAATGTAACCGTATGAAAAAAGTAACTTGATAATTTTGCAAATGAAAATAGAGGCAGATTATATATCCGCCCCTATTCGTAATCGTTCTTCCTGCATCCATTCGTTTCGACCCGCTTGGATGTTTGGGGAATGCATTACCTTCCTTGTTTCTAATAATTTATTTAATCATTAAAACGCACAAATTTATGGATTATCTTTCTAACTCAAGAAGGAAAGGTAGAAATGTAAACTCATTTTTAGCTTTTTTGCTATTTGTATGCATGTCTGTGATGCCGGTAATGGCTCAACAGGACAAGAATGTCACGCTGAATGTGAAAAACGAAACAGTGGAAAATGTGTTGAAATCTTTAGGACAACAGACGGGGTTGAAGTTTTTTTATGACCAGAATGTTGTCAACGTTTCGCCACGTGTAACTCTCCAAGCATCGGGTGCTTCTTTACAATCTGTATTAAATCAGATTTCTTCTCAGACTCAACTCAGTTTCAATAGGAATAATAATACAATTACAGTGGGGACACTGAAGGCCGGTGGAGCAGATAACCAGAAAAAAATGAAAGTGCCAGGTGTGGTTGTCGATGCAAATGGCGAACCCATCATTGGTGCCAATGTATGGGTCAAGGGTACCACTAGTGGAGTAATTACCAATGTAGACGGTAATTTTGTGATTGATGCTCCTTTGCATTCAGTTTTGACAGTTTCTTATATCGGTTTTTTAGCCCAGGATATTGAAGTGAAAGATTCGAAGGCTTTGCGTGTTGTTATTCAGGAGGATACGCAGAAGTTGGAGGAAGTTGTCGTAATTGGCTATGGTACGATGAAAAAGAAAGATTTGATGGGTGCCAATACGGGTGTCAGTGGTGATAATCTGGCTGCCAGTTCCAATATCTCTGTCGGAGGAGCTTTGCAAGGAAAGATGTCTGGTATTTCGATTATGAATAGTGGTGGATTCCCCGGTGCAGAGACTTCCATCAATATTCGTGGTATCGGAACTTTTGGCAGTGGAGATTCCGCTCCTTTGATTGTCATTGATGGGGTACCTGTCGATCAGGGTTTTGAAACATTGAATCCTAATGATATCGAAAGCGTAAATGTACTAAAAGACGCCTCCTCTGCAGCTATCTATGGTTCCCGTGCGGCTAACGGCGTCATTTTGGTAACAACTAAAAAAGGAGCTTCAGGGAAGGCTACAGTAAGCATGAACGCTACGTTTGGCATCCAATCTCCTATGCACATGATGGATTTGTTGGATGCCAGTGAATTCGTTGCAGCCATTCAGGAAATGCGCGATAACTATAATGCGATTTATAAACCGTCTACACCAGCCGTTACCAATTATGATGGGCTGGATCCAGAATCATTTGGAAAAGGAACGAATTGGGGCGATTATATCTATCAGTCCGCTCCTACTTATAATATCAACGCAAGTGTCAGCGGAGGCAGTGACAATATGAATTATTATTTGTCCGGTGAATTTCTGAATCAGGAAGGTATTGCTATCAATACGGCTTTCAAGAAAGCTTCGTTGCGTGCCAATGTTGAAGGGAAAATCAACAAGCGTTTGACGGTGGGTAACAACGTTCATATGGCCTACCGATATACGCAGGGTGATGCAGGCAATCGCTATTCGGATGTGATATTCAACGCTCCGATTACTCCGGCTTATGACGAGGACGGATCTTACGGTGAACCTGATGCTTCGCTGACAGGTTCCAAGAATGCCATAGCGGAAGTGGCGTGGAACTGTCCGACCAATAGCAATTATCGTGTGATGGACAATTTGTTCCTTGAGTATAAATTCACCGACTGGTTGAAATTCCGTTTCAACGGAGGTATTGATATGGTTTATAATGAATATAAGCTGTTCAAACCGAAGTTTAATGATGGTGGACAGACAAACGAGG
>ENA-ORCN01000493-ORCN01000493.1-human-gut-metagenome-genome-assembly--contig:-NODE-493-length-33070-cov-22.224805_pt1 | contig 33070 bp, 30 predicted proteins | sample MGYA00242984_ERZ507984 | MGnify/ENA primary metagenome ERZ507984 (study PRJEB26167, sample SAMN06115395) | human gut metagenome | host: Homo sapiens | place: China:Hubei | collected 2016-05-19... | reverse complement strand
GGGTTGCCTATCCCATAGGGATAGCGACCCGACATGGAGCAAAGCCCGCGACGACGCACACGAGTAAAAGGAACGCCTCCGCGGCGAGCGGTGCTCACCACGCCTTTGCAAAAGACTCCGCGCCGCCGTTAGGCGAGAAAAAACTTTCTGCCGTCAATCCCTCCGGCTCATTTCATTCGCCACCTCCCTTTACACAAGGGAGGCTATGGGTTGGTGCGCGGCCGGCTCAGAACAGCCGTCCCCGCCCGGCCCTGGATAGAGCCTTACAGCACCGGCCAGGAACGGGGAATGACCATGCCCTCGTAGAGATCGACACAGTAGCGGTCGCTCATGCCGCTGATGAAATCGGCGGCGGCCCTGGCTGGGGTCTCCTCCTCCGCGATGCTGCGGTAGAAATCCGGCAGCTTATACGGATTGGCCACATAGTAGGCGAACAGGTACCGCACAATGTCCCTGGCCTTGCCCTCCTCGCCTTTGGCTACGGGGTTTTTATACACCGCCTCAAACAAAAACCGCTTGAGGGTGAGGAAGTGCCTTTCGCTCTCCTCGTCCATCTGCACCGTTTCACCGCTGTGCTGGATGAGGGCTTGCAGCATCCCGCTGATGCGGCGGCTTTTGCCGCTGCCAAAGCGCAGACGCACCTCCCACGGCAGGTCCTCCTCGGTCAGTATCCCGCCCCGGATGGCGTCCTCGATATCGTGGTTCATGTAGGCGATCTTATCGGCATAGCGGACCACCCGGCCCTCCTGGGTGCGGCTCCAGGCCTGTCCGTCGCTGTGCGCCAGGATGCCCTCCCGCACCTCCTCGGTGAGGTTCAGGCCGCGGCCCTCCCGCTCCAGCAGGGTCACCACCCGCACACTTTGGGCGGCGTGGTGGAAGTTGGGGTCGTAAACATCCTGCAGGGCGTATTCCCCGGCGTGGCCGAAGGGGGTGTGGCCCAGGTCGTGCCCCAGGGCGATAGCCTCGGTGAGGTCCTCGTTGAGGCGCAGCGCCCGGCTCAAGGTGCGGGCGATCTGGCTGACCTCCAGGGTGTGGGTCAGCCGGGTGCGGTAGTGGTCCCCCTCCGGGGAAAGGAACACCTGGGTTTTGTGGGTCAGCCGCCGGAAGGCATTGCAGTGCAGGATCCGGTCTCTATCCCGCTGGAAAGGGGTGCGCATGGGACATTCTTCCTCGGGGCGCTCCCGACCGCGGGTTTCATCGGCGAAGGTTGCCCGGGGCGAAAGGATCTCGTGCTCCAGGGCCTCCTGCTGCTCTCGAATGGTCATATTGTCTCTCCTTGGTGGGTCATTTCTGTGCAAAACGCAAATTTGGGGGGGATTGGGGGTCTTTTCCGGGTCGCAAACCCCTCTACTAGTATAATACGCAATCGGGGCGGCAGATTCCTGCCTGTTTGGGCAAATTTTTTTGAAAAATTTTTATTTTCCTGTTTTTGGCCGGCGCTTCCCGGGGGAACGGCGCCGTTTTTGCGGGTGCCTGGGGGAGGGCTGCAGGCTTTACCCCAGCTCCGACTGGTGCTGCAGGCAGAAGTTTTCGTACCAATGGAGCTGATCCCGCAGCAGGCGGGGGGTATCCAGGGAGTAGGGGCAGTGGGCCACGCAGCGGCGGCAATTGATGCAGCTTTCGATCTTGTGCATTTTGGCCTGCCACTCCTTGGTAATATAGGGCTGATAAGGCGCGCGGGTCATCAAAAGGGACATGCGGGCGGCATTGGGGATCTCGATGCCCATGGGACAGGGCATGCAATAGCCGCAGCTGCGGCAGAAATCCCCGCCGAGGGCTGCCTTTTCCTCCGCCGCCAGGCGCTGCATTTCCTCGTTCCATTGGGGCGGATCATTTTCCAGGGAGAGCCACTGGTTCAGCTCGCTCCTGCGCTGGATGCCGTAGATGGGCACCACCTGCGGGTACTGGCGCAGGAAGGCGAAGGTGACCTCCGGGTGCTGAATGAGGCCGCCTGCCATGGCTTTCATGGCGATGAAGCCGATATCAAGCTCCTTGGCGCGCTGGGCCAAGCGCAGCTCCCTCTCATCGGCGATGACCGAGAAGGGATATTGCAGGGTATCGTAGAGACCGCTTTCCAGGGCTTCCTCCGCGACGCCGATGCGGTGGGCGGTGACAGAAATATGGCGGATGGCGCCCTCCTTTTTCTTTTGGAGCAGCCAATCGTAGACGCCGTCCTCCTCGCCGGGGCGGTAGACCCTGGGGGCGCAGTGCAGCTGGTAGATATCGATGTAATCGGTGCGGAGCATTTTAAGGCTTTGCTCCAGGTGCTGCTGCATGACCTCCGGGGCGGCGGGGGCGGTTTTGGTGGCGATGATGATATTCCGGCGGACATCGTCCAGGGCCTGACCGAGCTTAAATTCGCTATCGGTATAGGCGTTGGCGGTATCGTAGAAATTGATACCGGCCTCATACGCGGCGCGGAGGATGGCGGTGGATTCGCTCTCCGGGATGCGCTGGATGGGCAGGGCGCCGAACGAGGTGCGGCTGACGGAAAGGCCGGTGCGGCCAAGACGGGTATATTCCATGGGGGACCTCCTTAGTGTGGATTTTATGGTGAGCGGAAGGGGGATGGCTGGGGCCGCAGGCCCGGCGGCGAAGCCGCCGAAGCGGACCTTCGGTCCGCTTGCCCGCCCTACGGGCGGGCGGCCTGCGGCCCCGATCCCGGTTTCTGCTTAGGGTTCGGGGAAGGGGTAGTAGCTTTCCGACTGGACAGCGGGGGCCAGGCTGCCGGCGCTCAGCTCTTCCAAGGCTTTTGAAAAGGGGGAAAGAGCCTCCTGCCGGAGCATGAAGCGGACCGTGACCTCCCCCTCAAAGGCGGTATCCAGCAGGACGGCACCATACTGGGGAAGGAGATTCTGCAGCTTGCCGTAAAAACCATAATCAGCGGAGAGGGTACATTCCACGGCGGGGTACATGCATAGAACCCCGGCTGCGGCGACCGCTATTTTGCAGCCTTGGGTATAGGCGCGGGCTAGGCCGCCGGTCCCCAGCAGGATCCCGCCGAAGTAGCGGGTGACGACCACACAGACATCGGTGAGGTCTTCCCGCTGGAGGACCTCCAGAATGGGGCGGCCGGCGGTGCCGCTGGGCTCGCCGTCATCCGAGAAACGGGCGAGATTATTCTGCCGCAGACGGTAGGCGTAGCAGTTATGGCGGGCCTCCCGGTGGCGGGTGCGCACCGATTCGATGAAGGCGGCGGCCTCCTGCTCGGTGGTGACGGGGGCGATATAGCCGATAAAGCGGCTTTTTTTCTCGATGAATTCATCCTCGGCCGGGGCGGCGATGGTGCGGTAGCTGGGGGGCATATGAGTTCTCCTTTCCGGTGGAATGGGGGCGGGGGGGCTTTTCTATGAAGAAAAGTAAGTAAAAGAATTTTATTTAGGGCGAGTTTGTAGTCGCCTGGCGGCGGGGCGGGGCCTTTTACAAGGCATGGTGAGCACCGCTGCCGCGGGGGCCAAATTGGTAGTCGCCTTCGGCGTCGCGGAGTCACCGCAGGGTGACAGCCTGTACGGCTCGCCGCCGGGGCGTTCCTTTTGTGCGTACAAAAGGAACCAAAATACGCTTGGGGCTGTGCCCCAAGACCCCCTTGCCGCTAAGCTGCGGCTGGATACGAACGATGCTTTGGCATCGTCCGTACAGCGCCGCAGATACACTCTCAAGGTGCCTGCGGCGCATTTTATTTGGATTCAGCAGGGGCCAAATTAAAAATCAACCTTATAAGCGTCGTCTAGCCCCAGATCCGGGAGGTCGTAGACCTTCCGGTCGGGGCAAATGGGGCCCCCGCAAGGTCGCAAGACCTTGTGGGGAGAGGAGGATGCACTGTAGCGGGGAGGGCTGCCCGAAGCAAAGCATAGGGTCGGCCCGACTCAAGCGGAGGTTGCGTCCGACGAGCGTCGGGTCTTTAGGGCGGAGCCCTGAATGACTTTTGGTTACTTTTCTTCATAGAAAAGTAACCCCCCGCCGGGTAGGCGTGCAGGCCGTCACCCTCCGGTGACTCCGCGACGCCGCTAGGCGACCACAAACTGGCCCCGCCGGGTAGGCAAGATAAAACTTTATTATGGTTTCTGCTATCAATCCCTTCGTCATGGCTGTGCCGTGCCACCTCCCTTTACACAAGGGAGGCCAAGGGGAGCCTGTGGGATGGGGCAGTGCCATCTCCCTTTGCACAGGGGAGACGGTTACAGGGGAGCAAAAATAAGGCGGCACCGTGCGGCACCGCCTTATACTTTTGCAGATTATTTGCCCAGATTGAAGCGCTTGTTGAAACGATCAACGCGGCCGCCGGTATCTACCAGCTTCTGCTTGCCGGTAAAGAAGGGATGGCACTTGGAGCAGATTTCTACGCGGATCTCGGGGACGGTGGAGATGGTCTCCAGCGTATTACCGCAGGCGCAGCGAATCACAGCAGGGCCATACTTGGGATGGATGCCTTTTTTCATGCGATTTCACCTCTTTCGAATTCCTGGCGCCAATGTTAGCTTGCATTGGCTGAACCGTACTGAAATAGTCTACCACAACGCCCGGCAAATTGCAAGAAAAAAGTGCAAAAAGTTTTGGCGGAAAAAATGGCAAAATTACCGGATTTACCGGGTGACATAGTGGCGGATGAACTCCATGGCGCGCTCGGAGTGACCACGAACCAGCTCCAGTGCCTTATCCAAATCGCCAGCCAACAGGGAATCTATGAACTCCACACGGTCGGTGACGGCGCCTTCCTGGCTGAAGTGAGCGCCCTTGATGAGCGAATCATTGAAATTATTCATCATGGTGTAGGCCTTGGTGTAGGTCTCCTCGATGAGGTCATTTTCGCAGAGGCGGATGAGCTCGACGGAGAGCTTGCGCTCCAGCTCCTGATAGCGGCGGTAGTCGTTCAACTCGATGGTGGAGAGCATCTCCTCCCGGATCTGCTGGAGGGCTTGACGGTGCTCTTCGGTGAGGATGGTGACGGCGTGATGGACGGCGTGCTCCTCAAAGAGGGTGCGGACCTCCTGCATGTCCTCCAGTTCCTTGGCGGTGGGGATCTTGACATAGGCGCCGCGGTTGGTGATATTGACAACCAGACCATCGCCGATGAGCTGCTTGATGGCCTCTCGGACGGGGGCGCGGCTGACATTGAAGCGCTCGGCAATGCTCTGCTCCACCAGCTTTTCGCCGGATTTCAGTTTGCAATCGATGATCTCCTGCTTGAGAATCTGATAAACCTGATCTTTGATGGAAACGACACGGATAACCTCGTTATGTTCCATGACTGTACTCCTTGCTTTCTGATAAATTCTGTCATATTGCTTTCATTATTATAACCTATTTAGGGTGCAAATGGAAGAGGGCAATACAAAAAATAGACGAAAACAAGCAAATTGTTCCTATATTATGGAATTTCAGCCATGAACAATCTTGAGAAATGGGGAGCCGTGGTGAGAAAACACGGTTCTTTGTGAAAAGCGACAAGGACAATAGAGTGGATTTATCTCATTTAACGAAAATTGCACAGACACTTGACGGAGGGGAGGATGGTCGATATAATTAAATTGTATACAATATTCATTTTCGGTTGTCGAAATGAATTATCGTAAATAAATTTAAGGAGATATTGTTTATGGCAAAGTTACACACTATCGTACTGCACAAGGATGAGGATGTTACCTCCGCGATCCATGCTTACCTAATGGACAAGAAGTGGAAAGCCGGCGTCATCGTAAGCGCTGTTGGTTCCATCTATGATGTGACCGTGGGCAACCCCGGCAGCTATGAGATGCCCCCCAAGATGCTGCAGACCACCATTAATGAGCCCTGTGAGATCGTATCCTTCATGGGCGAGATCACCCGCAAGTGCGACGCCCCCGCCGGTCTGCCCTGCCAGGTGACCAATACCCCCAGCGATTACATCGTACATGTGCATATGACCTGCTCCCACGGCGAAAACGCCACTGTGACCGGCGGCGGCTTCCGCAAGGCGACCGTACTGCGCGCAGTAAATGTGTATGTGCTGGAAGTGGAAGACGAAAACGAGCTTTGCTGATGCAGGGAGAGAAATAATATGAGCTATACCTATGACTTTAATGTAATAGTAGACCGCAGCCGTGAGCGCAGCAAGACCTGGGACCCCCGCAATGTGAAGCCCGGCCAGCTGCCCATGAACGGCGCCGAGATGCACTTCGCCTGCCCCATCCCCGTGCTGGAGGCCGTGCGTGAGGTGAGCGAGTGCCAGGTATATGGCTACCCCTATTTTACCGATGACTTTGCCCAGGCGGCAGCCGGCTGGATGAAGCGCCGCCACGACTGGGATGTGGACTACAAGTGGGTGGAATTTGTCGGTGGCATCGTGCCCGGCATCGCCTTTGCCATACAGGCCATGACCAAGGTGGGCGACGGCATCATCATCAATACCCCCGCCTACTCCCCCTTCCGTGACTGCATCCGCGATAACGACCGCAAGCTGGTGGAAAGCGGCCTGCTGATCGACAGCGAAAAGGGCACAGTGGAATTTGACTGGGCCGACATGGAAGCGAAGTTTGCCGACCCCAACAATACCTGCTTCATCCTGTGTGACCCGCAGAACCCCACCGGCAAGAGCTGCACGCTGGAGGAGCTGAAGAAGATCGAGGAGCTTTCCAAGAAGTACAATGTATTCGTGATCGTGGACGAGGTGCACGCGGACTTTGTATTCGACGGCAAGCGGCACATCTGCTACCCCACCGTGGGCGACTTTGCCAAGGAGTTCTCCGCTGTGGTCATCAACCCCAGCAAGACCTTCAATACTGCCGGTTTCCGCACCGCTGCCATTATCATCCCCAATCAGGAGATCCATGACAAGACCAATGTGAAGATCGCGGCCGTGAAGGGTTACAGCCGGACCATCACCGGTGTAGCGGCCTTTGAGGCGGCCTACGGCGGCAAGTGCGACGATTTTGCCGACCAGGCATGTGAGTATGTGCAGACCATGCGCAACAAGATGTGCGACTTCTTTGCCGCGAACATTCCCGAAATGAAGATCATCAAGCCGGAAGCCTGCTTCGTCTGCTGGTGTGACTGCCACGGACTGGGCTTTGAGGATCAGGGCGAGATGATGAAATTCCTGGCCGAGGCCGGTGTGCTGATGAGCAACGGCCTGGAATACGACAAGGAGCTGGGCCGCGGCTATGTGCGTATCGCCTATGGCTTCCCGGAGATCCAGCTGATGCCCGCCCTGGAGAAGCTGGCCGCCGCTGTGAAGGCCCGCAGAAAGTAAGGGGGTAAGGAAAATGTCTGCTGAGATCAAGCTGATCGCTACCCCGGATGCACCGGCCGCCAAGGGCCCGTACAGTCAGGGCATGGTGCATGGGGATTATGTATTCGTAGCGGGGCAGCTGCCGCTGGACCCTGCGACCGGCGAAGTGGTGCCCGGGGATTTTGGCGACCATGTGCGCCAGGCCCTGCGCAATGTGGAGGCCATCCTGAAGGCCGGCGGAAGCGATCTGGAGCATGTGGTGCGGGTGAATGTATACCTGACCGACCCCAGCCAGTTCCCGCTGCTGAATGAGGCGTATTCCGCCGTGATGAAGACCCCCTACCCGCCCCGTACCGCCCGCGCCGTAGCGCTGGGACCCTACGATGTGGAAATTGACGCCGTAGGCGTAGTAGTAAAATAAACCAAAAACCGGAGGAACCAACAATGGGTTACAAGATTTATGCCCCCAAGCCGATGTCCGATGAATCGATGGAGATGCTGCGCAAAAAGGGCTTTGAGATCATTGGTGAGTGGCAGGATTCCCGCGAGGATATGAAGAAATACATGGCCGAGGCGGATGTAGTCATTGCCCGCGTCCATTTCTTTGATGACGAGCTGCTGGCCCTGGCCAAGAACCTGAAGCTGATCCAGGTGCACGGCGTAGGCTACCAGGACCATGTGGTATGCGAGGACGCTGCCAAGCGCGGCATCTATGTAGCGTACAGCCCCTACGGCAACCACTTTACCGTGGCGGAAGGCGCCGTGGCGCTGACCCTCGCGATGACCAAGCACATCTGCGAGTATAACACCAAGGTGCGTACTCCCGAGGGCATCAAGGCCAAGATGGCTATTGAGCTTTCCGGCGCTACCGTTGGTGTGCTGGGCCTGGGCAACATTGCCCGCAGCTATGCCGAGAAGATGTTCTATGGCATGAACGCCCATATTATCGCTTACGATCCCTTTATTGATCCCGCTATCGTTCCCAGCTACATCACCATGGTGGAGACGATGGAAGAGGTATTCCAGCAGGCCGATGTGGTTTCCCTGCACATCCCCGGCGAGCGCTACAACAAGGACCTTATCAACAAGAAGCACTTTGACCTGATGAAGCCCACCGCCTATTTCCTGAATACCGCCCGCGATATTCTGGTAAACAATGACGACCTGTATGACGCCCTGAAGAGCGGCCGCATTGCCGGCGCCGCGGCGGATGTTAACTATGAGGAGTTCCCCGACGGCAAGAAGCTGCTGGAGCTGGATAACTTCATCAACACCCCCCACGCCATGGCCTTCTCCGATGGCTCCCTGATGCGCTCCGGCCGCAACTGCTACCGTGAGATCTGCCAGGTAATGCTGGAGGGCAAGGAGCCCAAGTACTGGGTGAACCAGAAGGGCTTTATCCCCAAGAAGTAATTTTCTTTCTCCTTCCTTATAGTTTTTGGGCTCCCCTGGAATACCAGGGGAGCTCCTCTATTTATTGGTGCAGGCCCCGGTGGGGCCTTTCTTTTTGCCTCTCCCCTGCCCTGCGGCGGAAAGTGAGAATGGCCAAAGAGCGGCAGGAGGGGTGAAAAGCCCAAAGGGACGGCGGGCGCAGCGGCGGCGCGAACCAGTGCGCTGCTGAGATTTTGGCGAATGGGGAGCGGGCAGGCCGCAGGCCGCCCCGGCTGCGCCGGGGCGGCCTGCGGCCGATGGGCGGGAAAAGCAGAAAATCGGAGCAAAAGGCAACCGCCCGACTCCCCTGGGTGGAGAGCCGGGCGGCGCGGACACTTATGAAAGTTCAAGGAGAAGTTAAGCGGGGATGGAGCGGCCTTTGACATAGTCACGCTTGTGCAGGTAGTAGATACCCAGCACGATGACGGCCGCGGGGATCTCGATGATGAGATCCGGGATGATGAGCATGACCGCACAGACCGCGAACAGCAGCCGCCACAGGATGCCGACCCTGCGGTAGGTGTAGCCCTGCATGAGCCACGCAATGGGCAACGCCGCCAACAGGGTAAGCAGCGCGGAGAGAACACCGGTAACGCCAGTGGCAAAGCTGGAGAAATCCAGCATGATAACGCCGGGGGTAAGGCAGAAGGAATACGGAATAAGGAACGCCACAATGCCCAGACGGACGGCTTCCCAGCCAACCTTACTGGGGTTGGCATCGGCCAAGGCAGCGCCCGCATAGGAGGCAATAGCCACCGGCGGGGTGATGCAGCTGAGCGACGCAAAGTAGAACAGGAACAGATGCGCGCAAAGCGGAGGCAGGCCGAGCTTGAGCAGGGAGGGCGCAATGGTGGTAGCAGTGATGATATAGGCCGCGGTGGTGGGCAAACCCATGCCGAGGATGATGGACACCAGCATGGAGAACACCAGACACAGCACCAGATTGCTGCCACCGAGGGTGAGGATGAAATTGGAGAACTTGAGCCCCAGGCCGGTGAGGGACAGCATGGCGATAACGATACCGGAGGCCGCACAGGCCGCTACGATCTGAGCGGACCCGATGGCCGCCTGGCAGAAGGCATTCTTGAGGTGCTGGAAGGAGAAACGGTCATTCTTATCAAACAGGGCACAAAGGACAACCGCCGCCATAGCATACAGGGCACAGCGCATGGGAGTAATATTGAACACAACGAGGGTGACAATGAGCACTACCACGGGGATGATGAGCTTGGCACTGCGCTTAAGCACCGGGATAAGCAGGGGGATATCCTTTTCATCCATGCCGAGCAGGTCATTTTTCAGGGCTTCCACATCCACCATGATGAACACGCTGATGTAATAAAGGAAAGCCGGAATAGCAGCTGCCACACAGACGGTGCCATAGCCGATGCCGGTCATTTCCGCCAGGATGAAGGCAGCAGCACCCATGATGGGCGGCATGATCTGGCCGCCGGTGGAAGCAACGGCTTCCACTGCGCCGGCAAAGACGGGACGATAGCCGCAGCGTTTCATCATGGGGATGGTGAAGGTGCCGGTGGAAACGACATTGGCGACCGAGCTACCGGAGATGGTACCGAAGATAGCGGAAGCGATAATGGCGATCTTGGCGGGGCCGCCGCGTTTACGGCCGGCCAGCGCGGTAGAAAGATCGCGGAAGATGAGATCAGCGCCGCAGACATTGAGGAAGGCACCAAACAGCAGGAACAGGAATACGGTATTGGCGGAAACGCCGATGGGCATACCGAAGATACCCTGCTGGCTGAAAATGGTCTTGATGACGCGGGTAAAGCTGTAGCCCTTGTGGCCGATGAGGCCGGGGAGATATTTGCCGAAGAGGGCATACAGAATGGTGATGAGCGCGATGGCGGGCAGCGAGGGGCCGGTCAGACGGCGGCAGCCCTCCAGCACGATGACGGTGCAGATGGCGCCCATGACGATATCGGTGGGACTGGCAACGAGGTCCATGCGCAGCAGGAAGGCATCGATATCCCGCAGAATGTAGATGGCGACCGCCGCGACGCCCAGGGCCAGGATAATATCAAAAATCTTGGCTGGACTGTAAAAATATCTCTTCTTGCCTTTGTAATCGTACACCAGGTAGCACATAAGCATGCCGAACATGAAGTGGATCACAAAGAACTCGGAGCTGATAAAGAAAGGATAGATCACATTGACGATCTGCACAGTGCACATGGCAAAGCACAGCGCAGAAATGATAAAGCGATAGATGCGGTCACTCTTTTTCTCCTGCTCGTTCAGGGTAGGAGCGGTAGGGGTGGTGGGGGCATTTTCGGGCATGGGTATCCTCCTTTTTTCTAAGAAAAATGCCGCCGAGCAGGGTCTCCCCGCCCAGCAGCATATATGGTTCAGTCAATAGGATCAGGCCATGGGAGCGAAGCCCTCGCCGGGAGTCTGGAGAGTGATGCCATGCTCGGTGTACCATTTTTCCGCACCGGGGTGCCACTTCACACCAACCTTCTCGGCGTTTTCGGGAACAGCCAGCTTAAGGGCGTTATTGATGACGGCGAGGTCATCGTAGTTGCTGAAGGTGGCATCCAGCAGATCATAGACGACCTGCTCGGAAACATCGGCGGAAGCGGCCATGACGGACCACTGGCACAGGGTCTTGATCTCGAAGTCTGCATTGGCCTTATAGGTGCCAGCGGGGATGACGGAATCGCTGTAGAAGGGATAGAGCTTCTTGATGGTAGCGAGTTCGTCATCGGTCATCTGGATCATGGAAACGGTCTGGGTGGCTTCCAGCTCGGTAAGGGAGGGCCAGGGAGCCGGGGACTGCACCACGATGGCATCAATGACACCATCCTGCAGCGCGGTGATGGTGGCGGACCAGGTATCATTGTGGATCATGGAGGGGGTGATGCCCATTTCCTCAAATACCACGCCAAAAACGCTATCGATGGAGGAGCCCTTGGGGCCCAGGCCTACGCGCTTACCATCCAGATCATGCAGGGTGGTGATGCCGGAGCCTGCCAGAGTGAAGGGGCAAAGGCTGGGCATATCGCAGGTGAACATGGCCAGAGGCTTTTGATACTTGACGCCATTGGCCCAGGAAGCGGTGCCGGTGTAGGCGCCGTAGAGGATATCGGTGGCAACGATGCCGATCTCGACCTCGCCGGTCTCGATGAGGGAGACATTGGCGACGGTGCCGCCGGTCTGCTCGGCGGTCAGCTCATAGCGGCCAGCCAGAACATTGTTCATTACATTGGCCCAGCCGGAACCAGTGGTATAAACGGAGCCGCCGACGGCCCCGGTACCAACGGAGAGCTTGACGACCTGGGTGGTGGGGGTGTCATTGCCGGGATTGCTGGCGTTATCGCCGCAGCCGGTAAGCACCGCCAGCAGCATGATAACTGCCAGTGCCATGGTGATGATGCGCTTTTTCATGGTGATAGTCCTTTCCTTCTTATCTTTAGTTATTTCTCGATCCGGGGACGCCCCGGAAGGATATTTAGTGTTGTATCGTATAATGTATACGATTTGTCTACATTATATCAATGTGCAAAAAGTCCGTCAATCCCCTTTCGGGAATTTTGGTAAAATTGGACAAGTGTTGGGGCCCTGCTTGGTGAAAAAGACGATTATTCCAAATGTGCATAACTGCAACAGAACTCAGCCGATGGTGATAAGTCCCTTGATGCCCTGCTGGTCCCGCAGCTTGGTAAAGCACTGCTCCCATTCCGCCAGGGGATGGCGATGGGTAATGAGCGGAGAAAGATCCCCAGGGAAAGCGGCCAGCAGCGCCAGCGCGCGGTCCATGTGGGTGTAGTCGCTCATCATATTGAACTGAAGGGTGACGGCTTTACGCAGGGCGGCATCCCACGGGATGGGGACGGAGGGCTGCTTGGTGGCGCCCAGCACCGCCATGCGCCCACCGGGCCGCAGGGCCTCAATGCCGGCAGCAATGCCGGCCGGTGAACCGCTGGCTTCCACCGCCAGATCCACACCGCGGCCATGGGTGGCCCGCAGTACGGCTTCCACCGGATCGCCCCGGCCGCTGTTGATGACCAGATCCGCGCCAAGGGCGGCCGCAGCGGGCAGCCGAAGGGAGGCATCAGTCTCCGCCCCGGAAAGGAAGATGCGGGAAGCCCCGCCGCAGCGGGCAGCCACCAGCGCCAGCTGGGCCACCTGCCCCGCCCCGATGATGAGAACGCTCTCGCCGGGGGTGAGATCGGCATGGACCAGCACATCGCTGACTGAGATGGTGAAGGGCTCTGCCAGGCAGGCAAATTCATCCGGAAGATTATCCGGGACACGGTGGAGATACCGGGCCGGGACCGCTATATATTCCGCCAGGGCGCCATCCCGCTGGATACCCAGGGAACGGCGGCTGCGGCAGAACTGGGGGTAGCCCAGGCGGCAGACCTCACAGTGACCGCAGGCATACAGGTGCGGCTGGCAGATGACACGCTCTCCAACGGAGAAGCCCAGGCTCTCCCCTACCGCTTTCACTATGGTACCTACAAACTCGTGCCCCATGATGATGGGCGGGCGGCAGTCTCGCAGCTTGCCCTGCCAGATGTGCATATCCAGGCCGCAGGTAGTGCAGGCGTGAACCCGGATAAGGACATTATCCTGTTTGGTAAGGGTGGGGACGGGGCGTTCCGTCAGGCAGGCGGTGTAAGCGCCCTCGGTCTCTTTATATACTGCTTTCATTTTCGGCTCCTGCTCAGCGGTCAAATTCCAGCTCCATACGATAGAGCAGCGCGGCGGCCTCGCGGTAGGTGGTCAGCTTGCCGCGGATGAGGTCTCCGGCCATATCCCGCACCAGCTGGCGGGTCTTTTCGCAGGTGATGTACTCCGCGGGGGATTTGCCATCGATGCGGGCCAGCATAAGGATGCCCAGCAGCGGGATGCACTCGGCTTCCAGTTCCTTGGCATCGGTGAAATCAATCATGCCAAAGTAGGTATCGGTCATGCAGGTAAGCATATTGAGGATGGCGGCCGAGTACTGCCGCATATGGGCGGATTTGAGAACGATGTGATTGGTAAAGAAGGCCACATCAAAGGCGGGATTGCCGTAATGGGCGATCTCGTAATCCAAAATACAGATGGAACGGTCGGCATTGACCAGAATGTTCTTGGGGCTGTAATCGGAGTGAACAATGACCCGGCGGTCATCCCGGACCTTGGGAATCATCGCTTCGATCTCGGCCTTGTACTCAGGGTGCTTGCCGGCCAGGAACTCAAAATAGGGGGAGATGCGCAGCTGGTAGAAGATATCCTGGTTGGCAAAGGCCGCGGCGGCCTCGGGGCTATTGGCGCTCTTATTGTGGACAATGGCCAGCGCCTCCATCGTCTTTTGGGCAACCTCAAAATCGAAGATGCCGGAGAGCAGATCTTCCTTCCACATCCGGCAGGAGGCCGGGGCGGCATCCCGCACCATGATGCAGTTTTCCTCATCATAGAACAGAACGGCCGGGGCGCTTTGCGGGATGCACTTATTGTAGAAATCATTGGCGATGGCTTCGATCTTCATGCGGGCGGGATCGGCATGCCAGTCTTCCTTGACGGCCAGCTTGGCGCGGCCCTGCTTGACCAGCATGGTCTTGCCCTCAGTCTCGATGAGGGCAGCAATGCAGGAGACACCGCCGCGGCAATAATTGACCTCGTAGGGGATATCGCTGTGAATGACGCCCTTTTCCAGCAGGTACTGGATAAGGACCTCCCGATTTTCAAGATCCAGCATGATATGCTCCTTTCTTTACTGGACCAGTGCCTGAGAGACCGCGACTGCGCAGGCCACACTGGCACCGACCATGGGGTTATTGCCCATACCCATCAGACCCATCATCTCCACATGGGCGGGGACGGAGGAGGAGCCGGCAAACTGAACATCGCAGTGGGTGCGGCCGATGGAATCGGTAATGCCAAAGGAGATGGGGCCGGCACCGATGTTATCGGGATGCAGGGTACGGCCTGTACCGCCGCCGGAAGCGACCGAGAAGTATTTGACGCCATGAGCAACGCACCACTTCTTATAAGAACCGGCAACCAGGTGCTGGAACCGGATGGCATTGGCGGAATTGCCGGTAATGGAAACATCCACATGCTCCAGCTTCATCACCTCAATGGCCTCTTCGACGCTGGAATTGCAGTAGACCTTGACATTGGCGCGCTCGCCGTGGGAGAAAGCCTTTTCGCCCAGGACCTTCAGCGTCTGGGTGGCATGGTCAAAGGTGGTTTCCATATAGGTAAAGCCATTAAAGCGGGCCAATGTGTAGCCGGAATCCTTGCCCAGACCATTGAGGATGACACGCAGGGGATTTTTACGGACCTTATTGGCGCTGCGGACAATGCCGATGCCGCCCTCCGCCGCCGCGAAGGATTCGTGACCGGCCAAAAGGCAGAAGCAGCGGGTATCCTCATCCAGCAGCATAGCGGCCAGGTTGCCGTGGCCGGTTCCCACCTCGCGGGCCTCCGCTACGGAGCCCGGAACGGTAAAGGCCTGCAGACCCTCGCCGATTTTCCTGGCGGCCTCGGTGGCCTCCCGGGTACCGGCGGCCAGCGCCACAGCGGTGCCAATGGTATAAGCCCAAACGGCGTTATCAAATGCGATGGGCTGAATGCCCTTTACGATGGATTCCACATCAATGCCGTGCTGCAGGCAAAGCGCCCGCGCAGCCTCCAGATCCGCGATGCCGTACTGGTGCAGGCAGGCCTCGATCTTGGGCATTCTGCGGTCCATTCCTTCAAATGTAATCATAGCGTGTGCCCTCCCTCATCATTCTTTGCGCGGATCAATATACTCGCTGGCGCCTTCGTACTGGCCGTAGGTGCTTATGCAGCTCTCATAGGCTTCTTTGGGGTCCTTCCCTGCCCGGATCTGGTCCATCATCTTGCCCAGATGGACAAAGCGGTAACCTACGGTTTCCTTTTCTTCATTCAGCGCCATATCCAGCACATAGCCCTCGGCCATCTGCAGCATACGGGGGCCTTTTTCCAGCGTGGAAAAGACCGAGCCGCACTGGCTGCACAGACCCTTGCCCAGATCCTCCAGCGAAGCCCCGATGGGCAGGCCGTTTTCCGAAAAAGCGGTCTGGGTGCGGCCGTATACCATCTGCTTAAAGATCTCTCGCATGGCCACATTGATGGCATCACAGGCCAGATGGGTATTCAGAGCTTCCAGCAGCGTTTTGCCGGGCAGATGCTCCCCAGCCACCGCCGCACCATGGGTAGCGCCGGTACAGCCGGTGGTCTCCACCAGGGCCTCCTGGATAACACCGTTTTTAACATTTAGGGTAAGCTTGCAGCAGCCCTGCTGCGGGGCGCACCAGCCAATGCCATGGGAAAGGCCGCTGATATCCCGGATCTCCTTGACCTGAGTCCAGTTTCCCTCCTGCGGCAGCTCGGCCGGACCATGTCCCTTGGGGCAGGCCACTTTTTTCATGCGTTCCACTTCGTGTGTGATTTCCACGCTTGCGACACCTCGATTCGTAGTCTTTGTCTTGCTTTTATCTCACCGCCCGTGGGCGGAACCATAACGGAATAGGCACCGCCCCAAAGGAAGCGGCGGCGAACTATTTGTATATTGTATACATTCTACACCATACGAGCGAACCTTGTCAATGTGTGGTTGGTAGAACCTGCCCGCGCGGAACTGTGCAATATCCTCAAAAATAAAGAATCAAACTGCCAAAAAGGCCCTGCCGACAGCGGAAAGCTATCGGCAGGGCCCAGAGTTAGGTGCTGTAATCCGGCGGGCGGAGTGCCGCCACTACCCCGCACAGCATGGTGCGGAAGTCGTAGACCGGCAGGCGGGTGGCCAAGTGGATATCCAGCGCCCAGGGGGGCATATTGGTGCATTCCAGCAGAATGGCCCCAATGCCGGGGTCCCGTCGGATCAGCTCCAGCGCGGCTTCGATGTGCTCCTGGCGGCACTTCTCGGCATCAAAGGAGGTACGGTCCTCCCGCAGGAAGCTGGAAAATTCGGTGGTATGCTCCATACCCATTACGGTGACAGGGCAGTAGCTGGCCCCGGCGGCCGCCAGGTGGCGCGGGGTCAGGTTGGCGCTATCCGCCGTAAGGATGCCCACCCGCTTGCCGGGCGGCAGGGCGGCAGCGATCATGGGCAGCTGCAGCAGCGCCGAGGTATAGACCGGCACCCGCACCGCCGCGCTGAGCTGTCGCTGGAACAACGCCAAAAAGCCGCAGCTGGTGGTGATGGCGCAGACCCCCTCCTGCTCCAGGGCCTGGGCCGCCGCAATGAAGGGTACCAGTAGGCGCTCCTCCTGCAGGGCTTCCACCACATCATGGTAGGTGGTGCCGGGCACCATACGGTACCGTACCGCAAAGGGAAAGGTGGCGGGATTGCCGATATCCCCCGGCAAGCGGGGGAAGGAAGCCCGGTTCATCAAGATGCCGACCGGGAGACTGTTCTGCGAAAGGGCTGGGATCATGGTTTAGTTTCCTCCGTATAAAAAGCGGCGGTAATGGAGCTGCGCTAATAAAGGATCCTCCGCATCGACCTGGTCCATAAAGTAGGCCGCCGCCAGCGGCGAGACCCCCGCCGTGTAGCTGTACGCGCTGTGCATCAGGAAATAGCCGAAATTCTGGAGCTTTTCCTCATCGCCGCCAATGATGGGCAGGCCATCCACAGGCTTGCAGCGCAGGCCTGCGTAACTGCGGATGATATTGACCCCGCTCAGGGCCGGGAACTCCCGCAGCGCCTGGCGCACCGCGGTTTGCAGCGCTTCGGCCGGGACGGTAGTATCGTGGGTTCCGGCGGGCAGGTCCTCGCTGTTTAGGCCAAAAATGATATTACCGTGGGCGGTCTGGTGGGCGCTGCTGGCAAAGGTATGCAGGATGGGTGGAAGCTTTTCGGTGACCAGGCAGCAGCCGCGATTGGGCCGCACCGGCGCCGGGATCCCCAACTTTTCCCCGATCTCATAGCTCCACAGGCCGGCACAGCAGATGACATGCTCGGCAGTGACGCGGCCGCGGTCGGTCATCAGCGCCGTGATGCGGCGGTCACTTATTTCAAGGTCCAGCACCTTGGTAAAGGTACATACCTCCGCGCCCAGACGCTTGGCGGTCTGGATGTAAGAATCCACCAGCAGGAAGGGATTGATGTGGGCGGAGTAGGGCTCATACCGGGCGGCGATCATACCGTTGCCCCGCATGGCCGGTTCCTTTTCCCAGGCTTCCTCCGGGGCGAGGATCCGGACGACATCATAGCCCGCGGCGGCGCCCATTTCTGCGGCCTTTTGGGCGGCGGCTATATCTTTTTCGGTGTAAAGCGGCTTAAGGGAGCCGGTAACGGTAAATTCAAAGGGCCGGTCCAGTTCATGCTCCAGCAGGAACAGCCGCAGGAAGGAGCGAATCGCCAGCTCCTCCATAAAAAGCGGCTGCCGGTCAAAAGGTCCGATCCAGGCGACGGTGCTGCTGCTGGTGCCGCTGCATATTTCATTCTGTTCCAGCAGCAGGACTTCCCTGCCGTGGAGGCTGAGCTGGTAGGCCAGGCTGGCGCCCAGCACCCCGCCACCGATGATAACAAACTCGCTGTGCTGCTTCATGTGTCCTCCTCCCCGGCCAAAAGGGCCGAAAGCGGCATGGGCCGCACCGGGGGGCGGGTACTGGGGTATTCCTCCGCGGGGGGCAGGTGGCCCAGCTCCGCCATCAGAATGGCCTCCACCAGTGGGCGGCAGGTGCGCCCCTGGCATAGTCCCTTACCGGCCCGGGTCATCCGCTTGATGCCATCCACGGTGGTGGCACCATCCCGGATGGCCTGTATGATCTCGCCTTTGGTGATCTCCTCACACCGGCAGATGATGATATCCTTATCCTTCATGGAGCACCTCCTTTCCACTTGTGGGGAGAAATCCCCGGACGGTATCCAGCAGGGCCAGCGGCACCCGCAGCGTCACCACAGCCGTTTGGTGAAAAACCGGCGGGCACAGCACCCGGTGGATGGTCCCCTCCCCCACTGGCCGGCCGCGGCGGTCGGTAAGGATGACCGACTGCCCCACAATGGGCAGGGGAGTAAATTCATATGGGAGAGAAAGCAAACCTTCGCTCCCGGAATAGGTATCATCGATGACAAAGATGGCCTGGCCCGGGCAGCAGGGGATGCACAGCCCGCAGCCGGTGCATTTTCCCCGGTTCAGGCAGGGCAGGCTGCTCAGGCCCTCCGCCATGGTGATGGCCCCCTGTGGGCAGGCGGTGCAGCAGGGGTTGCAGGGGATCTCCTCGGTGCATTCGATAACGGCATGGGGGCCGCGCTTCAGCTGTTCTGCCACTGGACATACCTCCTCTCCAGTTCCGCTTTGGCGGCGCCGCGGGCTTCCCCGTGGGGGCCGGTTCGCAGCTGGGCCGCACGCCGGCGGATCTCCTCCATCTGCCGCCCGGCTTCTGCTCCCTCCAGCAGGCCCAGCGCCGCGGCAATGGCCGTCCCGGCCAGTCGGCCTTCTTCCATGGCCGTGCTGGCCTCCTCTATCCCGGCCACATCTCCGGCCACATAGATATCCGGATTGGTGGTACACAGGGTGCCGCTGTGCAGCGGCAGATAGCCGCCCATCGGCGGCAGGTGGGTCAGCCCCACATTGGCCATGCGCAGAAGTTCTATCGAGGGGGTAAGTCCCACCGCCAAGCAGACGGTATCAGCCTCAATGGTTCGCTCGGTACCGGGAATAGGCCGATACCGCTCATCCACCCGGCCAATGGTCACTTCCTCCACCGAATCCCTGCCGCGGGCCTCCAGTACGGTATGCCCGGTAAGGATAGGCACCCCGGCCCGCATCAGTTTGTTGGCATGGACGGCATAGCCGCTGATCTGGGACTTGGCCTCCACCACAGCAGCCAGGTGTGCCCCAGCCTGCAGCAGCTGGAAACCCACCACCAAGCCTACATTGCCGCTGCCCACCATGATGATTCTGCGGCCAGGCAGCACCCGGTTCAGGTTCACCATGGTCTGGGCGGCGCCCGCACCCATCACCCCGGGGAGGTCCCAGCCGGGGAAGGCCAGGGCCTTTTCGGTAGCGCCGGTAGCGATCAAAATCTTTTCCGCCCGGATGATACGGCTGTACCCGGCATGGGTAACACCCAGTCGCCCTCCGGGAAAGATGCCGTAAACAATGTGGGAACGGCAGGTCTCCACCCCGGCTGCTTCGCATTCCGCCAGCAGCTGGCGGCCCAACTCCACCCCGCGTACCCCGGCCCCGTGGTGCCCGGAGCCGAAAAACTTGTGAATCTGCTTAAAGAGCTGACCGCCGGGGCGGTCGTTTTCATCATAAACGGTGACCTGCGCGCCGCAGCGGGCCAGCACCGCCGCAGCGGAAAGCCCGGCAGGCCCGGCCCCTACTATGGCCACCTGGGGGTTCTCACGCATGGGGATCACCCCACTTTCCCAGGCCATGCTGTGTTTCTACCCGCATGCCCTCCTCCACCCGGGTGATGCAAGTACGCACCCCCGGCACCCCGTCCACTGTCATGGCGCAGTCAGTGCAGCGGCCAATGGCGCAAAAGATGCCCCTGGGGCGTCCCTCCCGGGCAGTGTGGCGGAACACCCGTACCCCGGCAGCCGTCAGCGCTGCCGCAATGGGTTCCCCTTCAATGGCAGGAAGCGGCTTTTCATCCAGGTATATTGTCACCTGCCGGCCCTGCGGCTGCTCCCCCAGGATGGGATGCTGCCGGATCCGCAGGCCGGTCTTATCTGTTTTTGTATTCATATGGTTTCCTCCTGTTTTTTGGGACATGGCAAAAGGGTGAGCCGGAGGCTCTACCTCCTCATACGGCTCACCAGTGTCTTTTTGATGACACGCCGGAAACAGAACGGTCCAATGACGGAATTTTTCATAAAATCGTAGTTGCTCCTAAATTAAATACTGTATACTGTCAACATAAATATAGGGGATTTTGGTGATTTCGTCAATAAAATTTGGCCAAATTGGCGTCTTCTTAGCGATTTATGTATATTGTATACAATATTGCGGAATGAATATTGGTGCGATTGTTCATAGACTTTTCCTACAAAAAAGTGTTAATGTAAAAAAGGAGAGTTTGCCGACAGTCGACAAAAAGACATTGACCGGCCCTCTTCGACAGTATAAAGAATCGCAGATAAAAACGGAAAGGACAAAAGACCATGAAGAAGCTCAAAGTTTTCCTCAGCCTGCTGCTGACCTGTGCACTGGTTTTTGCCTGTGTTGGCTGCGGCGAAAGCAACAACGATCCCAATGGCCCCAAGCTGCAAACCTTTAGTGCCGGCTGCTCCGCTTCCGGCGGCGCCTTCAATGTAGTAGGCACCGGCTGGTGCACCGTTATGAATTCCGTATTCAATGGCAAGTATTCCATTACTGCCGAAACCACCGGCGGCGCTACCGCCAATACTGCCCTTATCGAGACCGGCGAGTGCCAGTTCGGCGTGGGCGGCGCTTCCTCCACTCTGGAAGCCTATGAAGGCGTAGCCGAATGGACCGGCGGCCAGAAGATGGTCAAGTCCCGCGTTATCGCCCCCATGTATGAGATGTCCCTCACCGCGTTTGCTCTCTCCAGCAGCGGCATCGAGACCTGGAGCGACCTGGAGGGCAAGACCGTCGGTTTGGGCTCCAAGGGCTCCGGCATCGATCCCGTTCTGCGCAAGCTGCTGGATGCCATGGGCATCAATGTAACCGTACACAATGACGCCTGGGGCACCACCGTAGAGGCCCTCAAGGACGGTACCATTGATGCCGTTATCACCCAGGCTGCCGGCGCATGGCCCTCCCTGGCGGAAACCGAAGCCACCCACGAGGTCAACATCCTGCCCATGACAGAAGAGCAGGTCAAGATCGTATGCGAGATGACCCCCTACTATGTTCAGAGCTATATCCCCGCCGGCACCTATAAGGCCAATGCCGATAAGGATATCCTCTCCTGTTCCATGTGGGCTTTCTTCATTGCAAGCGAGGATGTGGATGATGAGATCGTTTACGAGCTGACCAAAGCCACCTGGGAGCACTATGACGACATGGTAACCGTTTATGCCGGTCTTGCCGGCGGCCTCAAGCTGGAGAACATCCCCAATATGCCCTTCCTGTTCCACGATGGCGCCATCAAGTACTATCAGGAGCAGGGCATCCAGATGGCAGAGGTAGCCCCCGGCTTCTCCCCCTCCTGATGTCTGCCCCACGCATTTGAACCGACTGAACCAATAAACCCGCAGGCGGCCGGCCGCAGCGCCGGCCGCCTGTCCCCTTTTCCGCAAAGCCTGACCCCTGCTCCAATAAAACCCGACCGATTTTTTGTGATGGGAGTTAACCTATGAGTGACAAAGTAACTACGGGGGGCGTTTCTCCCCGCGCTGATAAGATCTTCAAGATCATCATTACCATACTTGCGCTGGTCATGTGCTTTATCCAGATCGGCAAGTATATCAGCATCGGCGGCAAGCCGATCGTCAATATGTATTATCTGCGCATTTATGCGCTGCACTATATGTTCGGCATGCTGTTCGCCTTCTTGATGTACGACTGGAAGGGAAAAGCATCCGGCTGGACCGGGCTCAAGAAGAAATGGCCGGATCTCATTCTCTCCGCCGCTGCCATTGCTGTGGCGGTCTATGTCATGATCGATCCCTCCAGTTTCCAGACCCGTCTTTCCATCACCGCCAATCAGAATGACATCATCTTTGGCGCCCTGGCCACCGTGGTCACCATCGCCGCGGCCTACAAGCTTTCCGGCAAGGCGCTGCCCATTATGGCAGTCATCTTCATTGGCTATGCCTTCCTAGGCAAATACATTTCCGGCGGCTTTGGCCACAGGGGATATTCCCTGCAGCGTGTCATCGTCAATATCTTCGGCGATCAGGGCATCTGGGGCTCCGCCCTGGCTACCTCCTGCAATATCATCTTCCTGTTCATCCTGTTCGGCGCCTTTTTGGAAGTCAGCGGCGCCAATGAGATCTTCCGGGATCTTTCCATCTCGCTGGCGGGCGCCAAGCGCGGCGGCCCGGCCAAGATCGCCGTTATCTCCAGTGCCATCATGGGCACCATTTCCGGCAGCGCCATCGCCAATGTAGTCACCACCGGTGCCTTCACCATCCCGCTGATGAAAAAGCAGAAGTACCGCGATGAATTTGCCGGCGCGGTCGAGGCCGTTTCCTCCACCGGCGGCCAGCTTATGCCCCCTGTTATGGGCGCCGCGGCCTTTCTGATGGCCGAAGCCACCGCCATCCCCTACGGCACCATCTGCCTGGCGGCGCTGGTCCCGGCCCTAATGTACTATATCTGCATCTTCAGCACCGTGGATGTGGAATCGCTCAAGGCCAACCTGACCGGCATGGATATCAAGGATATCCCCAAGCTGCTGCCGGTGCTGAAAAAGAGCGCCAAACTGCTGCTGCCCATTGCCGTGCTCATCCTTTCGCTGTGCGTGTTCGGCTTTTCCACCTCCCGCTCGGCGCTGTATTCCATGGCCGTACTCATCATCTGCTGCTGCTTCGATAAGGACGACCGCTTCTCCCTGAAAAAGCTGGTGAGTGCCCTGCGCTCCGGCGCCATCGGCTCCACCACCGTTATCACTGCCACCGCCATCTGCGGCATCATCATCAGCATGCTCACCATGACCGGCCTTGGCGTCAAGTTCTCCTCCCTGCTCATCTCCATCGGCTCCAGCAGCCTGCTCATCTCCCTGCTGCTGGCCATGCTGGTGTGCATCGTGCTGGGCATGGGCCTGCCCACTGCCGCCGCTTACATCATTGCTTCCTCCACCATTGCCACCGCCCTCATCAAGCTGGGCGTTCCGGTTCTGGGGGCGCACATGTTCCTGTTCTACTTCTCCTCCATCGCCTGCATCACCCCGCCGGTGGCGCTGGCCTCCTATGCCGCGGCCGGCATCTGCAAAGCCCCGCCCATGAAGGTAAGCATGGAGGCCGTCAAGATCGGTATTGTGGCTTTCCTGGTGCCCTATGCCTTCATCTACAATCCTTCCATCCTCACCTACGATTTCAGCAGCCCCTACATGATTCTGGATACCATCGTCACCTTCGTCTGCTGCGTCGTGGATGCTCTCCCCATCTCCTATGTGGTACAGGGGTACCATTACCGGCCCATCCGCCTGTATGAGCGTACCCTGTTCCTAGTCATTGCCATCGGTCTCATCTGGCCCGGCGTGATGGTCCCGCTCATCTCGTTGGCGGTGTTCCTGCTGTTCTGGCTGCCCGCCCGTGCCAAGTACTACAAGGAAAATCCCAAGCTGCCCACTCCTGCAGCCAACTGACCTATCATCTCTCTATCTCTCCTAATATAGCAAAAACCCGGTGGCCGGCAGCAATGCCGGCCATCGGGCTTTCCTTATAGAGAGAGGGTCTCATTCCCGGTCGTGGATATCGCTGACGATGCGGTAATACACATTGCCGGTAATGCGGTAGATAAGGGCATACAGCACCCCGAACGCCGCAAAGCTGATGACAGTGGCGAGAGCGAAAAGCCCCACATTGTTCAGGTTAAAGAGGAGCAGCAGGCGGCGGATCATGGGGAAGGCAAAAACCAGGTGCAGTCCGGCCATCACCAGCGGCAGATAAAAGACCGTAAGCAGCTGGCTGTTGATGCTCCGCCGGATCTCGGTCTTGGTCATCCCCACCTTCTGCATAATGCCAAAGCGGGACTGATCCTCATACCCCTCCGAGATCTGCTTATAGTAGATAATAAGTACAGCGGCAAAGAGGAACTCCACGCTGAGGATAATACCCAGGCAGAACAACCCGCCGTAGGTGCCAAAGAAATCCGCCTCATTCATGGTGCGGCACTCAATGGTACGGGTGCGGATGCCATGGGCTTCGGTATAGTCATCATGCATCCCGATGTTGGCATCGTACAGGCTGTTGCTGATCTCCGCCTGCTTTTCATCGGGCAGCCCCGTATCAAAGCCGTAGTTCCACCGGCACGCGGGATACTGCCCCAGCGCCGCCAGGCCATGCTCGGCTTCGGTCAGGTCCGGAACGACCAGCACCAGTGTGGGGGCAATATCCATGGCGATGCTGCCGCATTTCCATGGGAGCGCCTGCCCCACGATGTCATAATGCAGCCCGTAGCCGAGATCCAGCTCGCTGTGGGAATAGCCGGTGCCCCGGGAATCATAGACCAGCGCCTCGCCCGGCTGCAGCGCCACGGTTTCGCCGGTCCGGGCATTGTAGTCCTCCTGCGGGATAAAGTAGAAATTGCAGATTTCGCCCTTGGGCGTATAGAAACCGCCGCTTTCGTCCGCACGGGCAAAATCACCGCGGCTGCCCTCCAGATAGCCGCTGATGGCCAGCGCGCGCCATTCCGAAACATTCTGCGGCGTGCAGCTTTGCTCCGCCAGAATGGTATCGATCTCACCGCGAAGCTCGCTGACATTCTGCGGGGCAAGGTCCTCCACGCTCTCAAAGCGGTATTCCACCATCAGCTCCCAGGGGTAGCGGGCCATCAAGGAACCTTCCGTCCCGAAATACAGGCTGGTGGTGGAGGAGATCATCACCAGCACCATGGTAGCCAGGATACACACCGAGGCCAGCCCTGCGCCGTTGCGCTTCATGCGGTAGGCCATGGAGGATACCGATACAAAATGATGGGGATCGTAGTAGTAATTGGTATTCTTCTGCAGGCGGCGGCACAGCAGCACGCTGCCGGAGATCATAATGAGGTAGGTGGCCAGGATCACCAGAATGACCGCCACAAAGAACAGCGAAAGCGCCATCAGCGGTTCCCGGATGGTGACTGCCATGTAGTAGGCGGCGCCCAGCATTACAAAGCCCAGCAGTCCCAGGAACCAGTTGGCGCGCGGCGGCTTTTCGCCGGCGGCTTCACTTTGCAGCAGGCTGATGGCCGAGGTGCGCCCTACCGCCACGGCGGCCCGCAGCAAAAGCAGCAGGTGAATAACGCCAAAAATGACCAGTGACATCGCGATGGCGCTGGCGCTTACCGAAAAGGTGTAGGTAATGCTTCCGCGCATCAGGTTCACCAGGCCCAGTTCCGCCAGCTTGGAAAAGGCAATGCCGCACAGGATCCCTGCCGCCGTGGTACCGATGGCCACAAAAAGCGTTTCCCATATTTCGATACGCACCAGATGACGGCGGCCCATGCCCAGGATGTTATACAGGCCAAACTCCTTTTTGCGGCGGCGCAGCAAAAAAGAATGGGTGTAAAACAGAAAAACACAGGCGAAGATCGCCACCACCCAGCTGCCCAGCCCCAGAATTACCGCGGCAGTTGTACCGCCGCTCGTGCCCCGCAGCATATTGTTGCCCTGCAGAAAGACGATGATATAGTACATCATCACCATGCCGGTGCAGGTAAGCAGGTACGGCACATAAAGCCGCTTATTTTTGCGGATACCGGCCAGCGCCAGCCGGGGATACAGCCCGAATTTCATTGCTCCATCCCTCCCGTCGCCAGCAGGGTCAGGGTACCGCTTATCTCCTGGTAGAACTGTTCTTCGGTACGGCCGCCGCGGTACAGCTGGTGGAATACCTCACCGTCCTTGATGAACAGCACCCGCCCGGCGGTACTGGCCGCCCGCACCGAGTGGGTGACCATCACGATGGTCTGCCCGCCGCGGTTCAGCTCCCCGAAGAGCCGCAGCAGCTCATCGCTGGAGCGGGAATCCAGGGCGCCGGTCGGCTCATCCGCTAAAAGCAGGCTGGGCCGGGTGATGATGGCGCGGGCCACCGCCGCCCGCTGCTTCTGCCCGCCGGAGACCTCATAGGGATACTTTTTCAGCAGCTCGGCGATCCCCAGCCGCCGGGCAACGGGCATCAGCCTTTCGTTGATCTCCCGGTAGCCCTTGCCCGCCAGCACCAGCGGCAGCGCTATGTTGTCCTCCAGTGAGAAGGTATCCAGCAGGTTAAACTCCTGGAACACAAATCCCAGATTATCCCGCCGGAAGGCGGCGGCATCGGCATCGCCCACCTTGGAAAGCTCCCGGCCATCCAGCACCACGCTGCCGGCGGTGGGCTTATCCAGCGCCGCCAGGATATTCAGCAGCGTGGTCTTGCCGCTGCCGCTTTCTCCCATCACGGCCACATATTCGCCCTGCTCCACACTAAAACTGACATTGCGCAGCGCCTCCACCTGGTTCCCGCCAAAGCGGGTGGTGTAGACCTTGCGCAGACTCTTTACTTCCAAGATACTCATAAACTAAGCAGCCTCCTTGCATTGGTGCCCGGTCCCATCGATGAATGGGACCGGGCCTTACTGCTGCTATTGTAACAGGGGCGGGGCCTGCCTTGCCATCGATATGGCTTACATTTCCCGCCCCAAATCTTACATTTTTGTAAGGCTTTCGGCACCCCACGCTTTCCTCGGCCAGCTCCCTGCAGAGGGCAGGCTTCGGCCCGCAGGGCAACCCGCCCCTCCGGGGCGGATTTGGGCGGCTTCGCCGCCCTACGGCCGCCTGCGGCGGCCGGCCCTGCGGGCCGCTCTCCCCTCCCCGGGGCTTGTCCCTCTCATTCCACCCGCAGGGGGTACTGCGTAAAATCCAGCAGCAGGGTGGTCCCCACGCCGGAGGTGCTTTTCACCGTCAGCCCTACCCCCAGGTTGCGGCAGATGCGGCTGCACAGGTACAGCCCCAGCCCGCTGGCCCGCTTGTCCGCCCGGCCGTTCTGCCCGGTATACCCCTTTTCAAAAATCCGCGGCAGGTCCTCCGGCGCAATGCCGATGCCGGTATCCCGGATCGCCAGAACCCGCTCTCCGGCCAGTTCCACCGTGATACTCCCCTCCCGGGTGTATTTCAGAGCATTGGAAAGCAGCTGCTCCAGCACAAAGCACAGCCACTTTTCATCGGTAAGCACAGTAAGCCCCGTAGGGGTATAGTCCAGCCGCAGCCGCCGGTCTATAAATTCCGCCGAGAAACGGCGCAGCGCCTGCCGCAGCACCTCATCCAGCGCGACCTCCCGGAACACATAGTCCCCGGGAGCGTCCTCCAGCCGCAGGAAGGCCATCACCATCTCCACATACTGCTCGGTGCGGGAAAGATCACTCAATAGCCGCCGGAAAAGGGCGGTATCCTCCCCCTGCAGCGCCAACCGCATCGAAGCGATCGGTGTCTTGATCTGGTGCGCCCAGGTGGTGTAGTACTCGATGGCATCCCGGTAGCGGTTGTCGGCCGCGCTTTGCAATTCAGTGCACAGCTGCCGCAGGTGCAGCAGCTGCGCCCGGTAGTCCTCCTCTGCCAGGCTTTCCGGCGGGGGCAGCTCCCGCAGCAGCTCCGCGGTCAGATCCCCACAGCCGGTCAGTGCCCGGTGCCGCTTTAGGGTCCGGCGGTAATCCCACACGGCAAAGCCCAGTCCCACCAGCAGACACAGTCCCACCGGGTACAGCACCGCCCGCAGCGGCAGCCGGTACAGCGCAAAGCTTGCCGCAAATATCACGCAGCAGACCGCTGCCGCCAGCAGCATCCGCCGCCGGTACCGCAGGTAATCCCAAAATCGCATCAAATGACCCCCCTCCCCCCGCGCCAACCTTCCCTATGCCAACAACCCCTGCCGCCCCACCCCCATCCGCCTACCGGTAAAGGAAAGTAGTATCAGCCGCCAGGGAGTGATGCTGCCGTTCCTCCAGCCCCACCACCGTGCAGGGGGCCTCGGCGCCGGTGCGCAGCACCTTCAGCGGCACCCGGTACTTCCGGGCCAGAAAAACGCTGCGCGGATGCAGCACCTTGGCGCCGCCCTCTGCCATTTCCAGCATCTCATCATAGGGGATGCGCTCATACCGGCGGCTTTGGGGGAATTCCCGCGGGTCGCGGTCGTACACACCATCCACATCGGTACAGATGCGACACCCACAGGCATCAAAGGCCGCGGCCAGCGCCACCGCGGTGGTATCACTGCCGCCCCGCCCCAGTGTGGTGATGTCGCCCTCACGGTCCACCCCCTGGAACCCCGCCACAATCACGATCTTCCCGGCCTCCAGCTCCCGCAGGATGCGGCGTCGGTGCAGCGCCGTGATCTCCGCGGCAGCATGGTTGCCATCGGTATGGATGCCGGCCTGCCAGCCGGTGAGGGAAACAGCGGAAAGCCCCCTTTCCTGCAGGGTCATGGCCATCAGCGCAGCGGATGCCTGCTCCCCGGTGGCCAATAGTTGGTCAGCCTCCCGGCAGGCAGGGTGTGCGGTCAGCTCCGCCGTACTTTGCAGCAGGCGGTCGGTGGTCTTTCCCTGCGCAGAAACCACCGCGATAATATGGAAGCCGGCCGCCGCGGCCTCCGCCAGCTGCCCGGCGGCACAGCGCAGTCCAGCAGCATCAGCGACCGAAGAGCCGCCGAATTTATAGACAAGGAGATACATAGGGTCGCCCCTTTCCGGGTCATAGTGAATCCAAAGGCTGAGCCTCTGCTTTCCACCCTATGCGTGGGGGCTTTTCCCTGTCCCTGCCCCACCACCGCCGAATCCCTGCTCCTTCTCCCACCAGTGCTCGCCGCACCTTCCGGGCGCCCCGCTGGCCGCCGGAGGCGGCCGGCGGGGCGCCCGGGGCCAGCTCTCTGCACCACCCCATCCAAAAAGGAAAGGGCCTACCCCTCCCCCCGCAGGTAGCCGCCCTGCCGCAGATGAAGCAGCAGCGTCGTCCCCAGCGGGGCCAGCAGCAGCCCCCAGAACCCAAAAATCTTCAGTCCGGCATACATCGCCGTTAGGGTCGCCAGCGGGTGCAGCCCGATCCGCCCGCCCACGATTCGCGGCTCCAGCCACATCCGCACCACCGTCACCACCGCGTAAAGCAGCAGCAGTCCCGCCCCCAGCGCCGTCTGCCGGCTGATGAGCAGATGGTACGCCCCCCACGGGATCAAAAATAACCCGCTGCCGATAAACGGCAGAATATCCAAAAGCGCAATGGCAAAGGCAATGGCCGCAAAATACGGCACCCGCAGCAGCCACAGTCCCAGCGCTATCTCCCCAAAGGTGATGAACATAATGCACAGGTAGGCAAACAGCACCTTCTGCACCGCCCCTAATAGGTACCGCTTGGATTCCACCATGGGCCGCAGCCACCGTCCCGGCAGCGACCGCACAATAAATCCCGTGATCCCGGCATAATCCTGCAAAAAGAAGATGGTGGAAAGCACCGTAAAGGTCAGGGTGAATAAAATCGACGGCAACGAGGAGGCAATACCCCCCAGCCAGCCCACCACCCGCCGCGAAAGGGTGGTCACCGCGTTTTGCAGCACCTCCTCCAGGGAGGTCCCCCATCCGCCGCCGGCCCGCCCCTGCTGGAGCGTCTGCCACTTTTCCCGCAGCTCCTCCGCCAGCGGCAGCAGCGTCTCCCGGTAAAAGGCCGGGATCTGCGGCAGCAGGGCGCTTCCCTGCCGTACCACCACTCCCCCGATCCCCCACAGCATCAGTCCCAGCAGGGTCAGCGCCGCCACCGCCACCAGCACGGCACAGGGCCGGTACCGCCAGCCCAGCCGCCGGCACAGTCCGGCCGCGGCCGGGTGCAGGGCTGCCGCCATTACGGCGCCCAGCACCAGCGGCAAAAAACAGGGCAGCGCGTACCGCAGCCCCAGGTAACACAGCCCCAGCACCACGCCCCAAAAGGCCGCCCCCTGCAAAAACGCCCGTTTTCCCGCCGGCATACTGCTCCCCCCTACCGTTCCTGTTCTCTATGGTACAGTGTACCCGCCGCACGGGCGGGATAGTCCTTCCCCCTCGGAAAATTTGCGCGAGCACAGGGGCGGGGGCGGTCCCTGCCCCTCACCCAGTCCCCTCGTAGGGAAAGCCGTGGCCCGCAGGGCGCCCCGGCTGCGCCGGGGCTAAGGGGCGGGGCGACGCCCCGCCCCCAAAACCGTCCTCCGGACGGTTTGCCCTGCGGGCCCCGCCAGCCTTCCCTCTCCGCCAGCCCTCCCAGCCAAAAAAACGCCCCCGCGCGGGCAGCACCCACGCAGGGACAAAAAATCTTATTTCACTCAACTCACCGGGTGGAGAGAATATCCACCTGGGTCACACCGGGCAGAGAAAGCAGGTTCTGCCGCAGCGTTTCAATAGCCATCGGCAGGGGCAGCCGCGCCGAAACCGAAACCGCCGCCACCCCGTCCACCGGGATGTTCTGGTTCACGGTCAGAATATTCCCCTGCTGCTCCGAAAGGCTGTTCAGCAACCCGGAAAGTACACCGGGCCGGTCCTCCAACCGCGCGGAAAGGGTAATGACCTTGTCGTCCAGCGCCTCATTGTGCACAAAAACGCAGTCCTTGTACTTGTACAGCGCGCTGCGGCTGATCCCGGCCGCCTTGGCGGCCTCCGAAAGGCTGCGCACCTGGCCCACCGCCAGCATCCGCTTTGCCTCCACCACCCGCAGAAAAACCTCCGGCAGTACGGAACTATCCACCAGTAAAAGCCGGGAACCCTCCCGGTGGGACGGCTGCTGCAAATTGACCATGCGTTTTCCTCCTTGCACACAGTTGTATTTCTTCTACGGACATTCTACCACGCCGCCGCCGGGATTGCAAGCCAAAATCCGGGTTTCTGCAGGGCGCCGGCCGCCCGCAGGGCAAGCCGTCCTCCGGACGGTTTTGGGGGCTCCGCCCCCCAGCCCCGGCTGCGCCGGGGCGCCCTGCGGGCGGCCGGCGCCTTTTCGGGCCTCTGCCCCGCCTTTACAGCTCCTTGGCCGTAACCTGCCAGTACTTGCGGTCCAGGTTCCGGAATTGGATCGCCTCCGCCACATGGTCCGGGCCGATCTGCTCGCTCCCCGCCAGGTCGGCAATGGTGCGGGCCACCCGCAGCAGCCGGTCATAGCTCCGCCCGGAAAGCCCCATCCGTTCGTAGGCCGCCGCCAACAGCCGGTCGGCCTCCGGGGTCAGCACGCAGTATTTTTTCAGCAGGGAGGGCGTCAGCCGGGCATTGCAGGTCACCCCGGTGCCGGCATACCGCCGCCGCTGGATCTGCCGGGCCGCCTCCACCCGCCTTCTCACCTCCGCCGAGGACTCCGCCGGCCGGGCGTCCGCCATCCGGTCGTACTCCACCGGAGGCACCTCCACCTGCAGGTCCATGCGGTCCAGCAGCGGGCCGCTTATTTTGTTCAGGTACAGGCTCACCTTGGTCTGGGAACAGGTGCACGCCCGGGTAGGATGCCCAAAATAGCCGCAGGGACAGGGGTTCATGGCCCCCACCAGCATAAAGCTGCTGGGGTAGGTCGCCCTGCCGCCTGCCCGGCTGATGGTAATGACCCCATCCTCCAGCGGCTGCCGCAGCGATTCCATCGCCGGGCGGGTAAATTGCGGCAGCTCATCCATAAACAGCACGCCGTTGTGCGCCAGCGAGATCTCTCCCGGCCGAGGCGTGCTGCCGCCGCCGGTCAACCCCGCCATCGAGATGGAATGGTGCGGCGATCGGAACACCCGGTTTTTCAGCAGCGGCACCCCGCTGGGCAGAAAACCCGCCGCCGAATGGATCTTGGTGGTCTCCACCGCCTCCTCAAAGCTCATCTCCGGCAGAATAGAGGGCAGGCGCTTGGCCAGCATGCTTTTGCCGGTGCCGGGCGGCCCGATCAGCAGCACATTGTGCCCGCCCGCCGCAGCGATCTCCAGGGCCCGCTTGGCATTCTCCTGCCCCTTCACCTCGCTAAAATCCGGCATCGGCGGCTGGGGCAGCTCCCGGTACGGCACCGATCGCGCCGTAGGCAGCGGGTTTCCTCCGCTCAGCGCCTCCACCAGCTCCCGCGCAGTGCGCACGGGATAGACCTCTATCCCCTGCACCACACTGCCCTCCGCGGCGTTATCATAGGGGATGTATATACGGGAATAACCCTGCCGCGCCGCCTCCGAGACCATCGAAAGCACACCGTTGACGGGGCGCAGCCGCCCATCCAGTGAGATCTCCCCCACAAAGGCGCTGCCCGCCAACGGCAGGTCCACCCCGCAGCCCGCCGCCAGGATCCCCAGCAGGATGGGCAGGTCATACAGCGGGCCGCTCTTTTTGGTATCGGCCGGGGCCAGGTTCACCACCAGCACCCCCGCGGGGAAGGTATACCCCAAATTGCCGATGGCGCTGTGCACCCGCTCCCGGCTCTCCTTTACAGCGGTATCCGGCAGCCCCACAATATCAAACCGCGGCAGCCCGCGGCAGCAGTCCACCTCCACCGTCACCGGGTAGCTCTCTATCCCGCTTAGCCCCATGGATTGCACCGAACAGAACATGGCACACGCTCCTTTTTCCCATATTTCTGGTTTCGTTTTCAGTGTAGCACATCCCCTCACAAATTGCAAACATTTGTTTGTGTCCGGCGGCATTTTTGTTGGATCCTGTAGAAAGCCGAGGGAGTGGCCGCCTGCCGGCGGAATTCCTCGACCAATCGCAGTCCCGCACCCGCGCACCGCGACCCCCTTTACACCAAATTTCATCTCGCCTGTCGGCGCCGTGGAGCCTTTTGCAAAGGCATAAATTGTACGGCTCGCCGCCGAGGCCCTACTTTTCTATGAAGAAAAGTAGGCAAAAGACCTATTTAGGCCAAATTGGTAGTCGCCTATCGGCGTCGCGG
>ENA-ORCN01000491-ORCN01000491.1-human-gut-metagenome-genome-assembly--contig:-NODE-491-length-33074-cov-10.359821_pt1 | contig 33074 bp, 19 predicted proteins | sample MGYA00242984_ERZ507984 | MGnify/ENA primary metagenome ERZ507984 (study PRJEB26167, sample SAMN06115395) | human gut metagenome | host: Homo sapiens | place: China:Hubei | collected 2016-05-19... | reverse complement strand
TGGCATCTGGCTTTAGTATATCTCCGTTGGAATTGCCACTGAAGCCTGGTCTTTTCATTGCCAAAGCCACCCCTTTCTCCGTTCTAATGCTTAGAAGAATAGAGAAAGGGGGTGTATTTATGAAAAAAAGACGATTTCTCTCATCCTTGCATTGATCCTGTTGTTATCCTGCTCCGCGACAGCGCAAGCTACATCCGTACAAGCAGCTACGCCGTCGGCTTCAATCACCATCAATGGAACAACAGCTACATGCAGAGTGTCTATCGCCAAGCCTGGAAAAACCATCCATGCAACACTTCAATTATGGCAAGGCCGTACGATGATCGACTCCTGGAGCGGTAACGGGACATCGTATCTGCTTATCACAGGCTCTCATGAGGTAACAAAAGGGAAAACATATACAGTAAAAGTAGTATGCACAGTTGATGGGCAAAGCTTTTATGTGAATCCCGCTACTGCAACAGCATAATAGGTAACTTGTAATATAGATGAATATTCTATATTACAGTCCATGTATACAGCGGTTGACAGAATGAGGGTGATTCCAATGATTGAATCATATTAATTACATAAGTACATAAGAAACCCAAACATGTACAAAGAAAGGAAATAAAAATGAAGAAGATTATTACCTTGATTATGGCGTTTCTCGTATGCGCAGCAATGGCTGTTCCTGCGTTTGCATCTACAGCCGACACAACAATCACTGGTTTTAGTGTAAATGTGTATTCCTACCATCGTCTTACACCCAGAACAAAAGATGATTCATCAGCTGTGTATTTTTATTATCGTGACGGAAAGCGCGATCACATCAGAGCAAGAGCCCTTGGTGGATCCGCACAAAACGGATCGATGAATAACTGTACTGTATCTGGCGGAACTCGCGTGAATTATGTGACATGTCACAACGGGAATAAGTACAGTATCCATTCCTTCATTAATGAGGACGGCTATCGCTGGGCAACGCTCTCCTTCTCGTGCCCCAATCTTTTTGGTGAAACCATGTCCGGTGAATGGAGCCCTGATAGCGCAAACTCGTATAAGGATGCAACGCCCTGACAGTAAATCAAATACAAAGCATTCAAAACAAGCCGAGATGGAGCAGTAAACATTAGCGGAGGAATAACATAATGGGGAACTGTATTAGAACCGAAATGTGGAAAGCATTTCACAACAAAATGATGCGCAGAGCATTGCTGATCGGTTTTATTCTTGTCATAGCTGATTTGGTTCAAACTGCAATTACCGTCAGTGACTTAGGCGCATCCTATGCACATTCCCCGGGCGGATATGATGGGTGCAGCTTATTTGTCAATTGGATCGGCGTCAACGGAGTCACCGTCGGGGCTGTAGTCTTCTATGCCGTTTGGCCATTTTTGGCTGCTATGCCTTATGGGTGGTCATTGTATGAGGACAACAGGTCTCATATGACAAATAATATTCTTACCAGAGTTCCGTATTCTCAATACCTAACAGCCAAAATGGCGGCTGTATTTGTTAGTGGCGGCATTGCTATTGCATTGCCGGTAACTACGGATCTGTTTGCATCCGCGATGGTATGTCCCGCCTGTATTCCTCGGGTTGCACTGCCTATTACAGGATTCTGTTCAGGCACAGCCTTTTTGGCGAAGCTATACTATACCCACCCTTGGCTGCATGCAATCATCTGGTGCGTTATTGAGTTTTTCTGGGGCGGCGTTGCGGCCAGTCTGTGCATTATCGTCGGGCATAAGGTAAAACACCGATTCTTTGTGACAGCAACTCCACTTCTGCTGTTCCTATTACTTGATTTCATTACCCCCATGCTTGCCGACGCAATGAACTGGTATATAGAGCTCTCGCCTTTAAGGCTGTGCAATTTGGCAAGTACAAATCCCAGTCCCACATGGATCATACTTGCGGAACTTATTCTTTTGACATTCGTATCTGTTCTTACGGGGATATATAGGAAATACAGACATGAGGTTTTATAGGCTGTTGCGCTATGATCTGCGGCAGGGATTGCAAAGGAGAAACTATCTGATTGCCACTCTCCTCTTTTCCATGCGCTTATTCGCAGTATATCGCTCTGTGCAATTCTATTGCAATGTGGAATCCATTTCAAGCCGGGGTTCAATTGGCGACTATATGCTGTGTCTATTTCGCGGCATGGCAATCATACAACACGGCTCTATGGAAGAAAAGGTGTCGGTCCCCATCGAATGGCTGATTGTGTGCGGCTTTTGCCTGTATATAACAGCAGCATATCCTGCGCAAGGTATCAGTGTACAAGGTCAGCAAGTTTTCCTACGCACATCGCGTGGGAAATGGTGGCTGTCTAAGTGTATATGGTGCATAGCAAGCTGTACTTTATACTTTGCATGTGAAATGATTGCCATAATAGGCACAGCGATTCTGACACCCGTTACCTTCGGCCTAAACAACACGCCCGAAATCACCGCATTCTTGTTTTCGGAGGTCTTGTGTGGAGAGACAATTTCACTCACGCCGGCAAGTGTTATCCTATACGCTTTGCTCCTTCCGTTTGTGACGCTTACGGCCGTATGTATGCTGCAAACACTCTTAAACCTTGTGGCCCGTCCGGCCATCAGCTTTATAATATGCTTTGTCACATATATTGCTGCCGCATATTTCCCCATTGAATGGTTGGTCGGCAACGGAGCGATGGTGATGCGATACCAGCTTTTTGATGCAAATGGATTGAGTTATCGTAAAGAACTGGTGTTTACACTGCTACTGTTGCTCTTATCAATAGGCGCAGGATATTTACTGATACAAAGAAAAGACCTCATATCTCTTGAAAAATAGGACGGTGATACGATGAATATTGTGGTGGATCATGTCACAAAAACCATTCACAGAGCGGTCGTGCTGCAAGACATCAGTTTGAATTTTGAAAGCGGAAAAGTCTACGGATTGCAAGGGGAAAATGGATCGGGTAAAACGATGCTTTTACGTCTGATGTGTGGGTTGATCTATGCGACAGAGGGCAGTGTTTCAGTAAATGATCGTCGCCTGGGGAAGGATCTGGATTTCCCTGAATCTGTGGGCGTGATGATCGAGAGTCCCGCATTTATTGACGAGTATACCGGGCAAAAAAACCTGGAGTTGCTTGCCGGTCTAAAACAGCTGATCTCGGTCTCCGACATCCATAACACCCTGCAAGCGGTTGGCCTGGACCCGAATGATAAACGGACTTTCAAAAAATATTCATTAGGCATGAAACAACGTCTGGGTATTGCTGCGGCCTTGATGGAAAAGCCCGATCTGCTGATTTTGGATGAACCCACAAATGCACTGGATGAGCAGGGCGTTGCTATGATCGCACAGTTGATCCGTAAAGAATGTCAGCGCAGTGCATTAGTAGTTGTTGCGTGCCATGATGCTGACTTTGTGCAGAGCGTATCGGATGTTGTTATTCAAATGCAAGCGGGAAGGGTAACATCGGTGATAGGCAAATGAAAGACAAAAAGAAATTCTGGCTGATTTTCTCCGTTGCGGCAGTAGTGCTCTTTGTTTGGATGATCCGCTATAAAGCAATTAATCAGGATTATCGTCAACGATGGTCTGCCAATACAGAGAAGACATACTCCGTTGGAGAAATCGTTCCTATTGCGCCGGATTTTGTCGGGTATAATTTGGCGGCTGAAGGCTATATGCTTCAGGTCAACCGTTTTGAAATTGTAGATTATCGTGCCTATACTTCAGCTTTGCAGTATGACGGGACCGATCGAAGTCGGATCCCCGATAAGGTCGCATTGGTCAGCGTTACTGTTTCGCAGCAGAATAGTCCCGCAGAAGGATTCCCTTTAACGGAACTATCATTATACACCACGGATATGCTCATGAATATGGATTGGGATCTCTTGGGTGTGGTCAATCCTATATTGGACGGTGCCACCGGGATTCGGTTACAGGATGGCGCCTCATGTGATATTTTGCTGCCATTTGATCTGTATAGATATCGCTTCACATCCGCTGAATGGAATCGTTTAGAGCAAAGCAATATCTGGCTGCAAGTGACAAATTATCCTACCAGAAAAATCGTTCAAGTGAATATAGGTGAGGAGTAACTGTAGTTCCGGATTTTCGTATTACTAAATAGATGTTGCCATCCCTTATCTGTGCATTAGTAGAACATACACTATCCCGCAAGGGTAGTGTATGTTCTACTTTTAGAATATTGACAACTTGGGCTGCTGTTTTACAGGCTGAGTCATAAAGCATTCTTCCAGGACTCTCGTGAAAAGCCGCTTTTCAGCCCTTGCTTCATCAGTTCCACTCAGAACCAGTGCTTCTTGTAGAACTCGCAGCAAATACCGCGGTATTGGTTCACAATAATTATTCTTTGATTTGTCCTATCAATTCAATCATTCCGACGGATTCTAAAAGTCGAAAGACTTGCTACTTTCTCATGCGGTCTCCCTTCCGTTGTCCTGTTTTCTTATTTAGAGGTATCCAAAATGAGGAAAAAGAAGTTATGTCTAAGCCGTTTGCTGCCTGTTATAGCGGCGCTGCTTGTACTCGTTATGTTTCGCACGGTTTTTATCCTGGGCTATGTGCCTACTAACTCTATGAAACCGACGCTCGAAGCTGGTAGCTTGATCCTCGGTGTACGAATCAAAGGCAGCTTTGAAGTCGGAGACGTTGTTATCTTTTGTCATGGCGGGAATCTTTTTGTCAAGCGTATTGCAGCGGTTGGTGGGAATGTGGTCATGCATAACGGAATCAACATGTCTGTACCCGAAGGCTCCTACTACATGCTGGGAGACAATGCGGATGACTCCTATGATTCCCGTTACTGGGACGACCCATTTGTACCAGTAACAACAGTTGTTGCTAAAGTATGGCTCCCGATAGGAAGTCGATAGTAGAGGGGCAATCGCACGATTAGGTTGGCCGTGTGATGATGGATGCCAGTTTTTCCAAACTGTGCCGTTCAACAAAACGATAGGCATCAAAAAGATCGGAGAATTCCAGTGCTTCACTATAATATTCAGTGTAGCCCTGCGCTGACCTCATCAATGGATGTTGGCCGTTTACATTGATGGAAATATAGTATCTCAGCTCTGCCTGTTTCATTTTGTTTCGATTATCCTTTCTCACAGCATAGCTCTCATTATACGCCAGGGAATAGCCTTAATAAAGTTTTTTTGATAATTTCGCATCTTTTTCGACAAAAAAAGCCCGTCACTCAGAGGTAAACTCTCAGTGATGGGTCTTTATTAGTTTGTATGAGGAATAACAAGCCGAACTCGGCACAGCTGCCCTTGGCAAAAAAACAAGGCGGAGCTTTCGTAAATCTATACAATTTGCGAAAGTAGAATCCACCTATGTATCCACATTGTATCGTCTTTTTTGAGGGAAGTCAATACCTAAATTGCGGAAATTTAGCGAAAAGTAGGTACAAATTATAAATGCCGCATAGAATCACTTGCTACTCAAGGGCCTATTTTACAAATATTCCCAATCACAAAATCGTTTACGCCGTCAAAAACATCGTCAAGGAGGAGCGTTGGTCATGCCTAAAAGAGGAGAAAATATTTACAAGCGGAAAGACGGGCGCTGGGAGGGGCGGTATATTCGTGGCCGCACAGCTTCCGGGCAGGCCGAATATGGGTATGTTTACGCCGGCAGCTATAAGGCGTGTCGGGCCAAGCGGCAGCGGTGCATCGAGGCGCTGCCGGCAAAGCCTGCCTCACAAGCATCTTCAGCGACCTTGGACCAGGCCGCAGAGCTGTTTTTAAGCGAAAAAAGCCATGTTCTGAAAGCGTCATCCTGGAATCGGTATTCCTATCTGACCCAGCATTATATCCTGCCCGCTTTGGGAACAGTTCCTATCTGTCGGCTGACGGCGGATCAGATTTCTGATCTCCTGCGCCGCTTGCAGCGAAGCGGCCTTTCCGGCAAAAGCGCCAGGGACATCGGCGTATTACTCAAGTCAATTCTGAAGTATACGGCCAAAAAGCTGGACTGCATTTGTCCCGGCGTGAATGCCGAGTTGCCCGCCTATCACCGGAAAAAGATCGAGGTGTTTTTCGCCGACGAGATCAGCCGGTTGGCGAAAAAGGTCCTGGAGATGCCCAGCATGGCGGGCGTGGGGGTCCTGCTTGCTCTGAATACCGGCCTGCGCCTGGGGGAGCTATGCGCGCTCCAGTATAAGGATATTGATTTGTGTAACGGGGTGATCCGCGTCACCAAGACGGCCCAGCGAATGAAAAAGGGAACGCACACCCACCTGGCGGTACAGCCGCCCAAAACTGACAGTGCCCGGCGCACGATCCCGCTGCCAGAGGATATGCTGGCCCTTTTAAGGCAAACGGTTTGCCCGGCCGGGAATGAGGAGAACTATTTTCTGACCGGCAAGCCCGCTCCGCTGGAGCCGCGAACGCTGCAATACCAGTACCGCGCATTGCTGAAGGCGGCGGGGATCCCTTATCGGAATTTCCATGTGCTGCGGCACACCTATGCGTCGCGTTGCGTGGAGCAGGGCGTGGACATCAAGAGCCTAAGCGAGATGCTGGGCCATGCCGATGTCCGGACTACACTCCAGGTCTATGTCCATTCCTCCCTGGAACACAAAATGCGGGTGGTCCAAAGCATATGCTTCCTTTCTCTTGCCCCGATGGCAGAATTTGCGCCGTCAGCATTTCCGTCACACCGTCCGGAAACGGCGCTGCGACAACGGGTTTTGCCGAACCTTTCGCAAATTGTATAGATTTACGAAAGAAAACTTCACCTCTACACCAACCAAAATCATTATCCCCCTAAAAGGATAAATGATACCGTAAAATTTCATAAGAAGTCCGATGATGCTGCACGGCGGTCATCCGAGCTGGAAACGGCCAGGTGATTGCCCTGAAGGAAAGGGGTGCGATTCCCCATGCGGTCGGCACTGTAAGCGCAAGGATATGATCGAGGCGGGAAACCACTGGGACGAAAGTCCGTCATTGCGAGAAAATCGTGAGAAGACAGATCATAAACGCAGAGAGTATCTCATGGCGCAAGTCAGTAGAATTGTGTAGTTAGGACTCAAAGGCAGCGGGCGCTCTCTCCGTGGTGCTGATATGGCAGAAGTGTACGCTGATGACCCGGTATGGGTTTATCAGCGCTTTTTTTGTCATGAATCATTAAGGAGGTGTGCCCATGGGTAAAGTAGCAGGTGCGCAAAATTTTGACGGAGCGAATTGGTACGAGCAGCACATTGCCAAAAGAACACGGGACGCATTGGCTGAGCAGGACCGCGCTTTTGCGGAAAAACACGCAGGCGACAGCCTGGATCAGCTGGCGGCCTATCTCCGGCGCTGCGCCGGACATTGGGGAAAGTCCCCTGCCCCCATCGAGATCGTCGGTGGCAATTACATCGCAGAGCGCTTTGGCGATTGGAAAGATGCGCTGAGAGCCGCCCATTTGAATCCTATATACAAAAAACCCCGCAATAGAGATTGCGGGCGCTATCAAAACGAAAAGAATATCCAAATTCAGCTGCATCGGAGCGAGCGTGACGCTAAACGGGCAGCACGGGTTGAGCGAGCCAAGCAACGCCAAAGCAAATACGCTGTTCACGAAGCCACAGAGGAAATCTTCGTTGCAACAGATGTAATGCTTGAGTAAGGTTTACCAAGTCGAGGGCGGAGATCCGCCAGCTTTTCCATATGGGCAGGAGGGGCTTAGCCAGCCCCTTCCGCCCAATCCTCTTAACGAAAGCACCTTTCGCCTTGGACAGATCGGAACGCAACACCAATTATAATAGGGTGTCGCGCCTCTATATAACCTTGTTATTTTCTTATTGGGTGCGAAAGTGTGCTCACAGCTAAGGTAATAATGCCGGCAGGCCTTATTATAAAAAATTTTCTGAGAGGAGATTGGAAATGCAAAAGACAGCGAAAAAGTTCCTTTCAATGCTGCTTGCGCTCATGATGGTTCTGTCCATCCTTCCCACGGCAGTTTTTGCAGTAGCTGCGCCGCTGGATAGTATTGTTCCCTATGGTGCGAATGACCAGACTACAGGAACGGCAACTATCAGTGTGCAGAACTCTGTGACCTTTACCGGCTACTCTGCTTTCGAGAATGTGCCCTATTATTTGGTCACCGTTCCCACAGGCACGACCTATGTAAAGGCCACATACAAAGACGCTGCCATACTGACCAATGCCACAAGCGGTGTTGCATCCGGCTACTACGCCGATGTGCCGCAGTGGACTGGCGGCGGTGTAGAAATGGCCTATACGGAGAGCGGTGGGGATATCACAATTACAATTCCCTTGAACTACTCCCGTACCGCCGAGGATGGGACTACGGTCCAAAAGAGCTTTGTGCTGGGTGCAGATGGTAGCGGAACTGCCTATGCGCCGGAGTATGACGGCAGCGCCAGCTATGCGCCTGTCCATTTCCTCGCCTTCACCTATGAAGGCAAGTCGGCACCTACGGTCGCTCCCGGTGCAATTGCCACAGCTAATGTAACACTCGGTAATGCCTGGACGCTGGATGTGGCTGAAATGTTTACGGATGCCGATGGCGATGCGCTGACCTATACGGCAACCGTCAACGGCGCTACGCAAACGCTGAACGGCTCTACCTTGAGCTATACCCCTACTGCGGCTGGTGAGTATATGATCGTGCTTACCGCTACCGACGACAGCGGCACGGCCACCCACACCATTGTTCTGACCGCTGCGGAGGGCACACAGGTCCCGCGGCTGAAGAGCGGCGTCCCGGTCACCGCAAGTGCAACCGTTTCGGTAGGATACGCCTATAACCTGTCCGATCTGCAGGCTGGCAACATCTTCGAGAATCCGGACGGTTCTTCCTTGAGCTACACCGACTACTATTATTATAGAACAGCCGGGACTGGCGAAAGGAAGGGGCCTTACTACTTCTCCACGGCTCTGTTCGGTGCTACCACGATCCAAATCACGGAGAACACCGCCGATACATATGTCTATGAGTTCCATGCCATGAACTCTGCCGGTCTGTCCACGGACACCTGGACGCTGACACTGACCGTAAGTGACTCGATCGAGCAGCACTATACTTTCCATGTTGGTCAGGATATGAACTATTCCACCAATGGCAGCCAGTATCCGCTGATCAAGCTCTACAAGACGGCTGGTCTTGACGATAAGGGCGCTGACTACCTGGCTTCCTATGAAGTTGATGGCAAGACCCAGTACATCTATGAGGACCATGACCAGTCCATCGCCGTGGTTAACGGCAAATACATGATCACTGTCAAGGGGCAGGATTATGAGCTGAAAGGTTACAGCCCTCTGACCTTTAAGGCCAGTGATTTTACCACGGCTGACCCCAATTCCACCGGCACGCTGGCAGATAACTACAACAATTTCTATGCCAGCCTGGCCGCCGGCAGATATTCCTTCCGCGCCTATGGCTACAAAGCTTCGGAAACCAGCGCAAATGTTTACCTGGGCGGCCACAGCTTGACCCTGCCCACTGAGACCAATGTGGACGGCGGCACCGGCGGCGGCAAGGATATTTATCTGCGCCTGCACTCCATCTATACCACGAGCAAAAAGAACAGCAGCGACTATTTTACTGCTGATGACTATACGGCTCGTGTGGTCATGCCCATCATGGGTGGTGATGTGCAGCACGGAACGCCCTATACTCCCACCGGAAGTAACTACACCTACTATCCCTTCATGATGTACGCTGCCGGCAACGCGGCTCTTTGGAACGCCTATGTGGATCCTATCAATGAGGCCGCTGACAGCTTCATCTTCACGCAGTCTATCAATAATACGACTGCTGCGGGGTACTCGGTAGTTACCAAGAATCTGTCGCTCTCCCAGGCGATAACGATGACGGTGACGGTTCCTGCCTATGCGGACTTCAACCTGTTTTTCCAGTATAATAATTTCAACACACAGGTCATTGTGCCGAAGACGGGCAGCACCAGTGGCGATGCAAGCGCATCCGCTGACGCTACCAGAACGCTGACCTACAAAATCAGCAAGAGCAATTCCAACTACACCTGGCGCTTGAAGGACATCCGAAGCGGCACCACTTATGTGACCAAGGCCGGATGGCTCCAGAGCAGCACCACCAGTTTTGCGAAGGAATTCACCTTCAATGCTGGAGACTCCACGGATCAGTATTCCCACAGCTTCTCTAATCTTGGCACGATGGCCAAGACCCGTGACGAAGCGGAGATTCAGACCTTCTTGTCCCCCAGCGGCTACAAGTACACGAGCGGGACAGAGCGTATCCGTTCTTACCGCCTGTGGCAGATCATCAACTCTGACGCGGCAAATATCATGATCGAGCCCGAGTTCAAGGTCAAAGTGCTGAGCGGCAACGAAAACGCTGTCACAGCAGTGACCGGCGGCAACGCCAAGGGCAACTGGCTGGATGTCACACCCAATGGCACAACGATCGTTGCCGTGAACTATAAGGCACTGGATGTCTACACGACCGCTGACGAGCACGGCACCCACGGCGGCCTCTACCCGGCCACCAATCCCGAGCGCACCAGCGTGTTCGTGCTTACCAACGACAAGGATGAACACGGCAACGCGAAAGCCAATATCGCCTATAATTCCAATGGTCTGACATCTTCCCGTCCGTCGGCCTGGGATTATAACTACGACAACTGGTTCTATCTGAGTAACGACACCGCTCCCACTCTGGACTTCTCGGTGTCCAGCAGCGGCACAACGACGGTCCAGTACGCCATCGTCACCACCGATGCAAGTGACCTGGATACCCATCTTTCCGGCTGGACCACCTTGACGGCGGATTCCAGCGGCAAGTATCACGCAAGCCTCCTGGGCTTCCGCGAAGCTGGGCTGGCTGGCGGTACTGTGATCATCAAGATGCATGATAGCACCGGCACCTCCTACAGTCTGGCTCGCGTGGCCGAGGTTACCGCCACGGTCACCAACGCCTCCAATCCCCGGGAGACGGAGATCATGCCCGGCGATAAGGTGTCTCTCACCTTCGAGGGCAGCTACCGTGGCATCTACAAGTACAGTGGTATCTTCAACCCCACTACCTACAACCTGTTCTATTCCATCGGCGATACGGCCTATAAGACCAATGTCGCCCAGTATCAGCAGATGGATCAGGCCAAGCTGGAGCTGACAATCCCGACGAATGTGGACTTTGGCTCCGGCAGCACCGCCAATGTTCAGCTCACCAACGGTTATACCTACGGCTCCATGTACTCGGCGGCGAACCCGTTTGCCACCCTGTATAACATGTCGGATACCGGCGTGGGCACGAACTTCAATGCGGTCACGGTGAACTTCTGCTTGAACCGTTTCCCCAATGTGAATGTGGAGGTCACTCCGCGCTATAACTTCAAGCTGAAGCTGAATATTACCAATCCCACCACCGCCACGCCCACTGTGACGCTGACGGATGCCGCAGGCAATGTTCATACCGCCAACAGCAACGGCGAGTATGAGAACCTGCCCTACGGCACTTACACCTATGCGGTGCTCTGCGCCGGCTGCGACTATGTCTACGGCAGCTTCTACCTGGGCAGTGCAGACAAGGCCAATGTGTCCGGCGGTGTGCTGACCAAGACCATTCCGCTGACGGCCTCTGCTGCCGGCGCATGGGACGGCACCACCAAGACGCAGCCCACTCTGACCGATGGCGTGTATCAGATTGGTAACGCAGCGGAGCTGGCTTGGTTTGCGGCGCAAGTCAACGGCGGGAGCTATGCCATCAACGGTGCGCTGACGGGTGATATTGACCTGGCCGGCTACAACTGGACGCCCATCGGCGGCACTACCGCCAGCACGGCCTTCAAGGGCAGCTTTAACGGTAATAATCACACCGTGAAGAACATGGGCATCTACTATAGTGCCACCACTACCTCGGCTCCGTATAAGGGACTGTTCGGCTATGTGAACGGCACCAGCAGCAGCTACGCCACCATTCAGAACCTGAAGGTGACCGGCAAGATGTACCTGACCTCCACGGGCAGCGTTGCCAATGCCTATTCCGGCGGCGTGGTGGCCTACGCCAACTATACCAACATCTCCGGCGTTGTCTCCGATGTTGACATCACCGTTACCCGTGTGAATGGCAACTGGAGCAGCGTGGGCGGCGTTGCAGGCCGTCTGGTGAATTCCAACGCCACCAACTGCGGCAACGAAGGCACCATCCATGCCTATCAGTATGTGGGCGGCATCACCGGCTACGCTACCGGTACCATTACCGGCTGCTACAACGGCGGAGCGATCACCGGCAACGGCTATGTGGCCGGCATTGTGGGTCAGACCACCAAGGGCGTCACCGCTTGCTACAACACCGGCAGCATCACCGGTGCCGGCAACTATGTGGCGGGTATCGTGGCCTTTGCCTCCGGCGCGTCTGCCTCCGTCAAGAACTGCTACAACCGGGCCTATGTGGAGAGCACCGGCAGCAATGTGGGCGCTGTGGTCGGCATGACCAACAACGCCTCCGCAGCGATGTCCAACCTGTATTATCTGGACTTCACCTGCAGTCAGGGTATCGGCAGCGCCAAGAGCACCGCTCAGACGGCCACAGCTAAGACCAGAGCAGAAATGGATTCCGCAGACTTCGTGACAACCATGAACACGGGTATGGCGGGTACCTTCGGCTCCAGCCGGTATAGCCCTGCTTTGAGTTGGCAGACCGACTTGATTGGTTTGACAACTCCCACCAAGGGCAATGTGAACCTGGATCCTTTCGGATATGTGGATGAAAACGATGTTGAACTCTTGCGGCAGTATTTGGTGGGCGAAATTGAGTTGAACGATGAACAATTGGTGCAAGCAGATGTGAACACCGACTTGGATGTGAATCAGAGCGACCTCGACCTTTTGATTCAATACGTCGCGGGCACAATCACTGCTTTTCCTTCCGTTGATGAGTAAGTAAAGGATTATATCTATGAAGAGAATACTGGCATTATTTATGGCAGTGGTTCTTGCAGTAGGGCTTCTCCCCTCCGCCGCTTTTGCGGCGGAGGGCGATAGCCCTATGGTCATTACCACGGTTGATAAAACAACAGTAAAGCCTGGGGAAACGGTTACTGTTACATATACGCTAGCCCACGATTTGGATGCAATGACACAGCTTACCATTATTCTAAGATTTGATGTGTCTCTTTTCCAGTTTGTAGGCACTAACATCGATAATAGTGTCTGGTTCGATAATCCCTCAGTAAATAACACTTCAGTATCAGGCAATAATGGCTATGTTAGACTTAGACAGTTTAAAAACAGCAATACAGATACGATTGCGGCAGGTACACTCTGCACAATGACCTTCAAGGCATTAGAAGAAATTAGCACTGCCCAATCGGCATTGTTCTATAATAATAACAAAGGTTTGTTAAAATCAAGCATTAAGGTAAACGGCACGTCTTATGCTGTGGACGGAACTGGTTTTGCATCCGGCGTTGATGACCCGATTTCGGTGAACATTATACCTGCCGGTAGTTCCATCACCGTCCCGAAAACCGAGACCGGCTACTCTGTTTCTATGGGCGCTGACCAGCAGGTTGCTGCAGGCCAGCAGGTGCGTATCCCTGTGGCCGTCGCCTCCGGGGAAAAGGGCATCACCGGCTTCAATGCCTATGACATGACCTTTACCTATGACCCGGCAGCCTTGACCTTGAACACCAAGACCGGCGATGCCGCCAATCTGACGGTGGAGGACAATAACGGCACCGTCCGCGTCCGCCGCTACGGCGACGCCGTGCCCCTGGGCGAGGCCCTGGCCCTGGACTTCACCGCCCAGGCGACTTCTACCTCCACTGTGACGCTGACCAACGCCAAATTTGACCTGGACGCCAACTCCATCAACTTTGATGCGCCGGATGCCACTGTCACCGATGCTGACACGGTGGTGAACGCCAATAACTTCACCGTGACCCTGCCGGATGAGTTTACCTCCGACGCGGAGACCCGCCTGGTCCCCGGCGGCGGCAGCTTCACCTTCAAGCCCGTGGACAGCCACTATACCTACACCTTCACCGTGAAGATGGGCGACACCGCCAAAGAGGGCCTAACCTTCGGCGCAGATGATACCTACACCATCGAAAACATCTCCGGCAATGTGGTGGTCACCTGCACCAACAAGGCCCCCAAGCAGTACGATGTGACATACAATATTAACACAGATGTGGAGCAGGATGTGACCAGGGGTCCGGAGAAAGCCACCTACTTAAAGGACTACTCCTTCACCGTCACCCCGAGAGCCGGTATTACCTACGATGTAAGCTACAGCACACCCTCTACGGCTGGCACTACAAAAATACTGATCCCCACCGTCAACGACAATGGCACCATCACCTACACGATCCCCGCCAATAGAGTCGTTGAAGATCTGAGGATCTATGTCAGATCCAGCGCAACAGAGGGTATTCCGGTCGTGATCACCGGCAACGGCGCTGAGGACGCAGCCTCCGGGAATGCAAGCTCTATGGGCAAGAATATGCCCTACTACTTCACGCTGAACCAGCGCGAGAGCTGCGACTACACCGTCACGGCTTACTATCAGCCCCTCAACACTCCCACAGCTTCTAAGAGGCCCGCCACCGTGCGCAGCTTTGGCAATGGGAAATATGTGGTCGAGGCCGTGAATTATAACGACTATCTGTATGTATACGCCAGAAGCTGGAACCTGGTCGTGAAGGTGGAAAAGGTCTCCCACAGCGCGGAGGAAGTGACCGTGTCCAAATATCTGGAGCTGAATGACAAGACCATGATGCTCATAACGGTCAAGGGCACCCCCGAGGGCGGCAAAGCCTTCACCTATGACGGAAACACCATGTATAAGGTCAATGCCTACGGCACGGATCAGTACGCATGGCTGGTGATCGTGGACAGGGGTCAGACTCTGACCCAGGAGGAGGCCGCCGCCAAGGTCGCCATCTCTGCCGCAGACAATGTGGTTACCATCACCCCGAGCTTCGATGTGAACATGACCGGGAAAGTGGATGTCAACGATGCACAGCTGGTCTACGACATGTATAACGGCGCATACAGTGACTTCACCCAGGTTTCCGTGGAGAAGTTCCTGCGGGCCGATGTAAACGGCACTAAGACGGTGGATCACACCGACGCTGTGGCCATCGTGAATCAGTTCAAGTAAGGCCCCGTCAGCCTCCCCTCCCAGCGGGAGGGGAGGCTTTCCCCCGTTGGGGACTTCGCACCGGTCAAGCCGGGCAAAAAACGGCCCAACCGGGCGGAGAGAGAAGGAGATCAGCATGAGAAAACGCATTTTTACACTATTGGCAGCCCTGTGTCTGCTGCTGTGCCTGCTGCCCACCGCAGCCTTTGCCTCGCAGACGGGCGGCAAAACGGACGAGAGCCGCAGCTACAATTTTGACCTGTCCGTAGGCGGCGCATCTGAGGTGCGGGCCACCACCGGCGAGACCATCACCGTGACCCTGGTGCTCAAGCGCACCGACGCCCAGGAAAACGCCGATATGTACGGTATGCAGACGGAGATTGAGTACGACGACACCTTCCTCCAGCTGGTGGACGGCAGCGTCATGACCGCTCCCGGCATCCGCTGGAGCGACTTAGGCCGCCGCACCGGCGGGCGGGCCTTCTATCTGAACTTCGTGTCCTTTAAGGGCGGCGAGGCTTGGGAGCCGGAGGTGGTAGTCGGCAGCTTTCAGATGAAGGTCATCGGCACGAAGGGTGTGTCGCAGCTTATCCCCACCAACACCCTGGTTTCCACCCAGGACGGCATGGCCGGATACACCGTGAAGGATAATAGCGTGTCCGTCATCGTCACCACGGACTGCACCGTTACCTTTGAGAGCAACGGCGGCACGGAGGTCCCCTCCCAGACCGTCCAGTACGGTGAAAAGGTGAAAAAGCCCGAGGACCCCATCCGGGAGGGCTACCACCTGGAGGGGTGGTACAGAGACCTGGACCGCACCCAAAAGTGGGACTTCCACAAGGACACCGTTAAGGGCAACATGACCCTCTACGCCAACTGGGCCGAGGGTGCCGCCGCAGGAAGCGTCACCTGGTGGATCATCGGTGGCGTGGGCCTGCTGGCCCTGCTGCTGATTCTGCTGGCTCTGCTGGGCAAGAAGAAGGTTCGCTTTGAGACCAGCGGCGGCACAGAGCTGGAGGCCGTTTCCGTGAAGCGGGGCAGCGTCATTGGCGAAGTCATGACGCCCACGAAGCCCGGCGCAGTGTTCGGCGGCTGGTATGCAGATCAGGCGCTCACCAAGCCCTGGGATACACAGAAAGACCCGGTGCGCAGCAACATGACGCTCTACGCGCGCTGGATGTAACCTACGCATAAATGAGGTAAACAAATATGAGAAAACGCATACTATCTCTGCTGCTGGCACTGACTTTGGCTGTGTCGGCAGGCGTATTCGGCGTCATACCGGCGCTGGCTGCGGATTCCTGCGTTTCCGTGAAGGCGGATGCCGTCACCACCGGCGAGGTGGTGGCCGGCAGCCTGCTGGAGATCAAGCTGGCAGATGTCTTTGAAGATACGGACGGCCATACGCTGACCTACACGCTGACCAACGCAGCGCAGTTCAGCGTCCAAACCAAGGTCAAGGACGGCTCACTCTATGTATCAGAGAAAGACCCCGGCACCTATGAGCCAAAGGTCAAGGCGACCTGCTCGGACGGCAAAGAGCTTACAGCGACCTTTACCATCACGGTCAAGGAAGCTCCCCACGGATTGGACGCACAGTATAACTACGATGAGACCCCCGCCAAGGAGGTCACGGTGTATGTGACCATCTCCAACGACGGCGTACCCATCAGGGGCAAGGATGGGACGATTCTCTGCCACAAGGCCATCACGGTCCCCTACTTCGACCTGAGCCGGTACGACATGCCCGAGTTCTACCGCTTCCATACGGCAAACGGTGAAGGTGAGTATGTGGATGAGAACATCGTGGAGCGGCCCACCGGCCTGCACCTGTATCTCTATCTGCTGGAGCGCTACTTCATCGGCCTGCCGGAAGAGGAATGCGGGAAAGGGAAATATACCCGCAGCGACCTGGAGGGTTTCATCCTCAGAGACGATGTTCTTTACATGGACGAGGAGCCTGCCTATACGGCGGACACACTGGCTGCGCTGAAGATCACCGGCTCTCCCACCAGCCTCTACATGGCAAATTTTTGGGGCCATGACGAGAATTTAATGTATTACAGGAATCACTGCTATCCCTACATGAGTCCCGGCTGGGGTTCCACCTCGGACTACATTCTGCTGTCCAACGGAGATACCTGGGATGTGGCCATGTACAGCAACTGGAGCTTCTGGTCCAGCGGCGGTGCATTTACCTGCTTCGACCAGGACGAATACAGCGTCCGTCCCGGCACACAGATGACAGTGAATACCCAGGCCTACGGTACCACCTTCGAGGGCAGCGACTTCTATCCCTTCTCGAACCTGGATGTGTTCCTGTATAACGACAAGTGGGAGCAAATCGAGCAGTACAAGGAAGCGGCTGACGGAAAGAGCACTTTCTCCTTCACCGCCCCCACAGAGGAGGGCACCTACTACCTTGTAGGCATGGATCCCAACCGAAAGATTGCCACGGATGATTCTGGCGGCACGAACTATGCCAAGATCGCACCGGCCACGGCAATCTTGAATGTATCTGCTACCGCTGAGTTGGAGCGCCCCTTCCAGTCCATCTCTGTCAACGGTACGAAGCTGAATGCAAAGAACATTTCCTATGAGGGCATCGTTACCCTGGGCAGCGAGGACAACGAGGAGTTCAAAAATGTCTACGAGGAGATTCCCAAGTACCATGTGATCGTTCCGGAAGGAACAGAGAGTGTTGACATTACCTACAACGAGGGTGTGGATATTTACCACGCAGACGCTACTGCATACGGCTATGAGACGGACCTTGCTGTAGATGCGGTGTCCTCGGCAACTATCCGCTCTGTTACCTTGAAAAACAGCTACAAGGCCAACAGTGACGGCACCCAGACTGTCACCACCCCCGTCACCCGTTATATCCGCAATGCGGACGGAACAGCGATGGCGGTCACACTGGAATCCAGCAGCACTAATAATTTTAGGCCCGTCGCCCTGTTCACCTTTGAGTATGCAAAGGCAGACACGAAGCCGGATGTGGCATATGGGGATGTGAACGGAGATGGCATCATAAATTCCACGGATGCAGCAATCGTCTATCGCTCGGTTAATGGAAGATACACACTGACAGATTCTCAGAAGTTGTCGGCAGATGTTAACGGCGATGGTGCTGTAAACTCCACAGATGCTGCGTTGATCTATCGTTATACAAACGGGAAAATGAGTAAATTCCCCGCAGAATCCTAAATACCATAAGGAGGTTAAACACAAAATGAAAAGAACTCTTTCCATTCTGTTGACAATCGCCATGATTATCAGCCTTATCCCTGCTGTATTTGCTGCTGATGTTCCGACGATGTCAACAACAGTTCATAAGACAGAGGTTCAGCCGGGTGATACGATTACGCTTACACTGTCGATCGACAAGACCATTACGAACCTGAATAACTGGGAGTGGGCAATTTATTTTGACAAGACTGCTTATGTCAAAACCAGCGGCGAGCTTGAACCTGGATGTATGTCGGGCACGGGCACTACTGGCGCAGTGGGAGATAATGTTGATATCCTTGGTAAAAATGCCATCCGGGTATCCGGCCTAAGCACTACAGGCGACCCTGTCACTCTTAACGCCGGCAAGATTGCCACTGTTACCTTTATGGCAACGGAGAACATCACGGCAGAAAACGCTCGCATTGAGGTCAAAACCGAAGCGCTGCCTGACTATGATACGCTTAAAGACAACGATGTCAAATTAACCGGCAACATCATTGATGTCACAGTGAAGTCCAGTGAAGCCAAGGGCTACACCGTGTCCATGGGTGCGGACAAGCAGGTAGCTTCCGGCCAAATCGTGGAGATCCCTGTGACCATCGGCAACAACGACGGCAAGAACGCCTACAACGCCTACGACATGACCTTCTCTTTTGACCCCACCATTCTGACGCTGAACATGGAAGCCACCAACATCGAGGGTTATCGCGTGATTCCCGGCAGCGGCACCGTGCGAATCGTGCGTTACGGTAAAGCCGCCGAGCTGGGCGATGCGCTGACTCTGAGCTTTGTGGCAACCGGTCAGGGTAAATCCGATGTGAAAGTAACGGAAGCGTATGTAGATACCAATGCAAACGCCATTGAGTTTGACGCACCTGCGGCTGCCATTTTGGATGACACCGCTGTTATCACCGTCAACGGCTACACCGTGACTCTGCCGGACGACTTCACCCGTACCGACGCGGAGGGTTCCGTGATCGAAGCGGGCGGCAAGCTGACCTTCGTTCCCAAGGACCCCAACTATGACTACACCGTGACCGTCACCGTGGGCGGCGTGGAAGTCCCCCCTGTCATTGGCGAGGATGGCACCTACACGGTTTCCAATGTCAACGGCAATGTGGTGGTCACCAGCACTAAGACCCCCAAGACTTTCACTGTCGCCCAGGGCGAAAATACCACCGGTGCTGCGACTGCTACCTACATGGAGGACTACACCTTCAAGCTGACCCCTGTGGATGGCTACACCTATAACATGACCGTGACCATCGGCGGCAAGGACTACACCGGCTTTAAAGCCCAGGGGAATGACGATGGCACTACCACCTACACCATCCCCGGTGCGGATGTGACCGGCGACATCGTTATCAACAGCAACAAGCAGGTCAAGCAGCCGGAGACCTTCACTGTCACCTTTGACGGCACCGGCGCAGGCGAGGCCAACGGCGAAAGCTCCGTCAAGGAAAACACCAACTACACCTTCACCGTGGCCAAGCAGGAGAACTTTGAGTACACCATCACTGCCACTATGGGCGGCAAGGCCGTGACTGTCACCGAGGGTGCTAACAACACCTACACCATCGCCAATGTCACCGGCAATCTGGTCATCACCATCGAGAAGAAATCCACCCTGACCATGGAGGTCACTGTTTCCAAGTATGTAGAGATGGATAACAAGACCGTGTTCCTGGTAACCGTGACCGGCACCCCCGAAGAGGGTAAGGCGTTTGCCTACGGCGATAATGTCATGTATAAGACTACCGCTTACGGCCAGAATGTTTACAGCTGGTTGGTGATCGTGGACAAGAATGAGACATTCGACCAGGCTACGGCTGAGGCCAAGATCACGCAGGCCAGTGCTACTGCCGAGGAAGTGACCCAGAGCTATGATGTCAACGAGACGGGCCTTGTGGACATCAACGATGCTCAACTTACTTATGACATCTACAGCGGCAAGTACACCGACTTCGAAAAAGTCTCTGTGCGGAAGTTTCTGCGCGCGGATGTGACCAAAGATAAGGTCGTCAACTCCGCCGACGCCGTTGCGGTCGTCAAAAATTCTAAGTAAACCAAGGCGAATCCATAGCTTCCCCTCCCTTTTGGGAGGGGAGGCAATTCGCCATATTTTGGGGCTTTACCATTGCCTCCTGTTTTAGGAGACGATGGTAAGAATCCAAAATAAGCATTTGGAGGATACCCGTATGAAAAAACATAGCGGCCTATATAGCGCCGTCAGTATTTTGCTGGTCATTGTGCTGGTGGCAGGGATCAGCCTCTCACTTCTTTCCTCCGGTCGGACAAGGCCGGAGAATCCCATCAGCACTCAGCCGGATCGGCTCCAGGCAGAGTCGCTGCAAGGCTCCGGCAGCACTGGCGGACAAAGCTCCGGCAAGGATAATACAGAGAATACGGATACTGCCCAGGATCCATCAGAGCCGCAGAAGCCCGATGAGCCACAGAATCCGGATGAGCCGCAGAAACCTGATGAGCCACAGAACCCGGATGACACGCAGAAACCCGATGACACCAAGCCGGATCCATCAGGCCCCACAGACCCCACGGATAACCCCGGCAAGGGCGACCAGGGCGGCTCCAAGTCAGACGATAACAAAGGCGGCTCCGAGGATTCCGGTGACCATGGCGATGGCACCGGCGGAGACGACGGGGACCACGGCGGCAGCGGAGGTGACCACGGCAGCGGCGGTGAGGAGGATGATACCCCCCGCATTTATACGACACTGAAAACCCAGCAGCTTACCAAGGCAGAGCTGCCCGACAGCAAGCTGACCTTTGTGGCCTATCCCCTGGGTAAGGGCGATCTGCATATCCGTGTCCGGCTGAAAAATGAGACCAATTCCGGAAACGGATTGCTGCTTACTTCTCAGAATAACCAGGACTACGAGGCACAGCTGGATTTCAACGCAGATAACCTCTTTGTGCTGTCTCTTTATGATGGGGAGACCTTTCTGGGACTTGTTCAGTACCGGGTGGGCTATTACGCGAATCTTGCGGACGATACCCACCCGACGGTGGGGGACTATCCACCCTCCATCGTTACCAATCTGGACGGGGCCAGCCTGGACATGAGCTCCCAAACCTTCCCCTTGACGGTGATCGCCCGTGCCAACGCAGAGCTGGGAGCCGGTGTGATCTACTCCAATCAGATTCGGGTCACGCTGGACGGAAAAACCGTGGAAAAGAGCTACGGCGATTCCCAGCCCACCTATGAGCTGTATTTCGAGCCCCCTCAACTGGGCGATGAGGAGACCCACATCATCCGGGTGCTGGCCTGGGACGGAAACGGAAACTCCACAATGAAGGTCTACACCGTCACCTACCATCAGATCAGCGAGGGCGATCCGGCAGGCTCGGTGGATGTGGTGCTGGATGCGACCACCATCGGCCTGGGCATTTTGGACACCGGGACGCTGGATATTGTGGAGGGTGAAACGGCGGCGTCCGTGCTGCTGCGCTTCCTGCAGGAGCGCGGTTATGAGCCGGATTACCAGGGGTCTGCCACTATGAACTTCTATCTGCGCCGGATTAGCCGGGGCGACATTGCCTACCGAGCCAATGTCCCGGAGCATCTTTGGGAGCTGATCCTGCGGGACGGCATCACCACCAATGATAACTATGACCGGGACAGCATCGGGGAGTTTGACTATACCCAAGGCTCCGGCTGGATGTACTCCATCAACGGCACCCTGTATGAGGGTACCGGCATGAGCGGTTACAAGGTTCGCAACGGCATTACCATTTATGTGCGCTTCACCCTGTCCTACGGCAAGGACATCGGCGGCTACGATTCCACCGGAGGCGGCTACGGTTCACTGAGCAGCTACTGCGGCCTATGGATCAACGGCGGCTACCAAGCCCTGGGCCACGACTTCGTGGAGACGGACCGTTTGGAACCCACCGAAACAGAGGATGGTTACATCCACTATCGCTGCTCCAAGTGCCATGAGGAGAAAACAGATATTCTCCCGGCCACCGGCGGCGGAACGGAGCCAATAGAGCCTGCCCCTACGGAGCCGGTCTCCACCCCACGGAACCGACGCCCACGGAACTCAGCGACCCGGTCGTTACGGACCCCACCGAACCAAGTCCCTCGGACCCCAGTGATCCTACGCCCACAGAGCCAACTTCCGAATAGGACCAGCTGATGCGGCGGAGGATGGGAAACGCTCTAACGGGACACGGGAACGGTAAAGTTTTCCTTTGTAGAAGGGCGTTGAAACGAACGATGGAGGATACTGCATGAAAAGAGCAACACGAATATTAGCGGCACTTCTTTGTGTGCTGCTTCTGCTCCCAACGGTGGTCTTTGCGGAAGCGCAGCCTTCTTTGGAAAAACAGATCGCACAGAGTGCGGAGGGAATGTCCGCTCTGGGCGGCAAGAAGGGCGAATTGCTGAAGGACAGGGAACTGTTTCCTGCAGGCGATTCCGTCTGCGATTGGCTGGCCATAGCTATGGCACTGTCCGGCACAAGGGAGAGCTATTCCGACTATTTGGCGGAACTGAAAACCCATGCGGAGGACGCATACGCCAAAAACGGACGCCTGGACCGCAACAAGGCCACGGAATACCACCGGATCGCTTTAACGGTGCTGGCACTGGGGGGCGACCCCACCCACTTTGGCACGAAGCCCGACGGCTCGGCCATTGACCTGATCGCAGAGGGTACTTATAACTACGCCGGTGATCCGGGCGCTCAGGGCTTAAATGGCTGGATATGGGTGCTGCTGGCTCTGGATGCCGAGGATACGGAGGTCCCGGACGATGCACGGTATTCCAGAGAGGACATGGTAAATGCCATTGCCGTTGCCCAGGAGCCGGACGGCGGCTTTGGCCTGATCCCCGGAAAATCGGATGTGGACATCACCGCTATGGCGGTGCAGGCACTGGCCCCCTATCGGAACCAGCTGGAGACCGAGATCGACGCAGCGCTTACTTATCTTTCCGGCCAGCTGACGGACACCTGCGGGTATATCGCCTACGGCGATGAAAACGCGGAAAGCACAGCCCAGGTCATCCTGGCCCTGTGCGCCCTGGGCATTGACCCGGAGACGGATAGCCGTTTTATCAAGGACGAGCACACCCTGCTGACGGAGCTTTCCAGATTCCGGGAAGCGGACGGCACTTACCGCCATGTGCTGGAGGGTGCCGGCGACGGCCTGGCAACGGCCCAATCCGTCCTGGCCTTAGTGGCTGTGCAGCGTGTGCGGTCCGGGCAGCCGTGGGTGCTGGATTTTGACGGAATGCAAGCTCCCCGTGAGGCATCCGGCACAAATGGAATCATCATCTGCGCCGTGATCGGTGCGGTAGTCGTAATCGCCGCCGGTGCGATCTACATCATCGGCAGAAAGAGGAAAAAGGCATGAACAAGCTGACAGATCAAATTCAGGCAGAGGTCAATAAGGTCGTTTTGGGCAAGGAAGACATCGTCCGCAAGGTGCTGCTGGCCATCCTGGCACAGGGCCATGTGCTGCTGGAGGATGTCCCCGGCGTAGGCAAGACGACGCTGGCCAAGGCATTTTCCAAGACCCTGGGTCTGGACTCCAAGCGTGTCCAGTTCACCTCCGACACCCTGCCATCGGATATTATCGGGTTTTCCGTATTCGATAAGGCAGACGGCAAGCTGAAATATCAGTCCGGAGCCATTATGACCAATCTGCTGCTGGCGGACGAGATCAACCGTACCTCCAGCAAGACCCAATCCGCTCTGCTGGAGGCTATGGAGGAGTTGCAGGTCACCGTGGACGGCGTGACCCGGCCCCTGCCGAAGCCCTTTATCGTGCTGGCAACGGAAAACCCGGTGGGTTCTGCGGGTACGCAGATGCTGCCCGCATCCCAGCTGGACCGTTTCATGCTCCAACTGAGCATGGGCTATCCCAATCGGGCCAGCACGGCGGCACTGCTGAAGGATCGCCATCATGTGGACCCGCTCTCTGCCTGCCAGACAGTGACTTCCCCTGCCGAGCTGGAAAAGCTCATTGCAGAGGTCAGCAATATCCATGTGGCAGACCGAATTTATGACTATATTGCAGAGCTGGTGGATCTGACCCGCTCCAACGCCTATGTGACCCTGGGTGTCAGTCCCCGTGGCGCTTTGGCTGTGACCCGTGCGGCCAAGGCCAACGCCTACTTAGAGGGTCGGGACTATGTGATCCCTGACGATGTGTGCGCCGTGTTCCCGGATGTGTGCGTCCACCGTCTGATCCTCAACTCCAAGGCGCGGCTCCAGGACTATACAGCGGCACTGATCCTGCAAAATGTACTTACCTCCGTCCAGAAGCCAGATGTCCGGGAATTTTCCAGCAAATGAGAAAAACGATCTTAGGCAGCGCCCTGTGTTATCTGATCCTGCTGCTGGCGTTGGCGGCGCTGCTTCTTACAAGCGGCTCCTTCTGGGCGCTGGCCGGACTCTGCTTGCTGCTCCTGCTGCCCCTGGCCTCCTGGGCGGTCAATTTCTATGTCCGCAGGCACCTGCAGGCGGACATTCTGACCCCGGCCACAGCGGCAAAACGCACGGCAGTCAGCTGTCGGGTGCGTATCCGCAACGGAGCGTTTCTGCCCGTAATGCGCTATGGCTGTCAGGTCTCTATCCGCAATGATCTCACTGAGGAAGATCAGACAGTGACGCTGACCGGCAGCATCGGAGCCAAGGGCGAAAGCAGCCAAACCATCCTGCTGCAAAGCAGCTTCTGCGGCAGAGTGTATGTGCAGATCAGCCGGTTTACCCTGCTGGACTATCTGGGCCTGCTTCCCATGAAGGCCCTCGTGAAAGCGGATGCCCGTCTGACCATCCTCCCGGACCTGTATCCAATGGAGGCGGACATGACCGCCCGACCGGCCTATGCCGACGACGGCACTTCCAATCGACGGGGTGAGGACCGCAGCGAGGTGTACCAGCTCCGGGAGTATCGCCCCGGCGATGACATCCGGCAAATTCACTGGAAGCTGTCCTCCAAGTTAGATGAGCTGATTCTGAAAGAGGCCAGCCAGCCGGAGAGCCGTTCCCTTTTGGTATTCTGGGATAAGCGCACCGGCGGTAACCCCCAGCAGATGGACGCACTGGCGGAGGTCGTGTCCTCCGCAGGCATGGCACTGCTGCAAAGCGGTGTACCCTATACCCTGTGCTGGACGGACCGGGACGATCTGCAGGTCCAGGACATTTCAGAGGAAAACCAGCTTTTGCAGGCTATCCCGGCTCTGGTAAAGACCAGGGGCAGCGCTGAGTGCCGCCTGCCCAAAACTGACGGTTACAGCCGAATTCTCTGTTTCGGCACAGCGCCGGAAGAACAGCTGCTCACGGACGGACGGGTGCATTTCATCCTCTGTACCGAAGAACAGTACCCCGGTGCGACCACCTTTGCCCCGCAGAATTATTCCGAGGCCATGCAGCGACTGGAGGTTTAACCCATCATGCGAAAAAATGAAAACGGACTCCAGTGGACCGTCACCGAAACGGCACAGAAAAAGCTGCACTTTCCCTGGGGCGCTTGGGTGGTCTGTGCTGTTCTGACGGTGGGCTTCTGCTTGCTTTTAACCGCTGCATTTCCCTCTGTTCCCTACCCATGGTGGGCCATGACAGCAGCTGCGATTTTGGTGCAGGCGGCGTTGCTGATAGTATACCAAACCAGAATCGGGAACTGGCTCGTTCCAGCGGGCATCGGCGTGTTGCTTCTTCTGAGCTTGGCACTGAACAAGTTTGTCCTACCCGGTTTTGGAACACTGGCAAATGATTTCCTGACCCTGCTGACGAAAAAGACCGGGAAGATCTACCTGGACCTTGCGGCAGCGGATGCCCAATTTCTGCCTCTGGCGGTAACGGTTCTGCTACTGGCGGTGTTGCTGCTTCTCAGCCGCAGCGCATGGAGCGGACGGATGCTGCTGGCCTTGCCGATTCTGCTGCCCTGCTATGCAGCCCTGTTGCTGGGCTTGTTTCCCATAGGCATCGGCGGTGGACTGCTGATTATCGGCACGGTGCTGCTGATGGTGCAGCGCACGGCGGCGTGCGAAGCCCTTACGGGCGCTCCGGCGCAGCTGATCTTGCCGGTCCTGTGTGCAGCGCTGTGTCTGCTGATGGGCCTGTCCTGCCAAGACAAGCTGAATACAGACATGATCGAGACGATGCAAACCCAGCTTCACCAGCGGCACTACGACAGCGATACCAATTCCATGCCGGAAGGAAACCTCAAGAACTTACCCGCCTGGAATAAAAGCGACACCCCGGCGCTGGAAGTCACAATGGAGCAGCCGGAAAAGGTGTATCTGCGTGGGCAGGTCTACGACACCTACACTGGCACCGGCTGGAAAGCAGCCGATACCGAAGATACCGCCCAATATGAGGACCTTTTCTATTGGCTCCATGAGGCGAATTTCTACGGTCAGAGCCAGATCGCACTGGCCGATGGCTATACGGAGACGGCCACGCCGCTGTCCATGACTATACGAAATCTCTCCGCCTGTTCCGCCCACGGCTACTACCCCTACGCCGTCTACGGCAGCGAAACGCTGGCAGCGGATCGCATCGGGGACACGAATCTGCCCCCGACAGAGAGCCTGTATTATCTGAAAGGCAGCGTCCCGGACTGGTATCAGATCCAGCGGAACCTCTCCACAGCCCAGGGCCGGGAAAACATCGAGACCTATCTATCCAAGGAGCAGGCCTATGCCGACTATCTCCGGGCCATCGACCTGCAAATGACCCAGGACAGCTGGGCCGTCCTCCGGCGGCAATTGAAGCTGGACACCCAGGCCCGGACCATCAGCGACATCCGCACCATCATCTTTGACTATCTACGGGAAGCCATGACCTACGATGAGACTGCCCGGACCATGAACGGCAGCGGCGATTTCCTGCAATATACGCTGGAGCGCAGCGGACACGGCTACAGCGTCCATTACGCCACGGCAGCGGTGCTGATGCTGCGCTACATGGGCGTTCCGGCCCGCTATGTGGAGGGGTATTACCTCTCGGCAGAGGATGCCACCCGCTACAAGGCCGGTGAGACCATTACCCTGACGGAAGAAAACGCCCACGCCTGGGCGGAATACTATGTCAGCGGTGTCGGCTTTGTGCCGTTCGAGGTGACTCCCGGCTACATAGACGACGAGGAACTGTCCCTGGGCGGCGACAGCCCGGATGAGAATACCTATGAGAACAACACCCAGCAATTTGTAGAGGTGGAGCGGCCAGAGGAGGTCAACGAGCACAAGCAGGACCGATTTACCTTCTCACTGAATGCCCACTACCTACTGCTTCTTCCCTTGCTGCTGATCTTGCTGCTGGCCGGGTGCATTTTCCATCGCCGCAGGGTGTTTCGGAAGAAGATGGCCGCTATCGACGCCGCAAACGACCGGGAGGCCATTGCCATGCGCTATGGCTATGCCGTTTGCCTGCTGCGCCACAGTACGGTGCAGTTCCCGGAGGATGCTGCGGAGGCCGCAGAACTGAATCAAAAGGCGCTGTTCAGCACCCAGGAGATGACCCCGGAGCAGCGCAAGCAGGTTGACTCATTTGCCGTGCGTGTACTGGATGCCTGCAAGGGCAGCTGGACAACCTGGGAGAAAATACGGTACCGGCTATGGAACTGCCTGTATTGAAAAAAAGGAGGAAGGAAAATGCACAAAAGAGTAATGGCTCTGCTGCTGAGTCTGGTGCTTCTGCTCTCTGCCGCCATGCCGGTCACGGCGATGGCCGCAGAGGGGTACGCCGGTAGCTTTGTGCTTGTGGCTATGAACGCCAACAGCACCATCGTGGAGCCGACCCGTATCCAGTATAAATCTGGGCAAACCATTCAACAGGCGCTGGCGGATTCAGATATTGACTTCGTCGGCCTGGAAAACGGATTCGTCTATGAGATCAACGGCGTTTCCGCCAATTACCTGCTCTATTATGACAAGGGTGGCTATAAGCTGGACGCTCCGGCTTCTTCCGTCAAGGCCCTTTGCTTCCATGTATCTTCGACTTATTCGGACGCAGCTATCCAGCTGATTATCCAAATGGCGGATTACCTGGACATGACCAACCATGTGCAGAATTATCCGGCAGCGGCCAGTGCCTACGCAGCGGCGCTGAAGGGCCTGCGGACGGCAACTGCCGACTCGGCAGGACCATTGCTGAAAAACCTAAAGGCCGCCATTGCCGAATATGCGGCCCTTCTGGACGGGACCAAATACACCGTCTCTGCCACAGCAACCCAAAACGGCAATGCGGTGGAGGCACCGATCCTCTCCCTTACGGATGTCTATGGCAATGTTACCACCGGCACCGGCAGCGTCCAAGTCATCGCCGGCGACTATAAGTTCTGTGTGTCCGACGGCGGATATAACCGCACAGAGGGAACGCTGACGGTCTCCGCCGACGCCCAGGTCTCTGCGACCCTGCCCTACGGCGAGTGGTTCGGCAATATCCGGCTGCTGGATGTCGATCAGGAACCCTACCGCGCTGCACAAAACCGTGCAAACCACACGGCGCAGTATTGGATCGAGGATACAGCCAATGCTCTGAGCAGCGTGTATCTGAATGCGGCGATGGGCAATGTCCCGAATACCAAGACCACCAAGCTCCGCACCATCTATACCGGTACCAACGGCAAGGATATGTCGGGCATATCCCGCAGCTGGAACAGCACAGCCACATCCCTTACTTATCTGTTGACCTCTGGCATGGAGGGCAAGACCTTCGCGCTGGAAGCACAGTATACAGGCTCGGACGGCTACACGCAGATTCAGTCCTACGATGTCACCGTGACCCGTGTGCCCACGCTGAAGGCTCTGGCAGCCACGGCGGAGGGGACCAAGCTGCCCCTGGAGTTTGCGCCCAACACCCGGGAGTACAGCCTAAAAACCGTGTCCTCCACTGTGGATATTGACGCCGCACCATTTGGTGAGGATTATACCGTCACCGGAACCGGGGCGGTGCAGCTGACCGGAGACACGCAGGATCACACGGTTCAGGTCACGGCTCCCAACGGAGAGCAGAGTGCCTACACCCTTCACATTCAGAAGGTCGCTTCCGTGCCTGTGACGCTGACCGTTCCCTCCGGCACAACGGTGCAGGTTTTCAACGGAGCTGGCTCCGAGATCGCACCGGTGGATGGGACCTATCATCTGATCCCCGGCGAAAGCTATACCTGCATCGCCACGAAGAATACCTGGTATCACACGCAGATCACCTTCACGGCTTCCAGTGGACTGAATGTGTCTGTCCCGGAGCCTGTCACCGCCGACTGGCTGACCGGTCTGGCCTTCTATAATGGCACCTACGCTTCCAGCCGGATCGCCTACGCCGCCGACAAGACCTTCTCTGCCGCCGACCACACCTACCACTATACGGTGTCCGACTGCAACAGTTCTGTTGCCATGCAGGCCACGGCAGAAGGGACCGTGACGGCTCTGTATCAGACCCAGAGCACCGTCCCGGAGACCCATGACCTTGCACAGACGGTAACGGTCACGACGCCTGTCAGCAAGACGGGACTTGCCCAGAATCTGACCTATGCCGTGGCCAAGGCAGGTTACGGCCAGACGGTGACAGTCCGCATTTCCAAAACAGAAAACGGCACTACCTATTATCAGGAGTACACCGTCCAGCTGCTCCGTCAGCTGCACCTGTCCAGCCTTTCCGTTGCCACCAAGGACGAGACGCTGCCCTTTGTGACCACCAGCGGCGCAACGGCCCGCTTTGACCGGGATACCACGGATTACTATGTTCGGGTGGACCGGGAGACCACGGCCCTCTATCTCTCCGGTTCTTATCCCAATAGCAGCGCAGACACCGCCTGCTGCGGCGGGTACTATGCCAAGGTCAACGGTGTGCGCTATGATACGCTGGCCGGTGCGGAAGCAGTCCTGAACACAGACCTTTACAATGAGGATATTTCGGTACAGGTCTGCCATGCAGATACCGGCAGCGTCGAACGGACCTATACCGTCCATGTTCAGAAAAGTGACCCCATTCAGCTGACCATCCAAACGACCCCGGCGGATGCCACGGTGTTCCTGACCAACGATCTGAATGGCAAGCGCATCGTGGAGAAAAACGGCACCTACAGCCTGACCCCCGGTGCCAGCTATTCCTATACCACCACCTGCGCCGGTTATATTGGCCAGAAGGTGGAGCATTACACCGCCCCCGACAAGGACGGCACGCTGACCGTTACGCTGGAGAAGGCTCCGGCCAACGACACGCTCATCAATTTCGATTCTGCGTGGCCCCACTTACGCCAAAACAATGAGAATAACGGTGTGGTGGACTACAAAACGCCGGTCTATGCCAAGGATGCCGAGCTGTACTGGGCCACCTCCATTGGCTCCGGCTACGATGTGAACGCCTGCGGCTGCCCCATTCTGGTGGACGGTGCCATCTACACCTACTCCGGCTCCCGCATTTACAAGGTGGATGCCATTTCCGGTGAAATTCTCATTGACAAGCCTATGGACCACAATTCCAGCTTCGCCATCAATCCGCCCACCTATGCCAACGGCATGATCTTCGTGGGCCTGTCCGACGGCACCATTCAGGCATTTGACGCCAACACCCTGAACTCCCTGTGGATCTACCGGGATTCCATCGGCGGCCAGCCCAACAGTTCCATCGTCTATCACGATGGCTACATCTACACCGGTTTTTGGGTGGGCGAGATCAACGAAGCCCATTATGTCTGCCTGAGCGCCACTGACGAGGACCCCACGCAGACGATGGAAGAAAAACTCCCCACCTGGTATTATACCAGCAAGGGCGGATTCTACTGGGCCGGTGCCTATGTGTGCGATGACTTCCTGCTGATCGGCACGGATGACGGTGCTTCCGGCTACACCACCGGCAAGCCCAGCCTGCTGTCCTTTAACCCCAAGACCGGCGAACTGCTGTCCAGCTACAAAATGGACGTGACCGGAGACATCCGCAGTTCCATTACCCATTACAACGGCAAGTATTACTTCACCAGCAAGGGCGGCTACTTCTTCGAGGCCAGTGTGGATGCGAAGGGTAACATCGAATCTGTCCGCACCCTGAAGCTCTACAACTATGCAGACGATCCCGCCAATCCCGCCATGTCCACCTGTACGCCCACCATTTACAATGGACGGGCCTATATCGGTATCTCCGGCACGGCGCAGTTCGGTGCATACAGTGGCCATAACCTTACGGTCATCGACATCCCCAACTGGGAGATCGCCTACACCGTGCGGACCCACGGCTATCCCCAAACCAGCGGCGTTCTGACCACGGCCTATGAGGAAGAAACCGGCTGCGTCTATGTGTATTTCTTCGATAACTTCACCCCCGGCAAGCTCCGGGTGCTGGAGGACAAGCCCGGTCAGACCGAGGTTTCTCTGAAAACCATGGAGACCTATACCGCCAGCGGAAAAAAGGAGACCTATACGACGCCCTACAACATCTTCACTCCCAGCGGCGCACAGGCCCAGTATGCCATTTGCAGCCCCATCATGGACGAGTACGGCACCATCTACTTTAAGAACGACTCCGCCTACCTGATGGCCGTGGGCAGTACCATTGAACGCATCGAGGTCACGAAGCTGCCGGACAAGATGACCTACAATGTAAAAGACACCTTCGACCCCACCGGTATGCAGGTAACGGCCTACTACGCCAACGGCATGACCCGCGATGTGACAAAGTATGTGACCTGGTCGGAAAAGCCGCTGACGGCGGATGATACCGACTTCCAGATCACCTTCCCCTACGCCATGTACCAAAACCGAGAAAACAGCGAGACCCTGGAGATGGAATACGGCGTCCACTGTGACAAGCCCATGACCACCCTGACCCTGACGATTGGGGACCAGTCCGAGGTCAAATACGGTGATGTAAATGGGAATGGTAAAATCGATTCCACGGATGCCGCCATTGTCTACCGTTATGCAAATGGAAAATATCAGTTGTCTGCGGATCAACTTTTGGCAGCTGATGTAAATGGTGATGGTGTCGTGAACACGACGGATGCTGCATTGATCTACCGTGTAGCAAACGGAAAGCTGTCAAAGTTCCCGGTAGAGAAGTAAAGGCTCCAAACAGTTTTCGCATGATAAAGGGCCCCGGCCACCGCATTACATGGTGGCCGGGGTCCTGCTATGTAATTCAACTACTAATCAGCTCGTGCATTTGTTGACAAGATATTAGAATTACTTTTGAGTAAGAAATCAACGACATCAGCTTCCTTTGAAAGATCTTTATGAAGCTGATACATAGATTTTCCTACATCATATATCCCTATAGCACTCGAAACAATAGGCACAAAGCCACAAACAGCTTTTCCCAAACCAAACAATGAGGAGAGAACCTCTTCTTTATCCTGTTTTTCCCTTTCAGTTTCTACTTGGTCTAGAACCTTCTGCAGATTTGCAAATACTGATTCTGCAATTTCAGAAAAGCAATCTGGTGTTGCGATAATGTTGCAGGTTGCAGAATGGAAGAGCCTTCTAAACTTACAGCTCTCATTTTTGTCACGAAACTTTAGAAGATGGGGTAAGTCCATCTGAACAACCTGTGCAAGCTTTTCATTGCGCTGTATGGCACAAACATATTTATATTCATCAGTTGAACCCATTATGGGAGGAATTTTTTCATAATAATATTTGTTTGGATACCATTCAAATGCATTAAATATAGGATGCATACCAGTTTTTAATGCAGCGGCAGAATGAATGGCATGTACAGCGAAACTCTGCGTGAGCGTCATTTTGACGAGATCGATACGGTGACGGAGTTGATCGCCAAGGAGACGGACGACGGCAG
>ENA-ORCN01000487-ORCN01000487.1-human-gut-metagenome-genome-assembly--contig:-NODE-487-length-33287-cov-8.763475_pt1 | contig 33287 bp, 29 predicted proteins | sample MGYA00242984_ERZ507984 | MGnify/ENA primary metagenome ERZ507984 (study PRJEB26167, sample SAMN06115395) | human gut metagenome | host: Homo sapiens | place: China:Hubei | collected 2016-05-19 | study... | reverse complement strand
CCAGGAACAGCACCAGAAACTCCGCCGAGAGGCCGGAAAGCTGGATCAGATTGCCCTGCTCTCCCGCTGCGTCCGCGAACTGGCGGAGCCGGACACTGAGCTGTGTATGCAGCTCGCCAAAACCGACGACGCGGGATTTTTCCCGTGGGGGGTGCGGCTCGCGGATCTGCTGGAGGAATGTTTCACGCAAGGGCTCACGCCCGAAGACATGCTGTACACGGAAGGCGAAGTGGCTCCTTTCGGGGCGGCCCTTCTCGGCTCGCTCGGCAAGATTTTCCGCCGTTACCGCGACGCGCTGATCGAATCCGATCTCACCACGCCCGGCTTCGACGCGTTTGTCGTCGCCAGCGCGCTGGAAGAAGGAACGGCCGGAGACGACCTCCCGCCGCTGCCCGACTTTCTCGCTGGGCGCGCCATCCTGCTGGCGGGCTTCGGTATGCTCACCGGCACGGAAAACACCCTGTTCCGCTACCTCTGGCGGCACGGCGCGCAGGTCTTCCTGCACGTCGATCCGGCGCTGGCCGAAAACGGACAAGGGCATTGGGCATGTACCGAACAGTCAAATTGGATCGCGGACTGGAAGGCCGATACCGTGCTGGCCTGCCCTTCCCCCGGCAAGAAACCGAAAATCCACTATTTCGCGGGCTACGACCTGCATTCCCAACTGGACGCCCTGCGCGGCGATCTCATCGAACTGGAACGGAAAGACCGCCTCGCCGCCGCGCTCAAGGCCAGAAGCACGACGCAACAGTTGTCCCTGCTCCCCTCATCGGAAAACGGCACGACTTCCACCCTTCCCGAAACGTCGACCAGCGGGAATGCCGACAACAAGGATTCGATAACGTCGAAAGCCTTGGGGGGGAGAGGGAAGGGGACCCGCGGGAAGGGAGAGGGAAGCCCTTCCCCCGGTGGGCTCGCCCCAACACCCGCCCCCATCCCCACCTCGCAGCTCGACATCGCGGTGGCCCTCGCGCACAGCGGGGCTCTGCTGCCCGTGCTGCACCACCTGCCCCGCAAGGACTGCAACATTTCGCTCGGCTACCCGCTTGAACGCTCGCTCCTGTTCCGCCTGCTGGAAACCGTGCTCGACGCCCGCAACCGCCGCCAGCCCAACGGCACGACCCACTGGAAGGCGCTTGCGGATCTCGTCCGCCACCCGTACCTGCGCCTGCTTGAGGTCAACGGCATTTCCCTGCGCGACATTTTCCAGAACATGGAAACCCGCCTCCGCAACGGCAGCCGGCACGCAGACGCCCATGCCGTCGCCGAAGGCGCTGCGGACGACTTCTTCGCCGCCTCCTCCCTGCCCAACGTGGCGGCGGCCATGCCAGCCATCCGGGAACTGATCAACCGGATCTTGCGGGATACCGTGGACACTTGGGCAAGAGCCCATACCCTCGGCGGACTCGCGGACGCGCTTTCCGGCCTGTGCGACACACTGCTTGTCTATGGAAGCGGCAACGACGAGAGCGGCGCGGGCAACGGCAAGGCCGACATCTGGTCGCGTTTCCCCATCGATGCGGAATGCCTGTTCCGCCTCATGCAGCGCGTCATCCCCGCCCTCAAGGACAACGGCATGGCCGACACGCCGCTGCCGTGGCCTCTGATGCAGGCCATGCTGCTGGAGCTCGTGCGTGCCGAGCGCGTCCCCTTCGAGGCCGACCCCCTGACCGGCCTGCAAGTGCTCGGTATGCTGGAAACACGCCTCTTGCGCTTCTCGCGGGTGTTCCTCGTGGACGTCACCGACGACAGGCTTCCCGGCGCGCCGATCCGCAGCCCGCTCCTGCCGGACAGCCTGCGCGCCCTTCTCGGCCTGCCCGACACCCGCAACCGCGAGCAGCTCGCGGCCTACACCTTCCACCGGCTCATCGCCGGGGCCGATGAGGTCTGGCTCTACTGGCAGGAAGGCGTGGAAACCTCCGGCCTGTTCGACGGCAAAAAGCAGCGCAGCCGCCTTGTGGAGGAACTCATCTGGCAGGAGGAGCAAGCCCGCGGGCAACGTCTGAAGCCGGGGCGCGAACCGCTCCGCACGGCGGCCCTTGATGTCCGCCCGCCGGTCAGGGTACGCAAGGTCGTCCCCAAGACCCCGGCTATCCGGGAGCAAATAGCCGCATCGCTCAAGCATCCTCTGTCCGCTACCCGGCTGGACGCCTACCTGACCTGCCCGCTGCGGTACTATTATGAGCGGCTGTGCGCCATCGCACCCATCGACGAGGTGAACGAAGACGACGATCCGGCGGCCGTGGGCGTGCTTCTGCACAACGTGCTCCGGGATTTCTACGCTCCCGCCGTGGGCAAGACCGTACGCCGCGACGCGCAATCGGGCGATCCCGAGTTGCCGTTCCTCGACGAAAAAGCCTTGCGCGCCCTGTTCCGCACGGCCCTCGACGCCTCGGGGCTGGAGGCCGCCCTGCCGCCGGAGAGCGCGGCCATGCTTTCCGTCACCGGGCCGGAGCGTCTGGGCATGTTCCTGCGCGCCCAGCCGGAACAGACGGAAGTGCTTTCCCTGGAAGAGGAATACGATGCCGAAATCCGGGTGGGGGGCCGCGTCAGGCGGCTTACCGGCAATCTCGACCGTGTGGACTGGCGTGAACAGGAAGACCCCGAAGGCGCGCTCGACGAAGGGGCGGTCATCCTCGACTACAAAACGGGCCGCATCAAGGCGCTGCGTCCGGACATCTGGGCCGACGACGCCTTTTGGGATGCGCTGGATCCGGAAAAAGCCGCCGAAGCCGCTTCCGAGCCAGACCCCGAACATGATTTTTTGCCAATAATGGCACAGCGTATTCCCACAGTGCAATTGCTGTATTATTGTTATTTGTATGGGCAGGCTACGGGCAAGCCCGTGCTCGACGCGGCGTTCGTTGCCCTTGGCGAAGACGGCGGGGAGCGGCCCCTTTTCGGGAAGGGCATGACCATTGAGGAACGGGAGCGGGCGTTGTCGCTCATTCCCCGCCTCATCGGGTTCATCCTCCTGCATATGGAGCTTTGCCCGGAATTTCGCCCACGGGAAGGGGCACATTGCCGCTGGTGTTCCTGGCGGAACGTGTGTATCATATCCTCCCAACAATAGATTCGGGTATTAGAAGCAGGGAGGCATTCCTATTCCCGCTTGCGTACCCATAACTCCATAAGAGACCTCTAGGAGGTTCTTCATGTCTTTTCCCACTCTGAACATAGGCGACCTCATCGCTAAAACTCCGATCGTCCAAGGCGGCATGGGCGTTGGTATTTCTCTTTCCAGGCTCGCTTCCGCCGTGGCCAACGAAGGCGGCATCGGTGTCATCGCCGGAGCCATGATCGGGATGAAAGAACCCGATGTGGCCAGCAATCCCCTTGAAGCCAACCTCCGCGCCCTCCGCCGCGAAATCGAAAAGGCCCGTGAAGCCACGCAGGGCATCATCGGCGTGAACATCATGGTCGCCCTGACCACGTTCGCCGAAATGGTCCGCACCTCCATCGAAGCCAAGGCCGACGTGATCTTCTCCGGCGCCGGGCTGCCGATGGACCTGCCCAAGATTTTCAATGAGACTTGCGAACGCAAAAAGGAAGAATTCAAGACCAAGCTCGTGCCCATCATCTCTTCCGGCCGCGCCGCCACCCTCATCGCCCGCAAGTGGATGTCCAGCACCGGCTACATGCCCGACGCCTTCGTCGTGGAAGGTCCCAAAGCCGGCGGGCATCTCGGTTTCAGCCCCGAACACATTGTTGATCCCAACTACGCCCTCGAACAGCTTGTCCCGCAGGTCGTGGAAGCGGTGAAGCCGCTTGAAGACAAGGCCGGACGCGCGATCCCGGTCATCGCCGCCGGCGGCGTGTACACGGGCGAAGACATCAAGAAGTACATGGATCTCGGCGCGTCCGGCGTCCAGATGGGCACCCGTTTCGTCGCCACCTATGAGTGCGACGCCGACGACCGCTTCAAGCAGGCCTACATCGACGCCAAACAGGAAGACGTGACCATCATCAAGAGCCCGGTGGGGATGCCCGGACGCGCGCTCGTGAACAACTTCATCGATTCCATGCGTGACGGCGGCAAGAAGCCGTTCAAGTGCATCTTCCATTGCGTGAAGACCTGCGAGCAGGAAAAGACCCCCTATTGCATCGCCGCCGCCCTCATCAACGCCATGAAGGGCAACCTTGAGCGTGGGTTCGCCTTCTGCGGCGAAAACGTCTCCCGCGTCAACAACATCGTTTCCGTACACGACCTCATTTCCTCGCTGCAGCGCGAGTTCGACGCCATCATCAACAAGCCCGCTGCGGTTACCGTGAAGGCGTAAGGCCCCCGGCGGCAAGGGGGCTTCCCGCCGCCTTGACCCCCGTCCGGGAGGCGAGCCGCCCCCCCGGACCCCGGCGAAACGTCCCGAATGCAAAGGTTCCGAACCGGCTTGTGCTGGTTCGGAACCTTTGCATTCGGGACTTCCGGCGGCATCTGAAATCCTCTTATGCTTTTGTGGATTCCCTTCTCTGCCTATTCTCTATATCATAGCAATACGTTTTCGTTCTTCCTGTTGCAACACCGGGAGACAAACGCCAATAAGAATCGCCTCCGCGCCTCCGTACCCCGCATCGACCCTTACGAAAGTCTTTGAAGATGAGAAGGAGGGGGTCCCCCTCCCCCGATTCGCTCAGCCCCACCCTTTCATAGCCTGCGCCAGATTGTCGACCCAAATGTCCATGAACCCCTGATACTCCATCATTCCCCGAAGAACGGGAACACAGGCTATGCCCTCGGCCTCGAGCCGGGAGCGCCACGAATGTTCCGAATCCCCGGCCATGTCTTCAAGCGTATGCCGCCCCACGACGGCGAGCAGGGGCAGCAGCCAGACACGATCGAACGGACGCCCGGAAGCCCGCAGATGCTCCACGATGTGCTCAAGGCGAATGGTCCCGTTCAGCGTGCCCATGAGCACGAGGGGATCCCGTTCCCGCACAGCCGCGGCAAGAGCCTCGTAGCGGCTCTCCGCGGCGTGGCGGCTCCCGTGGCCCATGAACAGCACAGGCTCGCCGGGGGCGCGTCCGGAAGGAAGCTCGGCGAGCAGGGCGCGTGCGGCGCGATCCACCGATGCCTGCGACTCCGTCAGCAAAGGCGCACCCACCACAAGCGACGCGAACGTCCCGTCGGCACGCAGCTCGTCCGCATCCGACACGATGTCCCCGTATTCAAGGCCGGGAATGACATGCACCGGCTGAACCGCCACATGGGTAAATTTTTCAAAAGCCATTTTCTTCAATGCTTTGTGAACGGAATCCGATTTTTTCCGTTCGCTGGCCAGCCGTTCCCGCATGAGCATAGACGTAAAGGCCCAACGCACCGACACATCAGGAAAAGCCTTGCGGACTTGCGCATCGAAACGCCGGAGCGTCGACTCCCCCTGAGAACTGCCCGAACCAAACGCTGCAAGAAGGATGCCTCTTTTCATCGTTATAGCGTACAAAAAGTTGTACCCTCCTTTTTCACCTTACATGACAAGTGGATAAAACAAACGGCTCTCCAGCGTGCGTTGACGCGTTTCGGCGCGGCTGGTACCCTGAGCGCCTTATACATTTATGGAGAAAACCCGTGAGTACTCCTGTCGCTCTCGTTCTTGGCGGACACGGCCTTCTGGGCCAGCCTCTGGCGCAGCAGCTTGCCGGAAACGGCTGGGAGGCGCAATCGCTGGATTTTGAAGACTGCAATCTCCTGAATCCCGTAGAACTCCAGCCGCGCATCGAATTCATCAACCCTGACGTCATTTTCAATACCGTAAGCTGGAACACGGAAAACCCTGCTGAAAAACAGCCACAAGAAGCCCTCTCTGTCAACCGCGGCCTTCCGGCCTTCCTCGGCGGGCTGGTCAAAGGCACGCCCAGATTCCTCGTCCACTACAGCTCGGATCAGGTTTTCAACGGCCGCAAGGACTCCCCTTACACCGAGGAGGACAAGGCCGATCCGATCTCCCTGTGCGGCAAGAGCCGCCTTGCCGGTGAACAGGCCCTGCTTGAACTCAACGCCGACAACATCTGCATCATCCGTACGGGCTGGCTGTTCGGCCCGGATGGGGACAGTTTCCTGAAGCGCCTCCTTGGTCAGGCCAAGACCGAAGGGACCGTGGAGGTCATCCACGATCAGATCGGTTCTCCGACGTACGCGAAGGATCTGGCGCAGGCCACGCTCCAGCTTGTCAAGCGTCGGGCCCCCGGACTGTACCATGTGGCGAACTCGGGCCAGGCCACCTGGTGCGAGCTGGCGGCGGAAGCCGTGCGCCAGGCCAGCCTGCCCTGCTCCGTGCGGGCCGTCGCAAGCTCGGACAAGACGTTCCGCGCAAGCTATGAGGTGCTTTCCTCCGCAAAGTATACGGCCCTCACCGGATGTACCATGCGTCCCTGGTCTCAGGCCCTGCGGGAGTACATCTACTCGGTCCTTCTTGCCTCCCAATAACCCCCGCGGATATGCCATGACCAGCCATCTGCTCAAGACGCTGCGCGAAGTCCTTATGGATGCTGTGCATGTAAGCTTCGATTTTTTCAAGGTGCTTATTCCGATCAGCATCGCCATGAAGATCCTTGCCGAGCTGGACTGGATCCGCTATCTGGCCCTGCCTCTCGAGCCCGTCATGCAGCTGACCGGGCTCCCCGCCGATCTGGGCATCGCGTGGGCCACGGGCATCATGGTCAATTTCTATTCGGCGCTGCTCGTCTTCATCGGCCTGCTGCCCGGACTGCCGCCGCTGATCACGGAGCAGGTCACGACGCTCGCGGTCATGATGCTCATCGCGCACAGCATCCCCGCCGAAGGGCGCATCGCGGCCCAGTGCGGCGTGTCGTTCATCGGCCAGGCCGTCATCCGGCTCGTGGTCGCCGTCATCGGCGGGGTCATCGTGCATACGTCCTGCCAGGCGTTCGGCTGGCTGGATACGCCCGCCCGCATCGCCTTTACCCCTTCGCCGGACGTCAACCTGCTCTGGTGGGCGCTCGGGGAAGTGCGGAACCTCGTCAGCATCTTCTGCGTGATTTTCTTCGTCATGCTGCTCCAGCGGTTCCTGCGCTATCTCAAGGTCGCGGATCTGGTGGGACGGGCGCTCGCTCCGGCCCTGCGGGTACTCGGTATGCGCCCCGCCGCCGCGACGGCCATGATCGTCGGCGTGATCACGGGCATCGTCTACGCCAGCGGCGTCATCCTCAAGGAAGCCCGCAGCGGCGAGATGTCCCGGCACGACGTGTTTTCCTGCATGACCCTGATGGGGCTCGCGCACGCCATCATTGAGGATACCTGCCTCATGCTGCTCATCGGCGCGCACATCGGAGGGATTTTCTTTCTGCGCCTGGCGCTGGCCTTCGTCACCTGCGCCGTGATCAACATCCTGTACCTCCGGTTCCGGGGTGACGCACGGGAGCCGGAAACCGCCCCCAACGAGGTTTCATGAAAACAATCTGGATCAATGCCGGAGAGCTTTCCGGCGATATGCAGGCCGCCGCGCTGCTGACGGCCCTGCGCGAACGCGAGCCCGAACTCGCCGCCATCGGCATGGGAGGCCCGAATCTGGCCCGTGCCGGGCAAAAGAACCTGTTCCGCGTGGAGTCGCTTTCGGTCATGGGGATCATGGAAGTCCTGACCGCCCTGCCCCGCGCCCTCTACATGCTTTCGCGGATCAAAAAGGAAATGGCCCGGCTGCGGCCCGATGCCGTCGTGCTGGTGGACGCCCCGGAATTCAATTTCCGGGTGGCGAAGATCGCGCACGGCCTCGGGATTCCGGTCTACTACTTCATCCCGCCGAAAATATGGGCGTGGCGCACGGGACGCGTCCGCTTCCTCCAGCGCTACGTCAAACGGCTGTTCTGCATCCTGCCCTTTGAGCCCGCTTTCTACGCCAAATACGGCGTACAGGTTGATTATATTGGCAATCCGCTCGTTGATATGGTGAATTGGCCCGAGTTGAAAAAAATCGAGCCCATAAAGGGCCGTATCGGGCTGATGCCGGGGAGCCGCCGCAAGGAAGTGGAAGCGCTTCTGCCGGAGTTTGGGAAAGCCGCCCGCATCCTGTTGCAACAGGGCCGGGACGTGACCTTCCACTGTCTGGGCGCGCCGAACATGCCCGAAGAAAAACTCCGGGCGCTCTGGCCGTCCGACGTGCCCGTCGTCTTTGACGCGCCGGAGGACCGCTACACGGCCATGCGGCGCTGCGAATGCATGTTGGCGGCCTCGGGCACGGCGACGCTGGAAACGGCACTGGCGGGCGTCCCCACTGTCGTCAGCTACCGGGTCGCGCCGTTTTCCGCGTTGGTCGGGCGTCTGCTGATCAAGGTCAAATGGGTCAGCCTGACCAACCTGATCATGCAAAAAGAACTGTTTCCCGAGCTGTTGCAGGAGCGCGCCACAGGCGAAATGATGGCTTCCCAATTGGCCGCGTGGCTGGATATCCCCCCGCAAATCGAAGCTGTCCGCGCCGAACTTGCGGAACTCCGCCGCCGTTGCGGAGAGCCCGGCAGCGCCGCCCGCGCCGCCGAAAAACTGCTTGAGGCTCTCAAAGAAAACTGACCTGTAAAAAGAAAAGTATTACGCGGTCAAAGGATTGCGCTCTCTGCAAGAAGTCCGTATCAAAACGGCTCCGTGCCGAAGACCTGATCTTTTCCTCCTTCACACGGAAAAGATGCACCCCTGACAATCCATACGGACACATCGCCTGCGTTTCCCTGTTGCTCCGGGAGACGGATCATAAAGGCAAACCCTTTGAGCAGCCCCGCCCGCCATTCGCCCTTGCGAACGTTTTAGGGAGGATAGGGGTGGGGTTTCGGGAGGGGCAGGAGTACCTTTTGGAAAAGCTACCCCTGCCCCTGCCCAAAAAGGAACTCCAATGACATCAAAAGAGAATAAGCAGGGCCTGTTCGACTCGCTGGGGCGCGCCAGCGTCATGGGCCTGCACATGGTTTCGGGCATCATCGTCGGCTGCCTCCTCGGGTACTGGCTGGACAAATGGTTCGGAACCTATCCGTGGTGCGCCGGCGTGGGCCTTATCGTGGGCATCGGCGCGGGATTCCGCAACATCTGGCTGGACGCGCGCATACTGCTCCGCCAAGGGGAACAGGACGATGCAGGCAAAAAGCGGCAAAAATAACGGCCCGCTCCATTGGCTGGAGAAGAGGCTGTGGCGGAGCGGCGTGCAGGACCCCACGATCCGGGAAATCCTGTGCTGGCAGATCAGCGTCATTGCCTTGTCCCTGCTTTTCGGCGCGGTGCTCTGGCCGTTTCACCCGGCGGGGGCGTGGATCTTCTGGTTTGGCTTCGGAGCGCTGCTCTCCGCATGGAATTTTTTTGCCTTAATAAAATTTGTTCCTAAAGTAATCTCGGCTGGTTGGAGCAAAAGCAGCCTTTTTGCCCTTCTCCTCCGCACGAACATGAGACTTTTATTTACCGGAATTTTGTTGTACATGGTTCTGGTATGGTTTAAGGGCTCTATCTCTGCGGTACTGTTGGGGCTTGCCGTGCTTCTCGTCGGCATGACCGCGGGAGGACTGAAAAAGGCATTGAAAAAGCCGGTCTGACAGGCTACAGAGAGCCCGCGCAAGCCGCATCTTTGTTTCATCAGGTTTCCACAACCGATTATCGAACCGATTCCGGTCGGCATGAAAACAGGCGTGTTCGCCACTCTCGGGGACGCCTTTTTCGGACGCATCGTACGCGTAAATGACATTTGAAGGAGCGCACACATGGCAGGCGGACTTCCTGAGCCGATTCTCATCTCCGAACTGGTTCATCTGGATCATATCACCATCGCTGGGCAGACGGTGGAATTCAGGCACGTCTTCTATACGTGGATGGCCATGCTCATCCTTTTTGTCGTCGGCTGGCTTGTGCGCCGCAATATTTCGCTGATCCCCGGCAAGATGCAGAACATCTTCGAGTCGATCATAGGCGGGCTTGAGGACTTCACCGTCACCAACATGGGCGAGGACGGACGCAAGGTTTTCCCCGTGCTCGGCGGCCTGTTCCTCTTCATCGCCGTACAGAACATACTCGGCCTCATCCCCGCTTGTGACGCCCCGACCGCCAACATCAACACCAACATCGGCATGGCCCTGTTCGTGTTCCTGTACTACAACTATCAGGGCATCAAGCGCTGGCACGGCCACTACATCCACCACTTCATGGGCCCCATGCTCCCGCTGGCGCCGTTCATGATGATCCTTGAATTCATTTCGCACCTCGCCCGCCCGCTGTCGCTGACGCTCCGTCTTTTCGGCAACATCCGCGGCGAAGAAATCGTGCTCCTGCTCTTCTTCCTCATGGCGCCGCTCGTGAGCACGCTGCCCATCTACTTCCTGTTCCTGCTCGCCAAGGTATTGCAGGCCTTCATCTTCTACATGCTGGCCCTCATCTACCTCAAGGGAGCTATGGAACCGGCCCACTAAGGGGCCACACCTCTCGGGGGAAATGGTCTTTTTGACCAACACAATACAACCGCTCAAGGAGCAACATACATGCGCAAGATTCTTGTGACCCTGCTCAGCACCGTGGCCATGATGGGCATCGCCAGCCTCGCTTTCGCCGCCGACGGCGCTCCCGTGAAACTGGATTCCGCCTCTCTCGGCCTCGCCATCTTCGGCTGCGCCATCGGCATGGCCGTCGCCGCCGCCGGTTGCGGTATCGGTCAGGGCCTCGGTCTGAAGAGCGCCTGCGAAGGCATCGCCCGCAACCCTGACGCCGCCGGCAAAATTCAGGTCAGCCTTATCCTCGGCCTCGCCTTCGTGGAATCCCTGGCCATTTACTCCCTCGTGGTGAACCTGATCATCCTGTTCGCCAACCCCTTCATCTAAATAAGCAAGCGGCTTATTCCCGGCGGGTCCTCGGCCCGCCGGGGTTTCCGGGGAGGGACCGGCAACGCCGTTCTCTCCTCCTGTTTTTCCATCTTTAGCAATGCGATACCACTATGCTCTCATTGAAAAGCGAACGTATTCCCAGAGCCACCATTCGTCGCCTTGCCGTGTACGTTCAAGTGCTCGAAAGTATGCAGCGCAACGGCGTGGAGGTCATCTCCTCCGGCCCGCTCGCTGAAGCGTGCGACGTGAACGCATCTCAGGTGCGCAAGGACCTTGCCTATTTTGGCGAATTCGGTGTGCGTGGCGTAGGGTACAACGTAGCCAGCCTCATCGCCGCCATCAAAGCTTCCCTTGGCGTTGACCGCGAATGGCGCGCCGCGCTGATCGGGGTGGGCAACCTCGGCCGCGCGCTGCTGCACCATGCCGAATTCAAGGCCCGCGGCTTCAACATCGTGGGAGCCTTCGACTGCGATCCGTTCAAGATCGGCGAGCAGGTCTATGGGCTGGAAGTCACATGTACGAGCGACCTGAAGTCCGCCGTGGACGCCAAGGGCATTGAAATAGGGATCATCACCACGCCGCCGGAACGCGCGCAGCGCGCGGCCGACCATCTGGTCGAAGCGGGCGTATGCGGTATCCTGAATTTCGCGGGGGCCCGGATCCACGTGCCTGAAAAGGTCGTCGTGGAGTATGTGGACTTCTTCCACTATCTCTACGCCCTTGCCTTCAGCATCACCGGCAGCGAACACCGCTCCAAGTAGTCCCGGAGAGGGGCAAACGCCCCGCTCCGAACCGGCCCTGATACTGTACTGTCAGCCCCGCCGTTTTCGCGGATCGGGGGTCGGGGCTTTTGTCGTTTTTTCGTCTTTCCCAAAGGTCTTCCATGCCCCGCCTCAAGCTGACGATAGCCTACGTAGGCACCCAGTATCACGGCTGGCAGACGCAGGCCCGCAAAAACGCCTCCCCACTGCCCACCATTCAGAACATTATTGAGGACGCCGTGGCTCACGTGCTCGGCGAGCGCGTCCATGTGCACGGTGCAGGGCGGACCGACGCGGGCGTTCACGCCGAAGCGCAGGTCGCTCACCTCGATGTCCCCGAATCGCGTGCCCGTATGGACTGGCAGCTGGCCCTCAATACGCTCCTGCCGCGCGACATACGCATTGCGGACGCCGTTCTTGTGCCCGACACGTTCCATGCTCAGCACAGTGCCGTCCGCAAGACCTACGAATACCGCCTCTGGCTCTCCAAGCGCTACACGCCGCCGCAGCTCTTTCCTTTCGTCTGGGCCTGCGGCTCTGTGGATGTGGAGCGTATGGACGAGGGGAGCCGCTACCTCCTTGGCAAGCGGGACTTCGCCAGCCTGAAAAACGCCGGGACGGATCTCCGCACAACGGTGCGTACCATCCTGTCCATCACCCGCACCCCCGGGGGCCCGCTCCCCGAAGGCTGCCTCGAACTGACCTGGCGCTTTGAAGCGGACGGCTTTCTCAAACAGATGGTCCGCAATACCGTGGGGCTGCTCGTCGCTGTCGGGCGGGGCAAGCTGGAACCGGCGGATATTCCCGGCATCCTCGACGCCTGCGATCGCCGGATGGCTCCGCTCACGGCTCCGGCCTGCGGTCTGACTATGAAAAAAGTATGGTATGACGACATGTTCCCACTTGCTGCTTCCGGGCACGAAGGCGCTTGAATATTAAGAGATTCTACGATAGCGTCTAGTCAATATTCTTCACAAGGAGCCGCGTATGCCTCAGGTCGCAGCACGCATCAACGAGCAGCAGGAACGCTGGTTGAAGGACTACTTCCGCACAAAGAGTGCGGGGGCCGAATTCATTCTGCCGTGGGCGGTAGACACGTTTTTCCGCGCGATCACGACCATCAAAGGCACATTTACCGGACCGGAACTCAAAACCATTCTTGAAGCTCACCGTGATCAGCGTCTGCTCCCCGCTCATACCCGTCTCTCCTATCTCCTCCTGCGCGTTGCCGATCTGTGCGAGCAAACCGACTTCCATTCCCGTTACGGCGCGAGCCGCACCAGCCTTGAAGCCAAGCTGAAACGCCTGGACGACACCGAAGCCACGGCCCTTATGGTTTGGGCTTCGGCCTTCTGGGTAAGCCGCAATTGCTCGGCGGCGAACATGGATGACTACATAGCTTCGTATTGAGTCCACCATGCCCGTTTCCCTGTCAGGATACGCCCCGCACGCTCGAAAGGCCGGGGCGTTTTTTATTGAGAGCTTACTGGCGAGGGGAAGAGGAAACATTCTGGAGAAAGGTTCTCCTTCCCTCACCACCCTCCACTCATCCCGCCTCAACGATTTTTGACTTTATGGGAGCCTCTGTTTCAGTCGTAGGTATACCCGGATCGACTCCATTGATCGGGATAACCCGACGGGGTACACTGGGGAATCTCGAAAGAGCCTATCAAGGCGGCGTGGAGGAAAACGAATACGGGGAAATCTCCGTTGGCCAGCCTCCGCCGCTCAACATTTTTGGGACAGAGCAATGGAACCAACGCATTTTCTCCATTATTCCCTCTTCCCATTCAGGAACGCATCATGAAGACAGTCTATAGCGTATGCGGCATGTGCGGGACACGGTGCCCGGTTGCCGTCGGGGTCGAAAACAGCGAAGCGGTCTGGATTCAGGGCAATCCCCACGCGGCCACGGGTTCGGCATTGTGTCCTCGCGGCATCGCGGCGCTCGCGCTGGAGAAAGATTCCGAGCGTCCGCAGTCGCCGCTGCTGCGCGTGGGGTCCCGTGGAGGGCACAAGTGGCGCGCCGTCGGCTGGGAAGAGGCGCTCGATGCCGTAGCCGGCAAGCTCCGCGCCATACGGGATCAATACGGCCCCGAAAGCGTCATGTTCTCGCACCGGGGCGGCCCGTTTACGGATCTCTACAAAGCCTTCGCGCGCGGCCTCGGTACGCCCAACATCTACAGCCACAGCGTCACCTGCACCCGCAACGCGGATCAGGCCTGCGCATCCGTTTTGGGGCTGGATCGCGGGCGTCTCGTCATTGACTACCGGGAGTCGAAACACATCGTGCTCCAAAGCCGCAACGCGCTGGAGGCGCTGAACCTCTCGGAAGTCGCGGGCATCACCGCAGCGCGGGCCAACGGCTGCAAAGTGACGGTCATGGACGTCCGCGCCACCGTCAGCGCCGCCAAAGCGGACACCTTCTTCCTCGTCCGCCCCGGCACCGACTACGCCATGAACCTTGCGGTGCTGCACGTGCTGATTTCGGAAAAGCTTTATGATCCCCAGATGCTGCCGTATATCGACGGCTTCGGGGAACTGGAGGAGCGCGTCCGCCCCTGTACGCCGGAGTGGGCGGAAACCGAAACCGGGATCAAGGCCGACCGCATCGTCATGCTGGCGCGTGAACTGGCTGAGGCCGCCCCCCGCGTCCTCTGGTATCCCGGCTGGTTCACGGCCCGGTATGCGGACAGCTTCGTCACCGTGCGCAGCGCTTACCTCATCAACGCCCTGCTCGGCTCCATCGGCGCGCGCGGCGGCATGCCCATCAGCCTTTCCCCCAAGGAAACGGGGAAGCGGCTGCGGCCCCTCTCGGCGCTTTACCCCAATGTCACCAAGCCGATGGCGGACAAGGCCGACTGGCAGCAGCCCGGCCTGCTCCACCGGGCCTTCGACGCCGCCGTGACCGGCGATCCGTATCCGATCCGCGCCTATATCTCGATGCGCCACAACATCCTGTCTTCGCTGCCCGACCCGGATACGCTGCGGGGCAAGCTGGACAAGCTCGACCTCATCGTCGCCATCACCACCACATGGTCGCCCACAGCGGACTATGCCGACATCGTGCTGCCGCTCTCCCCAGCTTTGTCCCGGGAAAGCATTCTGGCCTCCAAACTGGGGCTGAAGCCGCAGTTCTTCCGCCGCCAGCGCGCCGTGCAGCCGCGTTTCGACACGCGCGCCGACTGGGAAATCCTGTGCGGACTCGCCTCCCGCCTCGGGCTCGACAAGCTCGCCTTCTCGCGCATTGAGGATATCTGGAACTACCAGCTTGAAGGTACGGGGCTCGGCATAGAGGCGTTCGACGCAACCGGCTTTGTGCCGCTCGCGTCCGCTCCACGCTGGAAACCCCTTGCAGAAGTCACGCTGCCCACGCCTTCCGGCAAGATAGAGGCCCGCAGCCGCTTATGGGCTGAATCCGGGCACGACACCCTGCCGCCCTATACGGCACCGGGACGGCCCGCCACGCCCGACCAGTTCCGCATCATTCCCGGACGGGCGGCATTGCATACGCAGGCCAGCACGACGAACAACCCCTTACTGTCCGAACTCGCGCCCACCAATACCTTATGGATTCACAAGGAACGGGCCCAAGCCCTTGGCATTGCCGATAACGACTGGGTTGAAGTGTGTACAGCCGCAGGCCCCGTTGGTCGTTTGCGTGCCAAAGTGACCACGGGCATCCACCCCGAAGCCGCCTTCATGCTGCACGGCTTTGGCAGGAAACCCCCTCAAGAAACACGGGCCTTCGGCAAGGGCGTGGCCGACGAAGCCTGCATGATCAGCGGGCTGGAGCATGAAGATCCGCTCGGCGGGGGGCTGGCCCTTCAGGAGCACTTCATAACGATCCGAAAAGCCGAAGAAACGGACTGAACCGGCCCTCAGGAAAGGGCGAGGCATTCACCTTTTCGATGGTTTTCCAAAAAATCCATTTTTGAATTTCACAGAGTTGAAATGCGGCTTTCATTACAACAGTGAATATATCGAAAGGATGTTCCCCCGCTGTATCCTCTGCGGGGGACGCCGCACCAGCAAACAATCGCCGGATGCAAGGCATCCGAGTGAGGCACTATGAGCATATATCGCCTTGTCGTTGATCAAGATCGCTGCATCGCCTGCCATGCCTGTGAAGCCAGCTGCAAGGCGGCCCATGACAGCGCACCGGGCATTTCCCTCGGAACGCTGCTTGTCGATGGCCCCCGCTTTGAGGACGCCGCGGAAGAAGCAACGCCGATCATCGTCAAACATGCACGGCCGGAAGCGCCCGCACCGCTTGTGCCGGACGGGGAGCCCCGGGTTGTGCTTCATACCCGCTACCGGGCCTGCGTACAGTGCCCTCAGCCGCGCTGTGTGGAAGCCTGCCCCAAAGAAGCGCTTATCCGCCGGGAGAGCGACGGGATCGTCTTCATACGGGAAGAAACGTGCGTCGGCTGCGGGGCGTGCCAGAAAGCCTGCCCGCATCACCTGATCTGGGTTGATCCCCGCAAAAGGAAAGCCGTCAAATGCGATCAATGCAAAGACCGCCTCGATGCCGGGCTGGACACCGCCTGCGTCGCCGTCTGTCCCACAGGCGCACTGAAGCTCGTAAGGAAAGAAAAGCCGGGCCGATAGGCATTTGCAGGCGGCTGGCCCTTCACGCGGATTTCCCCAAAAGGAGCGCCGCTTGCCCTGCCCTTTTGCGGATGGTATTTGCCTGTTTCAATGTTAAGGGAAGGTGTTACATATGGCATCACGGAAAGGTATCCTGCTGGCGGGCGGTTCCGGTACGCGGCTTCATCCCCTCACGCTCAGCGTCAGCAAACAGTTGCTGCCGGTCTACAATAAGCCGATGATCTATTATCCGCTGTCGGTTCTCCTTCTGGCGGGCATCCGTGAGGTTGCCATCATCACCACGCCAGACGACGGCTGGCAGTTCCGCAAACTCCTTGGGGACGGCAGCCAGTGGGGGTGCTCCTTTGAGTACATTACGCAGCCGAAGCCAGAAGGCATCGCCCAGGCGTTCCTCCTCGCCGCTGATTTCATCAAAGGAAGCCACTCCTGCCTGATCCTTGGGGACAACATCTTCTTCGGCAACGGCCTTGAAGATCTCCTCATCAGCGCCCGCGAACAGGAAGAAGGCGCGACCGTCTTCGGGTATCACGTCAGCGACCCTGAGCGTTACGGCGTGGTCGAGTTCGATCAGGATATGAAAGTCCGTTCCCTTGAGGAGAAACCCCAACATCCCAAATCCAGCTACGCTGTGGCCGGGCTTTATTTTTATGATCAGGATGTCGTGGACATTACGCGCGAAATCAAGCCCTCTCCCAGGGGCGAACTGGAAATCACGGACGTCAACAAGGCCTATCTCGACGCGGGGAAACTCCATGTGGGGCTGATGGGGCGCGGTATCGCGTGGCTGGACACCGGCACCCACGATTCGCTCATGGCGGCGGGCACGTTTGTGCAGGCCATCGAAACCCGGCAGGGCCTCAAAGTTTCCTGCATTGAAGAAATCGCTTGGCGCAAAGGCTACATCTCGACGGAGCAGCTCATGAAACTGGCGGCCCCGCTACAAAAATCCGGCTATGGGGATTATCTTATGGCCCTGCCCGAACGTGTCGCCGAGTCATGGAAATAGTACCACGGCCCGGTACTGCCTGAGGGGGAGGCGTATCTCTCCATAGCTGTGTATCCATATTGCGGCCTCCCCGCCGGGTATGGATTCGGTGCGTCCGCCGATTGTTCCCGCCTCAAAAAATGCTCTCACGAGGAAACTCCAAGGAAATATCGCATGGATGAAAGAACCTTGCCGCATCTGCGCGTAGCCATTATTCATTACTGGCTTACGGGTATGCGCGGCGGAGAAAAAGTCGTCGAAGCCTTATGCAGGATTTTTCCGCAGGCGGATATCTACACGCATGTCGTACGCCCCGAGGCGCTCTCCGAAACCATTACGTCCCACCCGATTCATACGACATTTATTCAAAAGCTTCCGGGAAGCGTGTGGCATTACCAGAAATACCTTCCCCTGATGCCGCTTGCGCTGGAACAGTTGGATCTGCGCGGCTATGATCTCGTCATCTCCAGCGAGTCCGGGCCCGCCAAGGGAGTCATCACCCGGGCCGACACGCCGCACATCTGCTACTGCCATTCTCCCATGCGCTATCTCTGGGATTTCTATCAAGACTATCTGGATTCCGCCGGATCGGTGACGCGCCTGCTCATGCGCCCGCTGTTCCATCGTCTGCGGCTGTGGGATTATGCCTCGGCGCAGCGCGTCGATCACGTTATCGCCAATTCGCGCACCGTGGCGCGCCGGGTCAGACGCTGGTGGGGAAAGGAAGCCGCCGTCATCCATCCCCCCGTCGACATCTCACGCTTCTCCAGCCCCCGCATGGCGGCCCTTCAGGATGTCCCCGGCAGCCCGGAGCCCGACAGCTATTATCTCTGCCTCAGCGAACTGGTGAGCTACAAGCGTGTGGATCTGGCGGTGGAGGCGTGTACCCGTACCGGGCGACGGCTTATTGTTGCGGGGGATGGCCCGGAGCGGAAGCTTTTGGAAAGCATTGCCGGGCCGACCGTCAGTTTTGTGGGCCGCGTGGACAATGAAGCGCTCCCCGCCCTCTATGCGGGTTGCAAGGCTTTCCTGTTCCCCGGCGAAGAGGATTTCGGGATCACGCCTCTTGAAGCCATGGCCGCCGGACGACCCGTTATCGCATACGGCAGGGGCGGAGTCTTGGACAGCGTGGCGGACGGAGAAACCGGGATCTTTTTTGAACGGCAGACGGCTGACTCCTTAACCAAGGCACTCGATACGTATGAAGTCTCCACGGAACAGACGTGGACGCGCGACAGGCTGAAAAGGCAGACGGAAAGCTTTTCCGAGGAGATCTTTCGGAAGAAGATGATTGCGTTCATCGCGGACGTCCTTGAAAACAAGGTATGACAATTCACGTCCCGCGGACTGCAACGCCGTAGTTTCCCAACTCATGGCCATTTTGCCTTTTTCCCGAAAAAGACGTGAAAACATCCGTGTTTCACTATCCCGGCACTTTCAGCCGCCGTTGCGCGCGAACGGGGAATGCTCGTGGAGGCTGACGCTCCTCAATGCATTCCCCGCTCTCAGTTCCTATACTTTTTGAAACCGACCATCCCGCGCGCCGGCTCGACGTGAGCCGCCCGCAACTACATCCGGCCTACCGCCCGCTATAATTCGTTTCGAGCCATTGGCGGTATTCCCCGCTCTGGATGCTCTCCACCCACGCGGTATTCTCAAGATACCAGCCCACCGTTTCCCGAAGCCCTTCCTCAAAGCGGCGGCGCGGAACCCAGCCGATCTCCCGTTCGATCTTCGCGGCGTCAATGGCGTAGCGCAAGTCGTGGCCCGGCCTGTCCGCCACAAAGGTTATCTGCTTTTCATAAGGGGCCGCTGTGGGGCGGAGTTCGTCAAGAATGCGGCAAATGCTCCGGACGACGTCGATATTGGTCCGCTCGGAGCGTCCGCCGATATTGTAGCACTCTCCCGGCGCCCCTTTTTCCAAGACGGCGGAGATGGCTTCGCAGTGATCTTCCACGTGCAGCCAGTCGCGGATGTTCTCCCCGGTGCCGTAAATGGGCAGCGGTTTTCCAGACAGCGCGTTCAGGATGACCAAGGGAATGAGTTTCTCCGGGAACTGGCGCGGACCATAATTGTTGGAACAATTCGTGATGAGCGTGGGGAGCCCATAGGTTTCGTGATAGGCCCTCACGAAATGATCGCTGGACGCCTTGGATGCCGAATAGGGGCTGTTCGGCGCATACGGGGTGGCCTCCGTGAAGGCGGGCTCGCCGGGGCGGAGCGTCCCGTATACCTCATCCGTGGAAACGTGCAGGAAACGGAAAGCGTTCCGCCTTTCTTCGGACAGCTCTTTCCACCATTCCAATACGCCGCGCAGGAGGGTGCAGGTTCCGAGGACATTGGTGCGGACAAATGCATCCGGGTCATGGATGGAGCGATCCACATGGCTCTCAGCGGCAAAATTGATGACCGCATCGGGCTGGTAATGGTGCAGCAACTGGCGGACAAGCAGCGCATCCCCAATATCGCCCCGGACAAAAATATGCTCGGCATCCCCATCAAGGGACGCCAAGTTACCGATATTTCCGGAATAGGTGAGCTTGTCGAGATTGACGACCCGCTCCCCCGCGGTGCACCGGGACAGCACATAGCAGGAACCGATAAACCCCGCGCCTCCGGTTACAAGAACTGTCTTCATTCGGATACCTTCCAGACAGATTTGGGAAATACATCAAATGCCCGCAACGGCCTCATTGCCGGGATGATGGAGGAATTTTCCCCCGATAATGCCCCGCATCCGGCTCTCGATTTCTTTACAGGATACGGAACGCTCTCCCAATACGAACCGCCTCCGCCCCAAAGGATACAAGGCTACGCGGACGGGACATACCGGGGGAATATGCGTACAGCCCCAACGTAAAGGCGGCGAGGCGGGGACGGGAGCGCCCTTTAGCCTCGCCTAAAGCCTCCAGTAGGCCATGCCTTCGGCTTGCACGGCACTGGGCGAGAGACAGCCCTTCACATCCAGCAGGAGGGCCTTATCGGGCACGGCAAAGCGTGCGTGCAGGGCTGCCGGTTCCAAAACGCCGTTTTCGGCGTAGGCCTTGTGCGGCACGGCCAGAATCAGCGCGTCCAGATTGGCGAGCTCATCCAGCGCCGCGAAAGAGAGGCCATATTCATGGCGCACTTCCCCGGCGTCAGCCAGCGGATCGTGTACCAGCACATCGACGCCGTATTCCTGCAATTCGCGGATCACGTCGATAACCCGGGTGTTCCGCAAGTCCGGCACGTTTTCCTTGAACGTAAAGCCGAGGATGCCCACGCGGGCCGCGTTGACCAGCCGCCCCTGCCGGATCAGCAGTTTGACGCACGTTTCCGCCACATGCTTGCCCATGCCGTCGTTGATACGCCGCCCGGCCAGAATGACCTGCGGATGGCAGCCGAGTTCCTCGGCCTTGAAGGTCAGGTAGTACGGGTCCACGCCGATGCAGTGCCCGCCGACCAGCCCCGGACGGAACGGCAGGAAGTTCCACTTGGTCCCGGCCGCTTCCAGCACATCCAGCGTATCAATGCCGAGCCGGTCAAAGATGATGGACAGCTCATTCATCAACGCGATGTTCAGGTCGCGCTGCGTGTTCTCGATGACCTTGGCGGCTTCCGCAACCTTGATGCTGGGGGCACGGTGGATGCCCGCGCGCACGACCGTCCCGTACAGCTCCGCCAGCAGATCCAGCGTCGGCGCGTCGCTCCCGGAAACAATCTTCTTGATGGTTTCAAGCGTATGCACCTTGTCGCCGGGGTTGATCCGTTCCGGAGAATAGCCCACCGTGAAGTCGGCTCCACACCGCAGGCCGGATTCGGCCTCAAGGATCGGGACGCAGAGCTCTTCAGTCACGCCCGGATAGACCGTGGACTCGTACACGACGACCGCGCCACGAGACAAATGCCGCCCCACAGTCCGGGAAGCCCCTTCCACCGGGGACAAGTCCGGGTTCCGGTGCTCGTCGATCGGCGTCGGAACCGCCACGATGATGACGCCCGCCTCGCGGAGCGCCGCCGGATCGCTGGTGAAACGAGCCGAGGAAGCTTGCAGCGCCGCCGAGTCCACTTCGCCTGTCCGATCAATGCCCGCAGAAAGCTCTTCCACACGGGCGGCGTTCAAATCAAAACCGATCACGCTGAAATGCCGGGCAAAAGCGACGGCCAGCGGCAAGCCGACATACCCGAGGCCGACGACGGCCACCGAGTGTGCGCCCTGATGGAAAGACGCAATGGAAGGCAAAGAAACAGACATAGGCAGTCCCTAATACGTAAAAGGAAAGCGCAATATTTTGAAAAAATAGCCTTAAGCTTTTTTCAGGCGTTCCGGAGCAAAAGCAATGATAAGGGCCCTGGCGAGCACCTTGGTGGCGTCCAGCAGCGGAACGCCGCGCAAGTCGGGCTCCGTGAGCGCCAACGGGATTTCCGTACAGCCGAGGATCACGGCGTCGGCCCCCTGCTCCACCAGTTTTTCCGCCTCGGCAAGCAATGCCCCGCGCGCTTCCGGCGTCACCGGATTCGACTGGGCCTTGATGCCGTATGCAGTATTGCTGATGGCCTGCTGGACACGCTCGCGGCCTTCCTCATCCGGGAACAAGGGGACGAATCCCGCGGCGGAAAGGGCATCCTGATAGAGCCCGGTCGCGTAGGTCCCCTTGGTGCTCAGGACGCCGATCGTCCGGGCATGGGGCAGGCTCTCACGGATGAAGGCGACCACAGCATCGATCATATGGACGAAGCGCGTCTGCGGAGACGCCTCATGCAGCATGGCGACGGCTACATCCATGATCCGTGGGCTGTGCGCCGTATTGCAAGGCACGCCGATAACGGTGGCCCCGGCCTTCGCCATGCGCACCATGATTTCGCCGATGGCTTCACCGGGGTTTTCGTCCGTCTCCCCAAGCAGAAAGCGCGTTCTGTCGATGATATGTTCGGAAAGGGAATACTGGATCACGGACAGGTGTTCCTGATCGCAGTTCGCTTCGGTCTGATCAAAAATCTTGCGCATGAGGTCCAGGCCGGCATACGGCCCCACCCCACCCAGAACACCTATGGCCCCGGTATCCGTTTTCATTGCGTTGCCCTCCAAAGGCTCAATCTTGCTACGAGGCAGTTTAGCTGAGCTTGCATGAGGGGACAAGCTTTTTAGGGGGGTGGGAAATGTGGGGGAAGGGAGGAGGAACCTTTCTGGAGAAAGGTTCCTCCTCCCTTCCCCCACACCCCCATCCCTCCACCTCCAAAGACTTTCGGCCTTATCGAATCCCTATTCGCGTTTTTCCCTGAGTAAAGGAAAAGCCCCTTTGCTTGAGCATGTTAGCCTCTGAATTTTTATTTTTATATCTTACAGAAATAAAAGTCTTTTTATGTGGAACATTCTAAAATCAGCCTCCTCTGCTTTCGGGGCAGAATGAAGGGTACGGCAAACGCGCTCTCGAAGGTAGGGAAAACAAGAAAAATCTGAAGGGCAATGACGAAAAAAGGCAGGAACCAGATCCTGCCTTTCAGCTTTTCCGTTCCGTGGGAACGCCGTGCATCCGTAGATAGGCCGCGTAGCATCGGGCGACGGGAGAATCCGGGTTCATCTCCTCAAGGTGAGCGCCCAACTGCCGGGGGCGGGGAGGAGCCGGGCGGACCCGCGTGGAAGGTTGGATGTCAGGCATCTGATCCAGCGGCCTGTCGCCCATAACGAGCCGCAGTTCGACCCTGTCGAATACCGGGGCATCCATAAACGCATTGACCCGCTCTAGGATTTCCGGGGTCATGAACGACAGTTCCTGAAGCGCGAGATTATCCTCGCCGCCGACGATGAGGATGTCGTTCCGTGCGCCGAGAGGCCATGCCAGCGGCGCGATGTCCGGCCCCATGACCATTTCCCAGTTCTGCCACAGCCGGACCTGCATGAGCTTTTCGCCGTTTCCGAGCGCGGACAAGACGGAACCCAGCTTTCCGCCCAGGGAAAACATGCCGTTCGTCCGTTTGCCTTTGTCCCGGCCCTGCGGGATGCGGTAGTCGTAGCTCATGGGGCCTCATTCGGGAATGTGCCGGGGGAGGTTCTATCCCCCGGCTTTTTTCAACTTCAATGGCGGAAGGTCAGACTGTGGGACGCTCTATCTTCCCCGCCGGGAAACGAGCCGGTGAAAACAGACCTATCCAAAACCGCTTTCCGCCCCGCCGTTTTTTCTCAGCGCTCTTCACCGACGATTTCGGTACCCACCCCCTGATCGGTGAGGAGTTCGAGGAGCACGCAGTTTTCGACGCGCCCATCGACGATCATGACCTTCTCAACGCCTTGTTCGATAGCGTCGATGCAACAATTCAACTTGGGGATCATGCCGCCGGTCACGGTGCCGTTCTCATACAGGCCCGCAGCGTCCTCTACGCGGATGGACTGGATGAGCTTGCCTTCGGGGTCAAGCACGCCGGCCACGTCCGTCAGCATGATCAGGCGGCGGGCGCGCAGCGCACCCGCAACGGCCCCGGCCACGGCGTCCGCATTGATGTTGTAGGTGTGCCCTTCGTCATCCACGCCCACGGGCGCGATGACCGGCACGAACCCGTCCTTCATCAGCGAGAAGATCAGCGAGGTCTCCACGCGGGTCACACGGCCCACATTGCCGAGATCGATGATTTCCGGCGGCTGGTTTTCGCGGGTGACGACCATCGCCTTCTTCTCGGCGTGCAGCAACATACCGTCCTTGCCGGACAGGCCCACGGCCCGCGCCCCGGCCCGGTTGATCTGGTTGACGATATCTTTGTTCACCGAGCCAACCAGCACCATCTCCACAACGTTCATGGTGGCGTCGTCCGTCACACGGAGGCCTTCACGGAATTCCGAACGGATCTCCAGCTTCTCCAGCATGTTCCCGATCTGCGGGCCGCCGCCGTGCACCACCACGGGATGGATGCCCACCAGCTTGAGCAGCGCGATGTTCCGGGCGAAGGCGGCCTTGAGCGCCTCATCCTTCATGGCGTGCCCGCCGTACTTGATGACGACGGTTTCGCCGTGGAACTTGCGCAGATAGGGAAGGCTTTCGATAAGAACCTGAGATTGCAGCTTTGCGTCCATGTGACAGACTCCGCGTCTTACAGAATGAACCGGCTCAGTTCCGCATCGGCGCGTACATCGGCAAGCTGGGCAACCACATGCTCGCGGTCGATGACCAGCGTGCTGCCCCCCTTTTCCGAGGCGTCGAACGAAATGTCGGCAAGGATTTTTTCCATGATCGTGTGCAGCCGCCGCGCCCCGATATTCTCGGTGCGGGTGTTCACGTCTTCCGCGAAGGCCGCGATTTCCCGCAGGCCGTCATCCGTGAACTCGATACGCACACCTTCGGTTTCAAGCATGGCCTCATACTGTCGGGTAAGCGAATTGTGAGGCTCGGTCAGGATGCGGTAAAATTCTTCCTTTCCGAGAGCCTCCAGTTCCGCACGGAGCGGGAAACGGCCCTGCAATTCAGGGAACAGGTCGGAAGGCTTGGATAAATGGAACGCGCCCGCCGCGATGAACAGGATATGATCCGTGTTCACAAGGCCGTACTTGGTATTCACGGCGCTGCCTTCCACGATGGGGAGCAGGTCGCGCTGGACGCCTTCGCGGGAAATGTCGGCGGAACGCTGCTGCGAGCCGCTGGCGAGCTTGTCGATTTCGTCGATAAACACGATGCCCATCTGCTCCACGCGCTCACGGGCGAGATCGGTGATCTTGTCCTCGTCCACGAGCTTGGAGGACTCGTCCTCGATGAGATGACGCCACGCCGCGCCGACCTTCATCTTCTTGCGGTGCGTCTTCTGGGGGAACAGCTTGCTGAACGCGCCCTTCATCTGATCGCCGAGCTGTTCCATGCCGGGCACGCCCAACATACCGATGGGCTGCGACTGTTCCTTCACCTCGAACTCGACCTCGCGGTCATCAAGGAATCCCTGCCGGAAAAGCTCACGCAGCTTCTCACGGGTGTTCTCCCTGCCGTCGCCGGAGGGCAAAAGCAGATCGAGCAGGCGCTCCTCAGCGGCGGCTTCGGCACGGCCCTTGACCTTTTCGGCCTCTTCAGCCCGCACAAGGTTGATGCCGATTTCCATAAGGTCGCGGATCATGGATTCCACGTCGCGGCCCACATAGCCGACTTCCGTGTACTTGGTGGCCTCGACCTTGATGAACGGAGCCGAGCACAGCTTGGCGAGGCGACGGGCTATTTCAGTCTTGCCTACCCCTGTGGGGCCCATCATAATGATATTGCGGGGAGCGACCTCGTTGCGCAGTTCCGCCGCAAGGCGCTGGCGGCGCCAACGGTTCCGAACCGCTATGGCAACCATACGCTTCGCCTGATTCTGACCGATGATGTATTTGTCCAGTTCCGCGACGATTTCGCGGGGCGTCAATTCACTCATGTGCGTTCCTCTTTAAAAAAATGCCGCCCGAAACATCTGGAAGGCCCGCCCGTTCCCCAAAATTCTTATAACCGGGCAAACGCATTACAAACGTTTTAGGGGGATGGGGGAAGGGCCCCTTTTCCAAAAGGGGCCCTTCCCCCTCCCCAAGGGCTTCGCCCTACGCCCCGAGATAGGCTTCCTGAATGCTCGGGTTGGCGAGGAGATGGGCGGCGGTGTCTTCCATGACAACGCGCCCAAGCTCCAGCACATACCCTCGGGTCGCCAATTTGAGCGCGGCGCGGGCGTTCTGTTCCACAATAAGAATGGTCACGCCGGACTGGTTGATGGCGCGGATCGTCTCGAAGATGGACTTCACGAGCAGGGGGGCGAGGCCGAGCGAAGGCTCATCCAGCAACAGCAGCTTGGGCTGGCCCATGAGCGCACGCCCGATGGCCAGCATCTGCTGTTCGCCGCCGGAAAGCGTCCCGGCAAGCTGATCCTTGCGCTCGTGCAGGCGGGGGAACAGATCAAAAATCCAGTCCAGCGTCTGCTCGGCCTTTTCCTTGTCCCCCACGGTGAACGCACCGAGGCGCAGGTTTTCGAGCACGGTGAGCACCCCGAACACCCGGCGGCCTTCGGGCGACTGCGTCAGCCCGCGTCGGACCACTTCATGGCTCGGCAGGGTGTGCAGATCCTCTCCCTGAAAACGAACCGCGCCGCCGGAAGCCCGCACAAGCCCGCTGATGGTCAGCAGGGTCGTGGTTTTTCCGGCGCCATTCGCACCAAGGATACTCACGATTTCGCCTTCGTCAACGCGCAGGCTCACGCCGTGCAGCACTTCTTCCGTGCCGTACCCGGCTTGCAGATTTTCGACTTCCAGAAACATCCGAACTCCCGGATCGTCCGTTTACAGACGGGAAAAACATATCCCCCCCGCCTCCATTACGAAAAATTTAGGAGGGAGGGGATGGGGTTCGGGGAAGGGGAGGGAAGCCCTTTTTAAAGGGTTCCCTCCCCCGGTTCCATATCCATACCCTACTCTTCCTCTCCCCCCTCCACACTCTCAACGTCTTCAACTTTCTTCTTTTGGGGCTTTTCGGTGAGCTTGCGGAAGACGAACACATCGACGCTGCGGCCTTCGGTCGCCTCAAGGGGAAATTCGGCACGCGCGAGGGCGCGGTGCCCGCCCGCATTACCGAGCGCACCAAGACGTGAGGCGGCGAATTCACCAAGATCGACATGCCCGTCACCCCGGAAGATGACAACGACGGTATCGTTGTACACGCCGCAAACGCCGACCCACTTGATGCTGTGAACATGGGTAAAGAAATCCGCAACCACCACAAGTATGTCCGGATTCTCCACCGTATCCAGATAGCAGTAGGCCCCGGAGCCGCACTGATGCATGGACGAGAAGGCGCGCGCAAAGTATTTGAGCCACTCGGGGAGGTATTCGCTGCGGGTGATGCGCGTGAGCAAGGCGGTATCCCCGTGAGCGGCGAGATACTGGTAAGCGCGCAGGTCGATTTCCGTGCCCGTGCGGGTGAACGTCGCGGTATCCGTACGGATGCCGTATTGCAGGGCGGTGGCAAGCCGGATGCCGGGCCGGATGTGGTAAGCCCGCAGGTACTCCGTGAGCAATGTGCTCACCGCGCCGTACTGGGGCCGGATGTCCACATAGGCGGCGTCCACGGGATGCTCGGGAACAGCCGGATGATGATCGATAACAATGGAAAACGGGATACCCGCAAAGGCGGGGTTGTGATGCGGCTGCGAATCGACCATCGCGAAATGTGAATAGGAGGCTTTCAACTTGTCTGTCAGCGGAAGCATGGGGATGCGCAGATACCGAATCATCGCCAGATTGTCCGGCCGCGAAATTTCGTTGATCCGGGCAATGGTGACTTTCCCGGTACGATGGGACATGATCCGCTTGAGGGCCATAGCCGACGCCATCGCGTCGGGATCGGCATTGATCACGATGAGCCAGTCGTCATTGCGGTTGAATAATTCCAGCAACTGCGTAAGACGCGAACTGAGTTTGCGGGTGGACGACATGGTGACTCCTTTCAGATTTCTCTGTGAAGTCAGGCTAGCGCCTTCCGCAAACTTTTTCCAGTAGCATAAAGACGAAAAGGACCAAAAACGTGCAAGAAACCATGCCTTCCGGCGCATTCCGCGCGCTTCGCCCCATTATCCTCGCCTCATCCTCTCCCCGCAGGCGCGAACTGCTCGGCAGCCTCGGCATCGACTTTACCATCAAGGTTGTGGACGGCTCCGAACCCGCCCCCACGCTGGAAGACGATCCCGCCGCCTATGTCATGCGGGCCGCGCAAGCCAAGGCCGAGGCCGTAGCCCGCGCCGCCGGGCCCGAAACGCCCGACGCGGTGGTCCTCGGGTCCGATACCATCGTCGTACTGCACGAGGAACACGGCCCGATCATCCTCGGCAAGCCAGCCAGCCGCGACGAAGCCCTCGCCATGCTGCTGCACCTCTCGGGCCGGACGCATACGGTATATACGGGGTGCTGCATCATCTGGCTGTCGGCCCACGGGGAAAGCCGGACGGAACTGTTTTACGACGCCGCCGACGTCACCTTCGCGGGATGGCCCGAAGACGTGCTCCGCGCCTACACCGCCACCGGCGAATGCGACGACAAGGCCGGTTCCTACGCCATACAGGGCCTCGGCTCCTTCCTTGTCTCGGGAGTCAAAGGCCAATGGGCGACAATCGTGGGCCTCCCCGTACTTGCCGTGGCGCAAAGGTTTATGGATGGGGGAAGTATCGCTCCTCGTCACTGTTTGGGAACAAATCCTTTATCGAAATAGAGGACACCCGCACCCAATTTTGAGTCGAATGCAGGACCAAAGCTGGACGTATCCATCCCCATGCTTGAGACTATATTTTGGGCTTGGCGGATCTGTGCATCACTCAGGTTGGCACGGTAATTGTCCTTAATCAGGTTGATGGACTTTCCGTCATTGGAATGAGCAACCATCTGCTGAATCCAACTCTCGCCGTTACTGTTCTTATGAACCTGAAAAGTCAATGTATCTCCGCTCGCATTAGTGTATTGCAAATCGACATATGCACCGTTGCCACCTTGATTTACAATATTCTTTACTGTGTAGGAGACTCCATTGCCGAGAGAAATAACTTCGCCCAAAATGTCATCACGGAAATCATGGCTGTCGGTAGCCAATACTCTATCAAGATAACCGAGTACCGCCTGAGGAAAATTTCCACTGATCCCCTTTTCATCACTACACGACGGCAAATACAACTTCCCCCCCGTCTCTACCGCCGTGTCGTTGTCGCCACGCTTGGCGTAGATAGCCACCCCGGAGGTGGTAAGGGTCCCGCCGCTGGCGCTTTCGTCAATACCAAGAGAAAAATCGCCGAACGTACTTTTGCCGTCGTCACTCAGCTTACTGATCTCGCTGACCCCATCCACAGCGTCCTTACACGGCTTTCCCTGCAAGATCTGTTGCCCGAAAGAAAGCTGGATACGGGACTGCGCTTCGGCCACGGCGGAAAGGGCGGCCTTTTTCTCGGCGTCATCCTGCATATCAAAATACTTGGGGACGGCGACAGCCGCGAGGATGCCGAGGATGACCAGCACGGATATGATTTCGATCAGGGTAAAACCCAGACGGTAAGGAGAAGACTTCATAGATTCCCCGGCATGGCGGTAGGGTGACAATTGGGCGGGACTGCTTATCTGTAAATAACTGACTGAGGAAAATATACAAGATCACTCGGAAGAACTTTTTCCAGCCTCGAATGAGCGCAGCGCTTTTTCAAAATCGTCCCAGCTCCGGCAGGCAATGATATCCGCCCTGAGCTGTTTCGAACCTTCAATATGGCGGATGTAGCGAGGTACGATGGTCCGCATTTTGAGCAGCGCCACCTTTTCCGTGCTGAGTTCCCTAGCCAGCCGCGCATGTTCCCGGATGCGGGCGAGCAGCGTCGCCACATCGGCAACCTCGGGTTCACGCCCGGCGAGAAGATCGAGATGAGCCTTGAAAATCGCCGGATCCCGCAAGGCCCCGCGCGCGTACATGACGGTATCCACGCCCGTTTCGGCGAGGCAGCGTACACCGTCCTCCGCCGTGAACAAGTCCCCGCTGGCGATGACGGGTAAGGAAACAAGCGCTTTCAACTCGCTGAGATATTCCCAGCGCGCCGTCCCGGTGAAGCCCTGCTTCGCCGTGCGGGGGTGCAGCGTCAGCCAGCCCGCGCCGAGCGCCTCCAGCGCCGGGGCCAGCACTCGCCACGTTTCGGCGGCGGGGGAACGTCCCGGCTCATCCCAGCCGAGACGCAGCTTGAAGCCTACGCGTCCGCGCCCGGCAGCCCGGATCAGGGCTTCGGCGACGGCCAGGGCGTTGTCGATGTCTTTGCACATCGCCGCTCCGGACCCCGTGCGCGCCACCTTGGGGACGGAACAGCCCATGTTGCAGTCGAACCAGACGAACCCCTTGTCCCTGAGCTGCCCGGCCGCCGCCTCCATGAAAGGTGCCTCGCTGCCGAACAGCTGGACGACGACAGGCCCGTCCTCCGGGCAGGTGGCGAACAGTTCCGCCGTGCCGGGGCTCTTGTAGATGAGCCCCTTGGCGCTGATCATCTCAGTGCAGCAGACCGCCGCGCCGAATCGGCGGCACAACAGGCGAAAAGGCAAGTCCGACCATCCGGCCAACGGGGCGAGCCACGGCTTGTCGGGAGCGAAAGGCAAAAAAACGTCGTTCGGCAAGGTGGTCACCATCGGTCGCTCGTCCGCCGTGCGGAGGTTCTCCGTCCCGGCGGCCCGGCGAGGCTTGCGTACAATCTGTACATTATTGTTCGGACAGGGTATTGATAGTGCCTCAACATGAAGGACTAGACGCTTCTTAACCCGTTTTAACCACGAATGCCAACCCGTATACGAGAGCATACATGTCTTTGAAAATAGTCACTTATCCTAATCCGCTTCTTGGCAAGCCCAGCCTCCCCATCACTGAAGTCACCGACGAGATCCGTAAACTCGCCGAAGAAATGACCGAAGCGATGTACAAATCGGACGGCATCGGCATTGCCGCGCCGCAGGTGGGCCAGCTCATCCGTCTCGTCATCATCGACGTCACCGGCCCCGAAAAGCGCGAAGGGAAAATGGTGCTGGTCAATCCCGTATGGACGCCCCTTCCGGACGCCGGGTATGTGGAAAGCGAGGAAGGCTGCCTCTCCGTGCCCGACTACCGTTCCAAGGTCCGCCGTACCGCCCGGGTCCACGTCGAAGCCACCGATCTGGACGGCAACCCCGTCAGCTTCGACGCGGACGATATTCTTGCCATCTGCGTCCAGCATGAAATCGATCACCTGGACGGCAAGCTGTTCATCGACCGTATCAGCCGCCTCAAGCGGATCATGTTTGAAAACAAGCTCAAGAAAGGCACCCGTCAGAGTCAGGTGAAATAGATGGCCGCTCCGGAACAGAAAATGCGCGTCGTATTCATGGGGACGCCGGATTTCGCCGCCACGGTGCTCCGACATGTGGCGGCATGGCCCGGCTGCGAGGTCGTCGCCGCCTATTGCCAGCCCGACCGCCCCGCCGGGCGCGGGCACAAGCTCCAGCCGCCCGCCGTCAAGGTGCTGGCGCAGGAGCTCGGCATTCCGGTCTTCCAGCCGCTCAACTTCAAGGACGAAGCCGACCGCGCCGCGCTCGCCGCGCTCCGCCCCGACGCGCTGGTCGTCGCCGCCTACGGCCTCATTCTGCCCCAATCCGTGCTGGACATCCCGACCATCGGGCCTTTCAACGTCCACGGCTCGCTCTTGCCCCAGTACCGGGGCGCGGCCCCCATCCAGCGGGCGATCATGGACGGCAACCACCTCACGGGGATCACCATCATGCGGATGGAGCGCGGGCTTGATACCGGGCCCATGCTGTTGCAGCGCGCGCTCGGCATCGGCATCGACGACACCGCCGCCACCATGCACGACGAGCTGGCCGATCTCGGCGGGCGTCTCATGGTGGAAGTGCTCCGGCAGTACGCCGACGGCGATCCCTCCACGCCCATCCCGCAGGAAGAGGCGCTGGCGACCTACGCCGCCAAGCTGACCAAGGCCGACGGGCACATTGACTGGGATGAGGACGCCGCCGTCATCCATGCCCGTATCCGGGGCGTGACCCCGTGGCCCGGCGCACAGACGGTATTCCTGCTGCCGGGGCGCGATCCCCTGCCCGCGCTGCTTCAGCCGGGCCAGGTGGGTGAGGCGTTCACCAATGGGCAACCCGCTCCGGGAACCCTCGTGGCCTTGCGGGACGGCAAGCTGCTCATCGCCTGCCGCGACGCCCTGTATGAGGTTTCCACGCTCAAGCCCGCCGGAGGCAAGCCCATGTCCGCGGAGGCCTTCTGGAACGGCTATTGCCGCGCCGCCAACAAGGACGGCTGCGGCCGCGCCGCTTCTCCCTCTTTAGGATAGAAGACCGTGGGAGGGCGCTTTGTTCAAAAAGTGTCCGCCCACGGCCCCCCACCCGCAAAACTTTGACTGGTGGGGAGGCTGCGCACGAGGAGTCCCGTTGCGCGGAAAGAAAAAATATCTTCCTTGATGTTCCTCAATCCTTTCACCTCATTCGGGCGAACCCAAGGTGAGCATCTCCAAGTCCGCATTTTCCCTGTCCAAGGATGAATACGAAGGTACCGGCAAGCGGCTGTTCATCGGTCTGGTGATCGGCACGGCCATCCTGCTCTGCGTGCTGCTTCTGCTCATCTGGCTTGTCCCGACCATCGGGTTCGCGGCCATCCATCCGTGGCTCCCGTTCATCGCGGGCATCGTCTTCGGCGGGGCCATCCTCGGAATCCTTTGGCTTTCCGTGGGGCTGGTGCTCCATGCCTACACCGGAAAGCCCATACTCGGCACATCGCGCCTGCGCGGTATCACTATCCGCCTGCTCCTGCCGATCATGGAACTCATGGGCCGGATGATGCGCATCCCCGTAGCCGCCGTGCGCCGTTCCTTCATCAAGGTCAACAATGAGCTGGTCCTCAGCAGCGGCATCCAGTGCGAGCCGCGCCAGCTTCTCGTGCTCCTGCCCCACTGCATCCAGTCGAGCCGCTGCACCCACCGCCTTACCTACCACATCGACAACTGCGCCCGCTGCGGGGCCTGCCCGCTCAAGGACGTACTCAACCTGCGGGACACCTACGGCGTGCAGGTCGCCATCGCCACCGGGGGAACCATCGCCCGCCGCATCGTCGTGCAGGCCCGCCCCAAGCTCATCGTAGCCGTGGCCTGTGAGCGCGATCTGTCCTCCGGCATTCAGGATACGCACCCCTTGCCGGTCTTCGGCGTCATCAACGAGCGGCCCAACGGCCCCTGCCTCGACACCTTCGTCAGCATCCGGCGGCTCGAATCCGCCATCCGGCATTTCATCGGCATGAAGTAGAATGGCGTATGCCTCCGGCGGCAAGGGGCTACCGCCCCTTGACCCTGTCCGGGGGGAATCGCTCTGCGTGCGATGCCCGTAAGGCTCGCAACCTCGCCCAACGGTCACGGCTTCGCCGCCCTTTGGGTCGAATTCCCCCCGGCCCCCCTCAAAGCGAAAAGGACGGTTCCGCATCCGGCTTGCGCCGGAAACGGAACCGTCCTTTTCGCTCCGATGCCGTCAGGCGTGCCTTTCTTTTCGTTCGGACGGCATCAACAGCTTTTCTCTGAATAAAAACTCATTGGAGGCTTCACCGCTCAGCCATCCCCGAACCATCTGCGAACAGGGATTCGATAAAGTCAAAAATCTTTGGGAGGGGTGGGGGTGG
>ENA-ORCN01000471-ORCN01000471.1-human-gut-metagenome-genome-assembly--contig:-NODE-471-length-33979-cov-11.994337_pt1 | contig 33979 bp, 36 predicted proteins | sample MGYA00242984_ERZ507984 | MGnify/ENA primary metagenome ERZ507984 (study PRJEB26167, sample SAMN06115395) | human gut metagenome | host: Homo sapiens | place: China:Hubei | collected 2016-05-19... | reverse complement strand
ATCATTGTCAAGGATCTGTCGCGCCTTGGTCGTCATCGGACGCAGACAGCGCTGTTCATCGACTATCTGCGGGAGCACGATGTCCGCGTCCTCTCGGCGACGGAAAATATCGATACGTTCAACGAAAACGACGATCTCATCATCGGCTTCAAAGGGCTTGTCAATGACTTCTACGCACGCGACGGCAGCCGCCGTGTGCGCACAGGCTACCGCCAGAAGCAAAAGGAAGGGATCGTGACCATCCCGCCGTTCGGCTATTTCAAGGATAAAAACACGAAGAAGATTGTCATTGTGGAGGAAGCAGCCGAAACCGTCCGACTGATTTTCTCGGCCTATGTCGGCGGAAGCGGCATGAAGGCCATCGCCCGCACACTGAATGAGCAGCGGAGAAAAACGCCTGCGCTCGTGCAGCTGGAGCTGCTGAACAAGAGTCTGCCGAACACGCAGGACGGCATTCTCAAGAAGTATCTTTGGGACGCGACCATGATCGCCCGCATCCTCAAGGATGAAAGCTATATCGGAACGCTCATCTGCCACAAAAGTGAGCGGAACAAGATCAACAAAACCTTCCGCTACACAGAACCGGAAGAACAGTTCCGGCACGAAAATTATCTCCCGCCGATCGTCACGCCGGAGCTATGGAATCAGGCACAGATGATGCTGGCAGAGCGGAAACGGCTGAATGTGCGCGCAGCGCCCTCACAGGAGATCCTGCGTTACAGCGGACTCCTGCGCTGCGCGGACTGCGGTCGAGCCATGTTCGGCAGGCGCATCCACCTGAAAAACGGAGATCGGATTGCCTATGTTTGCAGCACCTACAACCGCTATGGTAAGGAACACTGCTCTCAGCACCAGATCGACGAGTCCATACTGGACAGGCTGATCATAGACGAACTCAAAAACACCAAGGTGCTGTATCAGCAGAACTGGGATGCGCTGGAGCATCTGATCACACAGTGGACGCCAAAGGCAGAGCTGACCGGCGTGCAGACCGCAAAGCTGGAAAAGAGTATTCTCCGGTTGGAGGACGAAATGGAGGCAATTCTGATGGAGCGGATTCGGGACAAAGCTCACGCGGAGCGCTATGACCGCATGATTCAAAAACGCGAGGAAGAAATCGCTGCGATGAAAAAGCAGATTTCGGAGCTGCAAAACATCTCTGCGGTTCTGCGCGAGAGACAGTCCAAGCTGAAACAGGACATCCGAATGATGGACGACATTCTCTCCGAGGGGACGATGACGGAGGCGCAGCTTCGGATGCTGATTGAAAAAATCTATGTTCAGGAAGCAGACGGCAAGCTCAGTCTGGACATTCAGATCAAAGCACCGTTCCGTACGCATTTGGATGTCTACGAAAACGGCGTTCTTACCGAACAGTATGGCGCGCTGGATTTCGACTGGGATAGGCTGGCGCACCTGATCTACGGCGAGGCGCTTGTGGGATAGGAGGGAAATCATGCGGGTCTGGCTTTACGCGCGGCTTTCAGGCGATGATGATCCGGCACAGAATTCCCTGCAAAATCAGCAGGCGATCTGCCGTGCCTTTGCAGAAAAGCGCGGTGACACCATCGTTGGATGTTCGTCCGATGACAATGTCAGCGGTATGAGCTTCAGCCGCCGCGGGCTGGATGCGCTTGCGGCGGCTGCACAGGCTGGAAAGCTCGATGCAGTCCTGACGAAGGACCTCTCGCGCCTCGGCCGCCACAAAACGCAGACGGCGCTGTTCATCGACTACCTGCGGGAGCATCAGGTTCGCGTGATCTCCGTAACCGAAGGAATTGACACTTTCCGCGAGGAGGATGATCTGATCCTTGGCGTTCGCGGTCTGATGAATGACTACTACGCCAAAGATATCAGCAAAAAGATTCGCGCAGGCTACCGGCAGAAGCAAAAAGACGGTCTTGTCATTCGGCCGCCCTTCGGATACTGGAAGGACAAAAATACGAACCGGATTTTCATCCAGCCGGAGGCCGCAGAAACGGTGCGCTGCATCTATGCGCTGTATTTGCAGGGCTGCGGACAAAAGGAAATTGCCCGCAGGCTCAATGCGCTGGACTGCAAAACGCCCGCGCAGCTTTGGACAGAGCAGATCGGGCATGACGCCCGAAAGACGCACAAAACCGGAGACGGGAAGTTCCTCTGGACGTATGCCAGCGTAAAAAACATTCTGACCGAGGAAGCCTACACCGGCGTTCTGATCAATCATCGCAGAGAATACCGGAACGGAAAGGCACAGCCGATCTCCACGGGTGACTGGCTGCGCCATGAAAATTTTTACCCGGAGATCATCGAAAAAACCACATGGCTTCTAGTACAGGAGCGGTTGAAGCAGCAGGCGCGTCCCGCAGCCGGAAACCGCGCAAAGCACCGCTATGCTGGGCTGCTTACCTGTCGGGACTGCGGCGACGGCTTCATCCCCATGATCCGTTACTGGAACGGAAGCCAGCGCGTAGAGTACGTCTGCCGCAGATATCACAGAAACGGAAAAAGCCATTGCAGCTCTCACCGGATTCATGAGGAGGTTCTGGATAAAGCCGTCTGGGATGATACAGAAAAGCTGCGGGAACAATACGCAGCGGAACTAAAAAAGGTCACACAGTTGCAAAAACAGTGGGCGTTGAGGAAGCCGGTCCTCGACGCCCACTGCTTGACTTTGCAGAAAGAAATTTTGAGATTGGAGCAGGAGTTTGATGCGCTGGTGATGGAAAAGCTGAATGGCGACGGAGGCTCATCTGCTCACGAAATCGGTACTTGAACACCGTAAATCAATCGCCTCAAAAACAAAATCGTGGCCCAGCGTCAGCGGCCACGATTTTGAACGAAGAAAGACCTTTGCTGTCGAGGCGGGCGCGCCCTGCGCGGCTGCCTGACATCCAAAGGTCATTTCTGAGTGGTGCGCCCGACAGGACTTGAACCTGCACGCTCACGCAATGGAACCTAAATCCATCGTGTCTGCCAATTCCACCACGGGCGCGGATTGCGTTGCGGCAGTCAGAACGGCTCTGACTGCCGTATATTTTATCATATCTGCGCTTTGCTTGTCAATCGTGCAGATTGCGGCTGGCGGCGTAGGCGGCGCGCAGGGACTGCTCATATTGGCTGTCGTTGACGAGCAGGAGGGCGCAGGCGCCGCATTTTTGCAGCAGATGGACCGGCGCGCCGCTCGTTTCGACCGCGCGGAGCAGCTCCGGCACAGCAGCGGTCGAGCGGCAGAGTGCGGCCAGAACGCTCAAATTTTCGCGCAGCGTGCACGCCTGCGGGCGAAGCGCCTGCGCGGCCTGCTCCCGCAGACGGTGCAGCCGTTCGGAGCCGGGCTCCATCGGCACAAGCACCGTGAGCTCGCCGCACACGCTCTGCATGGAAAACGGCGAAAGCCGCGCCTGCTCCAGAACATCGGCCAGCTTTGTCTCCGCGTCCGGCTCCTGCGGGCAGCTCAGGCGCAGCATGGCAAGCTTCCTGCGGCCCGCGAAGCAGATCTGCCCGCCGTCCGGCTCTACCTGCGGGCGGACGAGCGTGCCGGGCTTCTCGGGCTCGAACGCATTGCAGATGCGCAGCGGGATCTGCGCCTGCCGGACCGGTGCGACTGCGTCCTCGTGTAGAATCTGCATGCCGACGCGCGAGAGCGTCTGCAATTCCTCATAGCGCAGCTGGCCGACCGGCGCGGGGTTCTGGATCAGCCGGGGATCTGCCGCAAGCACACCTGCCACGTCCGTCCAGTTTTCGTACAGATCCGCGTGCAGCGCGGCTGCGGCCAGCGCGCCCGTCACGTCGGAGCCTCCGCGCGGGAGCGTATGGACCGCGCCGTCCGGCAGCGCGCCGTAAAAGCCCGGCGTGACGATCTTCCGCCCGTCGGCAAGCGAGCCGAGCGCGGCATAGGACGCGGCCTGCCGGACGCGTCCCGCAGCGTCAAACAGCAGCCAGTCTTTCGCGTCGACAAATTCAAAGCCGAGCAGATCAGCCATCAGCCGCGCGGCCAGATACTCGCCCCGCGAGACGATCCAGTCCTGCGGCGTGTCGCGGCGCATGGCGGCATAGATCGCGTCAAGCTCGGCCTCGATGGGCAGCGTCAGGCAGCAGCCGTCGCGGATCTCGCGGTAGCGGTCGGTGATCCTGCGCCATAGATCCCAGCAGCTCACGCCGTATTGCAGATGCGCGTGGCAGAGATAGAGAAGATCCGTGATCTTGTGGTCGGCGGCGTGCCGCCTGCCTGCCGCCGACACGACGACGACGCGGCGCGCGGGGTCTGCAAGCACGATCTCGCGCACGCGGGAAAAGCCCGCGCTGTCACACAGCGACGAGCCGCCGAATTTTGTGACCTTCAGCATAAACCTCCCTCCTTCCGGGAATGATGGTCCCACGCCATCTTATGCTGTCCTGTCGAATTCTGTCCGGTGCCCGAGCATGAAAAATTTCAGAAATTCCGGGCAATTTCCGCTTTACTTTTCTGCATTCGTATGCTATTCTTAACAGGTAGCGCCATGCGCTGCGACCCATTTCCCAGTTTCGGGACACCGCCCGCTCTGACGCGGGTATTCTGCCTGCCCGATACTTGGATTCCGGGAATATTTTGAAAGGTGGAAACACAACTATGATGCGCAAAGAAGAAAAGACTGCCATTATCGAGCAGTACGCAACCCATGCCGGCGATACCGGTTCTCCCGAGGTCCAGATTGCTGTCCTCACCGCCCGGATCAACACCCTGACCGAGCATCTGCGTGAGCACAAGCAGGACAACCATTCCCGCCGCGGCCTTCTGATGATGGTCGGCAAGCGCAGAAGCCTTCTCGACTACCTCGCCAAGAAGGACATCAACCGCTATCGTGCAATCGTTGCAAAGCTCGGCCTGCGTAAGTAAGTCATAGGAAAAGGGCGGTCGGGCGACCGCCCTTTTTTATAAATCCAACTACTATTATACTGCGCGTGGGTTCCATTTAGCAGTTGAAAGTAGCGTCTGTGCCCGGACGCCAGTTTCAAGTGCTAAACCTCCCACGCGCGCAAAAAACGAAGGAGGTTCTTTCATGATCACCCACAAGCAGTATCCGAATCACCACATTTTTGAAACCGAGATCGGCGGCCGTACCTTTACGGTCGAGACCGGCAAGGTCGCAGAGCTCTGCAATGCAGAGGCCATCTGCCGCTACGGCGATACCGTCGTGCTCGTCACGGCTGTCGCCTCTCCCCTGCCCAAGGCTGGCATCGACTATTTCCCGCTGACCATCGAGGTCGAAGAGCGTATGTACGCTGTCGGCCGTATCCCCGGCTCGTTCAACCGCCGCGAGGGCAAGCCCTCCGACCGCGGCGTGCTGATCTCCCGTCTGATCGACCGCCCGATGCGCCCCCTGTTCGACGAAGAGCTGCGCAACGACGTCGTTCTGACCAACACCATCCTCGCGCAGGACTACGATAACCCCGTTGAGATCGTCGCCTCCATCGGCTCTTCTCTCGTCATCGCCTATTCCGACATTCCCTGGAACGGCCCGACCGCGACCACCAATGTCTGCTATCTGGACGGCAAGTATATCGTCAACCCCTCGCAGGATGAGCGCAACGCCTGCCAGTGCTTCGTGACCATTGCGTCGACCCACGAGAAGGTCGTCATGATCGAGACGGAGGCCAACGAGGTCAAGGAAGACATCCTCATGGAGTGCATCAAGCTGGCCCATGAGACGAACGTCAAGGTCGTGGAGTTCATCAACACCATCGTTGACGCCATCGGCAAGCCGAAGTTCACGTTCGAAAAGGCCGCTGTCAACCATGAAATGCTCGACGATCTGTGCGAGTACGGTCTGGACAAGATCGCCTACGCGCTCGACACCGACGACAAGAACGTCCGTGAGGCCCGTCTGACCGAGGCTGTCGTCGACTTCAAGGAGAAGTTCGGCGAGAAGTATGCAGAAGACTGGGATGTCCAGATCGACGTGTGCCTGTACAAGATGCAGAAGAAGATCGTCAAGAAGTGGCTGCTCGAGGGCAAACGCGTCGACGGCCGCACGCCGGACGAAATTCGCCCGCTGGCTGCCGAGGTTGGCGTTCTGCCGCGCGTCCACGGCTCCGGCCTGTTCACCCGCGGCCAGACGCAGGTCCTGTCCGTCTGCACGCTGAACACCCTCTCTGCCGCGCAGAAGCTCGACACTATCTATGACGAGACCGAGCGCCGCTATATCCACCACTATAATATGCCGCAGTGGTCCACCGGCGAAGCCCGTGCGAGCCGCTCCACCTCCCGCCGTGAGATCGGCCACGGCGCGCTGGCCGAAAAGGCCCTGCTGCCCGTGATCCCGTCCGTTGACGAGTTCCCGTATGCCATCCGCGTCGTCTCCGAGGTCGTTTCCTCCAACGGCTCCACGTCTCAGGCCTCCATCTGCGGCTCCACGCTGGCTCTGATGGACGCAGGCGTGCCCATCAAGCGTCCCGTCGCCGGTATTTCCTGCGGCCTCATCTCCGACAAGGAGACGGGCACGTGGAGAACCTTCACCGACATTCAGGGCGTTGAGGACTTCCACGGCGAGATGGACTTCAAGGTCGCCGGTACGACCGAGGGCGTCACCGCCATCCAGATGGACCTCAAGAACGACGGCCTGACCATGGAGATCATCGCCGACGCGCTCGAGCGCTGCCGCAAGGCCCGCCTTGAGATCCTGAACGAGATCATGATCCCCTGCATCGCCAAGCCGCGCGACCATGTTTCCGAGTATGCACCCAAGATGCTCACCATGAAGATCGACGTGGACAAGATCCGCGAGGTCATCGGCAAGGGCGGCTCCATGATCCAGAAGATCGTGGCCGAGTCCGGCGCACAGGTCGACATCGACGACGACGGCACCATCCACATCGCGTCTCCCGACGCCGCCTCCTGCGACGCCGCCAAGAAGATGATCGACGATATCTGCTTCGTGCCTGAGGTCGGCAAGCTGTACTACGGCAAGGTCGTCCGCATCCTGCCCATCGGCGCGTTTGTCGAGCTGGCTCCCGGCAAGGACGGCATGATCCACATCTCCAAGCTTGAAAACCGCCGCGTCGAGAAGGTCGAAGACGTGCTGAACATCGGCGATATGACCTGGGTCAAGGTCACCGAGATCGACGAAAAGGGCCGCGTCAACCTCTCCCGCAAGGATGCGCTCAAGGAACTCGCCGCCGCTGCGGACAAGAAATAAGCAAGCCTAAAAATCCCCGCCTCTCCAACCGGAGAGACGGGGATTTCTGCACACTAAGACGTGCTGCCTAACGGCTTCCGCAGCTACCGGCACGCCGCGCCGCCCCATTCAACGGCGGTGAAGCCGGTGCGGGCCGGTGCTTCGAGCGTCTGCGGCGCGATTTCGACCGGGGCGGACAGCGGCTTGAAGGCCATAAAGACGCGAATGAGCGTGTCCGGCTCGGGCGTGATGGTGAGGCGTGCGCTTTTGGTATAGGCCTCATGCTGAAACGCAATCAGATTATAGGCGTTTTCCTGCATCAGCGGCAGCCAGTAGACGATAAACTCGTTGGCCTCCGTGCGGTTCAGGCCGAGTTTCCCCAGCGCATCCTCCAGAAATTCCGCCGTGCCGCTTCCCTGCACGCAGAAGCCGGTCGAAAAATCATATTCCGTTTCCGACACGCCCTCCCAGTATAAATACCGGTAGGTCTGGCCGTCCTTGTCCGTCAGCGTCCCGTCGGGTCTTGCCGAGACGGTCCAGCCGTCTGCGTAGGCCGGATACGTGCACGTCAGCTCTCCGTCATAGTCCAGCCGAACCGTTATCTCTGTTTCCGTCTGCGGATATAGATACGCGACCGGCTTTGCGTCGCAGGTCTCGTCCTGTTCCTCCTCCGGATAGAGATAGATGACTGGCTTTGCAGAATACTGCGCATTCTCATCCTCCCGCTCGTCGCGCGGCGCACAGGCGGTCAGACTGAGCGTCAGCGCAAGGGGCAGCAAAAAAGCAAGCATTTTTTTCATGTCGGTTCCTCCTGCATAAAATATGTTCTATCCATACAGACAGGAAATGAAGAAGCTGGTTGCATAGGTTTATATTATTTATTATTTTTTCCGGCCATCAGCCGCGCAAGCGTCGCGCGGACCACAGGCAGGCAGTCCTCCGGCCTCTCCAGCTCCAGAACGGCCTGCTCAAACGGGCACAGGCCCGTCCCCTGCCGGTTCAGGAGCTTTTCGGTCTTCGTCTCACAGGCGCAGTCCACGCCGTTCGCAATCAGAAAGTCCGCCGCTGCGGCGCTCATCGTCTCAGCATAGACGCACGATGCGCCGCCCAAAATATAGATCGCGGCGGCAGCCTTGCCGACGATGGTATCGCAGACGAGCGCGCCCTTCAAAAGCTCCGGCTGCGCGTCGAATACCCGCAGCGCCGGGCCGACGCCCCGGCCAAAGTCCTTATGGACGGTCACGCCGCCTTTTTGTACGACGAGCGTATACGCGCCGTTTTCAAACAGCGCGGACAAAATTTCCGTGTTCATTTCGGACGCATCTCCTTCGGCAGTTCTTTTTCGATCCGGATCATGACCAGCGACAGCAGCAGCGCCAGCACCATCACGCCCACGGCGATCAGATAATACGGCTGGTTGGCAATGTCGGCAATGGAATAGCCGCCCGTACCGTCGGAGACGGCGTAGCCGATCACCAACAGCACCAGTGCGGCGGCGAAGCAGAGGTTCCGGATCGTGCCGAGCAGCTTGTCCCGGCCAAGCAGGAAGCCGTAAAACGCCTCCGGCGCGTCAAATTGTGCCCCCGCCTTCCACGGCGTAAACAGGCGGCAGAAAAAATCCTTCACAGGGAAGCCCCCTTTTTCCTTGATAGAGCAAGTATAGCAGGCTTTTGCGAAAAAAGCAACGCACCGGGCACTTGATGCGCCGCCGGGCGTTGACTTTTTTGCGCAGGACTCGTATACTTTTGGAAACAGGCATTTCAGGAGAAGCGGATCATGATCTACACGGTTACGACGAATCCCAATATCGATTATTATATGGACCTGCGTGCGCCGCTGCGCGTCGGCGGCATCAATCGCTCCGGCCGCGAGCTGCTTGCGCCAGGCGGGAAGGGGATCAACGTCTCGCTGATGCTGCAGACGCTTGGCAAGCCGTCGTGCGTGCTGGGGTATCTCGCCGGGCCGACGGGGCGGCTCCTCGAAGCGCTCATGAAAGACACCGGCTGCGATTGCCATTGGTTCTGGCTGCAAAGCGGCCAGACGCGCATCAACACCAAGATCAACACCAGCCCCGAAACGGCCTTCAATGCCTCCGGCCCCGCGCTTGGGCAGGCCGACATTGACGCGCTGTGCGCGTTCCTGCGCGGACTGAACCCGGACGATCAGCTCGTCGTCAGCGGCAATCTGCAAAAAAGCCCTCCGGGCGCGTTCTCCGCACTCCTTTCCGCCGCGCAGGAGGCGGGCGTCAGCGCCGTCGTGGATACAAGCGGCGCAGCGCTTCGCGAGGCGCTTGCATTCCGTCCTCTGCTCATCAAGCCCAACGGCGAGGAGCTGTGCGAGCTGTTTGGCAAGCAGGCAAGCACGCCGGAGGCGCTGCTTGCCCTTGCGCAGCGGGCGCAGACACTGGGCGCGCGGAACGTGCTGGTGTCCATGGGCGCGGACGGCGCTCTGCTGCTGGCAGAAAGCGGAGATGTTTACCGTGCAGCGCTCCGCAGCACGCAGCCGGTTATTTCCACCGTCGGCGCGGGCGACAGCGTGACGGCTGGCTTCCTCGCGGGACTGCTGGACACAGGAGACTATTCCCAGGCCCTGCGCCTCGGCGCTGCCTGCGGCAGTGCGACGGCCTACAGCCCGGCTCTGGCAAACAGGGCTATGCTCGAGGCTGTTTTACCGTCAGTCGAGGTCACAGCGCTGTAAAACCTTCGGAAAGGAAGAGAACCATGCAGGCAATTCAGGAACTGCTCTCCAACCGCGTGCTGATCAGCGGCCTTGTCGGCTGGGGCGCAGCACAGGTTTTGAAGACGATCATTTACGCGCTCATGCACCATACGCTGGACCTGACGCGCATTTTCGGCGACGGCGGTATGCCGAGCGGCCATTCGGCCACGGTCTGCGCCGTGGCGACCTCGGCGGGAATTATCTATGGGCTGGACTCGTTCCCATTCGCCATCAGCGTAATTGTCGCGATCATCGTCATGCACGACGCAATGGGAGTCCGGCTCGAAACCGGCAAGCAGGCAAAGCTCCTGAACGAGTTCATCGACCTGTTTGCCAAGCTGGAGCAGCCGCTGTCCGATCAGGAAAAGCTCAAGGAGCTGGTCGGCCACACGCCGCTGCAGGTCTGCATGGGCGGCCTGCTCGGCATTCTGACCGGCGTTCTGTGCAATCTCGGCGGATAAGCGAAGCCGCCTCCCCCAGCACTTCATCCTGTAAATTATAATTTCACCCCGGAAAGGAGCACCCCATGGCACAACTTGGACTCGGTACGCGCTGCGTACAGGCGGGCTACAGCCCAAAAAACGGCGAACCCCGCCAGATCCCCATCATCCAGAGCACCACGTTCAAATACGAGAGCAGCGCCGAAATGGGCCGGCTGTTCGATCTGGAGGCCAGCGGCTATTTCTATTCCCGCCTGCAAAACCCGACGAACGACGCCGTCTCGGCGCGTATCGCCGCGCTTGAGGGCGGCACAGCCGCCATGCTGACAGCCTCCGGGCAGGCCGCCATCTTCTTCGCCGTGTTCAATATCGTCGGTGCGGGCGACCATCTGGTCAGTTCGTCGAGCATTTACGGCGGCAGCTTCAACCTCTTCGCCGTCACCATGAAGCGCATGGGCGTTGAGGTCACGTTCGTCGACCCCGACTGCTCCGCTGAGGAACTGGACGCTGCCTTCCGCCCCAACACAAAGGCCATGTACGGCGAGACGGTCGCAAACCCGGCGCTGACCGTTCTGGATATCGAAAAATTCGCGGCTGCCGCGCACCGGCACGGCGTTCCGCTGATCGTGGACAACACGTTCGCCACGCCCATCAACTGCCGCCCGTTTGAATGGGGCGCGGATATCGTCGTACACTCGACGACCAAGTATATGGACGGGCACGCAGGCGCCATCGGCGGTGCGATCGTCGATTCCGGGAACTTCGACTGGACGAAATACCCGGACAAATACCCCGGCCTGTGCACGCCCGACGAGAGCTATCATGGCGTGACATATACCGAGCGCTTCGGCCTTGCGGGTGCGTATATCACAAAGGCGACCGTCCAGCTCATGCGCGATCTCGGCGCGATCCAGTCCCCGCAGAGCGCGTATTATCTGAATCTCGGCCTCGAAAGCCTGCACGTGCGCATGAAACGGCACTGCGAAAACGCGCAGCGGGTCGCGGAATTTTTACAGCAGCATGAAAACGTCTCGTGGGTGCAGTACTGCGGCCTGCCGGGCGACAAATATTATGAACTGGGGCAGAAATACCTGCCGCACGGCTCGTGCGGCGTCGTGAGCTTCGGCGTAAAGGGCGGACGGGCCGCAGCCGAGGCCGTCATGGGACGGCTCAAAATTGCGTCCATCGAGACGCACGTGGCCGATTCCCACGCCTGCTGCCTGCACCCGGCTTCCACCACGCACCGGCAGATGAACGCCGAGGAGCTGCTGGCCGCAGGCGTCCGCGAGGATCTGATCCGCTATTCCTGCGGCCTGGAGGACGCGGAGGATCTGATCGCCGATCTCGATCAGGCGCTGCAATAATCTCAGAAAGGAATCTACACCATGCCCATTATGATCCCGAACGGTCTGCCGGCGGCGAAAACGCTGGCGGACGAGAATATTTTCGTCATGAACGAGACGCGGGCCGTCACGCAGGACATCCGCCCGCTGCAAATTCTCGTTCTGAATCTCATGCCCACCAAAATCGCCACAGAGACGCAGCTGTCGCGGCTGCTCGGCAACACGCCGCTGCAGGTGGAGCTGGAGCTGATCCACACGGACAGCCACGAATCCAAAAACACGTCCCGCGAGCATCTGCTGAAATTCTATCAGACGTTCGAGGACGTAAAGGATCGCTGGTTCGACGGGCTGATCATCACCGGCACGCCCGTGGAACAGATGCCGTTTGAGCAGGTCGAATACTGGCCAGAACTGTGCCGCATCATGGAATGGAGCCGGACGCACGTGCACAGCACGTTCCACATCTGCTGGGGCGCGCAGGCAGGGCTTTATTATCACTACGGCATCGGGAAGGTCGATCTGCCCGAAAAGCTCTTCGGCGTCTATCCGCACCGGGTCGAGCGGCGCTCGTCCATGCTCATGCGCGGATTCGACGATGTGTTCATGGTGCCCCACTCGCGGCACACGAGCGTCCGCCGCGAGGATATCGAGCGCTGCGGCAAGCTGAAAATCCTCGCCTCGTCCGAGCAGGCCGGGGTCTACGCCATGGCGACCGAGGGCGGTCGGCAGATCTTCATCACCGGTCACTCGGAATACGACGCGCGGACGCTGGAGTCGGAATATCTGCGCGATAAAAACGCCGGGCTTCCCATCCATGTGCCGGAGAATTATTACCCGGACGACGACGACACGAAGCCGCCCATGGTCACATGGCGCAGTCACGCAAACCTCCTGTACCAGAACTGGCTCAACTACTTCGTCTACCAGACCACGCCGTACGACCTCTCGGCCATCCGGCCTGTATAAGCACCAAAAAAGCGGCAAAGGCTCCCCCCTTGAACAAAGGGAAGAGCCTTTGCGCCTGTCTGCTACTTCGTCACGCCCGGTTAAAGCTTAAAAATCTGGTGCCCTGGAAGGTGAGGCTTCCCCGGTCGCCCTCGACGAGATAGCCGTAGTCGCGGTCGGGGATGCTGAGCTCCATCCGGTCGCCGCTTTCGACCTGGAACGTCGCGTAGTACCACGTGGACGAATGGCTCATGTGGCTGTTCGCGTCGTGGTGGCGCGTGACCTCCATCCGCTTGGAGACGACCGTGGCCTGCACGGTCAGGCGCGGGGACTTATTATTCTTGTGCCACTGGCCGACATTGCGCACAAGCGTCGCAATGATCACGCCCAGAATCAGCACAAACATCACCGTGAACAGCACGGGAAACACCGAATCAAAAAAACCAAAGCCGAACATAAAGCGTCCTCTCTTTCTGTCATTTGCCTATATAGTATCAGACGCAGGAATGGCGCGCAAGTTCCCGTTTAAAAAAAACTTGTGCAGACTCCCCTTTGATTTTTTTCGCCGTCTGTGCTATGATTTTCCTGTTGTGTAGCAGTCTTGCGTAAGTCCAAACGGACTTGCGCAATTTTTTTATGTCTGGAGGAAAACAAAATGAAAGAAAAACAGAACGCCGCGCTCGGCACAGCCCCGCTCGGCAGGCTGATGCTGAAGTTTGCCCTGCCATGCACCGTCTCGCTGCTGGCCGTGCCGCTTGTGATGCTGCTGCCGAGGATGTTCGGACTGATGGGCGTTCTGTATTCCATGCCCGCGGCAGATATCCTTACATTTTTCGCTTCCTGCTTCGTCCTCCTGCATACCGACCGGCAGCTGCGAAAATAACGCTTGCATTTTTGTGTCCCTGTGTTATACTGGGTATGAAATTTCATACTTAGTATAACTTTTATAAAAAGGAGAGATCTTCATGGCGATGCAGTTCCCGAAGGGGAAATTCATCAGTCTGGTCAAGGTCGGCGAAAAGGGACAGATCGTCATTCCCAAGGGGGCGCGCGAACTGTTCGGCATTCAGCCGGGCGACCAGCTTTTGCTCATGGCCGACAAAAAGCGCGGCATTGCGCTGGTCGGCATGGACGATCTGCACGTGCCGGATTCGCTGTTCCGGCTGGCAAAGGAGGCGGACGACGATGGAAATTCTGAGGCTTGACGGCCTTTGCAAGCAATATCCGGCCTTCCGGCTGGACAACGTCTCGTTCTCCATGGAGGCCGGGACGATCATGGGCCTGATCGGCCGCAACGGCGCGGGCAAGACCACGACGCTCAAATCCATGCTCCATCTGGTGCACCCGGACGCCGGGAAGATCACGATCTGCGGGCTGGATATGGACACGGACGAGCGCGCCATCCGATCGCGCATCGGCTTCGTCTCCGGCGGCGCGTCATATTACCAGCGCAAGCGCCTGCGGGAGCTGACGGACGTGACGAAAGACTTCTATCCCGATTGGGACGGCGAACGCTACGCCCGGCTCGTCCGGCAGTTTTCGCTGGACGAGCGCAAGCGCGTGTGCGAGCTGTCCGAGGGCATGAAGGTCAAATACCAGCTGGCTGTTGCGATGTCGCACAAGGCAGAGCTGCTGATCCTCGACGAGCCAACGTCCGGCCTCGACCCCGTCTCGCGCGACGAGCTGCTGGACACGTTCCTGACGCTCTGCGAGCAGGAGGGCGTGTCGATCCTCTTCTCCACGCACATCACGTCCGACCTCGATGCCTGTGCCGACACGATCACCTACATCCAGTCTGGCCGTGTCGCCGTCAGCGGAAAGAAGCAGGCGCTGACCGGCGCGTATCTGTCCGTACAGGGGCCGGACGCCGCCTGCGGCGCGGCACTGCGCGCAAGGCTCATCGGCGCGCGCAGCCACAAGGGCGAGCTGGACGCGCTCATCCGCGCGGAGGATGCAGGACTTGCCGCCGGGCTTGCGGTCAGCCCGGCAAATCTGGAACAGATCATGGTACATCTGGAACGGGAGGCGGAAGCATGAAGCTGCTGATCAAAAAGGAATGGAAGCTGACCGTCACGCCGGTGCCGCTGCTGTTTTTGCTGCTGAGCGCGCTGGTGCTCGTGCCGAGCTATCCGTATTACGTAACGTTTTTCTACAATGCCCTCGGCATTTTCCTCATGCTGCAGGCCGCCCGCGAGAACCGGGACGTGTATTACATGGCGCTGCTGCCGCTCACGAAGCGCGATCTGGTCCGGGCGCGGTTTTCGACCATCGTGACGCTCCAGCTTCTGCAGGCGCTCGTCTGCGTTCCGTTCATGCTCCTCCGCAGGGGCTATGCGGAGATCAATAACCCGGTCGGCATCGAGGCAAATCTGGCCTTCCTCGGCTTCGGCTTCATGCTGATGGGTCTGTTTGATCTGGTGTTTCTGCCGATGCACTACAAAAACGGCTACGATCTCGGCAAGCCGTTTGTCATTTCCAGCATCGTGCTGTTCTTCGCCATCGTGCTGCTGGAGGCGCTCGGCCACATCGTCCCGTACATGAAAACCGTCTGCGAAAGCTACGCCTCCGCAGACCTCGTCCGCCAGCTGCCCGTTCTGCTCGGCGGCATGGCCGTCTACGCGCTGGAGGTCTGGCTCGCCTACCGGAAATCCGCCGCCCGGTTCGAAAAGGTCGATTTGTAAGCCCAGGTATTGTGCGCACGGGGCTGTCTCAAACATTCTTTTGAGACAGCCCCGTTTTTTGCGTCAGCAGCTGCCGGCTTTTGTTTCCCGGCGTCCGCATTGTGCGGACGGCCGGGATTTTTTTGATTTCTGCGGCGGACAGGCTGCGAAAATCCTGCATTTTTTGTGAAGTCCGCAATTTTTTTGCATATCGTTTATAAATGCTTCACAAATCCTGCGCATAAAGGCGCTATAATCAGCATAATCGAAACAAAGAGGAAGTGAGCTGCATGGGAACAGATCCGTATCAGGTGCTGGGCGTGTCTCCGAACGCATCGGAGGACGAGATCCGGCAGGCGTACCGCAGGCTGGCAAAGCAATACCATCCCGATCTGAATCCCGGCGACAAGACGGCTGCGCAGAAAATGAACGAGATCAACGCGGCCTATGACGCGATCAAGAACCCGCAGGCTTACCGTCAGCAGCAGGCGCAGCAGCAAGCCCAGCAGCAGGCCCGGCAGCAATACAGCCAGTCCGGTTATCAGGAGTACAATCCCTTCGAGGATCTCTTCCGTTCCTGGGGCGCGCAGAGCCAGTCGGACGACTGGCAGCAGGAAAGCCGGAACGGCTGGCAGACCTGGTATACCTACCGCCCCTCCGGCGAAGAACAGCAGGAGGACAACGACAGCCCCGGCGGCTACCGCTGGACGTATCACCGCACCCGCCGCCGCGGGAATTTTCTCGTGCGGCTGCTCGGCATTTATCTGCTGATCCAGATCGTCGCCATGCTGTTCGGCAGCTGCGGCTATCGCGGCGCGTATTATGACCCGTACTACTACCGCAATTACAGCTACAGCGATTCCGGAACCTATTCCGGTCAGAGCCAGTCGCAGACCGGCTCCGGCAGCTGGTATTGAGCGCACCTATCTCACAGGAGGAACTCCGTATGTCCAGAACGATCGGTATTGATCTCGGCACCACCAACAGCTGCGTGGCTGTGATGGAGGGCGGCGAGCCTGTTATCATCCCCAACGCCGAGGGCGGACGCACGACGCCGTCTGTCGTCGCGTTTTCCAAGACCGGAGAGCGCATGGTCGGCCAGATCGCAAAGCGGCAGGCCGTCACGAACCATGACCGCACCATTTCTTCCATCAAGCGCCAGATGGGCACCAACTACAAGGTCTCCATCGACGGCCATAAATACACGCCGCAGGAAATTTCCGCGATGATCCTGCAAAAGCTCAAGACGGACGCGGAAGCCTTCCTCGGCGAACCCGTCACCGATGCCGTCATCACTGTCCCGGCCTATTTCACCGACGCGCAGCGGCAGGCGACGAAGGACGCGGGCAAGATCGCGGGGCTGAACGTCCAGCGCATCATCAACGAGCCGACAGCAGCCGCCCTTGCCTACGGCATCGATAAGGAGCAGTCGCAGAAGATCATGGTCTATGATCTCGGCGGCGGCACGTTCGACGTGTCCATTCTCGATATCTCGTCCGGCGTGATCGAGGTGCTGGCCACGGCGGGCAACAACCATCTGGGCGGCGACGATTTTGACCAGTGCATCGTCGACTATCTCGTCTCCGAGTTCAAAAAGCAGACGAAGATCGACCTGACGCGCGACCCCGCCGCCATGCAGCGCGTGCGGGAGGCCGCCGAAAAGGCCAAGATCGAGCTTTCGTCCATGACGCAGACGACCGTGGAGCAGCCGTATATCGCCGTCGGCAAGCAGGGGCCGCTGCATATGGAGATCCCGCTCACGCGGGCAAAATTCAACGATCTGACCTACCATCTCGTGCAGGCCACGCGCGAGCCGGTCAATCAGGCCATCAACGACTCCGGCGTATCCATTTCGCAGATCAGCAAGGTTCTCATGGTCGGCGGTTCGAGCCGCATCCCGGCGGTGCAGGATCTGGTGCAGTCGATGACAGGCTCTCTGCCGTTCAAGGGCATCAACCCCGACGAGTGCGTCGCCATGGGCGCGTGCTTGCAGGCGGGCGTTCTGTCCGGCAGCGTGAAGGGCCTTCTGCTGCTCGATGTGACGCCGCTGTCGCTCGGCATCGAGACGCTGGGCGGCGTGTGCACGCGCATCATTGAGCGCAACACGACGCTCCCCATCCGCAAGAGCCAGATCTTCACGACGGCCTCCAGCTTCCAGTCGTCCGTCGATATCCACGTTTTGCAGGGCGAACGCCCCATGGCGCACCAGAATAAGGAGCTTGGCCGCTTCCAGCTGACCGGCATCCGCCGCGCCCCCAGAGGCGTTCCGCAGATCGAGGTCACGTTCTCCATCGACGCCAACGGCATTGTGAACGTCTCGGCCAAGGATCTCGACACCGGCAAGGCCCAGCAGATCACCATCACCGCCTCGAGCAACATGAGCCGCGAGGACATTGACCGCGCCGTGCGCGACGCGCAGCGCTATGCTGCCGAGGACGCGAAGCTCAAGGCCGAGGCCACCGCCCGCGACCGCTGCGAGCAGATGATCTTCCAGGCCGGAAACGCGAAAAATGTTTCCAAAGAGGACAAAACGCGTCTGGCTGAGGCCGTCAAGACCGCCCGCCGCGCCGTCAAGTCCAAGGATCCCGCGCAGATGAACGGCGCCGCCGACCAGCTGGAGGCGCTTCTGAACGAGGCCGGCGTGCACATCGACCCGAACGCGGAATACCACGGCGCGGCCCGCTATGAAAACCCGAACAATGACTTCACCGACAACGCCGTCGACGCGGAGTTCGAGGAAATGAACTGATATCTGCCGTTTAGACTGCAAAATTCCCCCGGTTTTCCGCTTGGAAACCGGGGGATACGTTTCTCCGACAGGGATTGTTTTTTACACACTTCTGTGATACACTGTAAAAGCTGCGCGCTGCGCAGCAGATCGGAGAAAAAACATGAGTCAAAAAGGGCATACAAGAAGCACATTTTCCGGGAAGCTCGGCTTTGTTCTGTCAGCGGCGGGCGCGTCCGTTGGCCTTGGGAACATCTGGCGCTTCCCATATCTGGCCGCGAAATACGGCGGCGGGATCTTCCTGCTGGTCTATATCCTGCTGGCCATGACGTTCGGCTATACCATGATCGTCGCCGAGACGTCTCTGGGCCGCATGACTGGCAAAAGCCCGGTCGGCGCGTTCAAGGCGTTCGGGAACTCCGGCTGGCTGCGGTTCGGCGGGTGGATCAACGCAATTATTCCGATCCTGATCGTGCCGTATTACTCGGTCATCGGCGGCTGGGTCGTCAAATATCTGGCCGATTACGCGCTCGGGCGGAGCAGTGCGCTGGCCGCCGACGGCTATTTTTCCGCGTTTATCTCCAACGGCGTCCCGGCGGAGGTCTGCTTCGTCGTGTTTGCCGCGCTGACGCTGACGATCATCTTCGCTGGCGTGGAAAACGGCATTGAGCGCGTGTCGAAGTTCATGATGCCGGTGCTGGTCGTGCTGTCCGTGATCATCGCGGTCTATTCCGTGACGCGGCCCGGCGCGCTGGAGGGCGTAAAATATTTTCTCGTGCCGAACCTCGCGCATTTCTCGTGGATGACGGTCGTAGCGGCCATGGGGCAGATGTTCTATTCGCTGTCCATCGCCATGGGCATTCTGATCACGTTCGGCTCATACATGAAAAAGGACATTTCCATCGAAGGCTCGACGCGCAACGTGGAGGTTTTCGACACGGCCATCGCCATCATGGCAGGCCTGATGATCATTCCCGCCGTGTTCGCGTTCTCCGGCGGCGACCCCGACGCACTGAAGGCCGGGCCTTCTCTGATGTTCGTCACGATCCCGAAGGTCTTCGATTCCATGGGCCTCGGTACGCCGATCGGCATTCTGTTTTTCCTGCTGGTGCTGTTTGCCGCGCTGACAAGCTCCATTGCGCTGACGGAGAGCGCCGTGTCCACCTTCCAGGACGAGCTTGGCTGGGGCCGGAAAAAGTCGACTGCCATCGTCGGCGTCGTGATGCTAGTGCTCGGCAGCCTGTCGTCGCTCGGCTATGGGCCGCTGGCGGGCGTGCGGATCCTCGGGATGCAGCTGCTGGATTTCTTTGATTTCCTGACAAACTCCGTCATGATGCCCATCGCGGCCATTACCGTCTGCCTGCTCGTCTCGCGGGTCGCCGGTGTGGGCCGCATTGAGCAGGAGATCCTGCTCAGTGAGCCCAGATTCCGCCGGAAGCGGGTCTTCAACGCCATGATCCGTTTCCTCTGCCCGTTCTTCGCCGCGATCATCCTCATCAGCTCCGTCGCAAACGCCTTCGGCTGGATCTCCATGTGACAGCAAACCGCCCCGCCAGTTGGCGGGGCGGCATTTTCAAAGAAACCGGCGGACCGGGTCATCCGCCTCTAAAAAACGTATAAGATCAGCGTCAGAGGTTCTGAGCTGTTTCAAATTGCGCGGGAAAGATCCAAGAAAACCGAAGGGGTTTTCCTGGTCGCTTCAAGGAGGTCCGGAGGGAAATCGAAATCCCTCCGGGCTCGTTTTCTTTTCCCAGTCTTTTCTTTTGGAGAAGCAAAAGAAAAGACTGAAGGGCAGCCGCAAGTTTCCAATATGAACTCCTGTTTGCCACGGCTTCTGCATCCATCATGGCTCCAGATTCTCCTCGCAAAAAAGCGGGGAATCGAAAAACTCCGGCAGGCTGATAGAAAGGCCCTGACACAGCTCGTGCAGGACGCGAAGCTTCACAGAATCGTATGCACAGTGCATGATATTGCCGATCGACGATTTTGGGACGCCGCTTTTCGTGGAAAGCTGGTACTGCGTCATGGCCCGTGCCTGCATCAGCTCTGCCAATCGCAGGCTGACTGCCTGATTCAGCTTCACTCCATCACCGCCTCCTGTTTTTCACACTTATTTGATCTCCTGCTCCAACGCGTCGAATTCCGGCGTTGAGAAAAACTCGCCGAGGGTAATTTCAAAGCCGTCGCAGAGCTTTTTGATCGTAACGGCGCCGGGATTTTTGCTCTCGCCGTTCAGAATGCTTTTGATCGTCGCCTGCGGAACCGCAGAGGTCGTCGCAAGCCCGTTCGGCGTGATCCCACGCTGACGGCAAAGCTCCCGGATTCGTCTGGCAATGGCTTCGCGGGTGTCCATAGTGATTCCTCCTAATGGTATATCACTATGGTATCTTTTTTCAAAAAAATAATTAGTGATATTTCACTAACCAGAAAAAATGTGCTATACAAATTATATTATTTTTGGACAGGAGGTTCTATTATGACCGATTATGCAAAGCTCTATGCCCGCCTCTGCGGGGCGATCGACGAGGTTCTGGACGAGCTGGGAACCATTCCGGAGGCACAGCATGCGTGGAAAAAGCTGCAAGCGGCAATTCTGGATGCGGAAGCGCAGTATCTGGACACCGCAGAAGAGAAAAAGCCCGCGGGAGACGCCTGAGTGCGTCCCTCGCGGGCACAGTTTTATTTGTTACAGTGTCAATTCCTCCGCCTGCTGTGCGTCTGCTCCGATCAGCGCGCGGCAGGCGGCTGTCATGGCCGCGACCTGCTCGGGGCAGCGGCCGATGTAGCGGGCAGGCTCCAGCTCGGCGCGGATCTCTTTGGCGCTCATGCCGAATTCCGGCCGGGCGGCCAGCTGGGCAGCCAGATCCCAGCTTTCGCCGTTTTTCATCTTCGCCGTCTCCTGCATGGACGCCTCGCGGATGATCTCGTGCAGCTGCTGGCGGTCGCCGCCGCGCTTGACCGCGGCCATCATCAGGTTTTCCGTTGCAATGAACGGCAGATAGTCACGAACCAGCTTTTCCACGATCTTCTCATTCACATGCAGCCCCTTCGTGACGTTCTGCACAAGACGCAGCACGCTGTCCGTCGCCAGAAACGCCTCCGGCAGACTGATGCGGCGGTTGGCTGAATCGTCGAGCGTGCGTTCGAGCCACTGCGTCATGGCCGTCATGGGCGCGTTCTGTGCGTCGGCGATCACGTAGCGGGCCAGCGAGCAGATGCGCTCACAGCGCATGGGGTTGCGCTTATACGGCATGGCGGACGAGCCGATCTGCTTGTCCTCGAACGGCTCCTCGACCTGCCGGTCGTGCTGCAGAAGCCGGATGTCCGTCGCCATGCGGCAGGCGCTCTGGCAGATGGATGACAACGCGTTTAAAATCCGGCTGTCCAGCTTTCTGGGATACGTCTGCCCGCAGACGGGATAGCAGCGGGAAAACCCGAACTCAGCAGCAATTTGCCGGTTCATTTCGTCGATCTTCGCCATATCGCCGTCAAACAGCTCGACAAAGCTGGCCTCCGTGCCGGTCGTGCCCCGGCAGCCGAGGAAGCGGAACGCGCGCAGCGTGTCCTGCACCTCCTCAAGGTCGAGCATCAGATCCTGTAACCACAGCGACGCGCGCTTGCCGATGGTCGTCAGCTGCGCGGGCTGGTAATGCGTGTAGGCAAGCGCGGGCATGGCGGCATAGCGGTTAGCAAACTCGCACAGATTCCGCATGGCGGCCTTCAATTCCCTTTCCAGATACCGCAGCGCCTCACGGTATAAAATCAGGTCTGCGTTGTCCGTCACATAGCAGCTCGTCGCACCTAAGTGAATGACGCCCTTCGCGCCGGGCGCGTCGAGGCCGTAGGCGTAGATATGCGCCATGACATCGTGCCGCACCTCTTTTTCCCGCGCGGCGACCACGTCATAATCGATGGGGCTCACGTGCGCGGCCAGCTCGTCCACCTGCGCCTGCGTGATGGGCAGGCCAAGCGTATGCTCGGCTCTTGCCAGCGCGACCCAGAGCCTGCGCCATGTCTCATAGCGCATATCCGGGGAGAACAGGTGCAGCATGGTCTTCGACGCGTAGCGCGAGGCCAGCGGGCTTTCATACGTCGGTTTCATGGCGGCTCCTTTTAGCGGTAAATAATCTCGTCGCGGCCTGCGCCGACGGAGACATAGCTGATATGCACGCCGATGGCCTGCTCGACATACTCAACGTAATCACGCGCGGCCTGCGGCAGATCCTCGTACTTGCGCACACCGGAGATATCGCAGCCCCAGCCGGGAACGGTCGTCAGGACGGGCTTTGCCTCGTCAATGACGGCGGTAAACGGGAAATCGTCGGTCTTTTCGCCGTTGACCTCATACTGCGTGCAGACAGGGATCTCCTTCATATAGGACAGGACATCGAGCTTCGTAAGCGCGACCTCGGTTGCGCCCTGGATGCGGCAGCCGTAGCGCGTCGCGACCAGATCGATGGGGCCGACACGACGCGGACGGCCCGTGGACGCGCCGTATTCGCCGCCGGCCACGCGCAGCTGCTCGGCCTCGTCGCCGAACCATTCCGCCGTGAACGGGCCTTCGCCCACGCAGGTGGAATACGCCTTGACAATGCCGACCGTGCGGTCGACATGGCTGCCGGGGATGCCTGCGCCGACGCAGGCATAGCCCGCATTGGAGGAAGAGGACGAGGTATACGGGAAAATGCCGAAGTCAATGTCGCGCAGCGCGCCGAGCTGGGCCTCGAACATGATGCTCTTGCCGGCCTTTTCAGCCTCATAGAGGTACTTGCTGGTATCGCAGATGTAAGGCGCAAGCTTCGAGCCGAATTCGCGGCACCACGCCAGCATATCCTCAAGCTTGTAGGGTTCTGCCCCGTAGACATTCTGAATGGTCAGGTTCTTCCACTCCAGAATGCTGGCCAGCCGCTTTTCAAGATACGCCGGGTACAGAAGCTCCCCCATCATGATGGTCTTCTTCTGATATTTGTCGGAATAGACCGGCGCGATGCCGCGCAGAGTGGAGCCGTACTTCTTGTCCTTCAGCCGGGCCTCCTCCAGCCCGTCGAGGGCGCGGTGGTACGGGAAGACGATGGTAGCGCGCTCGGAAATTTTGAAATTCTCCGGCGTAATGGGCACGCCCGCGTTCTGCAGCGCCTCAATTTCACCGCACAGGCTCTCCAGATCGATCACGACGCCGTTGCCCAGCACGTTTACAACGCCCGGCAGGCAGATGCCGGAGGGGATGAGATGAAGGGCGAATTTGCCGTACTCATTCACGATGGTGTGGCCCGCGTTGTTGCCGCCCTGATACCGGCAGACGATGTCATAATCTCTTGCAATGAGGTCGACCATCCGGCCCTTGCCCTCGTCGCCCCAGTTGATGCCTACGATTGCGCAGTTGCTCATAATTCAAAACTCCTTATCCGTTTTTTACCGCAGTTTTTGTTTTATTTTTTCATTCCTGGCCGATTATATGCGATTTTTCACGTTTTGTAAATGTCTGTTTTATAATGTTTATAATAAGCGGAAATTATATGCTCAATTAGGTTTATCTATTTTACTTATTGTATTCCTCTGTTTATAATGGGAAAGTTGACAACGCCGGTTTTCCGGCTATTTTGGAGGATTTTATGCTCATCAGAACGCCTGAACAGGACATTGAACGCGTCCTTTTTACCGAAAAAGCCATCGCCGCCCGCGTCGAGCAGCTCGGCGCGGACTTAACCGCAAAGCTTGGAGACAAGCGCCCCGTGCTGGTGTGCGTGCTCAAGGGCGCATCGTTTTTCTACATCGATCTGTGCCGCTGCATGAACTGCGCCATTGACATGGATTTCATCGCTGTCTCCAGCTACGGCGCATCCGCGCAGTCCACCGGCGTCGTCCGCCTCATCAAGGATCTGGACAACAACATCACGGGCCGCCATGTCGTCATCGTCGAGGACATCATCGATTCGGGCCTCACCATGCAGTACCTGCGCCAGCTCTTCGGCGCACGGAACCCCGCATCCATTACGACGATCTCGTTCCTGGACAAGGCGTCGCGCCATCCCGAGAGCTACAAGACCGATATGTGCGGCTTCGAGATCCCGGACGAGTTCGTCGTCGGCTACGGCCTCGATTACGCAAATTACTACCGCAATCTCCCCTACATCGGCATTCTGAAGCCGGAATGCTATAAATAAGCCAAAGCCCCGCCGGGGCAATGTCTGATATGCTCCCTCCATGAGAGACAGCGAAAAACAAACTGTCAAGCATGGAGGGAGCATATCAGCGTTTTGGGCGGCTGCATTGTGCCTTGGGCGTGACTTTGCTATAATGAAATAAATCGGAATTCGGGAGGATCACAAGCATGACTGACAGCAGAGACTTCAAAAAAGAGTACCCTGCGTCCTCGTATTTTTCAAAATGCCGGCAGTTTTTTTCCGAGGCAATCATGCTGCGTCATATCTGGTTTGCAGAGGTGATTACGCGGACGCTGTGCGTGCCTGCTTCGGCTTTTAATCTGCCATAAAACGAAACCGCCCACCGGAAATTTCCGGTGGGCGGTTTGTGCTTGTGATGCATTGCTTTATTTCTGGTAACCGGCCCACATGGTGTCTGTGGCCTGACGGATGGCGCATGTCACATCTTCTACCAGTGCTGCGTCCCAGGCGGACGGCTCTGCGCGGAGGAAGGAGGTCTTATCCACACGGTTATCAAAAATACCGATCGGCACATGATAGGTATTTCCGTGCGCCTTCACAGTTACGGTGCCCTTCTGCTCGGACGTGTTTACAAGATACTCCATATCGTCGCAGCCGTATTCTCCCAGCATGACGGCCAGCGGCACGCCATGGTGCAGGTTCGAGCCGGGATCGTTGGGGTCGGCGCGGTCGGCATTTTTGCGGCGGGACTCCTCCGGTGTGACCCAGATGTAGAGGATTGCGGCGTTTTCCAGAATTTCCGGGCAGAACATCGGAAGCGAATACTGGTATCCGTCGGAGCCTGTCAGCGGCATCGACGCGCCGTCCGGTCCGCCGCGCGCGCACTCAATGATAATGGTCTTGCCGTCAAAGGAGTCGGGATAAGCGTCCTGTTTTTCTTTCAGCATGGCGGCCGCCTCGGCTTCCAGCTTTTCCGCCAGTTTTTTGCGGATTTCTTCCGGGAGCTTTCCGAGCCGCGGCGCAATGCCGACGATCTGACCGGCTCTGTCGTAACGATCAAAAAGCAGCTGCGCGCAGGAATCGGGCTTCTGCACGTTGCGGTTGAGAAGATCGTGATAGTCCTCGTTCAACAGGCAGCAGAGCGTGCCCCAGTCTCTTCCGTCAATGAAGGGCTCCTCGCCCGGATAGAAGAGTCTGGCCTGGCCCATAGCTTCGAGCTCATTGTCGATGCGGCGCATCATATGGACGTAGGGGAAATCATCGAGCTGGAGGTTTTCGCCGATGTGGAACTCCTTTTTGAGCCGTTCGGGCTCGATGTTCGCCATAAAGTTACGGACTTCGGATTTGCCGGACGCGGGAAGCGCCTGCAGCAAGACGACCTTGAATACGTTGTTTTCCATAGTTCATTCCTCCTGTGCCGCGTTATGCGGCTCTGTGTTCAATCGCTGCAAAATTGCAGCCACTTGGTTTTGTCGACGGTAATCTCGCGATGCTGCAGCACATACTGTGTGACGAGATCAGAGATTTCTGTCAAATTTTCCGACACAAGCGGACAGCTCTTGTAGCAGCCGTAGCCGCCGGCGCCGGAGGCGCGGTAATTGTTGAGGCAGAGCGTGAGCGTCTGATCATCAGGCAGCTCTCTGCCCTGGTAGACGATGGACCGCACGCGCCGGCCGACCGGCTGGTAAAGGTCTGCCGTGACGGTAAGCCCGGAAAAATAGTCATAGTTGAAATGCTGGATGATTGGCCGCAGGAATGTGTCGCTGATGCAAAGGCTTCCGTCCGGCGCAAAATCAAAATAGGAAAGGCTCCGTTCCAGCGCGGCCGTCAGAACAGCTCTTGTGACGCGGATGGTCTGGAGCGTGTTGGGAAATGCGTAGGCCGAGACGATGGCACGGACGGTCACATCCTGCGGAAAATCAACCACACGATTGGAAAGGCTCGTGAGAGAAATGTCCGCGCCGGAAGCTTCCAATTGCACCTGATTGATGAGGTTTGCGAGCAGGGAGCCGTTTTTCGCCAGCGTCAGAGGATCTTCTGCCGGAATCGGCACATCGAGCCGGCCAACCGGTGTATCGAGCCAGCGGGCAGTCTGTGCCTCGGCACTCTGAAGTGCGTCTGCGGCAGCCGGAAGCGCGACCGATCCTGCCGGTATCAGCTGGGAGACGGCATGGACGCTTCCACGGTCGGCCGTTACGTCCATGCGGATAAACTTTGCGGCTTTTTCCGGCGGCTGGCAGGTATACGTCCCGCCGATCTGAAGATTTTCGGCCTGCATATGCTGGTGCGCTGCAAGCAGAATATCAAACCCAAGCTCCCGGCAGATACGGTAGCCTTGGTTCTCGCTGGTCTGTGAGAGAATTTCTCCTGTTTTGACGTCCGCTTCGAATCCGCCGTGGTAGATGCAGATGGTGAGGTCTGTTTTGTGCCGCAACTCGGAAAGTGCGGACCAGGCGGCGGCAAATGCGTCGGTCACAGTGATGCCGGCCATATTTTCTGCGCTTTCAAACTGTGTGACAAAGGGCGTAATCATACCGGTCAGGCCGACGCGAAGCCCATTTTCCATGGTAACAATGGCCGTTTTCTCCACGCCGCGGATACCCTCCACATTTGCGCACAGGCAGCGGGCGTTCAGAGCGGCAAGATAGCGCTCGATGGTCTGTTTCCCATAGTCGAAGTCATGGTTGCCGAGCGTTACAAAATCATACCCGCCGAGGTTTAAAAGCGCGGCCGGGAGCGTTGTGACATCGCGCGCTTCATGGCTCAGATAATAGGTGAGAGGACTGCCTTGCAGGGTGTCGCCGCCGTCGATAACAAGGGTGTTGCCGTCTTTCCGGAACTGCGCCATGCAGTTGGCAAGGCCGGAGTCTGCCGGCAGGCCGGTGGCATAATCAATCGGCGAGAAGCAGCCGTGGATATCGCTGGTATAGTAGATTGTCAATTTCTTTTCCATAGCAATGGCCCTTGAGGATACGTTGGGGGCGCTCAGAGCGCCCCCAGTTTTTTATTCGCCGTGCGCAAGCTTTCTGCGGATGCGCGTGGAGATGAGTTCGATGATCAGAACAAGCACCATCAGGCCCCAGACGAACGAGCCGACCATACCCAGCGGCGGGAGTTGAGACACTGCACCAACGACGCGCCGATACCGCCCGCGCCGACGATGCCGAGCGTCGTGGCGTCTTTGAGGTTGATGTCAAAGCGGTAGATCGTAGTCGAGATGAAGCTTGCCGTCAGCTGCGGCAGAACGCCGTAGCGGATTTTCTGGAATGGCGTGCAGCCCATGGCGTCCAGACTTTCGAGAATGTGCGTATCCAGATCTTCGATGGCCGTGATGTACATTTTGGAGATCATGCCGATCGAGCAGACCGACTGCGTGATAACGCCGCAGGCGGCGCCCGGGCCTGTCACACGGATCCACATCAGCGCCCAGACAATGGACGGGATGGTGCGGATCATCAGAATCAGAATGCGGACAATGTACGCAACCGCCTTCGGCATGATATTGAACGAGGCCAGAAACGCGAAGGGGATGGCCAGAATTGCGCCGAAAATAGTACCGAGCACAGCAATGGCAATGGTTTGCAGCAGCAGATACGGCACATCGGAGTCGCCGGTACCGAACAACAGATTTGTGTCCGGGTGGAACACGCCGTGGACGACACCCTTGGCGACCTCCGTACCGGTGGCGGTGAGGCCCGTAAAGTGGATGTCGTCTGCCGACCAGCCGACAAGCAGTGCGACCGCCAGCACAATCACAAGGTACAAAATCCACTTGCGCGGGCGGTTTTCATACATTTCAAGCGTGGTGAGCTTCCGGTCAAGCGACTGCTCCAGCATGGCGATTTTGTCTTTCTTTTCCATCTTGCAGCCTCCTTTCAGCTCAGCTTCTTGCGAAGGTATTCGCTGAAGAAGTCGATGATGACAACGACCACGAACAGCGACAGCAGCACCGTGCCGAGGCTGTTGTAATCGCGCCAGCCGATGCGCTCGTTAATCGTGATACCAAGGCCGCCAGCGCCGACGTAACCGAGAATTGCCGATGCACGCACGTTCATTTCAAAGCAGTACAGGCAGTGGCTTAAATAAACGGGCAGAATCTGCGGCACGCAGGCGGACCAGAATGCCTGGAACTTGTTCGCGCCGAGCGCTTCCATCGCCTCAAACGGCCCCATGTCGATGGTTTCAATCGACTCAAAGAGCATTTTGGCCACGATACCAAAGGTAAAGATGGCGATTGCGATGGTGCCGGAAAACGTGCCGAGCGAGAAGATCAGCGCGCACACGAGTGCGATGATCAGAGTCGGCAGTGTCCGGATAAGGCCAAGCAGGAATCGGATGAGCCAGACGACGGGAATGCTCTTGTTGATGTTGCTCGACGAGAGAATCGCAACCGGCAGCGCCATCACGCAGCCGATGACCGTACCGAGAATCGACATTTTGATGGTATCGATCAGAGGAGAAACGACCTTCGGGAAGAACGACCAGTCCGGCTGAAGAATTTTCTCCAGAAGGTCCACCATCTTGCGGAATTTTGTGATGACGACGTGCAGATCAAAGCCTGTCATGCGAAGAGACAGCCAGATTGCAACGGCCAGGAAAAGGACGATTACCGGCGTGCGGCTTCTGCGCCGCTGGACCGAATGTCCATTGGGAAGCGTTACGGTCTGGGGTTTGAAGATGCGGTCGTAGAGTGTAAGCTTCATCAGAGAAGACGTGTTGTTTTCCATGGCTTAGCCCTCTGCTCTGGCAGCCTTCGGCAGCTCGCCCTCGCCTTCGCCCATGGTGGGCGCCTTTGCGCCGTTGTAGACCTCGTCGATCTGTTCCTGGGTAATGGTGCTGGCCGGGCCGTCAAAAACGATTTCGCCCGCGCGGATGCCGATGACGCGGTCACAGTATTTGAGCGCGAGGTCCACGTGGTGGATGTTCAGCAGAATCGAAATTTTATATTCCTTGTTGATGCGCACGAAGTCCTGCATGACCTGCTTGGCCGTGATGGGGTCAAGGGAAGCGACAGGCTCGTCGGCGAGGATGATCTTCGGATTCTGGTTCAGCGTGCGGGCCAGGGCCACGCGCTGCTGCTGACCGCCGGAGAGCTGGTCACAGCGGGTATAGGCCTTATCCAAAATGCCTACCTTGTCCAGACTCTCTAATGCCCGCATTTTCTGCTTTTTTGTAAAAATGCCGAGCAGTACCCGGAAAAACGGCATATCTGGGACATCGGCCGTCAGAACGTTCTTGATCGCCGTGCTGCGGGAAACCAGATTGAAGCTCTGGAAGATCATGCCGACCTTGCGGCGGTAGCGCCGGAGCTCTTTGCCGCGCAGAGAGTCCACCGTGACACCGTCAACGGTCAGCTCGCCCTTGGAGATATCGTGCATCCGGTTGATGCAGCGCAGAATCGTCGACTTGCCTGCGCCCGAAAGGCCGATGATGGCGACAAACTCGCCCTGCTCAATTTGCAGGTTGATATTTTTCAGGGCCGTGAAGCCGTTTGGATAAGTCTTATACACATTTTTGAATTCAATCATGCTGCGACTCTTTTCTTTCTGAGGATTTGAATGGAGAATATCGGAGATGTGTTTTTTGCTGAGATATCTGTAAAACGAAAAGCGCCCCGTTGACGCGGGGCGCTTTATTCATTTGGACGTTATTTGGTTGATGACGGATTACTCGGCAACAGCCTGCAGAGCAGCGCGTGCGCCGTCGTAGTCAGCGTCGGTCGCCTTGGCGTAGCCGGTGTGGCTGTAGACGTCGAAGATGGCCTTGCCTTCATCGGTGCCGATGATGTTGATGAAGCACTCCTGAAGGGCAGCGACGATTTCGGGGGTGTAGTACTGGCTCTCCTTGGAGATGGCGACGGTATCGTTGTAGATGCCCTCGGTGACGCCGATGACGTTCATCTCGTTCCAGATGGAGTCGGAGCGGCCCATGCCCTGCTTGCCGGTTTCGTCCTGCTGGTCGGTGGGCAGCGTCCAGGATGCTTCGTAGTCGTTACGGCCGTCGGCGTAGCAGACGATGATATCGACGGATTCCGCAGCAGCGTAGGAGAACGCGGTGCCGTAACCGGAGTCGATGGGCATGACGTTGGACAGATCAGAGATCTTCTTGCCGTCGTAGTTGGCCATCAGCCACATGGACGGATAGATGTAACCGGCAGAAGAGGAGGTCTTCTGGACAGCCCAGGTTGCCTTGTCGAGGTCTTCCCAGGTAAGCTTTTCGCCAGCATTGACCTTAGCAGCGAGTTCCTGACCATAAGCAGACGGAGTAGCATAGATCAAAGAGCGGTAGTAGGTGACCTGCGGGCCATCCTTCTTGGTGGCGTTGGCTTCACCGTTCCAGTCGGCGGGGTTGGTGGAGTCGTTGGACAGGCCGTTACGGGTAGCGGTCAGGATGACATCCACATCGTCGGAGTACAGCGCGTACGTGCCGCCGGGCAGCCAGCCCAGATCGATGGAACCGGCAGCCATAGCCTCGCCGGTGGCGTCGTAGCTGGTGCCGACCGTAATGTCGACTTCGTCGATGTCGTAGCCGAGCTTGGACATTTCAGCCTTCACGAGTTCGGGAAGGTTCTTCGTGCCAGTGATGATGACGTCGGCGTCCTTGGAGGGAACAAACTCAAGCGTCAGTTTGTCGAAATGCTGGTTTTCGGTGGTTTCTTCGGTCGTGGTTTCTTCGGTCGTGGTTTCTTCGGTCGTGGTTTCTTCAGCTGCGGGTTCCGTGGTTTCGGTGGTTTCCGTGGCCTCAGTGGTCGTGTTTTCCGTTGTGGCGGGTTCATCGGGGGTCTCGGTCTTGGCTGCGCAGGCGCAGAAGCCGATTGCCATGACCGCCACGAGGAGCAGTGCAATGATCTTCTTCATTTCCTATATTCCTCCTGAAACATGTGTCCGCGGCAGTGCCGCGGTGGTGAGCTGAGACTGCACACAGCGCAGCCCCGCAAGATACTGGTATTTCTACCAAAGCAAATATACCACATCATGTGAGACAATACAAGAAGTCAAATGCAAGAAATATGTCAAATTTTTTAACTTCGGCTTAATAATTTGAAACTGTCCACAGTATAAAGACAACTGTTCAAAACGGCGCGCAGCGCACCTTGCCGATGGAAACATAGCCGTTCAGAACCGCGTGGATATCGCTGCCGTCCGTCACGGCGTCTGCGTGCAAAATCTTTGCAACAGGCGACAGATAGCGCACACCGTTTTCCTCGCGGACGCATTCATAATAGTTTTCGTAATACGACTGCTTTTCCGGGAAACGCTCGTACAGAATGCCGCGGCAGTCGCAGAGCGGACAGGTGGGGAAGTTGACGTTCCAGATTTCGCCCCGGCCGAGCGGCTTCTCCAGAAGCTCGTCAAGAACGGAGCAGAGGTAGTGATCGGTAACGTCGAAGGATTTGCCGTCGCGCATGGAAAATGCAATGGCGGGAACGCCGTGCATGGCCGCCTCTGTCGCCGCGCCGATGGTTCCGGAGTAGGCGACGTCAAGACCCGCGTTCAGCCCGTCGTTGATGCCGGACAGGACAATATCTGGGCGGAATGGGAGCAGTGCGTTCAGCGCAACCTTGACACAATCGGCGGGCGTGCCGTCTACGCTCCAGGCGGCCTCCACAGGAACCGGGAAATCATAGCGGTAGACCGCCATCTGGCTCTTTTCAGAGATAGTCAGGCGGACAGACATGCCGCTGCACTGGTGTTCCGGTGCAGCGACCCAGACCGTTCCAAATGAGGCAGCGGCGCGGGCCAGCTTTGCAATACCTTCCGACCGGATCCCATCGTCGTTCGCAATCAGAATTTTCAGCTTTTCTTTCATATGTGCAATACACTCCTTTGTGTGCCTATCTTATCACAGACAAAGAGCCGGAAACAAGCCGCAAATTCGACAAAAAGCCCCCATGAATTCAAAAATCTCTTCAATTCCCCAGAAGCCTCGTAGAGTTTTGCGCCCGCAGGCGAATGTGCCCGCCATCGTTGATTTTCAGCCCTACATGGGCAAGGTCCGCAAGCCCGGCACGGGCTGCATCAGCCAGATCAACGACCACCTGTTTGAAGGCCGTTACTCCCCGACATGGATCGACGGCAAAAAGCACGCGCGGAATGTGTATGCGCATACGCGCGAGGAATGTGAGGAGAAGCTGAAGGTGCTGATCGCGGAGATGAAAGCGGAGCTGGCGGAGTTGAAGCGGCAGAAGACTGACAAGCATTGATCGAATGGACAAATGGCAGCCGCCCGGAGCATGACCTTCGGATGGCTGCGATTGCGCTTTGGCAGATCGTTTGCTATAATGAAACAAATCGGGACCTCGAAGAGAGAACCAGAATTCGCGGTGGTAAGTATGGAATTAATAACAGAGAGATGTATGATCCGCAACATGAAAATGGAAGATGCCAACGATTTGTATCAAGTACTTTCAGACGCAAGCGTTATGATGTATGTTGAACAGGCTTTTGACATTGAAAGAGTAAACTCTTTTATTCAATTGGCAGGACTATGCAAACCACCGTTGGTTTATGCGATCGTCTGGAAAATGACAGGAACAGTAATTGGACACGCAATTTTTCATTGCTATGAGAAAAACGATTATGAGATCGGCTGGATCTTAAACCGAAATTACTGGGGAATCGAAATTGCGGATGAAGTAACAAAAGAACTGATAAAATGCGCAGGATATCTGGGCGCTGAAAGCTGCGTCATCGAATGCGATGAGCGACAAATCGCCAGCAAAAAGATTGCAATCAAAAATGGATTTGTATACGAAGATAAATCAGGCAGGCTTGAACGATATCGATTGATGCTGGGATCGGAAAATTCCAATTTACCGAATCCGTGGTGCAAATCCTGCGCCGCGATAATCAAAGAATAGCGTTTCGCGAAACTCAAACAATTTACATAGGAAACCCGCTGAAATCTTATGATTTCAGCGGGTTTTCTGGTCCGAGTGACTGGTTTCGAACCAGCGGCCTCGTGGTCCCAAACAGGAACCGAAAACTTTTTTCGGACGTTTCTAACGGTTTTTTATCGTTTCCGCTCGTTTTCCGTTACTCTCGTGACCTCTTATAAGCCCCCATTTCCGCCTGTTCCGCGCGCGTCTGTAGTAATCCATGTGGTCAAAAACGCTTCCCGACAAAAAAAGACGGGAAGCGTTTTCTATGTTCAAAGTGTCTGCATTGTAACTCCGGGCTGAGGGTTATGCAAGTTGTTTCTGCGATGACGGCTGTTCAAAGATTGCGCTGCTATAGACAAAGAATACAATCATCTAGTTTATACGCTCTCAACATGGTGATATGCCATAATCAAATTATCCGAAATTTCCTGATATGCCACGGAACTGTCCACATAAGACCATGGAGTGCCAGCGCGGTGTGTGAGATCAACAAGCGCTCCCGCAGAGTACTTTCCGTATTTTGCAATCGTCCTATCAATAGACGAGAGTTTTTCTGTGCCTTCTTTAGCAAACAGAATGCGGCTTCTTGCGGGTAACTCTTTTACGCCAGTCCGAATATCACTGTCGTCACCAAACTCGAACGGCTTCACATATTGGGAGCCACTTCGCTTAAAAGTCTCATAGACACTGTTAATGACAGGACCATGACGGAATGCATAAATGTGATCTTCAAATAGCCGCTCAGAATGCTCACAGAGGTAATCCGCATATGCATAATAAACGAGTTTTTCCAGTGAAAGATGCGTACACCGAATTTTTGAAAGAATGTAATTTGCAACGTCCAGTCCTGACAAAACTCTACCTTTTTTGATTTTCTCAGAAAACGCTGTTGTCGATTTAGTACATTCGACATCCTCAAAGAATGGATCATACGCTACAACAGAATCCCATGAAGCGGATTCTGTTTCGATGAAATGCGTTGATAGAGGAACATCTTTGCCGCAGT
>ENA-ORCN01000468-ORCN01000468.1-human-gut-metagenome-genome-assembly--contig:-NODE-468-length-33994-cov-87.753221_pt1 | contig 33994 bp, 28 predicted proteins | sample MGYA00242984_ERZ507984 | MGnify/ENA primary metagenome ERZ507984 (study PRJEB26167, sample SAMN06115395) | human gut metagenome | host: Homo sapiens | place: China:Hubei | collected 2016-05-19... | reverse complement strand
GCTGGATGCATCGTCGCGTATGCCGCACAAGGCGCTCGAACGGCGTCGCACCATCGGGATCCGCATTCCGGACAATTTGATTCCTCGGGCCATCGTCGAGCGGTTGGGAGCTCCGCTGCTGACCTCTTCCGTGCTGGATGACGAGGAGACCGAATATATGACCGATCCGGAGTTGATCCACGAGCGGTATGGCCGGGACGTAGAGCTGGTGATCGATGGAGGTGCGGGCGATGCGGTGCCGACGACCGTCGTAGATCTGACGGGCGGTGAGCCGGAGATTTTGCGGGAAGGCAAAGGCGTGTTGCGGGAATAAACATATGCTAAAAATAGAAGAAGAATGACAAAATTCAAATTCTGGAACGAGGTCTGCAAGTACGGAGCGATCATCGGACTGGTCATGTCCGTGGCTTTCGTTATAGAGCAGTCCTTGATGTTGTCGGGATGGTTTTCGACGATGGGGCTGGTGTGGATCTTGGCCGCAGTCGTTTATATCGCGCTGCTTTACCGTTTCGCCAAGCGCCGCCGTGAACAGTACGGTCACGAACAGGGATTTCCTTTGAGCCGCGGCCTGGGTTTCATTCTGGCCCTGATTCTGTCGTCGGCCCTGATCAAGGGGGTGGTGGAATACCTCTATCGCAGTGTTTTCATCGGATATTCGGAGTATATCGACCGATATACTTCCGCATTGATCCGGTTCGCCGAGGACGGAAAACTTCCTGCGTCGATGGAGGGCGTATTCGCCGAAATGCTGAAAACCATACAGGAGGCGCCGGAGCCTTCCATTCTGGCTACCGTATGGGCTTCGATCTGGGGCAACCTGATCGTCGGCCTCGTCCTGGGGCTTATTTTGGCCGGTATCCTGGCGCGTGCACCCCGGCCTTTCGGTCCTCAATCCGAAGAGTAGAAGAACGATGGATGCTACGCTCGACATATCGGTCGTCGTTCCGCTTTACAACGAGGAAGAGTCCCTGCCGGAGCTGGTCGAATGGATCGACCGCGTAGCTCGCGGCGAGGGTTTGTCCTACGAGGTGATCCTGGTGGACGACGGTTCCGGCGATGGTTCGTGGCGCGTGATCGAGAGTCTGCACGAGCGGTTTGCGGCGGTGCGGGGGATCAAGTTCGCTCGCAACTACGGCAAATCCGCCGCTCTGTATTGCGGTTTCGCCGAAGCACGCGGCGAGGTGGTTTTCACGATGGACGCCGACTTGCAGGACTCGCCGGACGAGATTCCGGCTCTGCGGCATATGGTCCTCGACGAGGGGTACGATCTGGTGTCGGGCTGGAAAAAGAAGCGTCATGACCCGGCGGGGAAGCGGTGGCCGAGCAAGTTTTTCAACTGGACGGCCCGCATCGTTTCGGGAATCCGACTGCATGATTTCAACTGCGGACTGAAGGCCTACCGCCGCCGGGTGGTCAAGGCGATCGAAGTCTATGGCGAGATGCATCGTTATATTCCGATTCTGGCAAAACAGGCCGGATTCAAGCGGATCGGCGAGAAGGTCGTCGAGCATCGCGCCCGCAAGTACGGTCATTCGAAATTCGGTATGGAGCGGATGGTGAAAGGGTATCTGGACCTCATTACGGTTTCGTTTCTCTCGCGTTTCGGTCGTTCGCCGATGTACTTTTTCGGCAGCCTGGGAACGTTGATGTTCCTTTTCGGCGGCTGTACGACGGCGTGGGTGATCGGTGTCAAGTTGTATAAACAGTGCCATGACCTGCCTGTGCGGGCCGTAACGGACCAGCCGCTTTTCTATCTTTCACTGCTGGCTGTCGTGCTCGGCGTGCAGTTATTCCTGGCGGGATTCCTGGGCGAGTTGATCGACCGGAATGCCGCAGACCGTAATAAATACCTGATCGAAAAAACATTGGATAATCAATAAACCTTGCAGAGCCTGCGATTTTCGGCAGGATTCGAAGAGGTTCGCATAAACAAAATAGAAGTTATATGATTCAACGTATTCAGACTCTGTATCTGTTGCTGGTCGTCGTACTGACGGGATTGGCCTTGTGGCTGCCGCTGGTCGATTTCACCGTTGGGGCGGACACTTGTACGCTGACCGCTTTCGGCCTGAAGGATGCCGCCGGCATCACGTTGCTGCCGACGGTGTATCTGGGGGTTGTTCTGGTTGCCGCCTGTCTGGTGCCGTTGGTGACGATTTTCCTTTTCAAGCGCCGTCTGGTGCAGATCCGGTTATGTGCCGTCGAGTTGGTGCTCCTCATCGGTGCCGGGGCGATGATGGGAATCTATTTCTACCTTTGCAACCGTTACTTCGCGGACAGTGAATTTTACTCCCATACCCTTAAAATTTCGCTCGTTTTCCCGTTGGTCTGCCTGGTTTTCGACTTGCTGGCTTTGCGGGCGATCTTCCGGGACGAAAAGCTGGTGCGGTCGCTCGACCGGATTCGCTGACCGGACGTATTTCTCGGAAAAAAGGCGTGCGGTCAAAACTGCACGCCTTTTGTGTTTATTTTGCCGGGAAAGAATACGGTTTGGTGGGGTTTTTGATACGAAATAAAAATCCGGTGTGTCGTTATATTTGATTTAACGGGATTGTAATACGAAAATAGTGTTCGAATTATTGTCGAAACAGGAAAAAATAGTATTTTTACAAAAAGTTTAAGAATAAGTGGCCTGAGTAAATATGCAAGACGATGAAGTTATTTTTAACCTATTTTTATATCACTCTAAAATTTAATTGTTTATGAAAAAGAGTAGCATTTGGAAATTGCTCTTCAGTGCATTGACCGTGTTCGCCGTGGCGGTGTTCGCGGGATGTACCGACGACAATGACGACATGGGCGCTCCCTATCTGAACGTCACGCCGGAGAACCTGACGTTCGATGCGGAGGGACAGCCCGCAGATGAGTACAACGGTACTTTTATCGTTGAAACGAACCGTCCCTGGCGTGCTATCGTCGAGGACGAACAGACTTGGGTGCGCCTTTCGGCTACCGAAGGCGAGGGCGATGCTGCCGTGACCGTTACGGTGCCCGCTTCGAACATCGGTCAGTCTGCCAAAGTGACTTTCGAGGTTTACAACTCCTACGGCGCATTGATTCAGAAGGATGTCAATGTACTTCAGGGCGAAGTGAAGCCTGCGACCGTTATTTACGGCAACAATTTCGATAAAACGCTTGCCGCGAAGGACGCGAACAATCGCTGGCCGTTCCTCGACCAGTCGGATGCTTGGCAGAATGCTACGGGCACGGGTATCGAGTCCGTAACTTATGCTTACAAGAATATGTCGGTACGCTCGTCGCAGAAAAACAGCGGCGGCTATGACGGAGCTTCGGGCCAGAACAAGATCTTCTTCGGTACGGCTCCCGCTAATTTCGACATAGATAACATTACGCTGCCTTCGGGCGAAACCAATTATCGGATTACTTTCGGTGCGAATTATTCGAAAAATAATGATGGTACTTACGATAATACTTTCAAACCCGAGTATTTCCACGTTTGGGTCGGAAACGGTACGACCTGGAAAGAGTTGAAATATGAGAAGATCGGCGGCAGCGACGAAACCGATCCTTATTGGATTCTGTTCAAGTCAGATTTTACGCTGAAAACGGCGCTGAAGGAGCTTTCGATCCGCTTTACTACCACGACGGGCGGTGAGGCTGCTAATTCCGCATTCTCGATCGACGATCTTTCGTTTACCAATGGCAACGGCGGTCAGGAGGTCGATCTCGAAGGCGGTGTGGTTCCGCCCGATCCGGGTGAGGCTACGGCCATTACCATTCCCGAGCTGATCGCACAGATGACTACTACGGAAGCTCCGGTGGATGCCAATGCAGATCGCTATCTGGACGCTGTGGTGATGAACGACGTGGCCGGTGCCAATTATACCTTCAACAACCTGATCCTCGCTACCGAGAATGCGACGGAGGCCGGTAACGGCATCACGCTCTACGGCAGTCAGGTAGAACCTTCGACGCTCGGTCTGAACAAGGGTGACAAGGTGCGCGTAACCCTTTATAAAGGACTTGCCAAGGTGGTAAATTACAGTGGTATGTACGAAGTGACGGGCGCTAAGGAAGCGACTTGGTGCAAGGTCGAGAAGACCGGTACGGTGACTTCGATTCCCACGGCGACGATCGCTGCTGCGGATCTGGCGAAATATCAGGGTATGGCCGTGACGATCGCCAATGCGTCGGTTGCCCAGGCAGGTGTTTGGGCGAGCGCCAGCGCACTCTCTTCGCATACTTTCACTGCCGATGGAGCCAATTTCACCGTATTCTGCAAGCAGAGCGATGAAAAGAACCCGAGCGTGTTCCTCGACGTACCTTTTAAGGCTGGTTCGGGCAATATCTCCGGTCTGGCTGCCGTATATAAGAATAATTCCCAGCTCGTTCCGCGCAATCTGGACGACGTGGCCGCTTTCAGCGACAGTTCGACCCCGATGATTACGGGGGTAACTCCGGCCAGCGTTTCGATTCCGGCTACTGGCGGAGACCAAGTTCTTACGGTTTCTGTACTCAACCAGGGTGACAACCAACTTAGTGTAAGCGGACTGACCCCTCCCCTGAGCGCTACGGTCGATGGCTTGACCGTGACGGTCACGGCCGAGGCCAACACCGGTACGTCGCCCGTTAATCAGACGCTGACAATTACCCTTGCCGGCAGTACCAAGACCGTGCCGGTTACGTTGCTCGGTACCGGCGGCGAAGGCAGTGGTACTTATACGCTGATCGACAATCTGTCGAACCTTACTGCTGGAACATTCCTTATGGCCGGATTCCGTGCCAAAGGTGAGGCTCAGTCCGGTTCTACTACAGAACCGAATCCTGCAGCAGAAGATTATTATGGAGTTTGGACCGGTGAAATGATAACCGGAAATGGTAAAACAGATTGCGAAACGCTTCAAATGACGTTTGCAAACGGGGAATTAACCAAGATAGATGCTAATGTGACTAATTCTCCTGCTGAAATGGAACTTGTCGCAGTTGATGGTAAGTCCAATACATATTATATCAAGTGTAACGGACAGTATTTGGCTTCCGGTTCCAAGAGCCGTTCATTGTCATTGGGAGCCGACCCTGCGGAATGGGTATTCTCAATGGTTGATAAAGACGGTGAGTCCCGGTTGGTTGCAGCAAATGGCGGTTGTTCGTTGCAGACGGTAGATAGTTCTTTCAAGACGATGATTCGTGGTTATCAGAGCGCTACGCAGGGTAAGCACGGAATTTATTTCTTCAAAAAGAATTAGTTTCTAATTTTGAAAATTCAAACTCTTGGAGGGATTATCCCCTCCAAGAGTTTGGTTTCTCGGATAGTTTTTATAGTTTACCGATGATGTCGATGTTCAGATATTGTGAGAAGGGATGGAAATGGCTGTTCCTGACGATGATTGCGCTCTCTGTCGTAGCTTGCGGCGACGATACGGACGATTTTTCGGGTTCTGCCGTATGGCGGACCTCTTCGACGGTCGGAGCTGCGGAGGGTTCGGCCGCCATACAGATTGAGGGACCTGTCGGCGCCGGATGGCGTGCCGAAATCAAGGACGGAGGTGCTTGGTGCTCGTTCAGGCTCAACGATCCGACGGTCCTCGTGAAGGAGGGCACCGTACAGAGTTCGAACATCAGCAATATCCTGGACGTCTATTACACGGCGAATACCGGGAGCGGGGAACGTTCGGCGACCATCGAATTCGAATTTTTCGGCGGTGAGCCGCAGGTGCTCGTGCTGACGCAGTTTTCGGCCTCTTCGACCAACGATCCCTACGATGAAGGTCATGCGAAGGCCTGGGCCGAATTGCCGGAAAAGCGAGTCGATGAGAATTTCGTTTACGTCAGCCACTTCGCTTCGCTCAATAACCGCACCGTGCGCAACTATTCGTTCTGCTACGACAAAACGCTCCATGTGGCGCATTGGGTGGCTTATCCGCTGCATTCGGTATATAGGGGGTCGATAGACCGTACCGACGATTTTCAGTACGATCCGAAGGTCGATTATTCCTGGCAGCCCAACCTCGCGGCCGGTTCCTATCGGGGCAGTTACGACCGGGGACATCAGCTCCCTTCGGCGGACCGTACGGCTACGCGGGAGTTGAATCTCCAGACGTTTTATGCGACCAATATGACGCCGCAGCTCAACCGGCTCAACCAGGATATGTGGGCCAATCTCGAAGCCAAGGTGCGTGCGCAGATATGCAACGACACGCTTTATGTGGTGACCGGTTGCTATTATGCCAATACCAATACGACGACGACCGACCGTGACGGGAAAGTTTGTCCGGTCCCGACGAATTATTTCAAGGTATTGCTTCGCACGCGCACCGGTACGACCGGTAAACGTATCGCGGATTGTTCGGCCGATGAATTGAAGGCGATCGGATTTTGGGTGGATCAGAAGAGCTACGGCGATATTCAGCCGCCTGCGTCCATTTGCATGAGCGTGGCGGAGATTGAAAAGAAGACCGGCTTTACGTTCTTTCCCAATATTCCCGAGTCGGCTGCGGAATCCGTAAAGGCACAAAACTCTCCGAGCCAATGGGGAATCCAAAACTAATTTGACTTATGAAAAAACGACTGATTTTTACAGGACTACTGGCCTTACTGTTCGCAGCCTGCTGTTTCGCGCAGAAACCGTACAAGGTGGTCTTTTACAACTTGGAGAACTTTTTCGATACGATCAACGATCCCGAGGTCAATGACGACGAATTCACGCCGGAAGGACCTAAAAAATGGAATTCTGTCAAGTATGCGAAGAAGTTGGGCAATACCGAAAAGGTGCTTTTCGATATTGCCGGTATCGATAAGGATTATCCGATCGTGATCGGCGTATCGGAGGTGGAGAACCGCTCGGTGCTCGAAGATATCATCGCTACGCCGAAGATGGCTCCGGGCAATTACCGGATTTCGCACTACGACTCTCCCGAAGCTCGCGGTGTGGACGTCGCTTTTATGTACCGTCCCGATGTCTTCAAGCTGGAGGGCAGCGCACCGATCCGCACGCAGATTCCTTCGCTTCCGAATTTCAAGACCCGCGATATTTCGACCATGTGGGGTACGATCGACGGCGAACCGTTCTTCTTCATGGTGGCTCACTGGCCTTCGCGTCTGGGCGGCAAGGACGCTTCGGAGTTCAAGCGTATCGCCGTCGGCGAGCAGATGCGCCGAATCGCCGACTCTGTCCTGAAGGTCAATCCCGCGACCAAGATCGTGGCGATGGGCGACTTCAACGACGATCCGACCGATCAGAGCATGCTCGAAGGATTGGGTGCCAAGCCCAAGACGAAGGAGCTTCAGCCGGGTGATTTCTTCAGTCCGTTCCACGCCGTGCTGCGTGCCGGTATGGGAACGCTGGCTTACGGCGACGCCTGGAATCTCTTCGACAATATCGTAGTGTCGGAAAACCTGGTCAATGCGAAGCCCGGCGAGTTGCGTCTGGTGCGGGCTCCGGGATCGAAGTACTACGGGAATGTCTTCAAGCGTAACTATATGATCCAGCGGGAGGGGCAGTTCAAAGGCTATCCTTTGCGCACGTACGTCGGAAACAATTTCCAGGGCGGTTACAGCGACCACTTCCCCGTTTATATCTACATCGGTAAATAAATACCTTAACTTGAAAGGATATGAAAATAAAAAGTTTACTAATTTTTGTATTTACCCTGATGTCGCTGACTGCGTTCGCTCAGAGCGGCGGTATCAAGGGTAAGGTCGTTTCCCGCGAGGGACGTGTCGCGGTGGACGGGGTGAAGGTTTCGGTCACTCCCGGTGAAATGACTGCCACGACCGACGGCCGAGGTGGTTTCGTGATCGAGAATGTCGAGCCCGGCGAATATACGTTGCAGTTCGAGGCTCCCGAATTCGAGCCTTTGACGCTCGTGGTGCGCGTGGACAAGATGGTGCGCGACATCAATACGGTGATTCTGGTCCCCGAAGTGCTTTCGACCGTAATGGACGATTCGATCTTCGCAGAGTTCGACACCGAGAGCGGCAACGATGCGCAGTCGCTGCCTTCGTCCCTTTCGGCTTCGAAGGACGTTTTTAACAACATCGCTTCCTACCGGTTCAGCGAGATGCGTTTCAACGTGCGTGGTTACGATTCGCAGTATTCGGACGTTTACCTGAACGGTATTCGCTTCAACGACGCTATGACGGGCTATACGCCCTGGTCGTTGTGGAGCGGTCTGAACGACGCTACGCGCAACCAGGAGATCACCAACGGTTCGGTCATGTCGGATTACGGCGTGGGTAGCATCGGCGGTACGACCAACATCAACGCCCGTGCTTCGCAGGTGCGCCAGGGCCTTCGCGTGAGTCTGGTGAACGCCAATTCGATGTATCGCTTCCGTGCCATGGTGACCTATGGCTCGGGTCTGCTGGACAACGGCTGGTCCTATGCGTTGTCGGTATCTACCCGTCAGGGCGGCAACTCCTACGTGGACGGCGTCTATTACAACTCCTACGGATATTTCGCTTCGGCCGAGAAGATTTTCAATTCGCGTCACCGGTTGGGCTTCACGATTATGGGTGCTCCCACCGAGCGCGGTGCGCAGCAGGCTTCCACGCAGGAGGCTTACGATCTGGTCGGCAACAACTATTACAACCCCAACTGGGGCTACCAGGACGGCAAGATGCGTAATGCGCGCGTGCGTAACAGCCACGAGCCGATCGCTATGATCAACTATACGTTCGATCCCAATGAGCATACCCAGTTCAACCTGGCCACTTCGTTCCGTTTCGGTAAGAACGGTTATTCGGCGCTGACGTGGTACGACGGTGCAGACCCCCGTCCCGATTATTACCGCTATATGCCGAGCTACAAGTTGCTGAACGCTACCGACCTGAAGGCCGCTTCGATGGCTGCAGCCAGTCTGGCGGATCAGTGGATGCGCAACGTGGGTAATATCCGCCACTTCGACTGGGACGAAATGTACCAGACCAACATGAATTTCCGCAATGCCGAGGATGAAGCGATATACGGTCCCGGCGCCCGTTCGAACTATATCATCGAGGAGCGCCATACCGACCAGTTGGACTGGAACCTCGCCGCGCAGATCAGCCGAATCTATAAGGATAACTCCCGTCTGACGGCCGGAGCCAACGTCCGCATCAACCGCACGTGGTACTACGACGAGGTGAAGGATCTGCTCGGCGGCGACTATTACGTGGACGTCGATAAATTCGCACAGCGCGACTTCGGCGATCCGATCATGGCGCAGAACGATATGGATTATTATAACCAGTACGGTCATGCAAGAGCCGTCAGAGAGGGCGACAAGTTCAGCTACAACTACAAGGCGCATCTGCGTTCCGGCGGTGTATGGGCTACTTATGCCACCCGTTTCGGCGGTTTCGGTATGAAGTTGGGCGCCGAGCTCGGCGGACTTTCGATGTGGCGCGAAGGTCTTTGGCGCAAGGGTCTCTTCCTGGATAATTCGAAGGGCAAATCGGAGAAACTCGAATATTTCGTATATAAGGCCAAAGGTAATTTCGACTATGTCATCAATGCCAACCATACTTTCGAACTCAACGCCGTGGCGATGCAGAATGCTCCTGCGTTCCAGTCGGCCTTCGTTTCGCCCCGTACGCGTAATTCGGTAACTCCGGGGCTTACGACGGAGAAGGTTTACGGCATCGACGCTTCGTACAACCTGCGTTACGGCGATTATAAACTCCGTGTTTCCGGTTATTATACGAAGGTGAACGACCGTTCGAAGGTGATCTCCTTCTACGATGACGTGCTGAAGACCTATACCAATTTCGCCTTGAGCGGTATCGACGAGCAGTATTTCGGTCTGGAAGTCGCCGCTTCGATTCCGATCTACAACGGTTTGTCTTTGAACGGTGCGATCAGTTGGGGTCAGTACACTTACACGTCGAATCCCAATTACGTGCAGATTGCCGACAACAGCGCCGAGCCGCTGAACTCCGGTACGGTCTATTGGAAGGATATGCGCGTGGAGAGCACTCCGCAGACGGCTATGAATATCGGTTTGTCGTACCGCGGTCCTCATAACATCTACGCATCGATCGATCTGAACTATTACAACAATATGTATCTGTCGATGAACCCGCTTTACCGTACGGACGAGGTGTTGTTGCCTACGATGACGGACGAACAGATCCGGGAGCTGCGCAGTCAGGAGAAGTTCGATTCGGCCTACACCTTGAGTGCGAGCATCGGTAAGAATTTCTACATTCAGCGTCGTTATACGCTCGGCTTCAGTTTGCAGGTGAATAACATCCTGAACAACCAAAATATCAAGACCGGCGGTTATGAGCAGATGCGTGTGCAGGGCATTAAGACCGGCAAGGAGATCACTTCCTACCAGAAGTTCGCTCCCAAGTATTTCTACCTGTTCGGCACGACTTACTACCTGAATGTCTATTTCCGTTTCTAACGGCTTAACGAATTAATATTGTGAAGAATATGAATAGAATAGCAACCATATTTCTGGCGGTGACAGCAAGTTTGTTCTTCGTCGGCTGTTATAACGATTTCGATACGCCGGCTCCTGCGAAGGTATGGACGGATGCGGACTTCAGCGACAGTAAAATCATTTCGATCAAGGAGCTGAAGGATATTTTCGAGGAGGCTTATCCCGGGACCAGCGGTATCGGCCAGTCGCTGACCATTACCGACGACCTGGTGATTCGGGGCAAAGTCATTTCCAGCGACCAGGCCGGTAACGTCTATAAGTCGATGTACCTGTACGATGAAAGCTGCCAGTCGGCCATTGAAATCAAAGTGACTTCGGGATATTACATTACCTATGCTCCCGGTCGCCTGGTTTATATCCGTTTGCAGGGTCTGGTGCTGGGAAATTACCGCACGATGCTCAGCGTGGGTGTCGCATCGACCAATTCCGATTATGCGAACGGTAACATGGAGGATCGCAATACCTTGGAAGAGCATGTCAAGCTCGGCGAATTGATCGGCTTGACGGCGGCCGATACTTTGGTGGTTACTCCCGCTTCCTATTCGACGCTGACGGATGAGTCGCTGGGGCGTTTGATCCGTTTCGAAGGGTTGGAAAGCAAGTTCGGCAAGGCCGGCTGGGGGTATAAAAATACATTCCCCAACTACTTCGCCAACAGTACCTCCTACGATGTGAATTCTCCGGGTTGGACCGATATCAACGATTGGGCTACCTGGGCGACGAAGCGGGTCGATGAGCTTACGCACGAGAGTACGTTCTATTATGGCTCTGCCTGGTTCACCTATGGCGACATCAACACCCTCGCAGGCAATTATGTCGTACGTTCGAGCGGTTATTGCCGTTTCCGTGACGAGAAAATACCTGCGGACGGTTCCGTGGTGAACATTACCGCGATCTATACCAAGTTTTCGCAGGGCAGCGATGCGACGGCGGCCTATCAGTTGTTGCTGAACAAGGCGTCCGACGTGGTCGTGACTTCGAAATAGCCGCAGTTTGCAGTTGAAATCGCCGGGCCTCATCTTTTTGATGAGGCCCGTTTTTTATTCTTTATGCGGTTGCGATTCCGCTCGTATTGTCCGCGAAGGAGCTGCCTCCGGTCTTATGAGGCGTAAATTTCAGGGAAGAGCAGTGCGCGGAAGTCGGAGCGCATGATCTTGTCCCGTTACTGTTTTTCCTGCCTGCCGGGGAGCCGGTTGCCGTATGTCCGAAAAAAGCAAGACATTGTTCGGATCGTTCTTTTGCTGCAAGTTGGCAGGCTGTCGCACCGGGGGACCTGCTGTCCGCATAATGCGATTCCGACTGCCGGGAAGGGGCAACGTGATCGGCAGAGAGCTGTCCGCAAACGGAAGAGCGTCGCCGAAACGGAGAATTCGATGCGAAGTGCGGAATCGGAAAGCATGGCGGGGTATGACATAACGTCGTTCGTGGAGTTTGGTTCCGCGTCTGTTTTCCGGAAACGGATACGATTCCTGTGCGTGGACGATCTTCCTGCATTGCAGATAGGAGCGGAAAAGGAAACATCCGTGAACAGGAGTCCGAAACCAAAGAAAACCCCCGAACCGGTGAGAGTTCGGGGGTAGTAGTGAATAAAACCTGTTATTGATGATTATTCATCTGTTTCGGGTTGAGCTTCGGGACGCATGGTGACCTGTATTACGTTGCCGCTGTCGAGGAGCTTCTTCGCCAGGTCGCGGATCTCGTCGTAAGTGATGCTGTTCAGGGTCTTTTCGTAGTCGGCGAGCAGATTCTGCTTGTGACGGTTGTAGTCGTCGATCAACCCGAACCAGGTGCCGTTATTTTCGAGCGTATTCTTGAATTGCTTGACCAAGTATTCGCGGGAGTCGTTGATGTCTTTGGCTTCCGGTCCTTCAGTCGCGATTTTCTCGATTTCATCGAAAACGATCGGCACGAGTTCGTCGGCCATCTCCTCGTTGGTGTCGAACTGTATTTGCAGGAGGGCCTGTTTTTCGGGACGATACGAGAGAGTATAGCTTACCTGTACTCCGTACGTGCCGCCTTTCTCCTCGCGGATGGATTTCAGGTAACGGTTGTTTAGGGCCATGTTGAGCAGCAACATGGTTTGCTTGTTGCGCAGCGTGTAGTCCGCATCGCTCGAGAAGAGCAGGAACTCCGAAACTTTCGGCTGCAGCATCGGGGTGCGGAAGTCGTTCACGACCTTGCCTTTGGCTGTGCGGAGTTTGTCGTCCGTGAACTTAAGCACGTGTTTCGAGGTGGGAATCGAACCGATATATTTCTCGACCAACGGCTTCAACGTTTCCAAATCCACGTTGCCTACGAAGGTGAACGTAAAGCTGTTCGCACCCGGGTAGAGCGTTTTGAAGGTTTTCGGCAGATTTTCGAACGAGATGCTTTCCAGGGCCTCGATCGTCAGCGGCTGCTGACGCGGATTGTCGCTGTAAAGCGTTTTGATCGTTTCTATCTGCATGATGTAGTCGGGATTCGAGGTCAGGTTCTGGACGTATGCCTTGTAGCTGTCCATCGTCGTGTTGAAATCCTCCTCCGAGAAGCGGGGACTTGTGAAGTTCTGGTAGAGCAGTTGGAGCATCGTTTCGATGTCTTTGGGCGAGCAGTAACCGCTCATACCGTTGCTGTAGTTATTGACGTACAGGTTGATTCCGGCTTTCTTGCCTGCGAGCTGCTTGTTCAGTTCGATTGCAGAGAATTTGCCCACCCCCGACTGGGCCGCGATGACCGGAAGGAATTCACCCTCCTTCACCTCAGTATCGGCAAGCTGCGACATCCCGCCGTCAGCCTGTACCTGCAGCAGGACTTCGTCCGCCTTGAGTTGGGTCGGTTTGACGATGATCTTCACACCGTTCTTGAGAATCCATTCGGTCGTTCCGAGATCCTCGTTGTATGCGGTCTTTTTCACGGGCGAGCCTTTCAGCTTGATATCTGCGGGGATCAGAGGCTCGCTGACGGTATTGTCCTGGTAAGCCTCGACGTCGGATGCCATGACCTCGCTGCGGATGGCCAGAAGTTCGGCTTCGGTCGGCTCGGTCAGTCCCTCTTTCTTCGGTACTTCGACGGTGATAACCTGGTTTTCAGGTGTCAGAAGTTGTTTTACCCAAGCATTCACATCGTCGAGGGTCAATGCTTCGAGGTATTGTTTGTCGAGGTTGTACTGCGTTTCGGCATCTGCCATAGCGGTATTTTTCTTGTAATTCGCCAGGTAGGTTTGAACATATTGTCCGTTCGTAAGGTCGTTCCGATTGGCATAGGTAGCCTCGGCCTGACGCAGGAATTCAGCTTTCGTACGATCGAATTCGCTCTGTGTAAAGCCGTAACGCTTCATCTTTTCCATCTCTTCGAGGATAGCTTTGTAACCGCAGAGCAACTCTCCGTCTCGAGTTTGTACGGCGACCATCGTGAGATCTTGGGTCGGATTCACTCCCAGTATGTTGCCTGAATCCATCCCGGCACTCAGGAACGGAGCATCGGGCTGCATGGCGATTTCATTCATACGGTCGTTCGCCATGGCACTTGTGTAGGAGTTGAGTACATCGTACATTTGGCTAATTATCAGGTTGTTGTATTGCTTGGGGAGAGCGGGTCGTTTGATGAAGAGCTGCATGACCGAAGCCGTCATTTCGGGATCGGAAAAGATGCTGACGATGGGTTCTTCGTTTTCAGGAACTAGGTAAGCCTCTTTCTGCGGGGCATCTGCAGGGGAAACCGGAATATCCGCCATCAGGGTTTTGATCTTGTTTTCGATCCGATCGACGTCGATATCGCCGACTATGACGATCGCCTGGTATTCCGGGCGATACCACGTTTTGTAGAAGTCGTACAAGGCTTTATGGTCGAAACTCTTCAGACCGTCCAGATAGCCGATTACGTTGCGGTGCTCGTATTTCGAGCCTCTGTTGACGGCGGCGTTGCGTCGTACCATGGCGCGCCATCCAGCTCCGTCGCGGGTGCGCAGCTCCTCCATGATTACGCCGCGTTCGTTGTTGATCTCCTGAGGCTCCAGACTGATGAACTGCGACCAGTCGTGCAGGATCAGCAGTGCGGTGTCGATCGTCGCAGGGTTTGCTGTGGGCACATTGTCCAGGTTGTAGCATGTTTCATCGTAAGAGGTGTAGGCATTCAGGTCCGCACCGAATTTGACGCCGTTACGCTCCAGATATTCTATCATCTTTTTGCCCGGCAGGTTCTTGGTGCCGTTGAAGGCCATGTGTTCGAGGAAGTGGGCGAGGCCCTGTTGGGAATCTTCCTCCTGGACAGCTCCTACGTGGTGGAAAATGTAGAAAGATGCCTGTCCCTTGGGTTTTTCGTTGTGACGGATGTAGTACGTCATGCCGTTTTCGAGTCGTCCGACGCGCACCTCCTTATCGGCGGGAATCGGCATGTCAGGCTGTAGTTGCGCCATGACATTCGTCATTGCGAACAGCGTGACAAGTAAAAGAATGAACCTTTTCATAAAATGATTGTTAATTGATTTTGGGTGAAATTATTTGTATTGCGTTGTCATTCGGTTGTTTCTTCCGGTCGGTATTCGATGATGTCGCCCGGCTGGCAGTTCAGTTCGCGGCAAATGGCTTCCAGCGTTGAAAAGCGGATCGCCTTGGCCTTGCCGTTCTTGAGAATGGAAAGGTTGGCCGGGGTGATATCGACCCGCTCGGCGAGCTCGCCGAGTGACATCTTTCGTTTCGCCATCATGACATCTATGTTGATGATTATCGCCATGTCTTGCGTCCCCCCCCCGTGTGTATATTGTATATCGACATTTATTTTTTCTTTAGATCGTGAGTTTTTGCTCTTCGCTCAACCGGGATCCGATCGAGAAGACCTCGGCCGAGAAGAGTACCAGAATCGCCATGACGATGTTCCAGTAGTTGAGCGGGAACGAGGCGGCGACTTGCAGGGGCGAATCTTCGAGAAACGTCCGGGTCGTACTCTGGTAAATATAAGAGCCGACTCCGGTGCAGACTTCGGCCAGAATCAGCAGGAACCCTACGGCACGCGTGTAGATGATGATACGCCCCGGCAGGGGTTGTTCGTCCCGTACCGATTTGCGCAGGATATTGATAATCAGCGCTACCAGGATCAGGATAGAGAGCTTGGCCAGCAGGGCCGGGATGGACAGCAGCAGTATGTAATTGATTCTGTTCAGTGTCCGGACTACTGTCGGGTCACTGTTTTCGTCCGTTTTGACGTAGATATTAACCCCCGTATATTCGGCTTCGGTGGAGATCGATGCGTGTCCGGTTTCTATCGGGAAAAGAGTTTCGTCGCTCTGGGCGTTTTGCAACCGGGCCGCCAAAAAGTAGGTGTGTTGCGCGATACCGTGTTTTTCCTGCATCCGAATGTCTTCGGACGCAGCCTGCCAACCTGTCGCCAGACTCGACGACACGTGGGGCACGAAGCTGTGGATGAATCCTGCGGCCAGAGCCAGGAAATAAAAGATGTAAATGACCAGCAGATGGCGCCGCAGAGATTTTTTCTGTTTTTTGTCCATTTTCGGTTTGCTGAATACGTAATGGAGGTGTTCGACCTGTTTTTAACCTCCGGTGAGGCAAAGATAGTAAAGAACTTCTGCAAAACAAATAATTTTTATCGTTTTTCGATAAAAACGCAATAAAATATAACGAATGATGTTTCTCGTCTGAATACGGAGCGGAATTTTCCGGACTTTTCCCGAACCGGAGATCGGACGGGCAACCCGGCTGAAACCTACCGAAGGTCGGACCGGCAGGGATCATCCCCGTCTTGGAGGCGAGGCCCCTGCAAGTACGGACGATCGAAACGAGAAAGCCCCTCTACGAGCTTCGTTACGCGGGGGAGCCGAAAACAAAAGTTGAGTTTGGTTCTCCGCTCTTCTTGTTATTATCTTTGACTTCTTCTTAGACACTCCATGCCGGCAAAACGCAAATAAAATTTGCTTTTGCACCCGGCTTATTCGTATCTTTGCACGAAATGCAGTCGGCGCGGCCGGAAGGCTTCGCTCTGTTTCCGGCATACGCCGCTACTGTCCGCAGGAAGCCGGGCCGGGGCGTTTTTGTAGGAATGAAACCATTCGGTATCTACGGCTTTCTCCCGGCCCGGCGGATAACCGGCGGATTGTCGTTTCGTTGCATTTGAAATTGAAAAACGCACTGAAATATGGCAGAGAAAACAGGTTACACTTATTATGCAGACCCTCAGCAGGTCGATTTCACACTTCGGATGACCGTTCCGGCTTTGGCGAACGAGGTCCTCAATACGGCGGGTGTCGATGCCCAGCGCAAAGGGTTCGGGATCGATAAGTTGAATAAGGAAAACCGCTCGTGGGTCCTTTCGCGCATGGCGATCGAGATCGACGACCGCCCCGAACAATACACTTCTTATGAAATCGTAACGTGGGTGAACGAGTACAACCGGATGCTCTCGACCCGTAATTTCACGCTGCACGATGCCGCTGGCCGGGAGTTCGGGCGGGCCGTGACGCAGTGGTGCATCATCGACTTGGCGGTCCGTAAAGCGATCGACCTGAACACGGTTATCGGGCCTTGTACCGATACGCTCGTCGATGCCCCTTCGCCGACGGAGAAACCCCGCAAGGTGATGGGGATCACACCGCAGCATGTGATGGAGCACCGGGTGGTTTACAGCGACATCGACTTCAACCGTCACGTCAATACGATGCGTTATATCAACATGATGTTCGATATGCTGCCCATCGAACAGTTGACCGCGATCCGGCCGGTGCGTCTTGACATTCATTTCATGCACGAATGCCGTTACGGGCAAACCCTTACGGTCGGGTACGAACAACGGGACGGCTTGTCGCTGTTCGAGGTTTCGAACGGAGAGGAAGCCGCTGTCCGGGCGGCGCTCGAGTGGCGTTGAGGTGCTGTATTTCGTGGTGGCGGGCAAGGCAGGGAGCCGACCCGAATCGACTTCGTTTCGGTCCGATTTTACGATCGGCTTTGTTCCTTTCTGGAACGGGTTTTGCTGATATAGGGACAAAACCTTTATTATTATGGAAAAGATCAAAGTTGCGAACAAGTACCAGAAAAGTATCGATCTGTTGAACGATGCTTTGGGAAAAGAAATTGCCACCTCGCTCCAGTACATGTATTTCCATGTCCATTTCGAAGATGCCGGTTACGAGTATCTGTCCAAAAAGATGCGGATGATTTCGATTGCCGAGATGCGTCACAGCGAGGAGTTGTCCGACCGTATCCTCTTCTTGCAGGGGGACGTGAATATGAACCCGTCGTTTCCGACGCGCCAGATCACCGATCCCAAGGAGATGTTCCGTTTCGCTATGCAACTGGAACAGAGTACGATCGATAGCTATAACGATGCCGCTCGCATTGCGGCCGAAGCCGACGATTCGGTAACGCACAAGATGTTCCAGGATCTGGCCGTCGAAGAGGAGGAGCACTTGGACTATTTCCGCAACGAGTTGCAGAACCTGCTCGATTACGGCGACAAGGAGTACCTCGCCTTGCAATCTTTTGCACGCAGCAAGGCCGAAGCCGAAGGGAAGGTTTCCGAGTAGTTTTTCCTCGCGGACGCGAGATAATGCGTCCCATACGTGGTTTTTGAATAAAATTTCATATCTTTACACGCGAAAAAAACTATTAACTTATTAAAATAATAGAGATATGAAATTTTATATCCGTATCGTGCTGCTGGCGGCTTTCCTGACGAGTTTGTTGTCGGCTCACGCGCAGTCCCCGACCATTACCTGGGACAGCACTGTGAAGAACCTCGGCGATTCGAATTACGAAGTCGTATTTACGGGTAAGATCCTGCCGGGATGGCATACGTACGACCTGCATTCGGACGTTTCTTCGACCCTGGTGGAGTTCGAGCCTGCAACGGGCCTGACGCTCGACGGCGATCCTTATGAGATCAACGCTTCCAAACGCGAATACGACGATATTTTCGAGGTCGAAATGGGTACTTATTTCGATGAAATCATCCTCGGTCAGAAAGTCACCCTGACGGGTGAGGGCGCCGTATTGAAAGGCAATATCAACTGGCGTTCCTGCGAGGAGGAAAATTGCAATTCGCCCGAGGATTGGGGATTCGAGATCACGATCGGCGATCCCGAGGCGGCCCGGGCATCCGTTGCGGCCGGGGATGCTGCGGATCAACCTGTTTCCGGCGACGGAGCCGGAGAGTCCAAAACCCTGTGGGGTCTGATTATCGAAGCGGTTCTTTGGGGCTTCGCGGCGCTGCTCACTCCTTGTGTATTCCCGATGGTCCCGATGACCGTATCGTTCTTTATGAAAGGCAGCGGATCGCCTGCTGCGGGACGTTTCAAGGCTTCGATGTACGGTTTCTTCATCGTAGCGCTCTATACGCTTCCCATTGCGGCGATCATTCTGATTACGCGTCTGGTGGGCGGCGATGCCGTGACGGCCGACATCTTCAACTGGCTGGCTACGCACTGGCTTCCCAACCTGATCTTCTTCATCGTGTTCATGATTTTCGCCGCATCGTTCTTCGGGGCCTTCGAGATCACGCTTCCGAGCTGGATGGTCAATAAGAGCGACCGGCACGCGGACAAAGGCGGTTTGATCGGTATCTTCTTCATGGCTCTGACGCTGGTGTTGGTGTCGTTCTCCTGCACCGGGCCGATCGTCGGCAACGTCCTGATTCGTTCGACTGCCGGCGAATTCTGGGTGCCCATCGTGACGATGTTCGCTTTCTCGCTGGCTTTTGCTCTGCCTTTTACGATTTTCGCTTTCTTCCCCTCCTTGCTGAAAGACCTGCCCAAGAGCGGCGGTTGGCTCGGTTCCGTGAAGGTCGTTCTCGGTTTTATCGAGGTCGCCCTCGGTTTCAAGTTCCTGAGTATGGCCGACCAGACCTACCACTGGGGGTTGCTCGACCGTGAGGTCTATTTGGCGATCTGGATCGTCGTGTTCACATTGCTGGGTTTCTATTTGCTGGGTAAGATCCGCTTCGCTCACGACGACGAACTCAAGCACGTTTCGGTGACGCGGCTGACGCTGGCCATCGCTTCGCTTTCGTTCGCGGTCTATATGTTTCCGGGTATGTTCGGTGCGCCGCTGAAAGCTCTTTCTGGCTATTTGCCCCCGATGCATACGCAGGACTTCGTGATCAATACGCAGGGTGTCGTTGCCGCACCGTCAGCAACGGCACAGACGACTGAAAAGATCAAATATGCGGATATCCTGCACTGGCCTTACGATCTGCCGGGGTATTTCGATCTGGCCCAGGCCGAAGCCGCTGCCAGGGAGGCCGATAAACCCTTGTTTGTGGACATTACGGGAATCAGTTGTGTGAATTGCCGCGAAATGGAAGCCCGCGTCTGGAGCGATCCGCGCGTGCAGCAGATCCTGCGCGACGATTACGTGCTGGTAGCCCTCTATACCGACGACAAGACCAAAGTGCCCGAGAACGAATGGGTGACCACTGCGGGAGGCAAGGTTCTCAAGGACATCGGCCGCATCAACTCCTACATCGCCCAGACCCGTTTCGGGGTGAACGGACAGCCCAACTACCTGATCCTCGGCCGTGATGGGCAGGAATTGGTTCCCAAGCGGGCTTACAATCTCGACGTGGAGGCATACATCGACTTCCTGAAGAGCGGTGTGGAGGCGTATAATAAAACGAAATAGGATGGATAACGATAACCGGTTCGGGCAGTTCCTCCCGAACCGGTTATCGTTATCTCCTTGTTGCAGGATTCGGTAGGGTATTTGTATTTTTCCTGAAGTTGCCGTGCGCTGTTTATTCGAAAACAGGAGGGCCGTACCGAAGGTTTGAATCCGTTCGGGGATTCGATTTCAGTTATAAATAAAAGTTCGGGGTATGAAAATTTCGATCGTGGGGCCCGCCCATCCGTATCGTGGGGGCTTGGCCGTAATTATGCAGAGCATGGCCCGGGTTTTCCAACATCGGGGCGACGAGGTGAAGATCAAGACTTTCACGCTCCAGTATCCCCGTATTTTCTTTCCCGGCAGGAATCAGACGGTGCAGACACCTCCGCCGCCCGATCTGTACATCGTGCGGTGCGTGAATACGATGAATCCGTTCAACTGGATCGCCGTGGGGCGGTGGATCGCCCGCGAGAAGCCGGATTTCGTGCTGATGAAATACTGGACCCCCTTTATGGCGCCCTGTTTCGGTACGATTGCCCGTTTTGCCAAAAAGAACGGTACGACGCGTATCCTTTGTCAGATCGACAACGTCGAACCGCATGAACGCCATATGACTGACAAGCCGTTCAACCGCTATTTCCTGAGGGCGGTGGACGGCTTTATCTATATGTCCGAGCAGGTGCACCGCGAATTGCGCCGATATACGCAGGTTCCGGCGCTTTTCTCTCCGCATCCGCTTTTCGAAAATTTCGGTATCGTCATTGATCGTACGGAGGCCTGCATCCGCCTCGAACTGGATCCTTCGAAACGCTATGCGCTCTTTTTCGGTTTGATTCGGGACTACAAGGGATTGGACCTGTTGCTCGATGCCTGGAAGATCTACAAGCGGGAGCATCCTGCCGAAGACCGGCGCCTGATCGTGGCCGGTGAGTTCTATGCTCCGAAAGAGAAGTATTTGAAGCAAATCGCCGACAACGGACTGGAGGACGATGTGATTTTGCACGACTATTTTATTCCGGACGAATTGGTGCGTTACTATTTTTCCGTCGCAGATTTTTTGGTGCAGCCGTATCGTTCGGCCACGCAGAGCGGCGTGACCCAGATCGCTTATCAATTCGACCTGCCGATGGTGGTGACCGACGTGGGCGGTCTTCCGGAGATCGTGCCGGACGGTCGTGTCGGCTTCGTCTGCCGTCCCGATGCCGCAGAAGTCGCCCGGGCCATCGACCGTATCTGGCGGGACGATGTGCTCGCGGGATTCCGTGCGAACATGGAAGAGGAGAAGAAGCGCTTTTCGTGGGATGCGATGTGCGATCGCATTACGGAACTTTACCGATTGGTTAAATAGGAAGCGTAGAGGGTCGATCCGATTAAATAAGAACTCTTGTATCTCGAAAAGCGGAATCTCGTACGATCCTCGTCGCTTTAGCCGATAGACTCTTTATTACAAAACCCCCGCTGCAATTTGCAGCGGGGGTTTACTCATCATTTTTCCGGCAGACCGGGGATACGGATTATCGTTATTTCTTGATGTTGGGCAGTTCCAGGCCGTAGTGCTTTTTACGGTCTTCGAGCTTGAGCCAGAAAGCCAGCAGGAAAGCCAATACGCCGAGGCTGGCGAAAATCAGCATCGGAACCGTGTAGTTGTAGCTTACGTGTTCACCGGCTTTGATCGCTTCTCCCACGCCGGGATTGACCTTGTTGAGAACCCAGCCGATGATCATCGGGAAGGCCATCAGTCCGAGGTTCTGGATCCAGAAAATCGTTGCATAGGCAGAACCCATATAGCGGTTATCGACCAACTTGGGTACCGAAGGCCACAGGGCGGCGGGAACCAGCGAGAAAGAGAGGCCGAGCAGGATGATCGCCGAGAACGCGATAGCGGGGGTGAGGGGAACCAGTGCGAAAGTCATGTGGCAGATGAACATCAGGATCGCACCGATCATCAGCATCGTCGCGCCTTTGCCCTTGTGGTCGAGGAACCAGCCGAGGAGCGGAGTCAGAATCATTGCACCCATCGGGAACCAGCGGAAGATGTCCGAAGCCTGCTGGTTGGTGATGCCCAGATTACTTTCGAGCATACCCGTTGCGAAACGCTGGAACGGGAAAATCGCCGAATAGTAGAGCACGCAGAGTGCCGAAACGATCAGGAAGGTTTTGCTGCTGAAAAGGTTCTTCAGATCGGCGACCTTGAAGGGCTCTTCGGTTTCTCCTATCGGGGTGTCTGCCTCGGTTTGTCTGTCGAGTTTGAAGTCCATGACCGAGAAAGCGATGTAGGTCAGCAGGCCGATGCAGAGCAACAGGCCGACAACGGCTACCGGACGTGCTACGCTCGGATCGCCGCCCCAGTTAGCCACCCAGGGCGACAGGCTGAATACGGCGAATACGCCCAGTCGGGCAATAGCCATTTCCAGGCCCATCGCCAGAGCCAGTTCTTTCCCCGTGAACCACTTGACGATTGCACGGGATACTGTCACACCGGCCATCTCCGTACCGCAGCCGAAGATCATGAAGCCCAGGCAGGCGAGCTTCGCGCTGGCCGGAATGTCCGTGAGGAACGAATTGAGGAACTCGTAACCGAATCCGCCTTCATAGAAGTAGTTGCTCAGCCCGTAGAATTTGATACCGGCACCGAGTACCATCAGCGAGGCCGAAAGAATACCCGTAAACCGTACGCCCATCTTGTCGAGGATGATACCTGCGACGAGCAGGAAACCGCAGACGTTCAGAATGAATTCCGAACCGCCGTACAGTCCGAAAATCGTGGGGCTCCAGCCTCGGGTGCTTTCGAGCATGTTCTGCAACGGCGAGAGGACATCGACGAACATGTAGCCGAAGAACATGGTGAGCGCCACCAGAATCAGCGCGGTCCACCGAGCCCACGCCGAGTCGTTCAGTTTCTTTTGAATAGCTTGTGTCATAGTTTATTGAATTGGTTATTGTTAGTTAAAAAGCTTCTGTATGCTCCCCCGTGTAACGTTTGAGGATTTCGTAGGCCGAGGTAATGCCCAGCTCTCCGGCTTTCGAGAGGTCGAGGCAGCCCTTGCGCGTGTCTTTCATATAGATTTGGGTCATGCCCCGGTTGTAGAACGCTTCGGCGAAGAGGGGATTCAGTTCGATGGCTCTCGAAAAATCTTCGAAGGCCTCGGGGAGTTTGCCTGAAAGAGCCAGCAGCGTTCCCCGGTTGTAGTAGGCTTCGGCGAAGTTCGGGAAGAGGCGGAGCGTCTTGTCCAGATCGGCGATGGCTTCGTCGTAATTGTAGGTGCGTGTATGGGGGTTGGTGAGTTTGTTCGCCGGGTCGGAGTCGATCGAAATTCGCTGATAGGGATTGTCCAGGCCCGAAATGAAGTCGATCATTTCGGCCCGTGTCACGGCCCGGTTGAAGTAGAGGAACGGATTGGCGGCATTGTCTGCGATAGCCGACGAATAGGTGCCGACCGAATTGGTGAATTGTCGGATCAGCGATTGCGAAATGGCATATTGTACTTGCAGGAGCCAGTCGCGCGGATTCTGGCTCAGGATTTCGGTATAGCGGCTGTCGAGCATCGCCAAAGAGTCCGCACCGATGTTCGTAGGCCGGTTGGAGAGGACGAGGTAGGGATTGTCCAGTTTTTTCTCGAAGTCTTTGACCCGTTGCAGGGTATAGCGGTTCGACGCCTCGATCCGGGTGGTGTCGGGCTGCATCAGGGTGAAGCGGAACAGGGGTAGCAGACGCATGTTGCTGCGGCCCAGGCTCGGTTGTTCCGAAATGCGGTCGAAGTAGTTGTTGGTGAATTGGTTGTCGAAAGCCAGCAGTTTGTCCATCCGTTGCGTCGTATCGGCATAGATCGAGTAGGTGCTGTCCTTCAGGTGGGATTTGTATTCGGCGATCTTGCGCTGGGCGATCTCTTCGTCCCGTTTCGCAGCCTTGGGGTTATGCAACGCATAACGCAGGGCGCTGCGGTTCAGGTAGGCGTTGGCGAAGTCGGGGTAGAGTTCGATGGCCCGGGTGTAGTCGCGCTCGGCGCCTTCGAGATCGCCCAAGCGGGTTTTGAGCATGGCACGCAGGTAATAGACCTGGACATTGCCGGGGGAGTAGAGCGCCACGCGGTCGAAGTCGTCGAGTGCGCGGTTGTAATCGCCGATCTGGGTGCGGAGAATCGCCCGGTTGAAATAGGTGAACGAGTTGGTCGAGTCCAGTTGTAGCACCCGGTCGAAATCCGCGAGGGCCTGCATCGGACGGTTGGTGTTGGAATAGACCACCGCCCGGTTGAAATAGGGCGGCAGGAAAGCCGAGTCGCAGCGGATCGACATGTCGAAATCGGCTTCGGCTCGGGCATACTCCTCTTTTTGCAGCAACAAGGTTCCGCGTTGGTAATAGCCGTTGGGATTTTCGCGGTTGGTGCGGATCGCCTGGTCGAAATTTTCCAGGGCCCGTACGGTGTCCTTCAGGTAGAGGTAGGCTGTGCCGCGGCCGATGTAGGCGTCGGCTACCTTGTTTTCCTGGAAGATGAATTTGTCGAAATCCTCGATCGCCTCCTCGTATTGCTTGTTCTGCAGGCGCGTATAGCCCCGGCTGTAATAGGCGTCCGGCAGGTCGGGCCTCAGGTCGATCGCCTCGCGGAAATCCTGCAGCGCGTCGTCGTAGTTGCCCATGCGCGTACGGGTCAGCGCCCGGTAGATGTAGGCGGTCGTGAACACGGGGTTTTTGACGATGGCAGCCGAAAAGTCGGTATCGGCACCCAGCAGGTCGTCGAGGTTGAATTTGGCTACACCCCGCAGGAAATAGCCCTCTGCGGCGTCCGGATCGGCCCGCAACAGGATGTTGAGCACACGAATCGCCTCCTGATATTCGCGGTTCATCAGGCAACGGCGGCTGGCCCAGTAGAAGTAGTCTTTGTTGTATTGGGCGTCGGCAGCGGCAGCGTTGCCCAGCAGCGTCCCCAACAGGATGATTTTCAGGATAAATTTGCGCAATGCCACGACACCCCGATTTGGTTGTGATTATTCTTGTTCGTATCCGAAGCGCTTGAGTTGCCGTTCGTTATCGCGCCAGTTCTCGTTTACTTTGACGTACAGCTCCAGGAAAACCTTCTTGCCGAGGAATTGTTCTATGTCCTCGCGGGCCTGTTGTCCGACTTTTTTGAGTTTCTCGCCCTTGTGTCCGATCAGGATGCCCTTCTGGGAGTCGCGTGCGACATAGATGACCGCCGAAATGCGGTCGATCGTCGGTTCCTCCCTGTAGGCTTCGATCGCTATTTCGCAACAGTAGGGGATCTCCTTGTCGTAGTTGCGCAGGATCTTTTCGCGGATTATTTCCGAGGCGAAGAATCGCAGCGTTTTGTCCGTGAGCGTATCTTTGGAGTAGAAGGCTTCTCCCTCGGGCAGCCGTTCCAGAATCAGGTCGAAAAGTCCCTTGATGTTGAAATTCTCGCGTGCCGATACCGGGACGATCGTGGCGGCCGGCAGCAGCGCCTGCCATTTATCGACGAGCTCTTCGAGCTTTTCGGGCGTCGTGAGGTCGATCTTGTTGATTACCGCGAGGGTGGGAATATCGCTTTGGCGGATCTTTTCGAGGATGTCGTTCGAACGGTCGCTTTGTTCCACCGTGTCGGTGACGTAGAGGATTACGTCCGCATCGTTCACGGCGCCGGTGACGAATTTCATCATCGACTCCTGGAGTTTGTAGCTGGGTTTCAGAATGCCCGGCGTATCCGAGAAGACGATCTGGAAATCTTCGCCGCTGACCACTCCCAGAATGCGGTGGCGCGTGGTCTGGGCTTTGGAGGTGATGATCGAGAGGCGTTCGCCTACGAGTGCGTTCATCAACGTCGATTTGCCGACGTTGGGATTTCCGATGATATTGACGAAACCGGCCTTGTGCATAGGATGTCTGTTGTCTGATTCTCACGAAAAGGCAGTGAAAGCGAGGACCGCATAAAACGAACGAACTTGTTTTTCATGCCGGGCCGCCATGCTGCCTGCTCCAAAAATAGTGAAAGCCGAGAGCAATCGCACGGATTTGCACGCTAAGATTGCCGAACCGCCTCCTATCTTTTACAAAGATAGCGAAAAAAATACCCCCTGCCAAATGAAGCGTCATCTTTCTATGTTCAGAAGGAGTCGGTCGGTGGCGTTTTTCGGATAAGGGGGGGGCCGAGGGAGGTTGCGGCTCTTTTCGACGCCGCTGTTTTTCCGGGAAAAGCCCGTTATCGGACGGATTGGAAGATCGGGTCGGAAAAAACGCGTTTTCTTCGGTCCTTCGCGTTGTGTTTTCCTCTCCGGTTTTTTCCTATTTCTGTATATTTTTCTTGTACTCGTCTGCAAGGTGTTCCGGACGAATCCGTTCTTCGTGTTTACGGGCGAAGCCTTTCCGGATTTGTCCTGCATTCTGCTTGCCCAATTATGAGCTGACACCGATTTCGGAGAGCATGTGTGAATCGCCTTTTCGCTGCCGGTGCGTGGTTGCAGAGGATGCCGGATTTGCCCGGAAGCGGGTCGATTATATGATAGATGTCATAAGGAAAACCCCTTCGGTTCGGAACCCGAACCGAAGGGGTATAAAGTAGTTGGCGAAGTATTCATCCCGCTTATCTGCGGAAGCCGCGTCCGGGTAATTTGGGCATTTTCATATTGCCTCCGGCGACGGCCTTCATCATCTTGTGCGTGTCTTCGAACTGCTTCATCAGTTTGTTCACCTCGGCCATCGTCGTACCGCTGCCTTTGGCGAGCCTTTCGCGGCGCTTGGCGTCGATGATTTCGGGTTTCTCGCGTTCGAGGGGAGTCATCGAGTTGATGATCGCTTCGGTCTGCTTGAATACGTCGTCCGAGATCTCGACATTCTTGAGAGCCTTGCCCATACCGGGGATCATCGAGGCCAGGTCCTTGAGGTTGCCCATCTTCTTGATCTGCGCGATCTGCCCCATGAAATCGTTGAAGTTGAACTGGTTCTTGACGATCTTCTTCTTCAGGCGGCGGGCCTCCTCTTCGTCGTACTGCTCCTGGGCGCGTTCCACGAGCGATACCACGTCGCCCATGCCCAGAATACGGTCGGCCATACGTTCCGGATGGAATACCTGGATGGCATCCATCTTCTCGCCGCTGGAGATGAACTTCAGCGGTTTGTTCACCACCGCACGAATCGAGATCGCCGCACCGCCGCGCGTATCGCCGTCGAGTTTGGTAAGCACTACGCCGTCGAAATCCAGCCGCTGGTTGAACTCGCGGGCCGTATTCACGGCATCCTGACCCGTCATCGAATCGACCACGAAGAGCGTTTCGCCCGGTTTCACGGCCTGTTTGATCGCCGTGATCTCCTGCATCATCGCCTCATCGACGGCCAGACGGCCCGCCGTATCGACGATCACGACGTTGAAACCGTGCTGACGGGCGTATTTGATGGCATTTTCGGCGATCTGCACCGGATTTTTATTCCCCTCTTCGGTATAGACTTCGACTCCGATCTGTCCGCCCAGCACCTTGAGCTGGTCGATGGCCGCAGGACGATAGACGTCGCCCGCCACGAGCAGCACCTGGCGCCCCTTCTTGCTCTTGAGCATCGCCGCCAGCTTGCCCGAGAAGGTAGTCTTACCGGAGCCTTGCAGACCGGCGATCAGGATGACCGCAGGCGTGCCCTCCAGCTTGATGTCGGTCGCCGTGCCGCCCATGAGTTGTGCCAACTCGTCGCGGACGATCTTGGTAATCATCTGTCCCGGCTTGACGGACTTGAGCACGTCTTGTCCCAGGGCCTTCTGCTTCACCTCGTCGGTGAAGGATTTGGCTACCTTGTAATTGACGTCGGCGTCGATCAGCGCCCGGCGGATCTCCTTGAGGGTTTCGGCGACGTTGATTTCGGTGATGCGGCCTTCGCCCTTGATCAGCTTGAAGGACCGTTCGAGTTTATCGGTTAAGTTTTCAAACATAGTTTCGGTTCGTTATCGTATGCCGGGAAACGGTGCCGCCCGACGCTGGAGCATTTTTCGTTTTGCGGAGCCGTCGTTGCAGTCGGTTTTTTCAGTCCGGACAAAGCTAAAGCGGTGTCGGGCAAATCGTTCTCCCTGTTCGGCCGTTGCAGGTCCGCTCCGGATTTTTCGCTTGCAAATATATAAAACTATTCGCAGAATCGCAACGGAGGTGCTGATTTTCCTTGGTGTCGGCGACAAAGATAAACCCCCTCTGAGAAGAGGGGGCTATCGGGAGTCGAATCCGCTATTGTCTTACGTACAGCAATCGGTCGATCTGTGAAACGTTCTGATCGGTTATCTCTGCTTCCGGATTGATCTTGATCACGTATTTCTGAACGAATTTATAATCGATTTGGATCGGGTTATCGTTCAGTTGGGTCACTTCCGGCGGGTAGCAGACGATGCAGTCGTCATCGAGAGGCAGTGTGGGCATCGGGTGCAAGTTCCATGTTCCGGTCTGCTCGGAGTAGAGATTGCAGTAGGGTGGCTCGATCTTGAGCCGGAATTTCTCCGTGAAACAGTTGTATTCGAATGTAAAGGTATAGGTGAGGGGACTCGTAATATCTTTGCCGTCATCCTCTTTTTCCTGCGTTACCGAGATAAGTTCGAAATCGTCGATATCTTGCTGGGTGACGTAGATATATCCCAGATGCTCTTCGGGCAGCGTAATTTTCACCTGCCTGTATTCCGTCGTTTCTTTGGTGGTTCCGTCGGAGAGCGTATTGAGGATTTTGGCGTAGGAAGTATAGGCGTTCTGTGCGGCAAAGGAGTGCTTCTGATCCTCGGAGTTGGAGCTGACGCGGGCGTATGCCGCCACGCGGAGCTTTCTGGTGTTTTCTTGACTTGCTGCAGGAATCGTAATGACCCGCGGGGCCATGGCCAGAGAACCGTTGGTTTTCTCCTTGCCGCTCATTTGCTGTCACCTCCTGTCAGCAACACACAATACCATGAAGCATCCGCAATAGCTATACCTAAAAGTGAAAAATCAAAGAGAAATAATGATGTCCGCGCCAAGCTGTACCATCAGTCGCGCGGCGATCTTTTTTGCTTCACTGCCGCTGACCAGTCCCTGCTCCCGCAGGCTGCGAAGCATGGTGACGATGCCGAGATAATCTGCGTTTGGATTCATTCTGTCTCCTCCTTCTGTAATTTGATTTCAGTTATAATGAAAACTCCCAAGCCTGCTCTATAATGAACGGGTTTGGGAGTTTTCGTTATGATATTTCTTTTTTATGGGATGATCTCAATGCTGAAAACATCCGCAATGGGAATGAGCTGCCGGTCTGTCATCTGGATCATACCGCTGACTGCATCGATCCGCTTGACCGATCTGGTGACAGTTTGGTAGCTGCCGCCGTTCTTCCGTTCATCCTGCACAAAGTAGGTGATGGACGCAGTGGGCCCGCCGGGAAGCAGCTCCTGGAGGCGCTGCAATTCCGCGTCCACTCGCGCCATTTCATATTCGTCCATTTCTACACGCTGATCCGTCAGCCGCCCGGTTTCCGCAATGGCGGCGCTGTGACCAGTCAAAGCGGCAAAGGGAGAGAACTGCGCCGCACGGTCATGGAGGGACATTCGCGGATGTTTTGGCGAATCCGGATGGGGCAAATGGATAATGTCTTCATATTTTCCGCTCAAGCCTTATGCCCTCCAATCTGCTTATTCCGTTCTTTGGCGGTGGCACCATCCAGATAGCTTCCGCCATTCAAAATGGCGTTTTTGCCGAACTTCTTTTTAATGTCGAGCATGGCTTCCTGAATTTTGCGTTCCCGTTTCAGTTTAGCTTCTTCCTCCCGCAACCGCTGCTCCTGCACTTCAACGTTGTCAAACAGATTGAACTGCACCGGGGCTTCCGGCTCCTGCTGTGCCGTATCTTCGCCCACCAGCCGATTGGCTGTGATGGTAAGTCTCCGAATAGACAGCTTCGGATTGACCTTTGCGTCATAAACGCCAAGAACGGCGTCCGTGATGCTCCGGGCCGAAGATGTTTTTCTCGGCAGATTTGCTGTTCCGTGGGTGTGCTTGGGGATCTTCCTGCCATAGCGGTCTGTCACGGTCTCGCCGTGGTAGCTGCCGCCTGCGGTGTTTTCAATGTCGTATCCCACTGTCAGGGTCAGCTGATCCGTTACCAGTTTCTTTTCCAACAGATCCAGCGCGACGGCCTCCGCCATCTCCCGTACAACCAACCGTGCTTTCTCAAAGGAATACGGGCATTGGAGAACTTGCCCGGAGCAGATGCTGTTCGTTTCCGGCCGGTAGGCTTTGATATCCTCCATCCGGCACGGCTCCCAGCCCCATGCGTGGTCGATGAGGAGTTCAGCGTTGATGCCGAACATCCGATAGAGCAGTTCTTCATTATAGTATTCGTTCGGCTTGCCGATGGAGCACCTTGCAACATCTCCCATGGTGTAGATGCCGATGGCTTCCAGCTTCTTTGCATAACCGCGCCCAACACGCCAGAAATCTGTCAGCGGGCGGTGCGCCCAAAGCTGCTCACGGTAGCTCATTTCGTCAAGCTCCGCAATGCGGACGCCATCTTTGTCCGGCTGCACATGCTTCGCCATAATGTCCATAGCGACCTTGCAGAGATAGAGATTGCTGCCGATGCCCGCCGTGGCCGTGATGCCCGTGGTGCGCAGCACATCGAGGATCATGGTCTTCGCCAGCTCGCGGGCGGTCATATGATACGTCTCGAGGTAGCTGGTCACATCCATCATCACCTCGTCGATGGAGTAGACGTGGATGTCCTCGGGCGCGATGTATTTGAGATAGACATTGTAGATCTGCGTGCTGATCTGAATGTATTTCGCCATCTGCGGCGGCGCGACAAGATAGCCAACCGCGCGTGACGGGTCAACTGCCAGCTCATGGGCATCGCAGCTCTTTTCAAAAAGATTGCCGCCTGCTTTGCGCCGACGTTCGGCGTTGACCTCCTTGACGCGCTCGACCACTTCAAAGAGCCGTGCTCTGCCGGAAATACCGTATGCCTTCAGAGAAGGCGATACCGCGAGACAAATGGTTTTCTCCGTGCGGCTAAGATCTGCTACGACCAGATTGGTCGTCATCGGGTCAAGACCGCGCTCCATGCACTCGACGGACGCATAATACGATTTTAAGTCAATGGCAATATATGTCCGTCCGCTCTGCTGCATAGCGCGCCTCCTCGTCCTTAGTGTCTATCAGTATAGCACGCCGTCGTAAATCGAACAACTGTTTGCAACAAACTTTTGAGAGAAAACTTGTGGAAACAGCCCATTTTCAAAACAAGAGCACCGTGTTACAATGATGCCTGTTTGCGGAATGGGAGGGAAAGCATGTTCTATACAACGGAAGAAGCTGCCATCGTCTGCGGCTTTCTGAACTTATATCTGGATCGGGCCAGCGTGGATGCCAACCTGCGGAAGCGCAACACGGCATTCCAGCGCAGCGCTGCATTGGAAACGCTGAAGCCAGAGGACTATCGATGGGCGGAGAATGTTCTCTGCTTTCTGAAGCCCTGTTGGTGGCAGTTACATGAAGACCATAGAGCCTTAGAGAACGTGCTTTTGAAAACGCACCTCTTAGCTCAGAGATAAAAAAACGAAGGCCGCTCCTGTCTTGGTTGGAAGCATACTACTAGCGGTGAGCATCTCACCGGTGGTCTCCGCCGTGTCGATCTTCTGTTCCTCGAACAGGACGATGACGCCGAGCCCCGCCAGTTCCCGCACTGCTTTCAGGCGCTCTCTTGTGTTGCGACCGAAGCGGGAGATGGACTTTACAAGGATGCGGTCGATGCGTCCCTTTCTGCAGTCCTCCATCATCCGCAAGAAGTCCTCCCGCTTGTCGATGGAAGTGCCGGTGACGCCCTTGTCAGCGTAGATATCTGCCAATTCCCAATTTGGATTTCCTGCGATGAGCTTGGAGAAGTAGGCATTCTGCGCCGCGAAGGAATGCGTCTGATCGTCGGAATTAGAGCTGACGCGGGCGTAGGCCGCCACGCGGAGCTTTCGTCCAATTTCCGGAACATTTGCCGGGATCGTAATAACTCTCGGCGCTGCCAGCGCCAGCGAGCCTTTCGCTTTTTCCTTGCCGCTCATTCCACTGTCACCCCCTGTTCAGCAACACACAATATCATTGAAGTCCAAAAATATCCATACCCAAAAGAGAAAAATCAGAGAAAAACCGCGATGTCCGCGCCCATATCCACGCGCAGCCGCACGGCGATCTTTTTTGCCTCTGAATCGTTGATCAGCTCCAATGCCAGCAAGCGGCGCAGAAGGGCCAGCAGACCCAGATAGTCTATATTGGTATTCACAGCCATGAGCAAAACTCCAAAAGAGTAGTAATTGCAATGGTTCCCGGCCATGGCTGAAACCGAAAATCACTCATATGATATAGAAAGCGGAGCCCCTTTTTGGTAAAATTGACTTGAGAGAAAACCAACCAGAAAGGGGCTGGCCGCTATCTACCGACAGGAAATCATTCAGGATGTGACGCTGTTCACATCCCAAAGCGCCGCCATGTTTTATGACAAGCTTTTCAGCAGCTTGGACTTCACGCTGCCCAGAGCGGCAACCGGGCGGCGGGGCTTCCCGAAAGAAGCCATGGTCTGTGCGTTTATCGTTATGAAATGCGAGGGTTTCACGCAGATCACAGATCTGATGGATTATCTGGACAACAACCGCATCATCGCCCATTACTGCGGCTTTAACATCATGGAGCCGCTGCCGTCCTACTGGACGTATGACCGCTGCCTGCGGCAGTTGAACAACGGTGCGTTGAAGTCGATCATGGCCGACCTGGTGCGGGAGCTATATGAATTGGGGATCGTGGACGCATCCTTCATCGGTCTGGATTCCACACCCGTCATGGCAAACACGAAGCAGAACAACCCAAAATCCTTTGCAAAAAGCAAGTTCTCCAAGGAAAACCACCCGAAAAGCGACCCAGACTGCGCCCCAACACTGTTAAGATAAGAAAATCCGTTAGCAAAAAAAGCTCCCCCGTCCATTTCCTCTGAAGTGGACGGGGGAGCTTTACTTATTTCTATTGTTTCCTGTTGTACTTACTTCACGGGCAGGACAATGACCTGTCCCTCGTAAATGGTGTTGGCGTTCACAAGACGGTCGGCGTTGCGCTCGAAAATGGTCTTGTACTTCATCACATCGCCATAGGTCGCCTTGGCAATAGTGCCCAGCGTATCGCCAGCCTTGACCGTATAGAGGGTTTCGCCGCTGGCTGCAGCAGGAGCGTTGATGCGGGCAACCTTACCCAGCGTTTCGGGCAGAACAAGCGTTGCGCCCTCCGTCAGCTTTGCACCCTTGTTGGCCTTGTAAAGCTCACTCCACACGCCATAAGTACCGTAGTTGTTCAGCGCGATCGTGCCGTAAGTATCGCCTTTCTTCACGGTGTAAGTGCCAGCGGCAGCGGGCGCTGCGGGCTGCTCAGGCTGTGCGGGAGCAGCAGGCCGTGCGGGAGCGGTAGGCTGCGTGGGAGCGGTAGGCTGCGCGGGCGCAGTAGGCTGCTCGTCCACACCGCCCAGCTTGATATAGGTCTTGCCATACTCAACCACGAAAAGAGCGCCGGCGGGGAAATTGGTGAAAATATCATCAACAGCACCCGTCTTGATTTCCGCCCCCATGTAATCCTCGCCATAGCCGTCCTCGGTCAGCTCGGAAAGCGTAAACATGGAGTCGCCCGTGACCGTTACGGAAGAGCCGGGCTTCACGGTAATCATGGTAACATTCTTCGCTGTCGTAGTCCCAAGCCTTGATGGTTTCCGTGGCAACGGCGGCGGCGTCGAACTTCATGGTCGTATACTCATCGGACCATGTATAGCTGGTGTAGTTGGCTGCAAATGCGGGGACAGACAATGCCACGCAAAGGATAAGCGCGAGGGAAAGGCTTAAAAACTTTTTCATGTTTGAACTTCCTTTCATATTTTGTCGTTGTGCCGTTTCACCCTCTCTTTGCTCCTTCCCTTTGGGCTTTTCTCCCTGCGGCACAACACAAAATCATATCAAAGTCAGCCCACATATTTCCGACCAGCCGCCCACAGGGACGGGGAACATTCCCCGTCCGTGGGCGCTGTCGGAAACAT